>Ga0180300_10000504_pt1 | contig 17116 bp, 38 predicted proteins | sample GuaBasSediGuay15_FD_121798 | JGI IMG/M metagenome (GOLD analysis project Ga0180300, IMG submission 121798) | Subseafloor sediment microbial communities from Guaymas Basin, Gulf of California, Mexico - Guay15, Core 4569-2, 21-24 cm | ecosystem: Environmental > Aquatic > Marine > Hydrothermal... | reverse complement strand
GTTACTATCAAATCACGTATCCCGACGTCATCATCGACCCCCGAGGAGCGATAAGAACGTGGATAGGTAGGAAACTCCACGAGACTTCCATCCTCGGCGGCGAGGTCGAAATAAGGCTTGAGTATAAAGGAATCACGGGAAGAATCGACGAGTACAAAGACGGGGTTCTCCTCGAGAAGAAGACGTGTAGGTCGATTCCCAAGAAACCTTACCCTCATCACGTGAGGCAGGTTGAATATTACTGGGTTCTGTGCGAGAGAAATGGGAGACCTGTCAAAAAAGCGGCACTAATGTACATCGACGTCGACAGCGCCGAGGTCGAAGTTTTTCCCGTCGAGTTCGAAAGACCGCTCGAGGAGGTTGAGGAAGAAATGCTTCGGAAAGCCGAGATAATCAGCGAGTGTCTTAAAACCGGAATACTGCCTCCGCGGAAGATGACAACCTGGGACGACAAGACCTCAAAGCTCGTCTGCGAATACTGTGCTTATTACGGGATATGCATGAGGGAAGACCATGTCGACCCGAGGTTTAATCCTTCCGGAAAAGCTTAGAGAAAAATTCGGGAAGAGACTCGAAGAAGTCCTCGCCTGGAAGTGGGATAGAATACGTAACTACGCGTTCGAGAGACGCGACGACGGAGTGACGATTTCCGCCGAGGTCGAAGGAAACACAGGCGTTTACAGCTGTCTCATCTCGGAGAACGAACTCTTCTGCAGCTGTAAGGGACAGACGGTCCACAAAACGGTTTGTAAACACCTTCTTTTTCTCTGTCTCTACGCGTATTTCACCCTCGATGTGGATGAAGACGAGATGTACAGGCTTTTGAGGATTGAAAGGTGAGGAAGATGTACAGCTGGGGTGTGAAAGCACTCGACGAACTCACAGGAGGAATAAGACCTATTCTAATGATGTTCTACGGCGAGACGGGGTCGGGAAAGACGACGCTCGCTGCGTACGTCCCGACTACGCGGATAGCTATTGAACGCAAAAAACTGGAATCCAACGAGAAGTTCATCGTCATTGACGGCGACGGAGGATTCGACATGTGGAGAGCCGAGCAGATATGGAAGAACAACGGCCTGGAACCTGACGTTATGGCCGAGCATCTCGAGTACGTTGAGGTTGAAAGCTTCGACGACCAGCATCAGACAGTCAAAAAGCTTCCCGAAACCATAGAGAAAAGACAGATTAAACCGCTACTAATCGTCTGCGACCCCATGACAGCGTTCTACCGTGGGATAATTCTTAGAACTGACATGAGACATCGGGCGACCGTCATCGGACAATACACAGGCAAGCTCGACCTACAGCTGACGACGCTGCGGTATCTAACAGTGAAATACAAGGTTCCCGTTATAATCACCACGTGGCCTTCCTCTCCTGTGGGAAAGGCGTTCGGAGCTGAATCTGAAGTCCCGTTCATCGGAGGAAGAGCGTTCGGCTTCTTCCCAAAGCTTATCGTCGAACTCAGCGTCGTCGAACGAGGACGGCCTGTCAGAAGGGCCTACCTGTGGAAGGCGAAGGGTCTCCCCGCTGGGAAGACAGTTGAGTTCAAGCTTTCGGACAAAGGCGTTGAAGACGTGTAGGCCGGTCTCTCCCTCCCCTATTTTTTCAAGAAAGCTTAAATATCAGTGTTAACAAAATGTTTATAGCTATGTCGAAGATAAAACCCTTCGGAGTTCTAAAGGTTTCAAAGCGTCACGGAATAGCCAGAATACCTAAATACATTCTCAGGGAACTGTCGCCTCCTGAAGAAGACCGTTCATACGTTATCGGATGTGAACCTGACGCCCTTGTGATACTTCTATTCAATCCCGAAATGACCAAGGAGGAAATTCTGAAATGCCTGGAGATACTGAAACAGCACATAGCCCACAAGTTCGAGGAAGGTGATTCCTAGTGTTTGTAAACGTGTCAGATGTTTCTCTTATTCGGAAGCTCTTCGTCACGAGGACTGATACGTACGCAGTTCAGAGGGAAACTGGAGAGTACGTGAGGATTCCCGAACCTATCACCGATGAAGTGATAAAAAGCCATCTCCGAGGAGAAATCACGGTAGGAGTCTATCAGCTCTCGAAGGACTCGAAGGTGAAGTGGATTTGCTGGGATTTCGACGGAAACAGGAGCGAAGCGTTAAAGCTCTTCGAATACCTGAGGAAAAAACAGCAGTATCAAAACGCCGTGATGCTCGAACACACCGGAGGAAGAGGTGCGCACGTTTGGCTTTTCTTCGACCCTCCGATTCCCGCGAAGGCGGCGAGGAACCTCGCTGTTAAAATCGCGTCTAAGGTCAACGTTGTATGCGAAATATTTCCTAAACAGGACTCGGTTGACGAAAACGGGTTCGGAAACCTCGTTAAACTTCCTCTCGGAATACACCGAAAATACGGGAAGAGAAGCATAGTCATCGAGCCTGAACTCGAAGAAATAACGCCTGTAAAACTTCCCGACGACGTAGTCGAAGAACTGCTGACAGGACCTGAGATTCTCCCCAAGTTCATCGAATGGGGCGGATGTCTCGCCATCGCGAGGATATGGCAAGGTGTCGACGAAGGTTCGAGGAACGAAGCCTGTTTCCTCCTAAGCAGAATACTCTTTTACACAGGCGTGCCGCGTGAAGGCGCTGAACTCCTTCTCACGTGGTGGAACAGGAGGAACAATCCTCCGCTTCCAGAGCGCGAACTTATAACAACGGTACGGAGCGCGTATCAGAGAGGATATTCCGTGGGAGTTAGAAGCCTCAAGAAAAACCCGGTGTTGAGCAAGTTCTGCGAGGGATGTAGGCACTGCATCTTTGAAGCTAAGAAGACGTCTTCAAAAACGTCTTCGAAGTCCAAGGCTTCCAAGCTGATAAAACCTATAGGAGGTGTGATATGAGTTGGGCTACGAAATCGTATGGGATAGAAAAAAGATGCCTAAACGCCTCCACCCTGCCGTTGACCTGGTTGACGGAAAGCTTATATTCGGCCTCATGCTCCCCGTCTCAGGCGAGAGCATAACCGACGCCCTCTGTTTCGTCACCGATGAAGGTGAGGTCTTCATCGCGACTGACGAAGAACTCGAAAAGAGGAACCTTCAACTAAAGTATCCCGCAGTCGCCCTTGAACTAAGGTGGCCCCTTGAGTCGATAAAGGAATACGTTAAAATAAAGGCGACAGGGACACAGCCGCCGTTCGACCCGCGCTCCCTGCTTGAAGACATCGTGGAGCTTCTGAAAAAGTACATCGACCTGAAGGAAGACGAAAGAGAATATACGTTCGTAGCCCTGTGGATTGTGGGAACATATCTTCTACCCGTGTGGAACAGCTACCCATACCTCAGCATAAGCGGCGCGAAGAGGTCAGGGAAGTCGAAGCTCCTCAAGTTCCTCGAAATGCTCGCGTTCAACGCGCTGTTCTCAACCAACATTTCAACCGCGTCTCTATACCGCCTCGTGCAGAGCCTAAGATGTACGCTCCTCGTCGACGAGGCTGAACTTCTTTCCTCGCCTGAGAAGAGGACGGAGCTGAGAAACATCCTCAACTCAGGATACAAGAAATACGGGTATGTTTTCAGGACGGTGAAGGTGAGAGGCGACGTTATAGTTCCTGCGAAGTTCGAAGTGTTTAGCCCCAAGGCTTTTGTGACCTACGAGGGACTTGAAGACGTCACCGAAGACAGGAGTGTGAACATCGTGATGAGGAGGACGCTCGACAGGTCGATAGCTAACAGCGAAATCTACGAAGACGACCCTGTGTGGGAAGAAATAAGAGGCAAGCTCTACGTCTTTGCGTTGTTCTATTGGAAGAAAATAAAGGAAATTTACGAGAATCTCCCTGAAATCGACATGCTTGAAAGCAGGTTTAGGGAGCTGTGGAAACCCATTCTCGCACTCGCCAAGTTCTTCGGCGACGACGTATACGAGCAGATGGCTGGGCTCGCCGTGAAGAAAACGAAGGAACGGATTGTAGAAGATGCGGTTGAAGCTCGGGAGGCAAGTCTCATCCGCGTTCTCCTCGAGCTCGTGACCGAAGACGGCTGGTATAAAGTTAGTGAGATTACGGAAAAGCTAAGGGAATACGAGGAAGACGGGAAATGGGTCACTTCAAGATGGGTTGGAAGGACGTTGTCGAGGAAATTCGGGTTCAAAGACGTGAGACGTGGACCTGGAAGAGGACGTCCTACCGAGCGTTACATAACGGTTGAGAAGCTTCACGAACTTGCGAAGGAGTACGGTGTCGACATCCCAGAGGAAACTGTACAAACTGTACAAACTGTACATGAAGGCCCAGAACTCACCGACGAAGGATACCTACTGTACATTCGGGACTGCCTGAAACGCGGGTTCCCCGAAGAGACGGTCGTGTGGATGCTGATGGAAAACTACAGCCTCAGTGAGGAGGAAGCCCGGACCAAGCTGAGGGAATACAAGGAAAAGTTTGGAGGGACATCGGATGATAGTGGTGGACACGAGGGAAGCGTCGAAGAATCCTGACATCGTGAGGAGACTTAAGAACGAGGTCGAAGACGTCGAGATAAAGAAGCTTCCCGTAGGCGACTACCTCGTGGTGGGAAGTAGGAAAGCCGTTCTCGTCGAGAGGAAGACTTCCCTCGACTTCGTTCACTCGGTTTCTTCGAGGAGGATGGTCGACCAGCTTATACTCCTCTCCCGAGTGACCGACGTTGAGCCTAGAATCCTCATCGAGGGGAGTCTCGCCCTGATAGAGAAGTTCAGCAGGTGGAGTCCCGAGGGAGTAATGGGTAGCGTGATATCGGTGGTTGAAGACTGGAAGATACCTGTGATATTCGTTCCGAGCAAGCGGTGGACAGTAATTTACCTCGCCAAACTACATAGGAACCTCGGCAAGATCAAAAAGAAAATCCATCCCATTAGAGTACAGCCGAAGGTCTACAAGCTCCACGAGAAAATCCGCGCATGCATCGAGGGGATTCCTGGAATAGGTCCGAACCTCGCGCATGAGATACTTCTCCACTTCGGGTCGATTAGACGTCTTTCAGAGGCGTCTCCTGACGAAATTTCCCAGGTGAAGGGCGTTGGGAGGAAGAGGGCTGAGGAAATTCATCGGGTACTGAACGCTCGGTATATGCCTGAGGAGTGAGAAACAAGTGGAAACATTTATATACCCGTTATTCCCCTTCTAATACGACCATGAACGGAAAGAAGATTGAAAGAAACCCCCAACCTCACCTAAGGCTTCGGGGGCGGGTGGACGCCGGGCCGAGGGGTCCAAAACCGGCCCCGAAACCGAGTTATCTAGGCCGTAACGAATATCCAAGATGGCTACCCGACTGTTGCTGCCGATGCGAGAACTACAATAGACTACTCGACGAATGCGAACGATGGCCCGACTTCTACTCCTGCCCTGTCTACCGCTTCTACATTACCGCCAGAGGTGACTGCTAATGGTGTGGATATGTCCTACCTGCGGGAGAGCCTGCAAGACACTCCGCGACCTAAAGATACATCATAAAATAAAGCACAAAACGTCACTTCCTCAGGACTATCTTCAGGACGTTACAGAGGCGGAAGCCAGTAACGGAATAAAGATTCTTCCCGTCGACCCAGAGGTCTTTATACCTAAGAACGTGCCAAAATACGTTCCAACGAACTCCGAGTTCGAAATCTTCGAAGCCCACCTTGAGAGCGGCGTTCCACTTCTACTCATAGGTCCCAAGGGCATCGGTAAAACACTGAGCTTTGCAGCCTTTGCAGCCCAAAAAGGAGTTCCAATCATACAGTTCGACTGCAGCGAGAACGTTAAGAGAGGTGACCTGATTGGAAGATTCCTGCTTCGTGGTGACGAGGTCGTCTATCAGCTCGGCGTTATCCCAACGGCGTTTGAAGTCGCGAACAAGAAAGGCGCGGCGATACTGGTGTTCGAGGAACTCAACGCCTTGACGCCACAGATGCAGAAAGTTCTCAACCAAGCCCTCGACTGGAGACGGCACTGCTTCATACCTGAGCTGAATAAAGTTTACAGGCTTAAACCAGGTGTCAAGCTACTTATCGCGGCGACGATGAACCCTTCAACCTACGGAGGCGTCCACGAACTAAACGAAGACCTGTTGTCGAGGTTTGCGGTGTGGTACTGGAACTATCCTGGAAAAGACCTGGAGAAGAGAATAATCACCGAAGTCGCCTTACGCAACGGGTTCAACGAGATTCCCGGAGAAATACTCGACGGCATTCTCAGGCTGGCGAAAGAAACGAGGGCAAGCGTGGCGGCAGGAGACGTCGAATACGCTCTGTCTCCCAGAGACATCGTACAGTTCTGCCAGCTCTACATCGCTTATTCGAAATACTTTAGCGGCAAGTCGCTCCTGAAGAAGGCGTTGGAGACTTCCGTCCTTGGAAAATACGAGGACGAAGACCACAGAAAGTTCGTTAAACAGAGAATTGAAAGCGTTTTCGGGGTGAGAATATAATGGAGTCCGAAAATTATCTTTCAACACCGGTCGGAAGAGACGTCTTCCACAAAACGAAAAACATCGTCAACGAGCTGAAGAGGAAACGCGTCAAACTCTACATCGAACCTGGCGCCGAGCCATGCTACGACCACAAAAGACAGGCGATATTCCTACCTCATGAAAAACCTCTCACACTCAAAACCTACACGCTACTCGAGCATGAACTCAGCCACGTCTTATTCGACAGTAAAGACCCTGATTCAGCGGTCCGCAGGATTCTTGAGGTGTTTGGATTCCCGTATAACTCCCGTAACTACGTGCCAATATTCATCGCACTCAACGCTTTCGAAGACGAGCGCGTCGAAAGCCTCTGGGGGCGAATCTACAGGGGCACGGCTAGGAGGTTTAGAATCCTCAGAAAGACGTTCTTTGAGGAGCTAAAGATAACCGAGGACCCGGTAGGAGCACTCCTTAACGCCTTCGTCGGAGAACCACCTATTTACGACTCGTCCAAGTATCTGGACGCTTATAACGACGCGGTTAAACTCTTCGAGCAGGTTAGATACACGACGTACGAAGGCGCGGTAATATGCACGAAGCTTTTCGTCGAGAAACATCTACTCCCGTACCTAAAGAAATACGACGAAATACGGGAATGTTTCGTTTCGGCGTCTGAGAAGGCGCAGGAGTTCCGCGACCAGTATTTTAGGGAGTTCTTCAGCAATCCCATGAAAGCGGCGAAACAGGCGGAGAAAACGGTGGCCGAGATTCAGGAGATAATGGAGAAAATACAGGACAAGCTCAACGGAGCCGAAATGCCAGACGAGGAGAAGAGAGAACTCGAAGAGCTGTACGAGAATGCACTGAAGTTATTGAAAGAAGCTGAGTCGAAGATTGAGAGATGCGAGGACACCGGAAGGTTCGATATACGTGAATTCGCCTTAATGCAGAAAACGTTTGAAAACGCGGCACGCATACTCAGCGCCGCTGTGCCTGAACATGGAGAAAACGCCAGAAAATACCTCAGAGAAGAGTTCGAAGAGATGTCTAACCGCGACTTGGAGAAGCTGGAGGACGTGGTTCACCTTGAAGGAAAGGAGCTTCAAGACAGGTTGGAACATGAGAGGAAAGCCGCCGAGACGTATCTTAAATGGCTTGAGAAAAGACTTTCAGCGCCCAAATTCAGAGTCGTAAAGAATAGGGTTCCTGAAGTTAAAGGCTTCGTCAACGTAAGGAATTCCGTGGAAGGCGAAACCGACGTCCTCAAACTACTGCCTTGCTACCGTCAGCTCCACCGTTTCTGGGAGAAACTTAGGGGAAGACTCGTCGAGGTGAGAGACGAAGAAGGTCTTGAGGTCGACTTGGACGACTACATTCAGTTTAAGGTCAGAAAAACGGGTGAACCCTTCGTGACCGAGGACGTAGGTCCCGGAATGGCGATAGCCATAGGCGTCGACTGCAGCGGGTCCATGGACGGATGGAACATTCAATACGCGAAGGACATCCTATACACTCTGTGGAAGTCGCTTGAACCTCTGAAGAAATACGTCGACCTCGAGGTCTACGCATGGCGTCAGGAAGACACGTCGAAGTTCTCGATAGACGTTCAAAGATGTAAGAAACCCGAAGACGTGGCGAAGCTCTACGCTGACGGATACACGCCTACACCTCTCGCAGTTCAATACGGCGTCCACATACTTTCCCGTAAGAGACATCCGAAGAAACTACTCATAATCATCACCGACGGGAAGCCTCAGTCGTTCTCAACGAAAGGACGCTTAGGCACCCTGTGGCTGGTAAAAGAAACTCGGAAAACGGTGTTAGAGGCGGCTAGAAAAGGCATCTCCGTCGTAGGAATATACGTCAACGTGGCTCGCGACCCTTACCCGCAGAAGCTGATGGAAGAGATGTTCCCGAACAGGCATGTGGTCGTCAAAGACTTCGACGAAGTGGGGAAAGTGCTCACCCGGTACCTAACTAAACTGATAATGAGGGAGGTGCACGCAGGATGAACGAGCTAGAGTGGGCTGAGCTTATCAGGGTGACGGAGGACAGGTCAGAGCGGATAAAGTACATCAAGCATCTGAAGAGGATAGCGTACGACGAGGGGTTCAGAGACGGCCTTAGGAAAGGTTTTGAGGACGCGATAAAGTTTCTGGAGGAACGTATCGAGTTCTTTAAGGAGCTGAGGGACGACGTATTCAGGGCCTCTGGCAATACTAAATATATCAGGGGCACAATAGCTTCGTACACCCGTACAATTAACGTCCTACAGGACGCTGTCAACTATTTACGCTGCATACTCGGAGAGGAGGGTAAGCGTAAACAAAACTATTTTTCCCGCTCCCAGACCCGCACGGCCCAAGAAAGGGCACGGCGGGGGGAGGTGAAAGCAGGTGAGGAATAGGCTTCTCGAAGTGCTGGAAGACAACGGGTGGGCAGAGTGGCCTGAAGAAACGCCGATATGCCTGTGCCTCGCCTGTGTCGTCGAGGATTGTCCTTGGTTTCATCAGTGTGAGTTCGGAAGACGCGCCGACATCTACTGTCCTGACTGCCGGTCAAAGAGAGTGGTGTGTGAACGCTTCAAGCTTGCCAAACCCGAGGGAAAGAAAGTGATAGAGGTGAAGTAGACATGGGCGAGTGGAAGTGCGGTAAGTGTGGCAAGGTCTACACTACTGCAGAGTTGGTTAAGCTGAAACGTGTTCCGCTGGTGCCTGAAGACACCGACCCGTGGAAGCAACATGGATTTACATGTGTCTGCGAGTGCGGGTACGTCTTCCACAGAGATAGATGGCACATTAAAACGCCGTTCGAGATTAAATCAGAAATAGGCGTCCTAAAAGGAGTTGTCTCTACAGTGTTCCTCGAACTCAACTATGGAACACCAGAAGAACCTCTATGGTATGAAACTATGGTCTTTGTCGATGAACCTCGTGACGTTGAGTGTTGGCTGTGTTTACGCTACCGTACCAAGGACGAGGCAGAAAAGGGCCATAGGCGTGTCGTAGAAGCCCTGAAGAAAGGTAGGTTCAAAGTCGTTCCCGAAGAGTGGGTTCTTCTAGTGGACGTGGAGGGAGAGGAGCATGAGGAGGGTTGTTAGAGACTTCGAGGACTACCTCATCTGGGTCGTCGAGACGTTGGAGAAGCACGGGCTTGAGCGCGAGTTCATAGTCGAGGTAGTCAAAAACGAGGTGAAAGAGGCTGAGAAGCTTGAGTAAGTCGAAGAAGTTGAAGTATGAAAGCACGTTAGATAAGTTGGATAAGGAATCGGCTGTGTTATACAAGGAAGTGAAAGAACTCACATCCTCTTTGAGGAAGGGAATAGTTGAGTTGGCGGCGGCTGTCATAGAAGCGAAGAGGGAGCCTGGTTTCTACACGATGGATACAGGTCTATTTGAGTTTAGGGTCCGCAGAGACCTAAGGGCCATACACTACGCTCTGGAGGAGCTGAAAACCATAGAGAGGTGGCTAAAGACTTTAGCTGAAATACTGCCCAAAGAACAAAAGACTGCTAAAGCTAAAATTAGTGAAGAGGAGGTGAGACAGTGAAGCGTGGCAGAGGTATGAGGGGCCAGACACTTAGTAGCTTCTATCGGTGGAGGTGGGCAGTAGCTGTGTTTGATAAAGAGGGCCGCCTTATCAAGTGGGATGCAGTGAGATACGAGGAGGAAGCTGACAGAATAGTGGAGTGGTGGAGTACAGTGTTCAGAGGTACCGGCTGTACAATTCACAAGATTGGAACCGTAGAGGTGATAAAGGTCTAGGAGGCGGAGAAAAAATGTCAGTTAGGATACTCTGGACGAGCAGACATAAACCGCTTAAAGCGCAGCTCGAAGAACTCGCCCGCATCTACGGTGAGTACGAGCTGAAGCAGTACAGCGGGTTTGTGCCGAACGCTGAGTGGCTGGTCGAGTACGTGAAGAAACATGGGTTCGACGTTGTGGTTCCCGTGTTGCCGCTGACGATAATCGCGGAGTTTGTTCAACACGCCAACAGGGAAGGCGTCACCGTTCTGTGGGCTGAGATGAAGCAGGTGAAGATGACGTACAGTCCGCCTGTCCCAGGTAGAGACTACAATCCTGAGTGGGAGACCGTCGTGATGACCAGAGACTCGAACGGCGTTGAGACGTGGAAGGTGATGAGGTTTGTGAAGTTCCACCGGATACTCGGCGTGGAGCTGAAGCTTGAACCCGTTGGAAACATTAATATACAGAAAATTCCTAACATGAAACAGGGTGAAACATCATGAAACAGAAATACATTTTCGCTCCCAACGAGAAGAAGATAGCCACCGTCCCAAGATGGGTATTCCTGAACATGCACCGTATAGCGAGGGACCTGGACCTCGACAAAGGCGGGCTCTACGACAGTCGTGGAGGTGGAGCGATAAACATCTGGGTTTCGCCTGAAGACCACCCCGAGGACTGGAGGTGGCCGATAAAGAAAATAGCCCTAAAATACCCACGAGCATATCTTGCGGGAATTTACCCTGAATACAGAAAGGACGGTATGGTTGACCTGTATTTGGTGATAACCAACTACGAGAGGGAGGGAGAGGCGGAGGCGAAGCTGGCTAATGGCGAGATAGACTACCACGAGTACAGGAGGCAGGTTGAACTCGCACGTAGAGGGACGGAAGCCGAGTGGAAATGGGCTTTGGAAAAGACGAACTGGCTGATAGAGAAGGCTCAGGGACTCGGAGACCAACTCGAATATTACGGCTTCTGGATGTGTCCGTTCTGTCGTCACGTCATTAAAACCACCACGGCCAACGAAAGGGTGCAACATATCGTAGAACATGGGATAAAGGTCTTCGCCGTGGAAATAACGGGCGACGGAGTGTTTGCAATAACTGAAAGAGGAGCCGTGAAACTATGATTCTGTCAGACCGCGACATAAGGAAAGCCATCGATGAAGGAAGACTGAAGATAGTCCCACTACACGACGACACGATAAGGGAGAACGGCGTAGACCTCAGGCTCGGCGGCAAAAGCGTTTCACTGCTGCGGAGCGGCGTAATCATGGACACACGTAAAGCCGTGCTTCCAGACAACTTTAGAGAAGTGGACTTCGACGAGAAGGAGGGGCTGATAGTATACCCCGACGAGCGGGTTTTGGTGAACACACTCGAATACGTAGCTCTACCCGACGACCTCATGGGATTCTGCTGCCTCCGCTCAACCTTCGCACGTCTCGGCCTCTTCACGCCACCCACGATAATCGACGCAGGCTTCGAAGGGGAACTCGTAATAGAGTTGGTCGGAGGAGCGTTCCCCGTGAAGCTTTACAAGGGACAGCGGTTCCTGCATGTGGTGTTCTGCAAGCTTACCTCGCCTGTCGAGAAACCGTACAGAGGACAGTATCAACGTCAGAGGGGCGTCGTACTTCCCAAGTTTGAAACCGAGAAAGAAATCGGAGGTGAGGCATGATGAGTGAAGCCGTTAGAGAGTTGAAAGCCCTGGCGGAGAAATACCTGGAAGAAGCTAGACAATTAGTGTCTGCAGGAAAATACTCGGAAGCCTTCGACGTGACCGAAGACGTCTTGCAACTGTTATGCACAATAGAGTTGCTGAAGGAACGGGAAGGAGGTGAGACGCGATGAATGAGGAGAAGGTACGGAGATTAAAGGAGTTGCTGAGAAGGAGGAAGATGCTGTTGGAGGAGCTTAAGGAGATGGACGAAGAAATCGGCGAGCTGTTCACCGAACTCACCGCCGACCTGAGGCTGAGTCCCGCCGAGTTCCTGGACGCCGCTGAAGCCTGGATAAAGTACCTGAGCATAAAGCGTAGCGAGGAACTGCTGAGCAGGAGGCTGGCCTCGCTTCTCACAAAGGCCAAGGTGGAGATATGCTAGGGGTGAGACGTGATGGTCAAGCAGGCTGAAGAAAAGTTTGAACAGGAGGTCGGCGTTCCCGTCGACGAGCTACTGCCCGTTGAAGACATGAACTACCTGGTCGGAGGCCGACGCACCTGTCCGTATGAAGAACTATTTCCGGAGGAGAAGTCACTGCTGGAGTTGGCTCTGAAAAGCCTGCCGAGGCCCTACCTAGGAAAGAAATTCGAGAAAGCTATCGAAGAGACCGCGAAATCTCTGGCGGGGATAATGAAGGCGACGTTCGACTACCCCTTCGAGGGCATGTTTCCACGCCCCGGGACGATTGGAATACGGCTAGCGAGGAACGAAGACCTCACATCGAGGGGTACGGCGTGTCTCGTCTGGGGCTTCTGGAGCAGATGTCTAGAGTTCGAAAAACTGCCGAACGAAGTCAGAATCGAGCTGGGAACCATGAAATATCCGCCGACTGACCTGGTATGGGCTCGATGCTACCTCTGGACAGGGGACATGGTCGCCGTCGCGAAACTTCCCCGCACGTTGCTGGTGAAGTTTCCGAAGATGACGTGTAAGCTGACTTTCGACAGCCACGTGGAGGTATACCCCGCCGGCTACGCGCTCTGGGTAAACCGGGGAGGCGAGGAGACATGAGCAAACTAAATGAACTGCTGAAGAAAAGGTGGTGGACGGTCAGGTATATCCTAGAGTTCAGGGTTCCCGCAAGGGACGAGGAGGAGGCCAAGCGTCTCGCCGAGGAGTGGCTGAACGACCTGCTTGGGGAGGAGTGTGCCACGTCTGTCTGGCACGAGTCTGAAGTCGAGGTGAGATGCGATGACTGAGAAAGCGGTGAGGAGACTGAAGAAGTTCGTTATCACACTAACTTTTGTATACTGCCCAAGGCGGGATGAGGTGATAGACGCATATGCGTGCAACTACTGCGAGCACAAGGCTGGGGAGGAGTGGGACGCCATACTGTGCAAATACGTAAAAGAGGAAGGTGAGACGTGATGGACGAATGTAGGTGTTCCCTGTGCGGAAAGAACTTATGCATGGAAACGGATGAGCGGACTATCAGGGTGCCAGAGCCTCACTTTTACCTCGGCGGGGTTCGTTTGTGCGATGAGTGTTTGGGACGGTTGCTGAGGTGGGCGATAGAGAAGTATAAAAAGGAGGTAGGCTGCGATGAAGCATAAGTTCGTGACCATACACTTCACCCATGAGGAGGCCGCAAGGAAGTTGAAGAAGGTGCTGAGCGAGTTTGAAGTCAAGAGCGTCTATCTCTACACGAAGGACGAGTGGATTAGACACGACGACCTGTGGGAACTCTACGACCTGCTGCCTCCCTGGAAGAGGCTGTACCTGTGGCTTAGGTTTACGTTCCGAAAGTTGGTGGAGAGGTACCATGCGGTGCTCTACGCCTACGGCTTCGACAGGGAGGCTAAGACGGAGTACGACCTCACGTGCTTCTTCTACAAGCCCTTCCAACCCGTGTTGTGGGACGGCTCTGGCTACAACATGGTTTACTGGGGACACGTGGAGAAAATCTACGAGAAGGGGCTTGAGGTGGAGGTGGAGGGAAACGAGGTGAGGATAACGATTCCGCCGGGAAAGTGGCTGGGCTACATAAACAGGCTCTTGTTGGGGTGGGAGACGCTGTGCCGGGGCGAAAAAACGTCGGCCTGAGTCGGAAAGTTATATTGGCTCTGGCAGATGGTCCCAAGACTTTCAGGGAGCTCCGTGAGGCTATGAAGGATGTTCCCAAGACCACGTTGAGCGGGGTGCTGTGCTACTTGCTGAAGCGCGGTGAGGTGAAGAGGAGGAAGGTTAGGAGGCGTGTGGGCAAGATGTTCAAGTGCCCAGAGTGTGGGCATGTGTTTTGGAACTCTCGGAGGTGGATGTACGTGTACGAATACTACATTCCCAGGAGGCCCCCTACCCGCATGGGCGGGAGGGAGAGGCCGGGAGGTGAGACGTAATGGTGAAGAAGGTTAAGGTGTTTGAGGGCTGGCTCTACGAGTGTAGTGAATACGAGTGTGGAGACCTACTGTTGTTCGACGAGCCGGTCACCATGGACACCATCATGAAGTATGCCGATGAATGTAGAAAGGAAATTGCAGAGGAGTTCAAGGGAGAGTGGGAGAGTTTGAGGGAATACCACCTTGAAAACCTGTTGGAAGAACTCGTCGAACAGAAAAGCAGATTGGAGAAGGGCGAGCTCATATGCGGGGAGTTGAGACCGTGTCACTGGGAAGGTGCGAGGAAGGTGCACAAGCTCTTGAGGCCCTTTAAGGGCAAGAAGGTTCGTATCAAAGTGGAGGTGATAGGCTGATGTGGGTAAAAAAGCTTATGGAAACCGCTAAGGAGGCAAATGAACTTCGGAAGGCACTTCAGGAACAGCGGCAACAGTTCAAGAAGGTGACTTGGACAGACTTGTTTCCTAAGAAGGCCCCCGAGAGGCCAGCCGGCCATCATGACGCTACAGCCCGGCTCCTCCGCCAAGATACTCTATTGTCTTCAACCGGCGCCGGGACGGCTGGTCTGGCCCGGGACAGGCCGAAGAGGCCGGGAGGTGAGAGGTGATGGATAGAGCCAGATATGAGGCGGAAATAAGCGGTAGGAAGAGGATATTGATAACTGTGTCTAACGAGTTGTTGGCAAGGGTGGACGAAATAGCCTCCAAGTTCAAGGTGGACAGAAGCTTCGTGATAGAGCAGATTTGTAGAAAACAGCTAAACTTGCCGTACATGGAGTTCAAAGAGGCTGAAGTCGTAGAGGCCAGGAGGTGAGACTTGATGGCGAAGATTGTTGTTGAGGTGGAGGTCAAGAGCATTACTGACGCTGTCCTGGCAACGGTGGAGTTAATGCGAGAGCTGTACAGCCTTAGAGGAGCACATGTCATAGCGGACTACAAGATATATGCCAAAGAGGAGGTGAGAAGAGCTGATACCCACAGGCATGAAGTATAAAAAGTGTCCAGCATGCAACGGTAGGGGAATACTTCCCACGCCGGACGGAAAGAGGTGGCAGAAGTGTCCAAGGTGTGGAGGTCGAGGCAAGATACTCGTTCCCGTAGAGGAGTTTGAGCCATGGAGCTACACGGTTATGTGGTCTACGGGAGGGAGGACTTGGGTGATTAGCGGCAACCGTGCCTTGAGGTCTGGAGGCGAGCCGTGATGAAAGGGGCAGTGGATAAGTTGATTGAACTACATGAACTGCTACACCGCCTCAGGGAAGACTACGATAATCTAAGTCACTGCGAAGCCCTAGTGGAGCTGGATGAGAAGGTTCTCAGCGGAGAGTTCGGTGAGTTGGACGAGGAAGAGTACAGGGAACGCGAAGAGGAGCTGAAAAGTCACCGTAAGATGCTTTCCGACGTTGAGGAGGAGATACGGAAAACCAGAAAGAGAATCCACTCGTTGATGACGGAAATCATTCAAGAACTGGGAGGTGAAGTGTGAAAATGGGTGTTCAGTTGTGGAGTGAATGGTGGAACGAACTGTCTGAGGAAAAGAAGAAGGCGCTAAGGGGGAGGAAGGTCTGCCCGTTCATCAACGCCACCTGTATGGAGGACGGCTGTATGCTATGGGATAAGGAAACGGAGCAGTGCGTCGTTAAAGCGTTGTTGGAGTTCCTCCGCACAGAGAAGGCGCAGAAAGTCCTTCAGAAAATGTTCTTGAGAGGTGGGAAATGATGGATGAGGCGAAGCTTGTTGAAGCGTTTAAGGAGCTGGCGGAGAGGGCTTTTGAGTCGGGCAAACGTCTGGCGGATATGGGCCATTACAGGGAGGCCTTGGACAGGTACGAGATGGCGTTAAAGGCCTTGGAACTGGCAAAACTGACAAACATGTTGAAGAAGTATGCCGAAGGAGGAGGTGGCTAAAGTATGAAGTGCCCGAAGTGTGACTGTGAGATGCAGGTGCTCATCTGGACATGGGAGGAAGGCGGTCTAGTGCACAACAGGAGCTACGACATCTGCCCATCCTGTGGATACTATACGAGAGGTGACTGCTGATGAAAATATGGGAACGGATACTTGACGAACTGGCGGTCGGGTTTATAGCTGGCGCCTACGCACTTGCCATCACACACCCAGTGCACCGCTACGGGTTTTGGGTATGGTTGCCCGTGTACATCTCTGTCGGTCTCCTTCTCGGCTGGCTGTTCAAACGGGCATTCAAACACATAGAGGGAGGAGGGTGATTGCTGATGGGTGAGGGTAGCTTACGTGAAAATCTGAACAGACTCCTCGACGAGCTGGAGAGGATGGGTGTAAAACCCGCTGTATGGGACTACAAGCAGTATGGATATTATCTGGTGGTGTCGTCGGATAGGGCAATCGTCGTTGATGAGACAGGTTATGTGAGAAAGCGATTATTTCACCGACCCAAGGAGAGGATAGGGTTGAAAGAGGCGGTTAAATAGCTCTTGAAAGGAGGCGGTTAGTGATGGTCTGGGAGCTGGTTAATAAACTCAGGAGCTGCAGCATGACGGTTGAGGAAGCCGAGGAACTTAAACGCCTCCTGATGGAGAAGCTGTGCTCGGAGAATCCATCCGAGGCCTGGGAAGCGGGGATGTTGTACGCCCTCATAATCTTCTCGTTCTTCACGCTGGAAAGGAGGTGATAGCAGGTGGAGGCTGGAGAGTTGGTTCAGGTATGGCTCAGGATGAAACCCAGGGACAGGGTTGAAGTGAGGTACAACGGCAAGACGGTTTGGGAGGATACGTGTAAGGCGGAGAGGTTCGTAGAGATTACGGCAAGCGTGTTGTGGGAGAGGAAGGGAGGTGAGATGTGATGGATAAAGAGAGCGTTTTGGATTGGTCAGACCAGTGGGATTGGTTAGACTGGAAATGGGAAGTATTGTTATGGAGAATTATGC
>Ga0180300_10000503_pt1 | contig 17140 bp, 15 predicted proteins | sample GuaBasSediGuay15_FD_121798 | JGI IMG/M metagenome (GOLD analysis project Ga0180300, IMG submission 121798) | Subseafloor sediment microbial communities from Guaymas Basin, Gulf of California, Mexico - Guay15, Core 4569-2, 21-24 cm | ecosystem: Environmental > Aquatic > Marine > Hydrothermal... | reverse complement strand
CGGTGCTTATTTTAACGTTCCTTTCATGAATTTTGAGGTTTCAACGAAGGGAGATAAAAATCGTGCATTACGGTGCAATATCACAAAAATTGAAGGGAACGAAGTGCAGAAGAAACTGCCAATAGGAAAAGAAGTTGATTTTGGCAATAATTTTACCATCAAAGTGGAAGTAGAGAAGGATTTAGAAGAAAGATGGGGCATTAGTTTTTATAATGTGAATGAAGAGAGATGGGAAGTTTATGAGGTCGTTGAGGATGAAGATGAGGGCTATGGTGACGAAGAAGAAGGTGACAGTTCATTGTATAAAGAAGAAAAGGCGGCTGTGAAAGCAGGTGAAGAGAGGACGATAGAATTAGACAGTGAATATTTGACTAACATCACAATAAAAGCAAAGGAGGACGTAGAAGTTACGAATATATCTCTAACTACATCAAAAGAGTTAAATGTCTCTCAGCCTCCTGCGATGGTTTACAGATATTTTTATATTACCACGGACAATTTTACTATAAGCGCGAACTTGCTGAAGCTGAACTTCAGCGTGAACAAATCATGGATAGCAGCCAATGCAGATAATAATACGTCTGCTATCTCTTTGTTCTACTATGACTGTATCAACGCAACATGGGCAGAACTGAGTACAAGTGAAATAGGAGAAAGTGATAGCAAAGTCTATTACACCGCGACAAAAACATCCTTTGGGACATTTGCAATTTGCGCCCCCTTAAAGTTAGAGCTTGGGCAACCTCAATTACCGGTGCCGGAGGTTGTAGTAACGCCTTCATCGCCATCCGTGCCTCCACAAAGCGCGCATACACCTACACCAAAGCCACCATCACCGACAGAAACACCAGAAACACCGGGATTTGAAGCGGCATTAGCGGTTGTTGGGCTGCTTGCGGTAATGTATCTATCCATTGAGAAGAGAAGAAAAGAAAAATGGACGGAATAGAAATAATAAGATTGATGCATGACCTGATGAGGCTATTTCAGAATTTGTCTGAATTTGAAGAAGGTAAAGGAGAAATATAATAAGAAAGGAGAAAACATCTCTATGAACATTTACCATATAAGCTACACAGAAAAATTCGTAGGTGAAAGGATGGCAATGCTGTCGTTTAAAGGCTGTAATTTCGACTGCATTGGCTGTATCAGGAAAAGAACTGAATACGACATCTATGCAGAAGAAAGAAGATACATTGATTGGACTTTTGAGAACATATTGAAGGAATTGAAGGAGTTAAATCCACACAGGGTATATCTTGGCGGATACGAACCTACACTCGATCCGGATTTAATAAGGATAATTGAAAATCTCTCAAAACTTGATGCACATATCGTATTAATGACAAATGGAAGCAAAATAGACGATAGATATGCGATAGAATTGAAAGAAGCGGGAGTAAACGAAGTTATTATCAGTGTAAAAGCGTTCGATGAGAAAAAACATCTTTATTATACAAAAAGAAGCAACGAGTTGGTATTGAATGCGATAAAGAATCTGGCAGCGATAGAAGACGCTTATTTCAGACTGCAAGTGGAGACGATTTTACTTCCGGGAATAAATGACCCGGCAGACATAGAAGAACTGTCAATTTTCATCTCGGAGATAAATCCTGCTATTTCTCTATTCATCGAGCCCTGGATACCAATGGAGGAAGTGGAGTTTAAAGTGCCTGAGAAGGCGGATTTGATTGATGCCGTTTCAAGAGCGATGAAGCACCTGTACGTCGTATCTTACCACCCTTTGTATTCAGAGATAAGAGAGATACGGGAAACACCAAGGAAAGCAAAATTTATTGAAATTCTGCCAGATAAACAAGAACAACGATGGTAGGGAAAAAAACAGCATATTTAAAAAAATTTATCCACTGGAAAATGGTTATGGTCTATCTAATCACAATTTTAAGCTTTACTATCGTGTTGACAACGGCAATCGGTCCTGTTTATGTGCCGCCGCTGGAAATAGTATCTTTGTTGGGAAACAAACTTCATCTCTTGGAAAATGCTTCGATACCGCAAAAATATGAGGTAATAATTTTACAAATAAGACTGCCGCGGATATTTTTGGGTTTATTGGTCGGTCTTTCGCTGGCAACTGCGGGGACAACATTGCAAGGATTGTTTAAGAATCCTATGGCAGACCCGTATATAATAGGAATAGCTTCGGGAGCAGCAGTGGGTGCTGTCTTTTCGATGTTGATACTCCCAAGCTTCTTATTCATCTACACCAGACCGTTCATGGCTTTCTTAGGTGCCATGTTCACCACTTTTTTAGTCTATAACATTGCGAGAGTGGGAAGAAGAATCCCTGTGGATACCTTATTGCTCACGGGAATCGCGATTTCGCTATTCTTAGGCGCTGTTTTATCTTTCATGATGTTTGTAGCAGAGGATTTACACAGCATTTTTTTCTGGTTGATGGGCGGATTCTGGCTCGCCAACTGGACACAGGTGAAAATAAGCATTTTGCCTGTATTTTTTTCCTTCTTTTTGATTTATATCTTTGCAAAGGACCTGAATGCAATGCTGCTCGGCGAGGAATCCGCACAGACACTGGGTATAAATGTGGAGAATGTGAAAAAAATTCTGTTAGTGTTTGCAGCGTTCATTACCGCTATCGCGGTCTCCTTCGTAGGAACTATTGGCTTCGTAGGTTTGATAATTCCGCACATCACGAGAATCCTCGTTGGACCGGACCACCGAATACTTTTCCCTGCTTCCGCATTGGTAGGAGGGATCTTTCTGATGTGGACAGATGCATTAGCACGGTTATTAGGCGAAATGCCCGTAGGGATAATCACCGCTTTCTTTGGCGCTCCATTCTTTATTTACCTGCTTAGAGAAAGGAAAGGAAAAAAGTAAAATGCCCTTAGAGATAAAGGATGTAGATACCTATTATGGAAGCGTGAAAATACTGGATAGCATTAATTTTAATGCTTCTCACGGTGAACTCCTGGGTATCATCGGTCCGAACGGCTCAGGAAAGACAACTTTACTCCGGACCATCAGCCGTATCTTAAAGCCAAAGGTAGGAGCAATTTTGTTAGAGGGAAGAGATGTACTGGAGATGGGGTACCGAGAATTTTCAAGGATTTTCGCTGCTGTGCCACAGGACACAACGATAAATTTCGATTTCTCTGCCCTTGATATCGTGCTTATGGGCAGAAATCCTCATCTGGGTAGGTTAGAGCTGGAGAGTGAGAAGGATATAGAGATAGCGAGACGGAGTATGAGGCTTACCAACTGTTGGGAGTTCGCAGAAAGACCGATTACAGAGTTGAGCGGTGGAGAGAGGCAGCTTGTTATAATAGCAAGAGCATTAACGCAAGAGCCCAAGGTTTTGCTTTTAGATGAACCAACCTCGCACCTTGACATTAATTATCAAATAGAAATAATGGAACTCCTGAAAAGACTGACCTCGGAGGAAAAACTGATTGTTATTGCGGTTATCCATGACCTCAATTTAGCCGCTCGGTATTGTGACCGCTTAGTATTGCTACATGACGGAAAAATTGTTTCTTTAGGCACGCAAGCCGAGGTATTAACTGCTGAAAACATAAAGAACACCTTCGGTGCTGACGTCATTGTTAAAAAGCATGCGCTAACTAACCATTGCTACGTATCGCCTGTACCTTCTCCTTTAAAACGTCAAAATAAAACTGAAGCAGGACTTACAGTACATCTTATCTGCGGAGGTGGAGAAGGCGCATCGTTGATGCATGAGCTCGCAAAGAAAGGCTATAAAGTGTCTGTCGGTGTAGTCAATATGCTGGATACCGACTACGAAGTTGCCAAGCTCTTAAATATTCCGGTTGTGACAGAAGCTCCCTATTCTCCAATATCGGAAGAAGCTTTTCAGGCACACTTAGCGGTGGTTGATAGAGCAAATGTTGTTGTGTTATGTAACATTCCCTTTGGGTTCGGTAATTTGAGGAACCTGGAAGTGGCAGAGCGGGCATTGGAAAGAAACAAACCTCTGTTAGTATTTGAAGCTACGAGAATCGAGAAAAGGGATTTCACAAATGGTGAAGCTACTAAACGATTTATCATATTGAAAGGTAAAGGAGCAATAAGGGTTAAGAATCAAGAGGAAGTGTTTAAAGCTATCGGACAACTTTGAGTCTTCGATACCATATCATTGTCTCCTTTAAGCCCTCATCTAAAGTAAACCCTGGCTCATATCCAAGTTTCTCCTCGGCTAACGATATGTCAGCTAAGGAATCTCTAATATCGCCTTTACGTGGAGTATCATAAACTGGACTCAACTTCACGCCTGCTATTTCCATTATCCTGTTCGCAAGTTCGTTTATGCTCACTCTTTGTCCATTTGCTATATTAAAAGTCCCATTAACGTTCTTCTCCGCAGCCAGGATGTTCGCATTAACTACATCTTTTACAAATGTGAAATCCCTTGTCTGGTTTCCATCGCCATAAATTACAGGTGGCTGATTGTTAAGAACCCTCGTGACGAACCGGGGAATAACCGCAGCATATTCAGATGTGGGGTCCTGTTTTGGTCCATACACGTTAAAATACCTTAGGCAAACGGTTTTTAAGCCGTAAACTTCGTTGAATGCTTTACAGTAATATTCCCCCACCAGTTTTGTCACCGCATAAGGAGACAGGGGATTGGGTTTCATATCTTCTCTCTTTGGCAGTTCCGGGGTATCACCGTAAATCGAAGACGAAGATGCATAAATGACTTTTTTCACTCCGCAATCCCTTGCTGCGATCAAAACATTTAAAGTTCCTGTTATATTTGCCTCGTTTGTAGCTCCCGGATTCTCTATGGAACGCTGAACAGAAGGGATTGCAGCTTGATGGAACGCGTAATCCACATCACGAAACAGCTCTTTCAGCAGTTTCATACTCGTTACGCTTCCATTTACAAATTCCACATTACTCCGTTTAACCACATCTTTTATGTTCTCCATCTTACCCGTTGACAGGTCGTCTATAATGATGACTTCGTCTTCTCTCTTTGCCAACTCCTCTGCCAGGTTCGAGCCTATAAAACCCGCACCGCCCGTAACAACAAGAACATTCATATTTGTACTCCCTCGTGTTTAAGCGTTGTATGATTAATTTAGTATATAAGGTTAAGTAAATTTTTCATGGTATCCATAGGGAAAGTGAGAAGGCGAAGGGGGAAAGGCAAAGGGTCAGATGTAAATGTGCGAAATAGAAAAGAAGATAATAGGAATAATGGAAGATAATGGAATAGACGTTGTGGCAACACTGCCATGTGGTAAAGCCAAAAATCTCTTTTATCTTATCCCTCAACACTTTCACGATGTCGCTCTGAACAAGGAAGAAGATGGTGTCGGTGTATGTGGAGGAGCATACCTTGCAGGTGGAAAACCAGCAATGATCATACAAAGTTCCGGATTGGGTAACTGCTTTAACGCCTTGCTCTCCCTCTCGGTTACTTTTGAGTTGCCTTTACCCATAATTACCAGTTGGAGAGGCGTTTATAAGGAGGAAATACCTGCACAGATACCTTTGAATAAAGACCTGCCAAAGGTGCTACACGCATGGAACATTCATCACAAAATAATAGAAAATCCATCTGAAATAGAATTGTTAGAAGACATCATCATGCATGCGTATGAAAACAACACGCCCTCGGTGGCGCTAATATCGCCGGGAACATGGGAGAACGGAGAAGAAGTCATTGAACGATGTTTTCCAAAGAGGGAAAAGAAAACAAGCGTGAGATATGAAAAAGACATTCACGAACCAGAGATGACGAGATATGATGCGATAAAAACAATAACCGAATATTTAGATGAAGAAGCTGTTGTCTCCAATATTGGCATACCAAGTAAGGAATTGTATGACATTAGTGATAGGGAGCTGAATTTTTATATGCTGGGCAGTTATAGTCAGGCATCTTCAATAGGCTTGGGAATGGCATTAAAAACGAAAAGAGAAGTGGTTGTTCTTGATGGTGATGGAAGTTTGTTAGCAACCAGTGTATTACCCACAATAGCAACGGAAAGACCCAGAAATCTATCGGTTTTTTGTCTGGATAACGGCACGCTAGGCAGCACCGGGGACCAGTTGACAAATGCTTATTCCGGTGTAGATATGGAATTAAGGGCGATAAGTGCAGGAATAAAAGAAACAGAAAAAGTGCACACCGAGAAGGAGTTGAAATCAACTATCGTGGGTTTGTATGACAATAAAGGTCCGAGATTCATTCACGTAATAGTGAAACCTGGCAATGCAGAAGTGAAGAACATAAAATTGACGCCAGAGCAAATAAAGAGGAGATTTATGAATGCTATGAGCGGGCAATCCTAAATCCTAAGGGTTCTCCCTACCCTCCTAAACTCAAACCTTAGAATTTATACTACTATATTTTCGCAGTCGATATTATACAATAAGGTAATTTAATGCACAAAATAGAAAAATTTAAATACTGATTAGCATAAAAAAATATTTATGTATAAAAAAATGTTTGATTGTATAGAATGGAAAAAAAATTAGGAGGTGCTTGAAAATGGAAAAAGTCAAATCAGTCGAAATTTTGATTGCTTTGGCAGTAGTCTTATCAGTGCTGTGCATTTCAAGTGCTGTGCCATTGCAGACATGTGAAGCAAGAGAAATAAAGGAGTTACATATTGGTTACCAGCCAAGTACACATCAAATAGCAGAGATGACCGCAATGGAAAAGGGCTGGTGGGAAAGAGACCTGAAAAGATTCGGGATAGAGAAAGTTACTGACACCGAATTCCCTTCCGGTCCGCCAGAGATGACCGCGATGATGGGAGGTGCACTTGACATCGCCTACGTAGGGACAGCACCACCCATTTCTGCAATAGATAAGGAATTAGATGCGAAGATAGTCGCAGCGGTGCAAACAAATGGCTCTGCAATTGTTCTTTTGCCTGAACTCGCGGCAAACTACACTTCTCCGGAGAACTTGAAAGGACTGAAAATAGCGACTTTCCCTCCTGGCTCTATTCAGGATACCATACTCAAGAACTGGCTGAAAGATAAGGGAATAGACCCCAAAGACGACCTTGAAATTGTACCAATGGGACCCCGGGATGCAATATCGGCGATAGCAGCAAGGGCAGTGGATGGGGTATTCCTACCAAGTCCTTCACCAACGATTATAGAACTGGAAGGAGCGGGAAAGATAGTTGTTCTTTCCGGAGATATGTGGCCCGACCATGCGTGCTGTTGCCTGTTAGCAAGTGGTGAGCTGATCAGAGAGCATCCAGAGCTTCTTGAGCAGATAATCCGAACACACATAAACGCAACAGAGTATAATCGTGAGCATATAGACGAAGCTGCCGGGATATTCGCGAAGAAAGTAGGATGGGACATGGAAAAGGTAAAGGAGTCATTCAACAGGACGGACATGGAGTGGATTCATAATCCACATCTCGAGATACCTTCTACGCTCGAATATGCAAAAGTGGATTATGAAATGGGATACACGGACAAATTGCTAAGACAAGATGACCTTTTTGACACCAGCTTTTATGACCGGGTTACAGGAATTGTACCGACTCCTGCACCCACGCCTGAAGTAACTCCTGCTCCTTCACCAACACCGACAAAGACACCGGGATTTACAACAGTTCTAACGGTCGCTTCTCTGTTAGTAGCGTTATACATAATATTAAGGAGGAGATTCTAATTTTATTTTTGCTCCTCTTTTTATTTATTTTTAACAAATGAGAGAAAAAAAAGGTTTGCACTTCCTGAAAAGGAGAGGGATAATAGAAATAATTGGGATTTCCACAGTCGTTGTCATCTGGCAGTTAGTAGCCAGTTTTATCGTGAAGAAAACCTATCTACTGCCGAGTCCCTACGAAGTTTTCTTTGCTTTTTATACGGTTCGAGAAGTAATACCAATAGATATTTACATCAGCCTTTTACATTTTGGTATAGGTTTAGGTGCGGGAACGGCGGTTGGAATAACCTTAGGAGCTTTAATGGGTGGGTTCAAGCTCGTGGATAGAGCTATGGACCCAATAATGGAGATATTACGCGCGATTCCACCTATCGCGTGGATACCGTTTGCTATTATATGGTTAAAACTCACTCACTACTCCGCGGGTTTTGTTGTATTTGTAGGAGCTATTTTCCCTATACTAATAAACACGTACACGGGTTTTAAAAGTGTGGATAAGATTTATATAGATGCCGCTAAGGTTTTAGGTTGTAAAAAAGGAATGAGCTTGATAAAATCCGTTGTTCTCCCCTATTCTCTCCCTTACATCGCTGCTGGAACACGTATAGGGATGGGAATAGGATGGATGTGCGTAGTAGCAGCAGAGATGTTTGGAGCGAGCGGCAGGGTGGGTCTGGGATGGAGATTGTGGAATAGATTCTATGCGCTGCACATGATGGATAAGCTTGTTGCATATATGATAATCATAGGGCTAATAGCATTGCTACTGGATCGCGTATTTAGGTATTTTGTGGAAGAAACTACACTTAAGTGGAGAAAAGGAATGGTAGCGGCATAGTAAAAATGAACCACCAATTGGAGCTTCGGAACGTAACGAAGGCGTTTAACACAGAAGAGGGGAAGATGGGAGCATTAGAGGGCATTAGTTTAGTAGTTAAACCAAAGGAATTTTTGTGTATCATTGGACCTTCGGGCTGCGGTAAAACCACATTACTGAGGTTGATAGCGGGTTTAGACTATCCGAGCAGCGGGGAGATTATCCTGGATGGAAAAGAGGTGAAAGGACCTTCTCCGGATAGGGGAATGGTATTCCAGGAATTTTCGTTATTTCCGTGGAGAACGGTCTTGAAGAACGTGGAATTCGGACTGGAAATAAAAGGGATGAAAGATAAAGCGCGGAAAGAGCTTGCAGAGAGATACATAGAGCTTGTAGGATTAAAAGGCTTTGAGAACTGTTATCCATACGAGCTTTCCGGGGGTATGAAGCAGAGGGTAGCGATTGCACGAGCTCTCGCAACGGAACCTGCGATTTTATTGATGGATGAACCCTTCGGCTCAGTGGATGCGCAAACGAGGAATATACTTCAGGAAGAGCTGCTGGAGATTTGGAAAAGGACAAAGAAGACTATTCTGTTCGTCACGCACAGCGTTGACGAAGCGGTATATCTTGCGGATAGAGTTGCTGTGATGTCTGCGAGACCGGGTTGCCTTATTAAGTGTCTCAGTATTGATATACCGAGACCAAGAAAGCGAACGAGTGTAGAAGTGAATGAGTTCAGGGAGCAGTTGCTCATGTTGCTCAGTTTAGAACGTTCAAAGGCGTGCATTTCGGTTTAACGAGCTTCGCAGAAAGGAAAGATTTACATCACCTTCTCCAGACTCATATCAAACATCTTCTTCGTCTCCCGTGCAAGCGCTTCTGGAAGACCCGTAATGTCCACATTCAAGAATCCACGTATAATCACCGAAGTAGCCTCCTCCTCGCTCAAACCCCTCGCCATCAGGTATTGTATCTCCTCTTCTGCAATCTTGCCAACCGCAGCTTCGTGCGAAAGATCGAGGTCTTTAAGCTTCGCTTTGAGCTCTGGAATTGAATCTACTTCTGCGGAATCAGAAAGCATCAATCCCCTGCATTCGATATGCCCTTTTGCATTTGCTCCTTCTCCAATAACATCACTCCGCGCAACTATCTTTGCACTATCGGTGGCAATCGCCCTCGATATGATTTCAGCCTTGCTCCCTTCGCCCTGAAGCACTGCTCTTGAACCAAAATCAATCTTCGTATCACCTGGGGCATAGACAATTGACTGGAAGGTTACTCTTGCATTTTTTCCCACGCAATAAGCGGTTGGATACATCTGAAGCGATTTAAGAGGCGTCATTAAGATATAGTTGCTGATGAAGACCCCATCATCTTCGATTATAACCGCACTTCGCGGTCTGACTTCCATACCAGGACTCCAGTTGTGTATCATGGTAAAGGTGATCTTTGCGCCGCGCTTCACATAAAATTCCGAGACCCCGAGATGAAGTGCGGAATTGACTGCATGGGAGACGGAGCAGCCGGTGATGATGTGCAGTTCCGAGTTCTCTTCTGCAATTACGATGTTATGCACCTTCTGCCCGATTTTATCAGAGGTAATAAAGAGACAGGACTGCACAGGCATCGTTACCTTTTTGCCCGCTTCCGACCTTATAAAATAGCCATGTGTCTGGTCTAATTCGACATCCGCGGTGTATTTATCCATATCCACCGGAATCGCCTTCCATAAATAATCTTTTAGCCAATCATGTTTCTTAAAAGCTTCTGTTGTGCTCATGAGCTCCAAACCCGGGTATTTCACCGTTGAAAATACCACAGAACAGTCTCTCTGTAAAAACGAACCCGACCGGTCTTTCTCTGAAGGTTCAATACCGGAGTCGAGCAGATTTTGCTTATATTCATCGGGAATTTCGTTCAGAGAATTGAGGGGTTCGTGTTCTCCCCCGGTGACAAAATTCTCAATCGCAATGTCTTCGCCTAAAGCCGCTTTTTTCGTCTTTGCGCGTCTCGCACGCTCAAGTAGCTCTTTTCTCATCATTCAGTTCCCTCCTTCTCACTGCATAACTCTACGCATTTTTCAAAACCATTCTCCATGACGTTCTTTGTTATCTCGTTGGGCATTCCAGAGCAGGCAATCCGCCCTTCAAGCATCACATGTGCACGATCTGCCTTTATATAGCGCATAATAGACCCGCTATGCGTAATTATAAGCCCCGCTTTCTTTCTTTTACTCGGCATCTTGTTTCTATCCAAAAGCTCACTCAGTATCCTGCCTATGAGCTCTATATTCTCGACATCCACGCCAGAGTCCGGTTCGTCGAACATGATAAAGTCCGGGGATTGTGCGAGCAGTTGCAGTATCTCCGACCTTTTGACTTCGCCACCTGAAAATCCACGGTTCACATCGCGGTTCAAGAAATCATCTGAGATATTAAGCCTTTTCGCTAATTCTATCACGTCCTCATCTATTTTTTCCTCTTTTCTTCCCTGTGCGATATTCACCATATCGCCGAGCTTTACACCTCTTATCTCAGGGGGATGCTGGAATGACATGCCCATCCCTAATTTCACACGTTCGTTAGTTGGTAAATCAATTATATTAACCCCTTTAAACGTTATACGCCCTTTTCTGACTTTATAATTAGGAAGACCAAGGATTGTCATCAGAAGTGTTGTTTTTCCACAGCCATTAGGTCCAAATAAAACGTGCACCTCTCCTCGTTCGATATTAAGAGTTAAATCATTTATAATTTCCTTTCCTTCTACTTCCACAGTCAAATCTTTTATTTCCAGCATTTTTTCTTTTACCCTCTTCCTAAAGGGTTGACTTCATTCCTATATAAACTTTTAGTTTTTTATTTGTATAGGAATAGCGTCTTTCCCTCGGGGATAAATGCTTGCAAGAGCAAAAGCGGCGAGAGCATGGGGCACATTTACATGCACGCGCGAGGTAGTTACCCGGAAGAGTTAAAAGAGGATGTTTTTTTTTATACCAAACTCTAAATCTTCAACAGCGGTCTTTTTGTTTTATAATAAAAATAGTGGGGGTGATAAAACCGCATGGATAGGGTAGAGAAAGAAGAAGTCGTAAAGAAATGCACAGAGATGCTTGAGAATATGCTACGAGATATTACGATTCCGAGGAATATAAGAAAATCGGCGGGCGAAGTAAAGAATAAGCTGCTGAACGGCGATGAGTCACTGGCAGTGAGAGCAGCAGCGGCTGTCTCCGAACTGGAGGGACTGACTAACAACCCTAACATTCCCGCCCATACAAGGACGCTGGTATGGAGTATAGTGAGTCAGTTAGAAACGGTCTCCGTGGAAGAGTGAGATGAAAATAAAAATCTGTGCAATCTAAGGGGTGAATAAAAGTCGAGATATGATAACCATAGCGATTGCAGGGAAGCCGAATTCAGGAAAATCCACCTTTTTCAAGGCTGCTACACTCGCGGATGTGGAAATAGCTTCTTATCCGTTCACTACCATATCGCCAAACGTCGGGATAGCATACGTAAGGGTAAAATGTCCCTGTAAAGAGAAAGAGATACAGCAGGAGACAGGTAGAGAGTGTGGAAACTGCGTAAATGGCGCTCGCTTCGTGCCTGTGGAGCTCATAGACGTTGCTGGATTGGTCAGAGGGGCGCATGAAGGAAGAGGATTGGGAAACGAATTCTTGGATGAGCTCAGGCAGGCGGAGGCGATAATACATGTTGTCGATGCCTCAGGCGGAACGGATGCCGATGGAAATGTAATAGGGATTGGTAGTCATGACCCTCTTAAAGACGTTCTCTTTTTCCGGGAAGAGCTGAACGAGTGGGTGAAGGGGATATTAAGTAGAAACAGAAGGAAGCTGGAGAGGAAAGCGGAATTAGAAGGTACAAAGATTGCGAGATTGCTTTCCGAACAATTAGCCGGCGTTGGTGTAACCGAAGAACAAGTAAAAGCCGCTCTATCAGATTCTCTCGTCTCTGATAAACCCAACATGAAGTCATGGAACGAGGATGAGATGAAGGATTTAGCATCGCACCTGATAAAAAGGAGTAAAAAAATGATTATCGCTGCAAACAAAGCTGATATAGCGCCGGAAGAGAATATAAGAAAGTTGAAGGAACTCGAGGGTAGGGGCGAAGGAGTTCGTGAAGGTAAAGAAGCAACAGCAGTAATCCCTTGTTCCGCAGAGGCAGAACTTGCTTTGAGAACCGCAGCAAAGAATAACTTCATAAAATACCTGCCTGGGGATACGGATTTTGTGATTTCTCATGAAGTCACGAAAAAACAAAGAAAAGGGCTGGAGCGATTAAGGAATTTAATTCAACACTATCACGGCACGGGAACAGGGGTACAAGCAATCATAAATCGTGTGGTCTTCGATTTGCTGGACTACGTGGTTGCGTATCCAGTAGAGGATGAGCACAAGTTCAGTGACGCTACGGGAAGAATACTACCAGATGCATTTCTTTTGAGAACAGGTAGCACAGCCAGAGATCTGGCTTTTTCCATCCATTCCGATATTGGTAAAGGCTTTATTTATGCGATAGACGCAAGAACAAAGCGAAGGCTGGGAGAGAAATACGCATTGAGAAACAACGATATAATAAAGGTGGTGTATCACTTAAGATGAAAAACTTTTATCTTCCGTATATCTTGAAAAAATGACCCCTGCACCCACATCCGCTATTCTGCTTCCTTTTACTTCTCCAAACTCCTTCAACGCTTCACTATCGCCAATAACAAAAACCGTATCCCCTATCATTGTGGCGCTGGCAACCTTCCCTTCTGCATCCACAGCCTCTATCGCATCCCTGCATTTATCACTTATCACTTCGCTGTGCAACGAGAATTTTCTTGAGACGAGCATGAAATTATCTAAATTCGGCTTCCTGATCATCTCTTTCATTGCTTCTCTACCTGCTTCGTTTATCCCCCTTTTCATTGAATCATCCAGCAAAACGGCTTTTGTATGTCGCTTTCCGAACACAACGTAGCTTATCTTCTCTCTCCTGTGTGGTACCATATCAATTATCCCAATCCCTGGCGGACCAGGCTTCTTCCTTATTACTACACCACCGTATGTCTCAGCAATTACATCGCCTAAGCCAGTATTATTTTCCACTTCTGCGAGATGCGCGATTTGCGCCACCTCGTTTGGTGTCATACCGAGCGATAAAAGTTCGTTTAATGCGAGAGCAGTGCTGAGAGCACCAGCACCACTTGCACCCAGTCCCGCACCGATTGGCACATCAAAAACCGTTGATACGATAACCCCGACATTGCCTGCTAAACTCTCAACCACATATTTAGAGGTATTTGCCTCTTCTTCCACGCCATTTATTTCTATCTTTGTTCCCTTTTGGGAAAGTTTTTTACTGAGTGTAACTTCAGTCACACAGCCCGCTTCTAATACGATACCGCCGCCTACCGAGCCCTTATACAAAGGATTTTCATTATCGCATATCTCAAAGAAGCCGGTTATATGCGATGGCGAATATGAATATGAAAATGTTTTTATTTTTTTCGTATTCCCCATTTTTCCCTCTTGTTTTATAAAGTTAGAGGGAGAAAATATTTATCGGTGGAGTAGAAATAGAAATGGCGGAGATAATTTGTAGTAGGGTGGAGAGGAAATGTAATCCTGAGGTGTTGGAGACGGTAATAGAGATAGCAGTGGGGATAGCAAGGCAAAGTATAAACAAGACGAGGAAAGGCACGCTGTTTGTGGTGGGAGATGAAGAGAAAGTATTAGAGAAATCAAAGCCTTTAATTTTAGACCCTCTTGCTCCCTATCCGAAGAAGATAAAGGACATAAGGGACGCAAATATTCAGGGGACGATAAAGGAGCTTGCAAAGCTGGACGGCGCTTTTGTCATTAGTGGCGATGGATATGTTCTGTCGGCAGCAAGACATATCGAAGCAAGCTCTCGAAATATAGACCTCCCAATGGGTTTTGGTAGCAGGCACATGGCTGCCGCTTCCATCTCTAAGGAAACAGACGCCGTGGCAGTTGTGGTATCAGACAATGACGAAGTGGTGAGAGTATTTGACGGTGGTGAATTGGTGGGGGAGATAATATCAGGAACATGGGATTTGAAGAAAATAAAGCCACATATAAAAGGCAAATATGAGAGGATAGTAGAGAAAGACTTGAATTTGTCGATGATTGTGAAGAAAACTTAAAATATTTATTTACCCACTTGCGTACAACTTCCATATACATGTCACATACCTCAAAATTCATATCGCATCCACTCCTGAAAGAAGGATTGATAGAGAAGAGGAAATATCAAATATCCATAGCTGAGGAGGCGAAGCGCGAATCTTTGATGGTTGTTTTGCCTACTGGCTTAGGAAAGACGACCGTAGCTCTTTTAGTTATCGTTGAGCGACTGGCGAAGGGAAAGATTCTTTTTCTGGCTCCTACCAGACCTTTGGTCGAGCAGCATTCGGCGTTTTTAAAAGAAGTACTGACACTCGATGCTTCTCTTATACAAACTTTCACAGGCACGGTATTGGCAGATAGGCGAGAGAAGCTCTGGGAAGCAGCAAAAATAGTCGTTTCCACGCCTCAAATTATCGAGAATGATTTGCTGAGCAACAGAATTGACCTCAGTTCCGTTTCTTTGATCATATTCGATGAATGCCACCGTGCGGTGGGGAACTACTCGTATGTTTACATCGCGGAGAAGTACGCGGAGCAGGCGAAAGAGCCACTCGTACTGGGTATAACTGCTTCTCCGAGCAGTGATAAGGAGAAGATAAAGGAGATATGTGCTTCTTTGGACATAAAAAGGGTGGAAAGCAGGACAGAATACGACTCCGACGTAGCTCCTTATGTATTCAAAAAAGACCTTGAATGGCGTGGCATAGACGTTCCAGAGGAGATAAAGAAACAGAAACGAGTATTAGACGAGGTATTAGAGGAGAGAATAAACGAATTGCAAAAGCTGGGATTTATAAGAAAGAAGAGGGGCAGGGATATATCAAAAACAGAGCTTTTGAAGTTAAGGATGCTAATAGAGGCACAATTGGCGAAACAGAAGCATGCGGACTTCTACAAGGCGTTATCTTTGCAAGCAGAAGTAATGAAGATAAAGCATGCAATTGAGTTGATAGAGACACAGGGCATTTTCGCATTGCGACGTTATTTTGATAGGCTGAGAACTGAGGCACTTTCAAAAGGAGGAAGCAAAGCAGCAAAAAGGTTGTTGAAGGATAAAAAATTTGTGGAAGCGATGTTCGCTGTTGCATCATACGAAGGAGAGCATCCAAAGCTGAACGCGTTGATAGAGATACTGCAAGAGGAGATTCGTGTTAATCCTGACACGAGAATAATTGTGTTCACTAACTACCGTGATACTGCGGAGATGATAATCTCTGCTTTGCGTGAATTGGATGCAGAAAAGGAGGGGATAAGGGCTGTTAAGTTCATTGGGCAGGCGTCAAAGGCAGAAGATAAGGGGTTGAAGCAAAAGGAGCAGGTAGAGATAATAAACAAGTTTAAAGAGGGTGTTTTTAATGTTCTAATTGCCACTTCGGTGGCTGAAGAGGGGCTTGATATTCCTGCGACAGACCTCGTACTGTTCTATGAACCCATTCCTTCCGCAATAAGAAGCATACAAAGAAAAGGAAGGACTGCGAGGAAAAAAGTAGGAAAGGTAATCGTGCTTATTGCAAAAGGGACAAGAGATGAAGCCTATTACTGGCTCAGCAGGAGCAAGGAGCGAGAGATGCGGAGGAGGATAAGCGAGTTGCAGAGGATGGGTTTGAACAATGAAGATGAAAGCGTAAAGGTAAACAATGCAGAGTTGGTAGCCGCTGCGGCGGAACGTAGGGAAAAAGAGGAGCAAAGGAGAATAACTGACTTTGAAAACACAGTTGAATTGACCATTTTTGTGGATCCACGAGAGACGAGGTCGGGAGTAGCGAGATTTCTACAGAAAGCTGGTGTGAACCTGAAATTGCGGAATTTGGAGATTGGCGACTACGTTGTCTCTGATCGAGTTTGCATAGAGCGGAAAAGTGCAGTGGATTTTCTGGATTCGCTGATAAATAAACGCAGGAATTTGTTCGACCAAATTCACCGGATGAAGAACGAATATGAGAAGCCTCTGCTCGTCCTCGAGGGTGATTCGGTTTATGGGCAGAGGAATGTGCATCCAAACGTGGTAAGAGCTGTAATGGCTACCATAGCTGTTGATTTCTCCGTTCCCATCATACAAACGCGGGACGAAGCAGACACGGCATCGCTGATCTATGTGATTGCAAAGCGCGAGCAAATGCCGAACCACACTGAAGTGAATCCACATGGTAAGAAGCCTGCGACTTCATTGAAGGAACAGCAGGAATATCTCATTTCTGCGTTGTCTAATATCGGTATCGTGACGGCAAGGAATCTGTTAAGACGATTTAAGACGATTGAACGTATTTTAACAGCCTCAAAAGAGGAGTTGATGGAGGTTGAACATGTGGGTGAGAAAACCGCCGAGCATATAAAAGAGGTGTTGAGTAAGGAATATGAAGGGTAACGGTTGATCGAAGTTTGAGCAATGCATGGGCCCGAAGGGATTCGAACCCTTGACCGCCCGGTATCTCACAAAGAAATTCTTTAGGAGGTGATACCCATCGGATTCCCTGTTATGAGCCGGGCGCTCTAACCATGCTAAGCT
>Ga0180300_10000502_pt1 | contig 17150 bp, 11 predicted proteins | sample GuaBasSediGuay15_FD_121798 | JGI IMG/M metagenome (GOLD analysis project Ga0180300, IMG submission 121798) | Subseafloor sediment microbial communities from Guaymas Basin, Gulf of California, Mexico - Guay15, Core 4569-2, 21-24 cm | ecosystem: Environmental > Aquatic > Marine > Hydrothermal... | reverse complement strand
TGAAGGGACAATAATTTTGTCCCATGGGGTGGTATACGACAAAGCTGAATACTTTCCTGAAAACACCCCAGATAACTTTCTTCCCAAAACTCGAAAACGTGGAACGTTTTTCTTTTATCTAATCCGATCTTTTCCAGAGAAAGTTCGAAATCAACAGGTTTATCCTCCCAATTAATCACTCCAACTAATAGCTGTTCCCCTCTTTTAGAAGCGAACACCTGAGGGACTCGCTGCTCAAAGATATCAACTGGAATAGCCGACTGGCTGCTAACAGGGAGCACAATTTGAAATAGACGTTTGCGTTTTTCCGAGAGCGAGGGCAAGTCATCCGATAAGAAAAGTGCTCCACCAGACAAAGCCAACACGGTAGTCAGACTGCGTACTTCCTCCTCATTCAACTGGGTATTACTTTGACGCACAAGCAAGCAATCAGGATCATTATTCCATAGCCGTCGATGTAAAAAATAGCGGGGCAAGGTAGCTTTAATAGCTACCGAGGCAGAGCAATTGCCATACCATACCGGCCCCACATCCTCGCTGATACGCATGCCATCTACCAAACCAACAGCAGGGCCTAAAGGTGCACCACATCCGAGAATGAATTTGTCCCCTACCGTCTGGCGAATAATCTCTAAGCCTTTTCGATACGCTTCTATAGAGGTGACATTCGCCCGGAATCTTTGACCTCGCAATGCAGCAGCGAAGAGAAAATCGATTTTAACATACTTGACCCCCCATTCGTTAATAATGATCTCAAATAGTTGACGCAGAAAAGCCTGCGCTTCTGGGTGAGTACAATCCAAGCCGTAGATTTGTGTATTCCAATTCTGGAAAGCCACGATTGGACGGCCGTTAGTATTTTTCACCACCCAGTCAGGATGTTGATGATACAATTGAGAATTTGCACCTACACAGAATGGTGCAAGCCAGAGCCCTGGTTTTAACCCTCGTTGTTTAATCTGACTACATAGCCATTTTATTCCATGAGGAAATTTTTCGTTAATAGAAAGCCAATCCCCAATAGCTGTCTGATAACCATCATCTAACTGAACATATTCGACTGGGTAGTTGTGGTAATTCTCAGCCAAAAACTGCAAATTCTCCAAAATATCATCTTCAGTTACTTTATCAAAAAAATAGTACCAACTGCACCAGCCAGTAGGTACTTGTTTGGGTACTCGGGCTTGCATATCGCAGGCGACAAAATCGGCGTATTGTTCCAATGCCTCAAAGCCATTATGAAATGGTAATAACATTAACTTTTCAGAGCTTAGGTGTTTGTTTGGAACTACTTGGAAATTCTCAGCAAAAGATTCAGCAGTAATCTTAAGCTGAGTTTTTTTGGCGTCAGCAGTAATCGTTCCCATCTGACGACTCATGGAAACAAACCCCGCTAACATCCCAGCGTTGGACTGAGGGTGTACTACCATTCCCATCCAGGCACTAACGAATCTGCCAGGTTTCTCCGATTCTACAAATTTGCTCAAAAAGTCACCTGCAATTTGTGGTTCTTCGTCTCTTTCGTCGAACCCGATAGAATACGACTGATCCCAGGAATACCAGCCATTTTTAAAAAACCGCCACCGGGCCAAATGGGGAAGCTCCATTCCGCCTTCGTCCATACTCAACACAACAAACCGTTCAATCCCAAAAGCTTCGGAAGTATCATTTTCTACCTCAATTTGCAAAATCACTGGTGGCAAATGCTGATAAGTAATAAAAACAATCTTGAAATTTGGTATTTCCCTTTTCATCTTGTGATAAATGGTAACTCTCTCTCCTTCACCATGATCATCCTTGAAGTTTTCTCTGCTGTAAGTTCGCTGGCAGTCGTCACTGCTTCTAATTTTCTTCCCATCTGCCAAACAAATTTCTGAAAACGCATGAATAATTTGAGGTGAAGTCGAATTTTTGGGATAGAAATTAAACTTTCCGGTCTTTAAATCAAATACAATTGAGCCACTTAAGGAATTCAGAACAACTGTTTCCTGCTGGTTTATTTCGCTTCCAGTGCTAATATCTGATCGCAATCTTTCCTCCTATTTTAAGAGCACCATTTTATGGATTTGAGAAAACTTTCGACCTGTGGCATTATTTATAACCCTTAGCGAGCAAAAATAAATACCATTAGCCAGTTGAAAAGAACCAAACTTTACTTTGTATTCACCTGCTTTTTGAACCGAATTTACCAAGACTAACGCCGTCTCACCTAAAATATCAATAATTTTTAAATGCACCAAACCTCTAACAGGTAACCGATAGCAAACAGTAACGACAGAATTAAAGGGATTGGGATAAGTTCTCTCTAGTTCAAACTGTTGAGGTGTTCTGCGGCTTTGAGAAATTTCTATCCCTGAGGGAATTCTAGCCACTGGGAACCCCCATTTTCTGAATCGTTCCATCAATTGTTGTCCGGAATATTTTTCCAGATAGTGGACAAATAGATTCAATTTCCCTTGAGGAATTGAGGGAACTTGCCAGTTTGGGAGAGCTTGATAAGTCCTGAAAGTTTGTTTGAACGGCTCCCAGCCAATCATATTTTTGAGTAATAGAAATTTGTGTGTGGCAGGGTCATTATGATAGAGCCAATCAGTAACTGAGTTTACCTCGTCGGTTTGTTCAGCTTGCCAACGATAGTAGTCGTCCAGGGTTTCACCATCAAGTTTGGTGTAGTCATACCATCTTTTGCGTTGAAAAACTTTAGCTTTCACCTGCTCGGCCACGTAGACCATCTTAAAATTGGCAAATAATTCAGCCTCCCACACCCATTTGTAGTCCAGATCAAAATCGTGGCCAAGTTCATGCAGTATTCCGAATAACCAGTCGCCTTGATTTACTTGTTGCAAAGCTGGGGCAATGTAGGGAGAAAACCATTTAATCGGATTACCTGCCACGGCCCATCCGCCGGGATACTGGAGGACCTCTAAAATTGTGATCATCTTGCCACCATAAGGGCGTTCACCAACAAGTTCCTCATAGGCAAGATAGGCGCTGTCCAACTTAGCAAGCCAGTTGAATGGTTTGTTCAAGACATTGAAGTTTTTCAACTGTAGCTCAAGGGCCACAAATTGTCCCTCAGCACGAATCCATGTAGGTGGAGGGATAAAGACCTTTTTAGAGCAGCAGTACCGTCTTGCCACCGTTAGAACAAACTTGGTGGTATCGCCCACAAATATCTTCGGAATTTTGAGGTTCCTTAGTCGCGTCCAGCCATAGGGTATTTCCCCGATGGGGATGGAAAATGGTTTAACATTTTTGGTGTTAAGTTCAATCGTTGCATGGTGCATGGGGGAATCCCAATTAACAAAAACGAAATCCATTAGGTAGTGGCTGGTAGTTTTTGTGTTGCAAATTTTTTGTTGAGGTTGTGGAATAAAATCTATGCCTTGAATAGAACTTCCTTTAACCAATTTAGCATCGGCCCAATTGGCGTGATCGCAACAGATGCCATCTCCTGCATCAGTAACCTCAAGAATAAGCTGACCGGCTCCTGTTAGTGGTATCTGGAAATGTAAGGAAGAATCACTTCCAAGCATAACGCCACTGTTCAACACCAGAAGGCTATCCAACCAAACGTGAAAGACCACACTGCCATTGCCTTGGGCGTCGTCATCAATTCCGATTACAGCACTAAATATTTGATAATCCAAGCCATCGAGATTGTAAACGAGTTTGGAATAAGCATGCGTTCCCAATCCTTTAGGATAAACCCGACCATTTAAAGTCAGTTTAGGAGAGGTTACGCTTCTATTAATGCCCAATGTTCCCCACTCTTGTTGAGCACACACTGGAGTAAGATCACTAAGATAAACCTGGGATTGTGCAAAAATTGAGCTGCACATTAGTAAAAAAGACAAACATATCCCAGGAATTGTCGTTTGCTTACTTTGCATTTTCCTGAAGTCCATTATTTAGTTGAACATTACTTTGATAAAAACTTTTTATTTCGTCACTGCTTTAGTCCACTCAAAGCGATGCTACTAATGATCTTTCGCTGGGCAAAAAAGAACAGCACAACCGTAGGCAAAAGTACAGCCAGGGAGGCAGCCATCAACAGATTCCAATCGGTGGAATACATTCCTTTGAAAATATTGAGTCCCAACGCCAGGGTGTAGTGTTCTTGTGAAGTCAGATAGATCAATGGCCCGAAAAAATCATTCCAGGTGCCCATAAAGTTAAGGATGCCCACCGTAATTAGTACCGGCTTCAGGATCGGCAAATGAATACGATAAAATATTTGAAACGTGCCACATCCATCAATTCTGGCAGCGTCGTCGAGGTCTCGTGGAATTCCCATGTAGTACTGTCGGAGCAAAAAAATAAAAAAAGCATTGCCAAAAAAGGCTGGCACGGTTAGGGGCAATAGAGTATCAATCCATCCAATCGCACGAAATAGGATAAATGTTGGAATTAACAAAACAGGATAAGGAATCATCATTGTCCCTAATAAAATAAAAAACAATAGTCTTCTTCCAGGAAAGCGCAATCTGGCAAATCCGTATGCCACGATCGAGCAAGAGAATATTGTACCTATCAAACTAAAGAACACAATAATCAGGGTATTTTTTAGAAAAATGTGAAATGGTAAAATCGTTAGTGCAGTTTTGAAGTTCTCCCAATGGAAGGTTTCCGGAATCCACTGAGGGGGAAATGTAAATATCGAACTTTCGTCCTTAAGTGAGGCAGAGAGCATCCACACCAGGGGGATCAGAAACAATATTGAACCTGAAATTAACAAGAAATAAATGATTGTCTTAGGAAAAATTTTTCGCATTGAACTTACCATTTCTCATTCTGTTGCTGTGCACTTATCTATTTTCTTCATCAGCTTCGTAGTACACCCAGAGTGAAGAAGATTTGAAAATCAGAATAGTCAGGGCCAGAATGATCAAGACTAAAACCCAGGCCAGAGCCGAAGCGTATCCCATACGAAACCAACGGAACCCCTGCATGTAAAGATAAAGCACAAAAAACATCGAAGCATTGAGCGGGCCGCCTTCTGTCATTACAAATGCCTGTGTAAACACCTGAAATGCCCCAATTGTTCCGGTTACCAGTAGGAAAAAAATGGTTGGAGAAAGCATAGGAATGGTGATTTTTCTGAACCGCTGCCAGGCGCCGGCTCCATCTACCAGTGCTGCCTCGTACAATTGCTCAGGAATATTTTTGAGTCCAGCTAAAAAAATAAGCATTCCTCCACCGATACCCCAAAAACTCATCAAAATAAGAGCTGGTAGGACCCAGGTAGTGCTGTACAACCATTCTGGTCCTTCTAAATTCAATCCCAACAAGCCGCCCGCTTTTTTGATCAAAAAATTCAAAATGCCAAATTTTGGATTGTACATCCACATCCAGATCAGTGAAACAGCCACAGTAGGCATCACCGAGGGCAAGTAAAACACTGTTCGGAAAAATGCCAACCCCTTGATTTTCTGATTTAACAATAGAGCTACCAACAAAGCAGTGACTAACCCCAGGGGTACACTAACCACAGCATAAATAAACGTGACCTTCAATGATTGCCAGAAAAGGGGATCGCTCACCATGCTCTGGTAATTCGTTAGACCTACCCATTGGGCTGGTTTGAGCAAATTCCACTTATGGAAGCTCAAAACCAGCGAAGCTACAATGGGACCGAACACAAATACGAGAAAGCCGATAATCCAAGGTGAAATAGCCAGATAACCCTCGAGGGTTTCTCGTTGACGCGTCTTTTCAGGTAATATTTTCACTGCACATTTACTCCATAGGTTAACGCCTTCTTCGCAGTCGTGCTTCAATTTCTTGAGCAGTTTGGGGCAATACTTCCTCTACGGTACCTTTTCCCAACAATACTTTATCGATGGCATCTGTAATAGGTTTATCAAAATATTCCCACCAGTCAGATGTTCTGAGAAAGCAGGGGGTGATAGTGGCGTATTCTACTGCGCGGATGAAAGCAGATTCAACTGGGTCACGATCCAAGCCCATTTTCTCGGTTAAAGCAGGCATGGCAGGCAAAGCCCAACCAGCCTCTGCACGTATTTTTTGTGCCTCCTCATCGGACATTGCCTTCAGTAGTTCCCAGGCTTGTGATTTATGTTTGCCAATGGTAGCCATTACCTGTCCTGCAGAATGAAGCACGGTAACCAATCTTTTGCCTTGGGGATGTGGAGGCAATACTGTTCCAAAACGAATTTTACTTTTTTTCAACTTGAGCACTGGCCAGCGGCCGTTGTCCATCATGGCTAATTTCCCTGTGAGAAACATATTCTGCGCTCCGCCCAGAGAAGCAGCGGCTCCTCCTGATGGAGAAACCCTGTGCCGCACATAGAGATCGGTGTAAAACTTAATTGCTTCGATGGTTTCCGGGCTATCGAGGTAACCTATTACCTGATTGCCATCGGGAGAGACAAGATCGCCGCCATTACTCCAAACCCAGGGTTGTAGATGATACGTACCTGCAAATACGTAAAATCCATATTGATCATCATGAGTTAGTTTCTTGGCGATTTCCAAGAATTCCTCCCATGTCCAATCGTCTTTTGGATATGGAAGGCCTACCTGATCGAAGAGGTCTTTGTTATAGAAAATCACTCGGGCAGTAAAATCTTTGGGTAAACCGTAAATATGACCCTTTACAGAATTGTATTTTACCAGATTGGGATAGAACATGTCAACAGAAAAATCTGAGCAGTTTTCCAAATAGGGGGTTAAATCTTCCAATCCACCTAATTCAGCTAACTTAGTAAAGTTCCACCAGAGGAACACATCGGGAGGTTTACCAGCTACAAGAGAGGTAATAATCTTGTCTTCATAACCCTGGGAATTAGGTTCCAGTTTTACTTTAATATTAGGATGGGTAGCTTCAAACCGCTGAATAATTTTCCGTTCTGGTTCAAGCCCAGTGGCAGAATCCCACGTCATATAGCGCAAAGTGATAGTATCCCCATCCTGTTTAGAACAACCCAGAACCAGAAATATGGAGATTATCGGAACGACACAAAGAATAACCATGTGTCTTTTGTAAAATATCCTTATCGCAACAGAAGAATTTTGGATGTTTTGCATTGCTTCCCATTAGAAATTTTGCAGAAATAAATTCCACTGCTCAGAACATTGCCCAAATTGTCTGTTCCATCCCAAATCGCCTTTTGTGCTCCGCTCAATTTTTTCTGATCGATTAAAGTCTTAACTTTCTCTCCCAGTACGTTGTAGATTATTAGTGAAATCGGTGATTCAGGTGGGGCAATAAATAAAATAGTTGTGTGGGAATTAAACGGATTAGGGTAATTACCAAGCAAAACCATATTCTGGGGTGGTGTGGTTTGGGAGGCAATATTTTTAACATCGCCATAAACACTATCGACCCAAACTTTTGCATCAGCCCAGTCAGCATGGTCGTAGTCAATATCTCCACCACTATGAACAAGTAGCTCCAATTTATCACCATTACTCACGTTCAATTTAATGTACTCTGCTGGCATACCCCATTGAAATACTTTACCTGGCTTATAAATTGTGCTACCGTCCAACTTTACCTCAAATGTCACTCCATTCCCTCCGTTCGATTCATCATCATGACCAATCCAAGCAGTAAACCATTTGAAGTGCCCGTTTAAATCATAACGGATAATGCTATTAGCATGTGTTCCCAGTCCTTTTTCAAACTCTTGCCCAGCAATGGTTATAGTATTTCCGTCGCAGCTTTTATCAAATTGGAGAGTACCCCAATCCTGTCTATAATATTCTGGCATCAAGTCTGATAAGTAATAGTCAGTCTTTTCTGATGTAGCAATGCTGAACGTCCAGAGGGTCGAGCTTTCCGAATACAATTCACCTTTTTTCCAGCGGACGTACCATTGATAAGTTTTACCATAACTTAGCAGCGAATCTGGAATCTGAAATTGGGATTGTGATAAATTGTCCTTATCTAAGATGCATTGGTCATCACAAAATAGGAAAACTCGATACCCGCTACTACCCAGAATATCCTCCCAATCGAGCAAAACATTATCAGTTGCAGTTAAGATGCTCTCATTACGGGGAGCAATAAGAGTAACTGGGACACTGAGATCTGCTCCTCGTACGATAGACATATCATCAACGTTTATCCAGCTATTAGCGGGAGCATTACTGTAGATACCGACAAATATCTTTCCGGTGGTTACCTTGAAGATTTTACTCACTTTGGTCCAATCAAGAGTAGGTTGTTGGGGCAATTGAATATTAATATTTTCACCTATTTTTCGTAGCTCAATAACTGAGCTGTACTGGTCACCACTTGTTTTGACCCAGGCATGCAGGGTATAGATACTATTAGGAACATCTATTTCCTGATTGGTATAAGCGTAATAACGTTTATCGAGAAAGTGTCTTAGTGATGCTTTGCCACTATGAGCCTGGGTAGTGTCAATCATTTGGGCCTCGGGATTCAAGTCACCAAATGTCCAGCCATAACTCCCCTGTTCAAAGTCGGGATTAATGAATTCCGAAATAATGCCTTCGGTAGTATCTATAATAGTGAACGTTCTTTTCTGTGTAAAATCTATACATTCTGTTCCAGAATAGGCCTTTACTGTCCAGTTATAACTGAAGCCACGTTGTAAAAAACCTTCAGGTATCTGGATTAAAGTGTCTGGAATCTGGTTAGAGATCCAAATTATTTGATCCCCATGACTTACCTCGACCATATACTTATCAACACTATCTGCGGTTGTCCATTTAAAAATTGGTGTAGCCGAATTGATAAAGGCATCCCTCTCAGGGGTTATGGCATAGCAGAAACGTGGTCCTGGATTAGCCATAAACCGACTTATTTTCAAGGTAGGATCACCGATGCAAACCATACCATAATGCCAGTCCCGTATTTCGAAATGGCGAACACCCCAGTATTTAAAAGCTTCACCAAAAGTATGACCGGCAGCGATTTGTTCATAATAATCATATTGATCCAGCATGCTACCACTTTTGGTAGAGCCTACTGATAATAGTCCATAAGGTTCTTGCATGACATACCAATTACACAAACAATTATCCTCTGTAAAACGAGCCGCAGAACAATTGAAATTCAAATAAAAGAGGATCTGAACATCGAGAGGTTCAATCTCTTCGCTGTTAAATAATCCGTCTTTAAAATAATGATCTGTAGGACTTGAATGAGCTGCCAGGTACATCCATTCATATTTGTTATTTGTAGTGGCGCGAATACGTTGGCGATAGTCGGCGGCCGTAACGTTTCCATTGATGCCATCATTAACAAAAGTTACTTCATCATACAGCTTGAAAACTTCGTTCTCCATATGGAAACCGGCCCAATCTTCCGCGACATAGCTAAAGCCCTGATTTTTTAACCTTAGAGTGCCTTCCCGATATTGATGTACCTTAGTCAGGTACCTTTCCACAAGCATAGTTTCATTTACACCATGATAAGTCATAGTAGAAGTATACAATCGCCCAATCCAGATATCGGGTTCTAAGGCACCGGTGTGATCATCCCAAACACCCTGTCTATTCATATTGTCCAGCCATTCGCCATCAAGGTCCATAAAATATAAATCGCAGGGGAATTGATCCCAACCAGTGGTATCACCATCATCATTGGTTATGGCCATTTCGTACCAGGCTACTGGCAATTGTCCTATCAAAAAAGCACCATCTATATTATTAGTAGTCCACTCTTGATACAAAAAATTCCTTAGTGCAGCGGGATCATTAGAGTTAGTAGAAAGAACAATGCTTACTGAATAACCCTCAGATTCCAGATCATTTTTATAAGTTTCTATATCGTCGAGGGTAACAGGATTATATAGTTTCTGATTCAAAATAACCAAGATATTCCCGCTTGGAGTGGTTCCGTATCCTGGTGTTTGGTCTACCAGGCTCAATCTAAACTCATCGTCAAAGGGAGTAGTTTTTAAATAATCACTGTATTTTTGATAAGAATAATTTGTTTCCCTGAATTTAACGAAATTATTGTAATCGATTTTATTTCGATTCTTATTATCAGTCGCAAAAGCGGGGTTAAACACCATCCAACTAAAGGTAAGAAAAAGTAAAAATGTCTTCATGGAACTTCCTTTTATTTGTGATCCTATTTTGGATTGTTTAATTGCCTACCTGTAAATGCTGCTAAAAATACCTTGCGCATTCGAATTCCCTGGGAACGACCATTCACACCGTCCAAGGTCTGGAAATCGAATACTCCTTTTCGTTTGAAATACCCCACCCAATAGGGATAGTAAACAAGCTGACACCGAAGGAGTTTTCTCCTCGTACCCACCCCTTGGCCTCGTATCCGGGTCTGGAGAAGGTTCATCTGGTATTCCTGCGATGCCAGCTTCTCTGCTTCCGTCATACTTATTTTCGGCGCAAAGAGCGTTTTCTTCTTACCATCTTCCTCATAAGACCCACTGAGATCAAAATAGGTAAACGTGCCACACAGGCCGTCCACTGCGACAGTGACTTCTCTATTCTCATTTTCCCGGTGAACACCGTACGTAAAAACGAAATAGGGAAGGTAAACCAGTTCAAAACGGATCCATTGTTTTCTCTTGTACCCGATTCGGGAAAGGAAACTACGGCTGCTGGAGTTGATAAACCAACTTTTGGCTTCTTCCTCTGTGAGCAGGGGATACACAAAAAGGGGGTTAGCCGACATAGGAATCCGTCCTTTTCTGCTTTCGTATCCGTCCTTTAATGAATGAAAACACACCTACTCCAACGAGAAGTAATCCTGCAATGATGTTTGTCACAATTCCCCGGCTCTGGGGGACAAATTCGGTGCTTTTTACAAAAAAGGTGGCAGCCAAAACGATAATCCCAAAGGCAACCCAAAAAACTCCCATGATCTGTAAAGGTTCAAACTGTTGTTGATTTGGTCTTGTAGTCTTTTTTTTGATCATTTTCGTTCTTTTCTTTCCAAGCTTTCATGTTCCAAACACCACGTAGAGCGCTATCTGAATGAGCATAAGCAGGGAGGCCCAGATTCTTAGGTCTCGCCACCACCGTTGGTCTGGTGCATCCTGATAGATATATGCCTTTGGCCTGAACCAAGCCCAGATGAGCATTCCCAAAAATCCAGCAACAGCGATTAGCAATGCCCAGAAAAGCGGAAGATTTCGAAACCAGTTACTCATTTGTTTCTCCCTTCGCTCGTTTCGACAGTATTTCCTGAAGGGTTTTGTCCTTCATCACCAATCCGTAAACCAGACCCTGAAGCTTGTCAGTTGGTTCCGGCCGGGTAATAAGACTTATGATGATATTGATGACGATCGATCCACAGAATGACCACCAGGCAACGTAGAGGAAGCTCCACTTTTCAAAAAGGAAGAGCGTTGTCGAGATGCACACACCGCCGATCAAACCGGCAAGACCTCCCCACTGCGTTGCTCGTTTCCAGTAGATCCCCAGTAAGGTGATAGCAAAGGTGGGACCCTGGAAGATTGAAAGCAGGGTTTGCATGGCCACGTAAATACCTGGAAACTTTTTGGTTACTGGAGCAAAAATAATCGCCCAAATGAGAAAAGCAAAGGTGAGAATACGCCCGACATTGAGGTAGTGTTTGTCCGACGCCTTCTTGACCAAAAAACGTTGGTATATATCGCGTGTCCAGAGGGTAGCGGCTGAATTTAGAGTGGAATCTACACTGGAAATCAAGGCTGCCATGAACGCGGCAAAGACAAGCCCAGCCAAGCCGGCGGGAAGTAAGTTTTTAATCAGCCAGGGGAATGCCTTGTCCATATCTGCTCCGACGAGGTTCGGGTTGAGTGCAAGAGTCAGAAGCCCGGGTAGGACGACCAGCATAGGAATGAACATTTTGGGGAAAGCGGCAAAGAGCATCCCTGCCTTGGCATCCCATTCGCCACGTGCGCCTAACGTCCGTTGAATAATAGCCTGGTGGCAACACCACCAAGCAGGCGAAAGCACAATAGCCAGACCAAAGATCATGCCTGCCCATGGGTAAGTTGGGTTATCTAAGGGTAGGAAAAGCTTAAAGTGATCTGGATGGGAAGGTATGATCTTTTGAACCATCCCTTCCCATCCCCCTACAGCCCAGAGACCTAAGATGGTAAGCGCAATCCCGCCGATAAACATCACAAGGAGCTGTACAACATCGGTCATTGCAACAGCAGCCAGCCCACCCGTGATGGTGTAAATTCCGACTATCAACGCAGTTGCAATCAAAGCTATTTCAATCGGCAAGCCGAGATATTCGTTTAACATGAGGCCACTGGCCCAGAAAAAGACACCCAGCACACAGGCGAGGAAAGATCCCCAGAGAATTGCCTCGATAACCCGGACCGCGGTGTTGTATCGCTTCCCTAAAAATTCAGGAACCGTATAAACGCCTGCCTTCCAGTAGTAAGGCACAAACAACAGAGCCGAGAGTATCATGGCTGGGATGGCCCCGATCCACTCGTAATTGGCCTGGGCCAGACCAAATCGGTAAGCGCCTCCAGCAGCCCCCATATAGTCGTAAGCTCCGATGTTCGTTCCTATGATGCTCATGGAAATAACCCACCAGGGAAGCATCTTGCCGGCCAAAAAATAATCCTGCTCTGTGTGTACATATCGCTTGAAGTAGACCCCAAATATCGGAATCGCTACAAGATACGCTACTACAATAAAAAGGTCAATTCCCCGAATGTCCATAATTGTCTCCTGTAATAGCGAGTTTATCTAGAATACCTATCCGCTCTCCCCGTAGATTCAGAATTGCAATCTCAAGTGTGGTTACTTCCTGGGGGAGAGAAATTGTTCGGTTCAGGGTCAACATTTCGAAAGGACTGACCGTCCCCAGTTTTTCGGTAACCAAAACATTTTCCTTTTCATCTTTGCCAATTAGAACTGCCTGGCCAGGAGTATATACGCCGAAAATGCCGCTAATAGATGTGCTGCCCAAATCTTTCTTTAGGCTCAGGTGCTGGCTTACAACGCCATAATCGTTCACTGCGATTACTGGTCCTGCGCAGCGGCAGGCTACCCATTCGACATCAAAACTGTACGATTCACCCGGCTGGAGAGTCACCAATGGGCTTAAGACCTCGGTCTCCATGTAGGGGAAGTTTGGGTCGGTCCATATCTCGGCCGAACAACCACCATCTGGATACTCCTTCTCAGGGAAGTAAGTAAATCGTTGAACAAAAACGTAGTTATCCAACTGGTTCACGTAGGCGATCCAACCATCAGTAACATCTGCACCCACTTTGCTTTTGTGGAACTGATACTGTATTCCAAAGATGCCTGCTCGGATGTTCGGGTACCATTGGCTGTCATTAGGTTTCCCATCCAATCGAATGAAACCCTTCGGATGTATGCTTTTGGGATTGAGGGGGAAATAGGCCCACGCTCCGGAATTGTGGGTTACTTTCTGACCGGACAGGTCCTCCCGAAGTTTTCCCCGAACCTGGGTCACATCCCAGATACTCCATGTTACAGCCTTGTTAACCACGTTGGTCATTTTTTGTTTGAGGATCACACGGGTTGTTCCCTTACGGAGGAGCGTACTTCGCGTAAACTGAATGCCGATCAGGGTGTCCTTTGGACTGACCACCTCCACCTCGACGACTTCTTCTCCTTGTTGCACAATTCGTCCAGTGTAACGACCTCCATCCAAAAATGATCCCAAAGGATCCGGCGGTCCACCCCAGCGGCTCTGGGGTGCGGGCCATGTCTTGTACCCACCGTAATTGTGCCATACTCTTTGCGTTTCGGATTCAGGTGCTTTGTAGAGTTTTCCAAACTCAGCTTCCTTCACATAGAGAAAAGGATAGTCTCCTAAGTTGTAGCTCATGATTCGACCTCCAATAGCTGGAACGATATCCAACTTCACCAACCCGTTTTCCAATGAGAAGGCTTTCCATCCGTGAAAAGTTGTTTCCTTCACTGTACACGCTTTTGTTGCCAGCTCGTCTATTTGACTCTTTCCGCAGGTAGCGAATGCCCCTGCAAGTCCCAAAAGAACTGATATCCAAGACAATACTTTCATGGTAAACCTTCCCTTAAAAATGTACTATTATAATGACTTCATTAATTAGTGTTCTCGCCCGCTTTGGATTACTTTTAAATTTTATTGGACGACATTAGCTAAAAAATGTTAATCGGAAGCATTTCTTTGTCGTATTAAGACCATTTTTTGGCTTTGCTAAATTTTTCAGTTTTATTTTGTAGAAATAAATTCCTGGAGGTGTCTGTAAGCCACAACTGTCAGTGCCGTCCCAGCTAACTTTATATTCACCTGGAACTTGTGGTTGATTGATCAAAGTTGTTACTTGCTGACCGAGTAAATTGTAGATTTTGAGCGTGACTAGTTGAGGACCTGTTCCGCCGACTGAATAATTGATTAAAGTAGTAAGGTTAAACGGATTTGGGGAATTTTGAGGCAGATGATAATTTTGAGGTAGGGAATATCCATATTTATCAACAGAAGAAGAGGGTTTAAATTTAATATTGTAAATCTGTCCTCTAATAGCTGATGGGATTTTTAAATTATCACCCTCGATGGTAAAGTTTACATTTTGACTATCTGCCAGCACTTGACTCACAGTTCTTCCATGAAGAGGGATGATTAAATCCTGGTTTACAACTGTAATGGCATATCCGTTACAGCTATCAGGATAGACAATGAGGGAGTTGGAATTTTGCATGGATTCGGCGACAAGTCCTTCTTCGTCTGCCATTTGCCATCTTCCAGGAGACAAGAAAGTACTTTTTCCTGGACGCCGCATGGCAGAAACTGAAAATACTTTTCCTACAATTTCAAGTATCCAATCTGCAATTGGAGTGTTATCTGAGAATTTCGATAAAAAATATAAGGAAGGCACACCATAAACAGAACTGGTTACCAAATGCGGAAAGATCAGGTCATGATACATATCCCAACCGTCACCATCTATTAGTAAATTAGGAGCCGCAAGGGAACTAATTCTGGCTCTATTTTGCCAATTTGTTGTGGAATGCGTACGATCGCCATCATTTAAGCGTGTCATATCCTGGATTGCGGCAAAATGAGGATCGGGGCCACTAAATGTGATCAAACATTCGGGTTTAATCTTTTTCGCCTCCGTATACCACACTTTCATATAGCGATAAAGTTCTCTTAATCCAATACCCAATGATGGATTTCCATAAGCGGTTGCCCTTAAAGGATCACGAACATCAAATATATAATCCATCTTGAACCCATCGGCGTTTAAACACTCCGGATCACTGCTTAGCATTTTATATGTAGATTGTTGGACATAATCGACAAAATCAGGATGAGTCGCATCAATTAATGTATGATCTGTAATTCCCATCTGATATGGCAAAGAACCAGGCTCTGCGTGCCAGCACTTCCACCACAGCAATACATGATGACCCTTTGCATGTAAGTCATCGATTAATGACCTCAAATAGTCAAATCTACCAGGGGCCGGATTGGGGTCCCCATAGTATTTTTGCCATTTATCATCTAATATTAAAGTAAAATTACGATAGCCTAATTTTTGTTCCTGTTGTTCAACATAGCTTTTAACCCAAGTATAATCGAACCCGGCAGCTGCGTAAGCAATACCATCAGCCCCTTGTTCTCCCCAGGTGCAAACGAGGGGTTCCATCCACCATTGGGGAATATTTCTTTCTTCCATTGTTGGATCGACAATATATTCATGGTTTATTAAATAATTTCGATAATCTATAATTCCCTGCCATTCATTCTGATTAAAAGTAAAACAAAGCGGCGTAATCCAATATAATGTATCAGATTGTATATCCATTTTACTCCAGATATAGTCCATATAGAAATAATTATTCGTGAAGACAAATCGTGTAGCATCCGGCAATTCACATAATCCTACCGAGAACCAGCCTGCTGGGGTCTGGAAGGCGAGATTTAATGAGGCGGGTGCAAAATACCGCTTATGATCACGGAATTGTAACAAATCGACACCAACTTCACTGTCATAATAAAATTGATCTGGTTCAGGAGTAAACATTTTTATCCAGCCATTAGTATCGACGCCGCCTTGATCGGAACAAAAAATATTCACTTGTTCCTGCAGACTTCTTATCCAATCACTAATGTAAAGGGTATCGCCATTCGCTTTCACCAATCTGGCCATTGCCCAATTCGCATGATCATAATGGATATCGTCACCGCCATCAGTTACGATCAATTGTAATTGGACAACATTGTCTAATGAGATTTGCACAGGTGTGGCCTGGTCATTTCCGCGTAAAATGCCACTGTCGTAAACCTTTGAACCGTCAGTAAAAACCTGAAAAACAACCGTGCCTCTGTCACCTACTTCGTCGTCAACACCAGCTTCGGCCAGAAATTCTGTGTAGGGCTCATCCAGTTGCATGGTAATCTTAGAATAAGCATGGGTGCCTAATCCTTTTAGATATTGTTGTCCCCCAATGGTAAGGGTATTGCGGTCCACTGAAGCATCCAGGCCTAATGCTCCCCATTGCTGGGTATAAGAAATCTGCCCCACAGTTTCGGTAGGAACCAATACACCGAACTGGACTTCAAAATCATCATTATAACATTTAATACTTGCCCTCAGCACTTCCTTTGATTCAGTCGAATCTTCAGCCGTTAGTTCTATCTTTGAACCTGTTATTATCCACGAATATTTTAGATTAGATGTAGTACTAAATAACTTCGATGCGTAGGCGTGTAGAGGAAATCTTGTGTATTGCTGTCCTGTGGCATTTTTCAAGGTAACTTCAGCGGTTCGTTTTTGGATGGTCATCATATATTTGTTGGCGCTGACGGAAATCCTATTCCCCATATCGGTAATGGTTTGACCGGAAATGAGGGAATAAAAAAATAACTGGAGAAATGAAATAAAACTTATCAGAAGAATCTTGTACAATTTTGCTCTCCTCCAATAAAAAAATCCGACGAAGTTCCTTCCCAAACCGACGAATAAAAAACTTTGTAACTCAAAAATTTCTATAAATTTATTTTACTGGGAGTTCTATTTCTGCAGGCAATAAATTTGCTCTGTTTATAAAGAATTTTAGTCTTTAAGGGATCACATTCTCCATTCTTCTCCCGTAATCCAGCTTATTATCTGTAGTTACCTGTGGAAATGCCGGAACCACAACTGGAAAGGGGACATTGTATTGGGTTACAAACATGTCAATTCGTGTAAGCTTAATTTTTTCAAACTCCTTTACAT
>Ga0180300_10000501_pt1 | contig 17157 bp, 13 predicted proteins | sample GuaBasSediGuay15_FD_121798 | JGI IMG/M metagenome (GOLD analysis project Ga0180300, IMG submission 121798) | Subseafloor sediment microbial communities from Guaymas Basin, Gulf of California, Mexico - Guay15, Core 4569-2, 21-24 cm | ecosystem: Environmental > Aquatic > Marine > Hydrothermal... | reverse complement strand
CTGTAACCCTTTTATTTTCTGAATATTAGGAAAAATAGAAAAATTCTGAAAATACATAAATACATGTACCGTCACCGGTAAAAAATATACTGACTTTGTAGTGCTCAGTGAGGAGGTCGATTTTTTTAAAACAGGAAAAGTTCTCAATACTTTCACTTTATCCATATTCTTAATATCCTCACACCATTTAATAGATATTCTATTCTTGCACATACCAACCCTAATTTTCTCTCCACCCCCGTAATAGTACAATTCCTTCGCATTTAACGTTAAAGAAACAGTAAGGAGTAAATTTCCTAAAAACCAAACACCTTTTCATGGCTTCTTCCTTTTAAAATTAAATTTATACCCTAAGTTTAAAGTTAAACTTGGCAATGGTTCATTAAGATATAGTTCGTTGGAACCACCTTTTACAAAATAAGGAAGGTGATATTCACTTTGTATTCCTAAGTACCAAGGATGCTCAATATCAAACTGGAGGCCAATAGTAATTAATGAACTTAGATAAGTGGCATTCATTGTCTTTCCGTTCAGGATTAGTTCAGTATTAAAGAGACTTATTCCACCCCCAGCGTTCCATGAGCCACTTTTAAAAAAAACTTTATTATAAGAGCATAGGAAAGAGAAATGAGAAATGGAAAATTTGGGAGGGGGGTAGAGATGGAGCGTTAAACCAGAAAGATTTTTAGTATAACCCCAGTTACCTGATATAGAGAGAATTACTCTCTGAATTGGCTCGTAGGAAATTCTACATCCTATCCTCCACATAGAAAATGGTAATGTTATCCTTGAACCATAATGTATTGTATCTTTAAAAGTAAAATAATTCCCACAAAAAAATTCTATGGATAGCTTTCTCACAGCTTTTAACCTTTTGTTTTTACAATAGATGCTTCTTAATTTAGATATACAAGGATTTGCACCAATATTTCCTTGAACATCTATTACCCACATCAAATTCCAGTCTGAATCATAAGCGTATACCTTCCCTTTCCCATCACCATTTCCATCATCACAGCCAAAGAACATCCCTTGCTTACCATCATTGTTTATGTCCATAAGTGCAGGAGAAATATCCATTATGCCCATAGAACTTTCCAACCCTCTATCCGTATACCCTTCAATCCCAGGGAGCTTAAAATTAGTATAAAACAACAATAAAATAACCATTACTTACCTCCACCTTCAAAGGTTAACATACTTTCCTTTATCTCTCCACAAGAGTGAATACTGAAACCATTATTTCTATGTAAGTATAATAGGCTGTTTTTCTTGTCAACCCTTTTTATCCATTGTGACTACTATTTAGAAATGCCGCATTTGAAAAAAGGGGAAAGAATACAGCTCTCTATACATATTTTGATACATTTGCCAGACCAGAAAACAAAAAATGCATGAATCCCTCTTTCCTGCCCTTTAAATTTACCCCTGACCTGCTCTATTTCCCCTTAGTTGAAAATTCGGGTTGAAAATTTCCATTTTTCAGGTATCTTAATTCCATGTGGAGAGACAGGGATGTTACATTCCTTATAATTGATGTTGCATCAGCCCTGCTGGGGGTGGGGTTTACCTATTATTTGCTAATCAAAATCCACTATATCTCCCATCCTGTTTTCATATGGTACAACCTGATCTCCATACCATTAATCATTGTATCTGTTTTCGCATATACAGATATGTTCAATTTTATGGCCTATCTTGATAGGATTGGTTACATATTCAGGACATCCAAGTCCATACTTTACTCATTCTTCCTCTATCTTATTGTTACCTTTATCTTTAAGTTTGGACTGTACCATTCAAGGGTTTTGATCCTTTCACTGTTTGTTGTTCTCTCAACAATCCTTTACTTTGAGAGAATAGTTATTTATTCACTGCTTTTAAGGATTTTGCCTTCAAGAAATGTTGTAATTTACTCACCTGATGGGAATGCCATGGGACTGGATACATTCTTCAAAACCCACAGATTTGCAAACATAAAGGTTATTGATGTTGTGAAAAATATGAGAGAACTCAAAAAGTTCAGAGGGAACAAAATAACTTTTATCCTTGTCTTAAATAAAGGAGGCTACGAAGTGCTCTTAAAAAAACTTGGTGATTTTATGAATAAAGAGAAAGTTTTTGTCTATTCAGAACTTAATAAGAAAATAAGGGGTGTACCTTACTGGTTCTACTTTGCTGGTATCCCCCTTGTTCCATTCAGATGGTCTGGCAGGTCAAAGGTCTATCTTGTATCAAAGAGAATTGTTGACATTATTGGAAGCATCGTGGCAATAATAGTCTTTCTGCCCTTCTTCATATTTATTCCCATCATCATCAAGCTCACCTCAGAAGGTCCTGTTTTCTTCAAACAGACAAGGCTAACAGAGAGAATGAAACCCTTCCCCATGCTCAAATTCAGGTCAATGTACACGAATATAGATGATGAGGTGCATAAGAAGTATGTGAAAAATCTTATAAAAGGGGAAAAGAAAGATGGAAAAGTTTATAAACTCACAAATGACCCAAGGGTAACACCTGTTGGATACTTTCTCAGGAAGACAAGCCTCGACGAGTTACCACAATTTTTCAATGTTCTGAAAGGCCACCTTTCCATTGTTGGTCCAAGACCACCACTTGACTATGAAATCAAGGAATACGAGGAATGGCATAAATTGAGATTGATTGTGAAGCAGGGAATTACAGGTATGTGGCAGGTATTTGGCCGTTCACTCTTACCCTTTGATGAATCTGTGTTTCTTGACATTTATTATGCCTATAACAGGTCATTCTGGCTTGACATCCATCTTATACTACAAACCATACCAAACATAGTATTCGGAAAAGGAGCATACTAAGGAGGATTAATGGGATATGTTCTAATCAGGGGTGAAAAAAAGGAGATACCGGATAACACGCCAGTGGATATACTGATACCTGAATACAACATAATAGTGAAGGACACTGTTTTCGGAGATGGCGTTGTTATATGGAGTAATGTAAATATCTACGGTGCAGAAATTGGTGCGAAGACAAAGATTGGAGCATTTGTTGAAATCAGGAAAGGGGTAAAGATTGGGAAAAAGGTGAAGATTGAACCCCTTGTTTTCATTCCAGAAGGGGTAACCATTGAAGATTGCGTTTTTCTCGGTCCCAACGTGGTCTTCACCAATGATTTATTCCCGAGGAGTTGCAAGGAGGATGGGAGTTTGATTGATGAGTATGAGATTGTTCCTACGCTTGTAAAGAGGGGGGCTGCAATTGGTGCAAGTTCCGTGATAAAGTGCGGTATCACAATAGGTGAGAATGCCTTAATAGGTCTTGGTTCTGTGGTAGTAGACGATATTCCACCGGGAACACTTGTTTATGGGGAAAAGGCAAGGGTGAGGAGGGCATTATGAGGAATGTTCCACTTGTTGACCTTAAGGCTCAGTACAGAGAGATAAAAGAAGAACTATTTAATATGTGGGAAGAAATACTTGAAGGTATGAGGCTCTACCTTGGACCAAATGTTCAGACATTTGAAAAGGAGTTTGGTGAGTATATAGGCGTTGCTGACTGTATTGGTGTTGGGAATGGTACTGAAGCAGTTCATTACGCAATACGTGCAGCAGGAGTAAATTCTGGTGAAAAGGTGATAACTGTAAGCCATACATTCTTTGCCACTATTGAGGCAATTATTCATGCAGGGGCGGAACCCGTAATGGTTGATATAAATGAGGATACATACAACATATCCCCTGATAGAATCCTTGAGTATATTGAAACAAAATGTAGATTTGACGGTGAAACCCTTATTGACAAATCTGACGGGAAAGTAGTTCGTGCTATTCTTCCTGTTCATCTCTACGGGCAGAGTGCATGTATGGGAAGGATAATGGAGATAGCAAAGAAGTATAATCTGAAGGTTATTGAGGATGCAGCCCAGGCACAGGGAGCAGAGTATAATGGCAGGAAGGTCGGCTCCATTGGTGATGTTGCAGGATTCAGTTTCTACTTTTCAAAGAACCTCGGTGCATTTGGAGAGGCAGGAGGCGTTACAACAAACGATCCGGACATTGCATACATGGTGAAAAGGCTGAGGGAGCACGGTCAGAAGGATAAGTATCACCATGAGATGTTTGGTTTTAATGGGAGACTTGACGAATTACAGGCAGCAGTCCTGAGGCTTAAATTAAAGAGACTGGATAAATGGAATGAGAGAAGGAGAATGATTGCAAGGATGTACAACGACTATCTCTCTGACCTCCCCATAAAAACACCTGTTGAACACGAAAAGGCAAAGCATGTGTATCATCTCTATGTTATAAGGACAGAGAGAAGGGATGAACTCTTTAACTACCTGAGGGAGAATGGAGTTGGTGCAGGAATCCATTACCCTGTTCCCTGCCATAAACAGGAACCATTGAAGGAGTTAAATATCTCACTGCCCATAACTGAAAAGGTTGCCGATGAAATTATATCTCTACCCATACATCCACATATGACAGATGCTGATGTTGAATATGTATGTGACACAATAAGGGCTTTTTTTGCTGGGGGTTGATTTATGAAGATTGGAGTTATTGGTCTTGGATACTGGGGACCCAACCTGTTGAGGAATCTTTTACATATCCCCGATATTGAGGTTATTGGGTGTGATGAGGACAAAAAAAGGATTGACATAATAAAGAAAAAATTCCCCAATGCAGAGTACACAACATCCTGTGATTTTATTGATGACCCTGATGTCAGAGCAATTGTTATAGCCACACCTGTGAAATCCCATTATGAACTGGCAAAACTTGCCCTTGAAAGGGATAAGGATGTATTTGTTGAGAAACCTCTCACTGTTTCATATACTGAAGCAGAGGATCTTGTGAATCTTGCAGAAGAAAAGAACAAAATCCTGATGGTTGGTCACACATTTATGTTCAATCCTGCAGTTCTGAAGATAAAGGAAATTATAGAGAGTGGGGAGGTTGGGGATATATATTATATAACCTCTACAAGGGTGAATCTTGGGATACATAGAAAGGATGCCAATGTAATATGGGACCTTGCCCCCCATGATTTTTCAATAATCTTCACATGGATGGACACAGAACCAAAACATGTATCTGCTGTTGGTAAGGATGCAGTGCTTGATGGACTTGCTGATGTAGCATTCATTCACACAATCTTTGATAATGGCGTTATTGCAGACATCCAGGTGGGCTGGCTCGCCCCATCAAAGATAAGAAGAACCATTATTGTTGGTTCCAAAAAGATGATTGTTTACGATGAGACAAACCCTCAGGAGAAGGTGAAGATATACGATTCTGGTGTCCAGTTAAAGGAGCCATACGACTATGGAGAATTCCTTCTCACATACAGGACAGGGGACATACATGCACCAAAGATAGAAGGTACAGAGCCATTAAAACTGGAGATGGAACACTTTGTTGAATGCATAAAAACGAGAAAAACCCCTGTCTCAAATGGAAAGTTTGCCCTGAAGATTGTTAAGGTTCTCCAGATGGCAAATGAATCCCTGAAAAAGAACAACGGGGGATAACAGGCTTAATATCCATTCTATTTTCCAATTGACAGAATAAATTTTTTGGTGTATTATAACATTATAACGGGAGTGAATAATGATAAAACAAATTAGAAGGTTTTCAAATCCAGCATATCAGGAGAATTGGTGTGGTTCTGAATATTTACAATGCTTTGTCTCTTGCCACACATACGATTTGAACATTCCATCAGAAAAGTCATTGAGTGGATGTTACGGGAAGACTTTTTGAGAATGTAAATATTCTTTAGCAATGGAGGTGTTTATGAATCTTATAATCCTTCTTCTTTCACTGAACCCTGAGACCTTCTGGGTTCAGGACCAGGGGTTTTACAGATCCTACCACAGGGAACACTTTATCCTGTCTCTGGATTCACTCAATGTCCAGGTATATTCCTTTACAAAGATTGGGGGATTCTACGATGCCGAATGCAAAGAAGATCTTTTCCTTGTTGCGACAGATTCAGGGCTATATAGGGCAGGAACAGGCTTTTCCTGGACAAGACCCTGCTCCCTGCTCTTTGTTGACCTCTATTACTGCCCTGGTAATGGTTATAGAATGCTCGGGCTCACTGACAGACATCTATATACAAGCACAACTTATTTTGATTCATGGACAGATGTTGACTATCATAGTGAGTTAAACGATTCAGGATTTGTGGCTGCATGTTTATCACCTGACAACGCTACATCTATTTTTCGTTTGAGATATTATGTGGCAAACGAGAAAAGAATATACACAAGGAGAGTGCCTTCATCCTATCACTTCTCAATGATTCCCTTTGACACCATAATGGGTAAAATAACAGGTTTGTGTCCCAGTAATATTGGTGATGATTCGGTATTCATTGCCACAACCAATGGTGTGTTCCTCTGGTCGGGTCCTGATTCACAGTTCATTGAACTTTCAACCACACTCCCTGATAAAAATATCCTGTGCTTCCATGTATCCCATAATACAGATTCAACCATCTGGGTTGGAACACCCACTGGTGTCTACTACACAAATGACATGGGGGCAAACTGGTATCACTCAAGCATTTCTGACTCTGTAACCTCAATCACTGCATCATACAATGATGAATCCATAGTCTATGCAGGAACGCACAATGGAATATTCAGGTCAACAGATGGTGGTAATACATTCACAGACATCACATGGAATCTCACTGATATTGGTGCTGAACCTTATGTGAATAATATTATTGCAATCTCAAGTATACTACCTGATACAATCTTCCTGCTCAATGAAAACGGTCCCTTCATAAACTACGGGGGTACATCCTGGGAAAAAACATATCTTTTTGAACCCCTTCCTGAAAATGCAGATACTGTTTTTGCATGGCTCAAAGCCCATACACCAGCAAATCCTTCAATGGGCATAATAGATGTACTAACAGATAAACTGGGTGACCTTCCTGACATTGATGGTGATGGAAAGATAAAGGTTTTGCTCCTTGATATATATGACAAGAATTACTGGAGTTCAAACTGGTGTTACTCCTACTTCAACCCTGTTGACCATGATACACTTGACCCCCATTCCAATAAATGCGATGTAATATATGTGGACTATCCCTTGCTTTCCAGCAGTGAGAATGCGCAGAAAAACATCACCTATTCAATCACAGACCTGATTCACAATGGTTATGACCCTGATGAGGAAGACTTCCTTAAAACCATGTATGAATGGTATGGATGGTATCTCACAGGAACAGGTGAGGGCAATTTTGCAGGCATCTATACAGGGCTGACCGATCTGTATAATTCTAAAGAATCCTTTGTTTTTTCACTCTATCTCTTTGAAAAATTCGGGAGTGGCTTCCTTAAAGGGCTTTTGCAAAACCCAATAAATGATATACCATCCATTGATTCAACCCTCTCTGATTCAGGATACGCACTCACCTTCTTTGACGACATTTTCCCTGAATTTCGTTCGTCCTGCTTCCTCAATGAACTTTCCCTGTGTAGCACAACAGTGTATCTCAGAAACATTGGTTCACTCCCCTACACTACTGGAGAACCTGCTTACCTTAAGATATTAGGTTATAAATTCAGCATAAGGTCTTCAAATAATACCATTCTCTTCAATGCAACCTTGAATGTTCCTGGAAGATTGAGGATTGTAAGGTGTGGTTCTGATTCCACCTATGAGGATATTGACCTTGGAACACACAATGAGGCGGAAATCTACTTCTCACCCAGTGATTCTTTCATTGCATTCTTCCCAGGTCTGGGCAAAATAGGTTCAAAAATTAAAATTGACACCCTGCCTCCTGTGCTTCTTCCACCAACCTCTTTGAGAATATTAAATCCCTATGCAGATGGCATGGCTGAACTTAAGTGGAATAAACCACCTGCAACAAGCAGTAAATACTTTCTGCAATACAACATCTACAGGGCTGAAAGCACATCCATGGTTTTTAATGTAATTGCAAGTGTTGATTCCTGCCACTATATTGATAATACTGTCCAGAACGAATCCACATACTACTACTATGTAACAGCCCTTTACAGCAGGGGTGAAAGCCCATCCACAGACACAGTTGTTGCGCACCCCACCATGTACCCACCACCAGCAATGGTGTCAGGAAGACTTATGAATGAAAAGGGTTATATCAACTTTGCCCCTCCAGAGTACCGGGGTGGAAAACAAAATCATACATATAATATTTACAGAAAGAGGTTAAATGAAACTGATTTCACATTGATTGCAAGCAATCTGCAAACAACCAGTTACATAGATACACTGGCGGGTTCTGATAGTAGTATCACCTATGGGGTAACCTGTGTCTATGATACAGTGGAGTCCAGGATGGCAAAGGCAACCCTGAGCAAAACTTTGCTCCCCTCATCAAATGACCCTGGATTTGTTACTCATGATGCAGGAATTTTGAGGACAGTTGTGAGTAATTGTGGTATTTTGGGTGATCCAAATGCAGGAAGTACCGGGAATCCGTCCTATGACTGGCCATGGTATGCTGGGTGTTATTATCTCTGGGAAGGAAGGATATGGGTGGGAACAAAAATAGGCTCAAACTTCTATGTTTCCCACGCCGGGTATGGTGAATATGAATTCAGTCCAGACAACCCATCATGGATTGATGCGAATGCATCAAAGGGTGACCTTGACATTGTTTCAAGTTTTATTGACTATGGAACTTACTATTCAAACCCACATCCCCTTGGAATTAAAATCATACAGGAGGCAATTGGATGGGATACAGACCCCCTACTGAGGAATGCAAAACTGTATGAATTCTATGTTATCTATAATAAATCAAATGGAATGGCAGGGCTTCCTGATACACTTGAAGATGTTTACTTTGCCATAATCTTTGATGCAGATATCTCTTCTGCTGACCCTTCAAGCCCACACATTGATGACCTTGTCCACTTTGATGGATGGACAGGGAATGCCTGGAATACCCTTCCCCACTTCCCTTCACCTGTTGATACATTAACAATCATGAGGGATACAACACTGATTGGAAGCGATGGGGTGTATGATGAGGCAACACTTTTTGGTGATGACCCTGATGAAACCACTGTTCATGGAGATACACTCCTTGTGTGGAGGAACATGGCATTCATGTACGACTCTGACGACCCTGAAACCCCTGAAAACGATACAGGTGATAATGGACTTTCCCCTGGTTATATCTTTGGTGGATTCATCTACGCACCTCCATCAGGTTCAGATTCTATATTTATTGATGCATATGGAGATACTGCAAGGATTATAAGGCCTGCTACATATGGATGGTGGAACTGGGATGAAGACCCTGGAACGGATGAGGCAAAATATAGATTCATGGATGGAACAAGCGAACATCTCTACGGGTTCAGACAGAAACCCCACCCATACGACCTTGGTGCAGATGAGTTTGATTACAGGTTTTATATAAGCATGGGACCATTCACCATTGTAGATGGGGAGACATTAAAATTCGTGTTTGGAACGGGTGTTGGATATGGTATGAATGGAGGAAGGGATACTGTTTATTCAATGGGATATGTGCCAGGTGCAAGGCAGATCTACGATGCACTCCTTGCCTGGTATTACGGAAGCACAAACTCTGACCCATACCATCCAGAACCACCAGAACCAGTTTTTGTTGAGCAAAACACCTTGAAAGACAGAGACCTTGCAATTCTCAATTCCTCCATACTCACTGGAAACAGTATCCCCGTTTATATGGAGATTGCAAGGCCTGGCAATGTGGATATAAAACTCTTTGATATTACAGGAAGATGTGTCTTGAATGAAAAATACAGGGTTTTGAACTCCGGAAAAATCAGGGTGTATTCATATAGTATGAAAAATGGGGTTTACTTCATCAGTATTAAAAAGGACGGTAAGCCCCTGCTACTGAAAAAGATAATACTATTAAAATAAAAGTGGGGGCATCTACCCCCACTTCATCTTCTCTATCTAAGGGACGGAGGATAAATTTATAAATTGCAAAACGCTACTGAATGCAAAAAGTAGAAGGTGTATGCTTGACCCCTTTATTTTTTCAGATACCTGTTCATCATATATAAGCCCACCTCTGCGGGTGAAAAATACTTTATACTATCGTGAACAGCAAAGACAACCACTGCAACAAGCGGGGTATCCACAGGAGCCCATCCAACAAACCATTCGTACCAGCCTGGTGGGTCAATCCCTGTTATTGAACCAGTTTTACCCCCCATTTCTATTTTTGTTTTTAATTTTTTGTAATAATGCCTTGCAGTGCCATCAATCACCGTACCCCTTGAAATATGCCTTGTCCATGCTGCAACATCGTTGTCAATCATTCGTCCAAGGGATATGTAGCCTGTTCCGGAAACAATCTCAGGGATAAAAAAAACACCATCATTTGCTATACCTGATGCGAGGATTGATGCATACAGGGGTGAAATGTAACTTCCCTTAAGCCCTGGTGCAAGCAATTTTACATCTGTTGATTCATTTATATATCCTGATACCACATCCATTATGTTTGTACCAAGGAGCAGGTTCCTGCATGTCTCTATGATATTTTCTTCACCCACCCCCTCACCAAGAAGTGCAAATGCAGGATTGCTTGACTCGCCGAATGCATCTGAAAGGGATTTTATCCTCCTTCTCCCATTGGTCCAGTATTCCGGGTTTGAGGAATGTGGATTACCCCTGTATTCAACAGGGTCAAAGGGGCCAATGGAATCTGAGGTCAAACCAGCAATCAGGGTGAAAACCTTGAATATGGAGGCTGCCTTTAATGACTTATTGAATACACCACCCCTGTCATAGAAGGCAATCATCTTTTTCTTTCTCACATCAATCATTATAACATCTATATACCCTGTTTTATAACGGGACATCCTTTTTTCTAAGTATGACTGGATTGACCTATCAAAGCTGAGTCCATACCTCCTCAAAAACCTGACAGAGTAACCATTCTTTTTCTTTTCAAAAGATGAATAATGTTTCAGAATAGTGTAAGGTGAGTGGAGTCTCTCTGTTCTCTCAACATAAAAAGAGGCTCCTGCAATCAGGGAAAAGATGAGAAATCTTGTTATTATTCGCTTATACATCCTCTCCTGATATTCTGAGAAAGTTTTTCAAAACTATGTATCCGTATTTTTTTGACCGTTCAAAGTGGAACTGGGTTCCATAAATATCCCTGCCTTTGACCTTAACAAGTTCAATACCTGCTTTTGAAACTGCAAAAATCTCAAGTTTATCTGATACTGAAATAATCCTCTCCCTGTGGCTTTCAGGGAGCATCACCTCCTGGGGAAGTCCAGTGGTCAACAGATTCTCCCTGATAATTTTGACCTTCCTCAAACCCTTTATATTGTCTCCACTTTCAATCTGTGCACCAAAAACACAGGATATAAGCTGCATGCCATAGCATATCCCTATAACAGGAACCTTCACCTTTAAAAGAAAATCCTCTGCTGATGGAAGTATGCCTTCCTCTGTTATAATCCTCTCTGAACCTGAAATCACAGCACACGAAACGGCCTCAACAATCCTGAATGGGGTTACTCTCACTGGAGCAACCCTTTCAAGGAAGGATTTTAACTGGGCAATCTTCTCTTTCTTTTTGTAAGCATTTATTAGTTGTATCATTTTACAATCTCAATAGCATCAGGGTCATCGGTTAAGATTTCTAGCCCGTATTTTGGATGGTCAATGATTTTTCCATAAACCTTGACATACCCATTGTCAAGTTTCTCAAAGGGAAAACCTCTCTTTTTTAACTCCTTTACACCCTCACTCCACATAACAAAGGTGAAGGACTTTCTTGTCTTCCCAAAATCAATAAAGAGATTGCCCTTTCTGGATATGTGCCAGTTATAAACCTTACCCTTCACATAAACAGTTCTTCCAACATAGTCCTTTACCTCTCGCGTGTTATTGCCATTCACAACCTTTGTTTCAATCTCCACAGGTACCCCCTTTTTGTACAATCTTTTGAATTCAGCAAGAAACTTCTTCAAAAGTTTTTTATTTTTTTTAATAACTAAAAGATTCTCGTGGTTGTATCTATCCGCCGTTGGTGTCCAGTTGAATGAACCAGTTAGAAGTGTTTTTTTATCAATCACTGCAAACTTGTGATGCATAATCCCCTTTCCACTCTTTCCTGGATAAACAAGCCTGACATCAACCCCATGTTTTTTCAAATAGATGTGCTTTGAATAGGAAATTTCATCTGCCTGCTCTCCGTCCAGAACAACCTTTACATCAACCCCCCTTTCCTTTGCATTCAGAAGGGCATTTGATATCTCCCTGTCTGTCAAAAGATAAACAGCAACCTGAACACTCCTTTTTGCAGAATTTATCTCCTTTAATACTGCATCCTTACACCCACCATTGGGCGAGAAAAACACCTGAATTAAGGATAAAAGTATCACTATCATACTGTTCTCCTGAATATTGAAAGATGAACCACCTTATCATTATCAACAAGTGCCTTTGCCACCTTATCTCTATTCTCTGTCCTGTATTCCCTTCCAAGCCCGATGGATGGAAACTCCTTCCAGTCTTCAAGCCCTTCAATCTCTTTCAATGGCTCTGGTGCTGTGGGAAACTTGCCCCTTATACCCCATGAACCCATAAGATAACTCTGGATAATCTTTTTTGAGAGTTTTTTGAAGATTGCATGGGATGAAAAAACATCCATACCCGTGAATCCCTCCCCATCAAAACCCATTATTCCTATGGTATCTTCATCAGGGGTATAATCTGTTGTAAACAGGGACATACCCCTGTTGTAAACATCATGAAGGGATAGTGTTTTTGACTGCACATTCAACCTGTCAAGGGTCTTTCTCACCTCCTTCCACACGAGTTTCTGGTCGGGCCTGAATCCTTTCCTCTTTTTAAGGCTTTTGAATGTTGTTGTTGCAATCACAGACCTTATCTGGGGATTGGCACAGACCGTGCCTGTTGCAAAATAGGTTCCATCTTCCCACCTCCCTTCCTCCACGCACACAACAGGGACACGAAAGTCTTCCACCCTTTCGGTTAAAAAAGATGTGGCAAAAATCCTGTTCTGCCTTGCCCCAACAATCTCCTCGCCATCCATAACAAAGAGTGGATTATTCCCGCGATAATCAATCACAGCCGTCTCAATTACACCCGGGTCCTTCACTTCAAGGGTTCCCTCTGCTATTGATTCATCAAGAACAGAAACACCGTTTCCCCTGTCCTCTCCCTTGATGGGTACAAACAATACATTCCCTTCAAAGAATGCCTCACCTTTGTCCAGTGATGCAATAAACTTCTCAATCATACCTCCTCCTATTGTCCAAAGATTTCTGAAAGAAATCTTGAAGGTTTATCAGAACCACTCAATCTGTTCTTTGAAACAGAACAGGTAAGATAAAGTCTCTCAGTGGCCCTTGTCATTGCAACATACATAAGCCTCCTCTCCTCTTCAAGTTCCTCCCTGGTGCTCAAACTCCTGAGGAGTGGAAAAACACCATCCCTTAAAGCATAAATGAAAACAACTGGAAATTCAAGACCCTTTGCCGAGTGGACAGTCATCAGGTTCACTCCTTCCTGACCTGAAACCCCTGCCCTTGAAACCTCCTGTATGTATTCAAGAAACTTCTTCAGTGACTTTTCTGGAAACCTCTCCTCAAACTCCTCACCTGCCTTCAGGAATTCATTTATGTTTTCAAGGCTCTCAAGCCCACCCTCTCTGTCTGTGTAATACCTGACAATATTAAAGAAATCAATCACAGAACGGATAGTTGTTGTTATCCCTGGAGAAGCACCTCTTATATTTTCAAGTATCTGGTATTTTTTCTTCATTTCCTTTTTTTTCAGTATCTGTTCAATGTCCGTCTTTTTTCTGGAAGCCTTCCCCCCTTCTGGATACAACAGGGCTTTGAAAAGTCTGGTCTTTCCACCATAGGCAATGTATTCAAGAACACTTATAAGCCCTGTTATCTCTTTTCTCTCGTAAAAACCACCACCAACAAAGGAATGGGGTATCCCACTCTTTTTGAACGCCTCCGATAGCCCCCTTGAAAGATAGTTAACCCTGTAAATCACTGCTATATCAGAATAGTTATATCCAGCCTTCACAAGTTTTTTTATCTCGGATGCAACAAAGGATGCCTCACCAGATTGTTTTGAAAACTGCTTTATGATTATAGAAGATTTATCATTGAAATCCCTTGGAATAACAACCTTTTCTTCCCTCTCAAGATTGAACCTTATAAGATTGGATGCTGCCCTCTGTATTGAGGACGGAAGCCTGAAGGACCTCGTGAGCCTGAAAACCTTTGCAGATGGAAAGCCGTCCCCAAATTTTCTGATGTTGTTGAGGTTTGCTCCCCTCCATCCATAGATCATCTGGTCGTCGTCGCCAGTGGCAAAGATCCTGTTATTATCCCCGCACATCTGCCTCAATATGGAAATCTGGGCAGGGGATAGGTCCTGGAACTCATCAATAAGTATATGGCTGAACCTATTTCTGTATTCCCTGGTAACTGCCTCATCCTGAAAGAGTTTCATGGTATAGAGTATAACATCGTCATAATCCAGTGAATTTTCATTTTTCAATATTTCCTGATACTTTTTCCATACCCTCAAAACCTTTTCAGAAACCCCAATTGTTTCAGCCATTCTCACGTCAATCCCCTTTGCCTTGTAAGAAGAAATCCTGTTTGTGGCATACCTGTAATCAACCCCTGTCCCCTCACAGGCCTTCTTCATATAAATTGCCTGTATATTGGGAGGAATCACCCTGAAATCCTCACCAAAACCTAAAAGACCAATATCCCGTTTGAGAAAAATCATACATACATGATGGAAGTTTCCAAGGATTATCTCCCTCACCCTGTGCCCTAGTTCCCTTCCTATCCTCTTCTCAAGTTCAGACCAGTTTCTCAGTGTGAATGTTGTTACAATCATATTCTCTGGTCTGACACCCTTCTTAAGCAAATGAACAACCTTTGCCATAAGTGTGTAGGTCTTACCTGTCCCAGGGCCTCCCAGCACAAGAACATTTGCATCTGCCTCAATTGCCTCCCTTTGTTCCTCTGTAAGGGGATATGGAAGTCCACGCAATTCTTTTTTCTTTATATATACAGGTGGAGAGACTGAATCCTTTATTGTGAGTTCTGAGAGAAAGACACCCACATCAGGATACCTTTTATCAGGGTCAGGGGACAATGCCCTCATTATGGCTTCACCAATCCTTGATGGTAAGGATATTCCATATGTGTTTATGTGGGGTATCTTGCCCTTAAAAATCTTCTTCCTCACATCTTCAAGTGTCTCACCAAAGAATGGATTCTTTCCAGTGAGCATCTCATAGAGAATCAATCCTGCTGACCACTGGTCTGAAAGTTCTGATGCCTTCCCCTTCCACACCTCCCTTGCCATGTATGGTGGTGTTCCGGCAATTGAAACTGTGAGGTCTCCCTCCCCAATCCTTGCAATGCCAAAATCAACCACCTTTATATTCCCATCATCAAGCACCATGATATTCTCTGGTTTCAGGTCTCTATGGATAACACCCCTTTTATGGGCATAGGTGAGTGCCGAAAGGAGTTGCTTTCCGTAATCAAGTGCTGTTTCAGGGTCTAATGGTGCATCTCTGTCTATTATTTCTCTCAGGGTTCTTCCTTCAATATACTCTGTAACAATAACAATCCTTCCATCAATAATATCTGCTGTGAAAAACCGTATTATGTTTTTATGTTCTAAATGGGAAATAATTCTTGCCTCTTCAAGGAATGCCTCGGTGTTACCACCACCACGCCCAACCTTCAGGGCAAACTTCCTGTCTATAAGTTTATCCCTTACAAGGTAAACATCACCAAACCGTCCACCACCAAGCCATTCAAGGATTTCATAACGCTTTGTTATATTAGGTAGCATACCAAATATTAGTTTTTTTCTAAGGACATATCAAGGGCAAAATTGCCTTGCATCTTTACAGGAGGGATTTTCCATAGTGGAAGATGGCAGGTGTGCCTCCTGTGTGCCAGAAGAGGATGTTCGTCCCCTTCTCCAGCATGCCCTTCTCCAGCATGTCTATCATGCCAAAGAATCCCCTCCCTGTATAAACAGGGTCAAGGAGTATGCCTTCTGTTTCTGCAAGAAGTTTAATTGCCTTTCTTTCATTTTCAGTGAGAACCCCATAACCAGCACTGTCGTATTCCCTGACTACAATAACATCCTCTTTACTCACATGCGCTTTTATTCGCAATTTATCCGCACCTTCCTCAATAAGTTTCATAATATAATCCTCAAGGGGTATCCCGTATGTTTCTTCCTTATCAATGTTTATGCCTATTATTCTGCTCTTCAATCCTGTGATTTCCTCCCCAAGCAGCATACCGGACTGGGTTCCACCTGAACTTGTTGGTATGAATATATAATGAAATTCTATGCCCATTTCATCAATCTGCTCCTTCAGTTCAACCATTGCCCTGACATAACCAATCATACCAGTTGCATTGGAGCCACCATAGGGAATGATGTAAACCTTTTTACCCTGTTTTCTCAACCCATCAGCAATCTCATCCATCTTCTCCCCCCTTCTACTTCTTGTGGTGTAATGTATATTTGCTCCAAGGAGTATATCAAGAAGGAGGTTCCCATCGGGTTCAGGCTCTGCCTCACCACCAAGCACAAGGTAGCATTCAAGCCGTGCCTTTCTGCATGCTGCTGCTGTTTGTCTGCAATGATTGGACTGGTAGGCTCCAGCAGTGATAACCGTATCATATCCATTGTTAAGTGCATCATATAGAAGGTATTCAAGTTTTCTGGTCTTGTTTCCACCTGTTGCAAGCCCTGTTAAATCATCCCTTTTTATGAAAATATTGTAACCGTTGAAAACCTTTGAAAGATTTTCAAGCCTTTCAATTGGTGTCGGGAAAAACCCCAGTTTGAAGTATCTATCCAGCATTATTCCTCCTTTTTCAGGATTATAAATTCAGAATAATTTTCGTCAACAATCACACAAAGTTTATTCCCTATATCAATGATGCTTGACAAAGTTAAATGCACCCATAAAATCAGCAAAAAAGGAGTCAACTATGTTTAAAAAGGAATATGAGAGTCCATACATAGTGCTGTCTCCGAGAAAAGGAGGTTATTATTAACCATAGCGAATATTACCCTGATGAGTTTATGAGCGGTAGCG
>Ga0180300_10000500_pt1 | contig 17160 bp, 18 predicted proteins | sample GuaBasSediGuay15_FD_121798 | JGI IMG/M metagenome (GOLD analysis project Ga0180300, IMG submission 121798) | Subseafloor sediment microbial communities from Guaymas Basin, Gulf of California, Mexico - Guay15, Core 4569-2, 21-24 cm | ecosystem: Environmental > Aquatic > Marine > Hydrothermal... | reverse complement strand
GACGTATAGTCTGTAATAGTTGATGGGATTTGAATGGGTCTTTGACGTGGCGGCGACCTCTTCCCGAATTTATCAGGGTCCTCACAAAAGAGGCTGTCCTGGATCAGGGGAAACTAAAAAAACTACTATTTGAGAGCGTTGATGAGGTGTTGGACGCTGTGTTTGAAAAAGAAGGGGCCGATTGTATTAGGAGGTGTATTGAGATGGGTCCCACCGAGGAAGATGTTGTTTTAGATTCTGAATGGTTCTCAGAAAGGCTTGAAGAGCTCCTGGGGACTGGTGCCCGTGCCATTGAAATAAAGATCATCCGGAATCTTATACGAAAGATCATGTAATAAAATGAAAATGAGTTATAAAGACGGGATAATGGGTGGGCTTATAGTCCTAAACGTTTTAACCTGGGGGCTCTATTTTCACACGAGGTTTGATTATACTGTATTTGACAAAAGGACAAAAATTTTAATTTATTATTGTCATATCGTTAGTAGTTATGAATCACTAGGGTGTGATGGCAGGTGGAGATATGAAAGAAGCTGCTGACTTTCGAAGAGGTCAGTCATTTTCTGAGTTTATTCAGAATCTCAGAACACGGAAGCAGCTAAAGGATATTGACCTAACTCGATTTCTGCTTGAGAGTATAAATGAAGTTTTTGAAACTTGTTTTGGTAGAGAAGCGGCATCCTTGCTTAAACGATTTCTTAACGTTACTTCATGTAAGATTGTTGAGAGTGTTGTTTTTGGTCAATTTTCAGCTGACCTTAGGAAAATATTGGGTGCTGGAGCAGAAGTTATTGAAAAAGAGTTAATTCGGAGTTTTATATCTAAGTATGGTTCTGAAAAATAGTTACGATAAGTATTTATATGGGTTATTTACGATATCAAGAAAAGTGGATCGGCGATAATATGAAGGTTGCATTTATTGTTTTGATGACAGATAAATACGAAGAGGGCGCTCAAGAGGAAATAGATCGCATTCGAAAAGAAATTTTATCGAAGTCCAACTATTGGTGCCTTAAAAAGGTTACCGTATTGTCCGAAGAATCTCTCAATGATGATTTCCCTGTTGAGACTTCTTTAAACTATCCTTGATAGAATTCAGTTGCTCTAAACTATTCAACTCTTCTGGTAGGGAAAGATTATTGTATAGTGTATTTAATTCATTAAGGATCTGCTCAAAGCTCGTCAGCTTTTTTCTGAGCAACTCGATGTGTTCTCTAAAAATTTTTTCCGGGTTCTTGGGTCTAAAAAATGTTTTTCCCTTAAAACGTCTTGTGGATATCACCTCCATTTCCCTTAATCGTTTTACGCACCCGTAGACTCTTGTTCTCGGTACTCCGGAGATTTTCGCGAGTTTATTGGCTATTGTCTCTCCATATGATAATAGAGCGATGTATAGTTTCGCGTCATATTCGGTCATGAAATTTATGTGTTCTAAGAGCTTCGATGCGTGTTCATTAATTTGTATCAATTTAAGTCTTTTTTCCTTTTGATCCTGGGGTTTTTTCCTTTCTATGGCTCTTAGGATTTCCGTTTCTATTGCCATAGTTCCCGATATCCCAAATACTGAGAGTAAAGCGTCTATAAATAGGGCGGGTTTTTTAAAGATTTGGTCCTTTGATAGATCATATCTTTGCAGTAGATAAGCATATAATAGGTCCCTTGCCATTTGACCGAAAATGGATTCTAATGCCTCATCCAAAACTGTGATGAATTCGGATTCATCGATGAACATATTAATCCTCTATAAAGAGGTTATACTCATAATAAGATTTTTAGTTTTTTCACTTATTCCTCTTGAAGAGCTTCTCTCCTCGGTGTTCATCCCTGCTTGCCTCAGATCAGATCGTTTCGTATCTTGTGTTTTTAAAATGGTGTGGGTATAATTGTTTTGATCATGATGTCCGAGAAAGGAAAGTTGAAGCATTTCTGGCTTTGGGAGCTTACCCGACCGGCTTTCGAGGATTGGCTTGAGAACGAGCCTGCGCCCGTCGCTATCGTTGGGATTGGCGCGATTGAGCAGCATGGGCCTCATTTGCCCCTGGGGACCGACTCTCTATACATCCGTGACAGGATACACAAGATCGCTGAGAGAACGAATTCTGTTTGCCTGATGCCCTGCTGGCCCGGCTTCTCTCCGCACCACATGGGATTCAAGGGCACTATCACCTTCGGCGCGAAGACCTTGTTGGGTGTGCTCATGGATACTATCGGGAGCCTCGCCAAGCATGGCATTAAGCGCATCGTCCTCCTTAACTCCCATGGCGGGAACACCCATATCATGAGGCTTGCAGCCCAGCTCGCAAAGCGCAAGTTCAGGGTCATGGTTGCTACCCCGTCAGGGCCGTCCGACACGGAGACGGCGAAGAAGATCAACTACGCCGTGAAGAAGTACAATGAGGTGCATTCTGGTCCTAGGGAGACCGCCGGGGCCCTGGTGGTCTTCCCGGAGCTCGTGGAGATGTGGAGGTTAGAGGGCTGGGAGCCTACATACAAGATCCATCCGAAGCTGATGGAGTTCATGGATCCTGACCGTGAGGACTACGAGCTTGTCAGCCAGGTTAGGCAGGCGTGCAGCGAGCCTGACACCGATGACTTTACCTCATCCGGGGTCTACGCGATTTCAGACCCTAGAACAGCGGATGTCGAGCTGCTCAAGAAGTCCCTAGAGGAGAGGGTTCAGTTCATAGTCGACTTCATAAACCTCTGGAAGACTATCCCCTTGCCGCCAGCTTACCGTGACTCATAATTTTTTTCTAACATTTAATCTCCAAAGAGGCTCATATCTTAAGGTTCAGATAGTTGACTTTTCAATGCTGCGCCGTCTGCTCTGGACAAAGCGACCTCGCGGAGGGAAGAGAAGAATGAGGGAGCTGACAAGAAAGGGCATGGGCGTTTGGGGTCTTCAATTATGCTGGAAATCGTTCAACTTGAGTTGATAATCCGTTTTTTATAGGGACCTTGAAAAAGTTTACCTTTAAATGTCTGTTTTCCTATATGTTATCGAAGTGAAACGGTGGACTGAGTTTGCTGGGATACACTGGTCAACCCGTAATGATTCTTGAGAGGCGGGGAGTGCAGGCGCAGTAGCGACGCTAAGCGTATAAGTATACATTAACGGGAGGGGATGAGGGATGAAGCCTAGAAATTATAGAGTGAAGCGAAACATGTCCTATACAAGACGAGAGTATATCACTAGAATTCCTGATTCAAGAATAGTGAAATTTACGATGGGAAACCCCGCTAGAAAATTCGAAGCTAAAATTAGGTTGGTTACCTTGAAATCGGGGCAGATACGGAATCAAGCACTTGAGGCCGCAAGAATAGCTGCAAATCGATATCTAGAGCTCCATTTGGGACGAAGCAATTACAAATTTAAAATTGTTCCATACCCACACCAAATCCTTCGAACGAAAAAACGTACGATGGTGGCTCAAGCCGATCGATTTCAAGAGGGGATGAAGCTGGCGTACGGAAGCCCCGCGGGCGTGGCGGCTAGAATGAAAAAAAGAAAAACCGTTTTGACCGTTGAAGTGATGGAAAAGGACGTTCAAATAGGAAGAGACGCGTTAAAACGGGGGGCGGATAAGCTCCCTCTTCCCTGTAGAGTCATATAAAAACGGTCTGGGGAAAAGGTAGGCTATTGTGTGTAGACTATTGTTTGGTTAAAGTTAACACAGGGATTAGCTGGATGGTTTGGATGAAAGTATGTTGTGGGGGCTATGTGTTTTAATGCTGGGCGTCGTGTTTTTGCTGTGTTTTTGCGCGGAAGTTTTAAGATGTGGAATGGGTTAGGGGAGTTTATGAGGTGTGTTTTTAATAATCCGTTCGAGGCTCGGGGGAGCTGGTTTAAGGGTAATCTTCATGCTCATTCCACTAACTCGGATGGGTCCCGGACATGTGAGCAGCTTGTGGATTTGTATCGGAGTGCTGGGTATAATTTCTTGTCGGTGACCGATCACGGGGTTCTCACCGATACCCGTGATTATTGTGGGCGGGATTTCGTCACAATCCCCGGTGAGGAGGTAAGTGTGGGTGCCTCCGAGGTGGGAACGTTTTTTCACATCGTGGGCGTCAACATCTGTCGTCAGTTACCGATTGAGGATTATGATCGAGGGATCTCGCCTCAGAGGGCCATCGACCTGATAAGAGAGGCGGGCGGCGTCGCCATATTGGCACATCCTTACTGGTCGGGTCTCAACCACCACGACCTGGTTGGTCTGGAGGGCTACATCGGTGTGGAGATATACAACACCAGCTGTGACGTGGTCAGGAACCTCGGGTACTCGGCCGTCCACGTTGACGGCCTCATCGCCGCCGGGAGGAGGCCTCTGATCTTCGCCACGGACGACCATCACGGCGAGGATAGAGAGCTGAGGCCGCTGGACGCATGCGGCTCCTGGATAATGGTCAAGGCTGAGAGCCTCACCATACGGGACCTGATGTCCAGCATCACACGGGGCCTATTCTACTCCAGCATGGGCCCTGAGATCAAGGGCATCAGGATAGACGAGGAGGGTATCACGGTCGAGACCTCCCCCGTCAAAACCATCAGCTTCGTCTCAACCCCGTCGAAGGGAGACAAGTTCACCGCCGAGGACACCCCCCTCACAAGGGTCACATACCCCGGGCGCGAGGGCGAGACCTATGTAAGGATCGAGATCACCGACTACAAGGGAAGAACCGCATGGTCCAACCCTATATACTACCAGCCTTGTGGTTGATGTAAGGGATTAAGCATGTTGCAGCCGTTCATGATGTTTCTTCTCGTGTAGATAAATAGAGCGAGTGGCGATGCCAAGGATAAAGGCGCAGATGACGCCTGCGATTTAGTTTAGTAGGTCGATAACGTTATTATCACCATGTCTAGCTTCTCGAGGCGTAGGTCACGTTCCAAGGCGGCGGAGTCTATGTCGCTACGCATCTGTCACGGCGACGTATGATCAGCCGGAGAGGAATCCGGAAAAGCCTATTTACACCTTGAGGCGATTTCTCTTTGGAGAAGTGCCGGAGAGGGGTGCTCATGGCGCTTGTCCCCTCTCAGCCTTCTCCATGCTTCTCAAATAGATCAAGCCTCAGCCAAGTCGGGCTCGAAGACGAGCATCACCTCATTCGGGTCCCACTTCGCCTTCGTAACGGCCGCGGGTGGGGCTGTTCTTCGCGGTTCTTATGAGGGCTTGATGCCGACGAGCCCCTCCTCCTCGTCGTTGAAGTAGAGCTCGACGTACTCCTCGAGGTTGAAGTGCCTGTTGGATAGGTTCTAGGTGACGGTTTGGTCCGTTGATCGGACGCTTGTCACGCCCTCCATCTTCTTGGGGCTGCGCTTGGGCACGAACTTCCTCGAAGGACTTATCGGCTCTCAACTTCTGTTTTCGACAGTGCCTTCAAAAGGCCCAGTCTTTCCTTCATCTAATACCGCGCTAGACCTGCCACGGCCCCCATTCGCGCCCCCGAGGCAGATTTTCGGGGTCTGCTTAGGCCGCCGAAGTTTAGGATCGGTGAGATAGTTTAAGGTAACTATCAAATATAAATAAGGCCAAGCGCGCATCAACCTCGATAATCATTTTGAGTGTGCGCAGCAGTCAGGCTTCATCCGCGCGCGCCCAGCACAGGAAATACAAGACGATCCTCACCGACTTCCTCCAAACGGGCAAGAGAGTCCAGGTCCTGAAAATCGAAGGAGAGAGCCCGCATACCGTCAAGGAGCAGCTGGACTACATAATCAGCTTTAAGGGGTGGCGGAACAAGGTAGCGGTCCTGATCCTCAAGGACTCCATCATGCTCGTCAACAAGAACAAGTGAAAAGTTGGGGAAAGGGAAAGCCCGGTCGCCCCGAAGGAATGCGAGCCTGACCAGGCAGGGAGGGGTGCCGGGTTTTCAATCATGTATCCCTCACATCTATTTTATCACGATTTGTGTGTAGTTGGCGAGTACAGAAGCTGAATCGTAAAAGCCTCATCAATCGGGGGTCCTCTATATGCCTTTCTAACCACGCATCATCCTAACATTACGAAACGTTAAAACCGTCCAACCGTTTATTCTCATCTGATGACAAAGATTTCTACACCTGAACAGTTTCTCGGTTTCAGGGTTGGGGCTGACCGTAAACTCGCTGACTGGCCTCAGATCGTGGAGTACTTCGAGAGGGTAGATAATCTCTCCGATAGGGTGAAGGTGGAGCGTCTTGGGGAGACGACAGAGGGGAACTCCTTCATCCTGGCTACTATCTCCTCCCCAGAGAACCTGAGAAACCTGGAGAGGCTACGTGAGTTACAGATGAGGCTATGTAACCCGTCTGGTCTCACGGAAGTAGAGGAGAGGCGGTTACTGGAGGAGGGGAAGATCATCGTTCTCATCACCTGTAGCATCCACTCAACCGAGGTGGGTGGCTCCCAGATGTCTATGGAGCTCCTTCACAAATTAGCTACCGAAGATTCTCCGGAAGTTAGAGAGATCCTTGACAACGTTGTCCTTCTGCTGGTTCCCTCTCTAAACCCCGATGGAAATCGCATCGTCGTGAAGTGGTACAAAGAGACGTTGGGGTCGGAATGGGAAGGGACGAGGCCCCCTTTCCTCTACCACAAGTACGCTGGTCACGACAATAACCGGGACTGGTTCATGTTCTCTCTGAAGGAGACGCGACTCTTGGTGGAAAAAGTCCACAACAGGTGGCATCCTCAGATCATTTACGACATACACCAGATGGGGCAGAAGGGGCCCAGGTTCTTCCTCCCGCCATACATAGACCCCATCGACGGAAACGTCGACCCCGTGATACAGGCGGAGATCGCTCTCATGGGCCTCAGCATGGCCAGCCAGCTGATTTTGGAGGGGAGGAGGGGCGTGGTCTGGCACTGGGTTTTCGACGGCTGGACTCCGGCCAGGGCCTACCAGCACTACCACGGCGGCATCCGCATCCTCTCCGAGGCCGCCAGCGTCGACATCGCGTCACCCGTTGAGGTGAAGAGAGAAGAGCTCGAGTCGGAGAGGGGGTTAGACCCAAAGGAGCAGAGGTGGAACAACCCGATGCCCTGGATGGGTGGCGAGTGGACCCTTAGGGATATCGTCGACTACGAGTTCTCAGCGGCTATGGCCTGCCTGAGGAACTCGGCTAAATACCGTGAGAGCTGGCTCAGGGGAAGCCTCGAGATCGGGAGGAGGGCGCTCAAGCCGGAGAGTGGACCATACGCGTTCATCATACCCCCGGGGCAGAGGGATCCGGGCGCAGTGGCTGAGCTTCTGCAGGTTTTAAAGATCGGCGATGTCGAAGTGAAGCGGTCGAAGAGTTCCTTCATTGCCGATGGCGTGGAGTACGGGGCCGGAACCTATGTGGTCCTGTTCGCACAGCCCTATGGAAGGTTTGCGAAGACGATGCTGGAGCTACAGCAATACCCCGACCTCAGGGAGAGCAAAGAAGAGCCTCCGGTTGTTCCATACGACGTTACTGCCCACACGCTGGGGCTTCAGATGGGGGTCGAAGTCCATCAGGTGGAGGATGCCTTCGAGGCAGACCTTGAGGACCTCGAGAATCCCATCCTCCCGGCAGGCTCAGTGTATGGCAGGGGCAAAGCCTACTATCTCTTTCCTCCTGAAATGAACAACTCGGCTAAAGCGGCGAACAGTCTAATGAGGTCGGGGTACAAGGTCTTCAGGATTCCCGGCGAGGTCGAGCTTGAGGGGGTGAAAATGAGACCTGGAGGCTTCGCTGTCGAGGTTGGAGGCCGATCAGAGGCGCCTCTGGAGGCGTTGGCCAGAGAGCTGGGCGTAAGCTTCCATGGGGTCGATAAGCTACCTGAGGAGGCCTACGAGCTGAGGTACCCCCGGGTAGGCGTGTACAGGGCGTGGGTTCCAAATCCGGATGAGGGTTGGCTGCGATTGGTCCTTGAGAATTACTACTTTCCATATGAGACGCTCACTCCGCAAGATGTCAGGAGAGGGGGCCTCGCTGATAGAATCGATGTGCTCATATTCCCAGACCTCTCAAGGGATATCATCGTCTCCGGCATGAAGGGATTCAAATGGCTGGACCCTGACCGCTATCCGCCGAAGTACAGGGCGGGCCTTGGAAGGCTGGGTACTGAGGAGGTCTTGAAGTTCCTGAGGGCGGGGGGAACGGTCATAGCGTTGAACAGGGCATGCGATTTCCCCATTAAGGATTTGTGGGTTCCCGCCGAGAACTGTCTTGAGGGGCTGTCGGAGAAGGAGTTCTATATTCCCGGGTCGATCCTGCGTGTTCTAGTGGACAACTCGCATCCCCTTGGGTACGGATACGACAGGGAGGAGGCCATCATGTTCCTGAGAGGCCCGGCTTTCAAGGTTAAAGAGGGGAGAGTTGTGGTGAGGTATCCCGAAACAAATCCGCTTCTCAGTGGGTGGATACTCGGGGACAAGCATCTCCATGGGAGAGCAGCTGCGGCGGAGATACCGACGGGCAAGGGAAAGGTGATCCTCCTCGGGTTCCCGCCCCATTTCAGAAATCAGACCCGCGGCACATTCAAAATTCTCTTCAACGCCATATTCTACGGCTCTCTGAGAAACTGAGGTGTCAACCCCCTTTTTTCTGTGAATAGGTGGCTCACCAGGCGCCAGCAGGTATTCGGCGTGATATCCGAAATTGTTAACTCTTACCCCGGGATTTTACGTAAATGGAGGTGAGGTGTCCGACGAAGGGCACGGTCAAACGATGGCTTACGACCAGGGGCTACGGCTTCATCGAGCCTGATGAGGGTGAGAACGACGTGTTCGTCCACTATTCGGAGATCAAAGGTGCGACTGAGCTCCGCGAGGGGCAGAGGGTCGAGTTCGAGGTGGAGAGCGCGCCGAAGGGGCCCAGGGCCGTAAACATCAGGATTATAAAATGATCAACCTGGGCGTTCAGACCATTTCCCCCACTACTTCTTAGAGTATCTCTGTTTGTTGCCGCGGTCACTTTCAATAGCTAGCCACTGCTGGTTTTCCACGGTCCGTCGCTGGAATTGAACTTTGCCCGACTGACGGCAGGGTTCTCTACAACGTCTATGTCGATATACTTGGGGCATGGCGGCGTGGCGTCGGGGTTTGTGGATCTACCCTGGTAAGGTTGGCCCAAAAGTCGTTAATATCCTGAGGTTGGATCCTTCAAGGGTGAACCATGAGGATCCTGACTAAGGAGGATGTCCTCGATTACCAGCTCGGGTGTACGACGCTTTCAACGGGCGGTGGCGGCGTCGCTCCCTCGCTCGAGGCGGTTGAGAGGCTCGTCGATGAGGTTCTGGACGAGGGGCATAAGCTCAAGCTGGTAAGCCTTGATGAGGTTCCGGACGACGCGGTCGTCTTCTCGGCGTGTGGAACGGGGGGTGACTTGAGGTCGGAGATGAAGGATAAGTGGAGTGCGTTTCCGCGGCAGCGGCTTACCCGGGACTTTCGACGGCCTTTGGACCGGGGGGCTAGAATTAGGGATATGATCATGCAGGCGGACAGGGAGTGGTGCCCCCTGAACACGTGGTCGAAGATCCCGGGTCCTGACTTCATGGGGAAGGCTGCTGAGAGGCTGGCGGAGCTCGTCGGGCAAGAGCCCTACTCTCAGATCCAGTTCGAGGTGGCGCCGGGGTTCGTACGGCTCCTTTGCAGTTTGGCTCGGGAGGATAAGCCTTTCATCGATGCGACCTGCGCGGGTCACAGGGCTGCTCCGGAGATCGCGCAGAACGGCCTGAACTTGGAGAACGTGCCCTGCACGCCCGCCGTCTTCACCACCATGTTCGGTGACCTTCTCGTTCTCGAGGAGACCCTCTGTTTTCAGAGGATGGAGGAGATCGTCGAGGGGATATCCACGTACTCTGGAGGAGTTACTAGGGGGCTGCACGCTGTCCGGGGGTCGGACCTGAAGAGGGCAGCCTTCCCCGGCGCCGTCTCCCTGACGATGAAAGTGGGAAAGGCGATCCGCGAGGCGCTGAGGACGGGGAAGAGCCCTGTCGACGCGATGCTCGACGCTCTGGGGCCCATCGGCTTCAAGCTCTTCGAGGGTGAGGTCTTCGACTACTGGCAGGAGGGGAGGTACTCGTTCATCTGGGGTGTCGCTAAGATTAAGGGGACGGGGCCTTACGCTGGGCACGACATGAAGATCTGGTACAAGAATGAGCATCACATCTCTTGGCTGGATGGCGAGCCCTATGTGACGAGCCCGGACGGGATCAACGTCGTGGATGTTGAGACGGGTTGGGGTCTGGCTAACTTCTGGCCCGCCGAGTGGGAGCCAGGCAGGAAGGTCGCCGTCGTGGGCGTCAAGGCCGAGGATCGATGGGAGACGCCTATGGGCCTAAAGCTCTTCGGACCCAGGCACTTCCGCTTCAACATCCCGCATACTCCCCTCAACGAGATCTAAATAGGACCCTCTCCCTTTCTTTTTCCAGCTTTTCTGAGTTGTTGATGCGCCGTTCGGTGAAATAGCGGATAATAGCCTAGTCGCGGGGTATCTCAGATCTAAGCATAGTGAGCTTGGTTCTGAGGTTATGTGTTCACTTTTATCTCTTCTCTTTAGATTGGACTAGAAAGCGATATTAACATCCTGAAGGTAGCGTTCATCAGATACGCTAGTCCTACGAGATGCGTATGGGATGTTGGCTAGAAAGCTTATCGGGTCAATATTGGGATTAGCCTTAATGTTGTTAGCTTCTATCTGTTACAACTTGGGTTTGATTGAAGATGCTAAGATTGCCGTCTTAGCTATTCTTCTTGGGCTCATTGTTATTCTGAGTTCCGTGGTGACCAAAGGAAAGAAGGTGGTTTCTGGTGAGAAGCGGCCGACAACCGGAGCCCGTGAGGGGCAGCCTAGACCGGTGGGACGCCATACGCTGAGGATGGTGCTCGGGTTAACGGTCGGTGTCATTATAGCCGTCCCTGTACTTGGATTGGCGTTCTACTACGCGGGCGTTGACGTACCAGTCCTGAGTCCTGTATTTGATCCCGTGGTCACCGTCTTGATGCCTGTCTTGGATCCGGTGTTCAACTTCTTGGGCCTCAGTCCCGCTAGAGGGCTCTCGGGGACATGGGTCAGCCCCATCAGGGGGGAGGGCTTAGTATTCGAGCCCAAGTACAACCCACCTCACAGGTTCCACTATGACGTACACATGGAGCTGAATCACAAAGGCAATGAGGTCACGGGAACAATGAAGGTGATGATGTGTAAGGTCGATGTGCTTGATCCGCAGGCACCGCCGGTTCCTCTCACCTGGGCATGGAGCCCCGAGTATCCTGTGACGGGCGTAGTCTCCGGGAGCCGTATAGAGTTCACGGTGACGATCCCTGACATGACCATGACCTTCACGGGCACCTTTACATCGGACCTCATGCGCGGGGCGGTCGAGGCGTACCAGCCTTCAATGGACTTGTGGTACGTGGGGGAGTTCCACTTACAAAGACAATGGAGCTAACAGCCAACCAACCTCCTTGAATGGGGAAAACACTGCTCTGATTCACGGTTGAACCTTCTACAATTAGTTTTGTAGCTTTGAAGTGACGGAAAAATGAGTTTACCTGTGGTTTTGATTATGACGCCGAACCTTAACGGAGCTAGGAACAGAGCTGAGAGGGTTCTCCGAGCAGCTCTCGGGGAACGGGACCGCATTGAACTCGTTCATAACTCTGGGGATGTACAGCCATGACAGGCGGATCGACCGCCAGAGAATCGACTGGACGGGTATTTCCCTCCTCAACATCTACGTCTGAAGTGCCTGTTTGGAGTCTCCATTTTGATCTGGTTCGGGTCCTCTTCCTCGGAGCGGCTGAGGAGGAGAGAAAGAAAAGGGCGGGGGGTTATCAGCTCTGAACGCTGGAAGTGGAGACGTGTTAGGCGGATCGGCCACTAGGGGATCTCTCGGCTTTGTTTGAGGAGTTCGTCACGTCCAAAATCAGCGGTATGCTCAGTTCAGCTGATGACACCCCGATGGAGAAGGGTAGCAGTGCCGCTGCTTCGACCTCCCTCTTCGAGGCGCCCGCCTTGAGGGCCTCTCCTACGAAGTGTCGGAGGGCGCCCGGATCCCGGGTGGTCGAAAAGATGCCGACGAGGATGAGTAGCCTCGTCTTGTCGTCGAGAGCGCCTCCGAGGTTCGCCTCCTTCATAAGCTCCTGATAGGCTTTGGCTACGCCTCCGCACTCCTCATTGAAGATCAGCCATGGACTTTTCCCGCTCAACAAGATCACCTCACATCCATCCCTTCCCCCGCCTTATAAGAAGCTGGCGAGGTCGGCTCAGTCGGAAACTGGTTCAGAACACTATCGATCTCATTCGAGATGACTTAGATAGATCTGATTGAAAGGATGTCCCGTCTAACCCCCTTCCCACATTTCAACCTGGGAGTCCCTAAATCAATACGCAGTACAAGAGAGGTTTGCAACTGTATGTCCGATCTTGCACATGGCTCCGAGCAGTCCATCAGAGGGTGCATTGTCGGATAGGCGCTGGAGGGCCTCTCCGTTCGATGAGGTTAAAAGATGCCGGTGATAATTTTTTACGCTCATATAACGAAGTTGGCGCTTTCCTTGCTTGAGTTGTCTGGGCCTCAGATTTGTGTCGTAAGTGGGCTGAAACGGGCTCAAATTGAGCTTCCCTGAAGCCCACTTAAGCGCCGAAGCATATATCTAAACCAAGCGCCATTTTCGTGATAAGAGCGTTATTTTTATTTGAATTGGGTGATGATTTGAATCATCTGAACCTTATTAGAACTTGAAACATAGTTGGGTTCTTTTAAACCTCATTTCACTGTTCTTTGAGAAGGGAGCTATAAATGGTTCATTATCAGTAAGTTGAGCAGCTGTTTAATCATATGCTCTTTCTCTTTGCTTAATTAGCAATATATGGACCCGTTTCTTGTTCCAGATAATCTCATAGAGTTCACGAATGGCACCTATTCTCGCTCTAGGTGTCGGTGTGTCCTTTGAGTTTCTTGATGTCACAGTATTCGGCAGGAACGGGGTTTTCTTGAAGAATTAAGAGAAGTTCAAAGATCCTTCGCCGGTATCCTTTTGACAGTTTCTTCAGGGATCTTCTGGCTCTTGGGGCTATGATGACCTCGAACAAGTGGGGTCAGCCTAGCTCGGTGATCAGGTCTTCGAGGTTTATACCTAAGCCTTCCGCTATCTCCTTCCGAGCCGTCTCAAGTTCCTTAGTCTCCTCTTCACTCAGCCTTTCCTCTGGGAGGAGCATTGCTCTAAGCCTTAAGAGTTCGAGTCTGACCCGGTCCAATTTATCCAGCAATAGATTCAACTGATTTTCAGTAACAGCTATGTCCACTCTTCACCGCCTAGAGGTTTATGGAAAAAGATGCTAAATAAACTTTTGTGCCTTTCTAAATCCAATTTGAGCTATATCTCATCAATCTTTTCTTCTTCGATCTGTTTTTCAGTTCGAAGGTGGCGTTGACGTAGCTGATGTTGACCAGGGGCTGTTGGCTCTGAGGTGATGAGGATCCGCCGTCTCTTCCGCTTGGCGTTTCCATGATTATGTCGTGTCTCTCTTAGCTTCCTCCTCGGGGGTGTTTTGAACTTGAGGGTTTAAGTATATTTGAGAGGAGTAGTTTTTTATGGTTAGTCTAGATGTGTTTCTCTTCAAACTTGATGGGTGGATAATTGCCAGTTTATTTTAGTAGTCTCTTGATGGCTTCCTTTGTGGTCCATACTTTGATTATTCCCTCTTCTCTGATTCTGTTGAAGTGGTGGTCGTTGGATATGAGTATGGCGTTTGTTTGTAGGCATGTGGCGGCGTGTAGTATGTCGGCGCGATCCGGGGTCTTGATGTAGGCTTTGCACGCTCTCAGGTAGTTCTCTCGTGCGTCGATGATCTCCATTTTTGCTATGAGGGCGTGCAGGAGGGTGGCGGCGGTCTCGGATTTGAGGAGCTCCGCGTACCGTGCCATCTCCTCAGCTAGCAGGTCGTTTCCGACGAGGCCTGTTCTCGGTGATCCGATGATTTTGAGGATAAGGCGTAGGGTTCCAGTTTGTCTCCTAGGATCTTTTACTGCTGATATGAATACGTTGGTGTCAAGGAGAGAGGTCTGGGTAACGGACCTTGGCCTTCTCATTGATCTCCTTCCTGATGGCACTTACGATGGCGTCGATGTTTTTTCCGGCCAGCTCCTCCTCCAGCCTCCGGGCTATCTCCTCCACGTCGATCTTCTGGAGGAGGAGCCCCCCCTCGCCCCGCTTCGTAAGGATGAGCTTGGTCTTGGCTTTTATGTCGAGTTCATCTCGAATCTTTTTTGGGATCACGATCCGGCCTGACTTATCGACCTCGACGACTTCTGCCATTTCTACCATTTAAATTCTTTATGGTAAAATGGTATATAATCATTGCGGCGGCTCAGAGCCTAAACGGGGCGGGGGCCACGGTTGACACGGCCCTGAACGGGAGATGAATCGGATGAAGGATCCGAGGGGTCCCGAACCTTAAGCCCGACGCCTGAAGGCGTCAGGGGGCGTCACGTTTAACGAGGAGCGAGGTTGCCCCGGCTACAAACATATAAATCCTTTTTTTAGAATGAATTGATCAGTTAATGGCTGGGCACCCTGACCGATATGTGAAAGCCGATGGCGTTGAGTAGTAAGGGAAAACGTCTCATGCTCTTGGCGTTTATCCTAGTTCTATGTCTGCGTTGGGGGGCGATGACCTGTGTCTCGGCGGGTGAACAGGAGCACGTCTACGTTGTCTTCGAGGACAACTTTGAGGATGGAAACGCCGACGGCTGGGAGATAACTATACCGCCGAATGCTCCCTCAGGGAGTAGGTGGGCTGTAGAGCTTGATGATGGCAACCACGTGCTGAGCGAGGCGGGTGAAGTCTGGGCTGAGGCTGGAGACTACCTGTGGACGAACTACACCTTCGAGGTCAAGGTCAAGTTCATCGTCGACGCCGGGGCGCACATAAACTTCCGTATGAGCGGCCCTGGAAACAGGTACTTCTTTCGATTTTTCTACGAGGAGTTCACCCTTGAAAAAGAGTATCTGGGAATGTTTACGCGACTTTGCGAAGGTGAGGGGATGCCCCTAGCTCAGAACAGGTGGTATGCTATCAAGATAGTCTGCGTCGGAAACAGCATCAAGGTCTATGTCGACGGTGTCCTGAGGCTTGATTACGTCGACGAGGAGGACCCGATCCTCTCCGGGAGAATCGGCTTCGAGCGGGGGCCGGAGTTCCCCATCTTCTTCGACGATGTTAGGGTCTCAACCACGCACCGCCTCTACGTCACCCACCTCATCAGGGCGGCTCAAAGCGAGATCGACGAGGCGAGGACGCTCGGCGCCGACACGGGCGAGGCCGAGGTGAGGCTGGCTGAGGCGGGGGCCGCCCTCGAGGGGGAAGACCTCTCGAAGGCTGAGGAGCTGGCGAAGGAGGCGGCCAGCCTCGCCGAGCACGCGCACGTGGGTCTTGTCTCGGTGAGCGAGCTTTGGAAGTACTCAGCCGAGTACGATCAGCGCACCGTCGAGGTCTCCGGGACGATAAGGGAAATACGGTACGACCAGGGCATCTACAACTTCGCCGTCGACGACGGCACCGGCGTCATCTCAGCCATGTTCGAGGGATCCCTCGGCGACATCAAGGTGGAGGACACGGTGAGGGTCACCGGCATCTTCGACGCCTCCTCGAAGACCATCGCGGCGGAGAGCCTGGAGAAGGTGAAGCCCCCCACAGAAGGGCTCTACACCTTCCTCCTCTTCAAGGACGACTTCGAGGACGGGGACTACAGCGACTGGAGGGTGGACGTTGACCCCGAAGTCGAGGGGTCAGCGTGGGCGGTGGTGGTGGAGGACGACAACCACGTCCTCCGCGGCGAGGGCCACACCACGTGCATGGCCGGCGACGCCGAGTGGACCGACTACATCCTGGCGTTCAAGATCAAGCTGGTCAAGGGCATGGTCTTCGTCAACTTCCGTCTCACCCAGAAACCCGAGGCCCCCGACAGGTACACCCTACGCCTCTCCAGATCCGACATGGTGCTGCTCAAGGGGGAGAAATCCACGGGAGAGCGCCAATTCACGGAGCTGAAACGGGTAGGAGCAGACCTCAGCCCCGATGAATGGCACACGGTGAAGATCCTCTGCCTAGGAGGAAACATCAAAATATACGTCGACGACGGCTTGAAGATCGACTACACCGACGAGGAGAGCCCCTTCCTCTCAGGCTCCATATCCTTCGAGCCCGTCACCTACGAGGGCGGAAAACCGTCCATCATCCTCTTCGACGACGTAAAGGTCTCCAGGATGGCAACCACAGCCGACATACACGACCTGGTCGTCTATGCCCGGTCTGAGATCGACAAGGCAAGGGAGGTCAACGCTGACGTGAGCGCGGCCGAGCTGAAGCTGGAGCAGGCCGAGCAGGCCCTCGCCCAGGAGGATTATAAGATGGCCCAGTACCTCATCGACGAATCCGTCTGGCTGGCCAAGCGGTCGAGCGTCGGCCAGATCTCGGTGAAGGACCTGCTCGCCCTCGCCACCAGGGTCAGCGGCCACACCGTGACCCTGAAGGGGGCGGTCGAGAGCCTTGAAGCCCTCTACGGCGTCGGGTACGAGTTCGAACTCGACGACGGCACTGGCAGGATCCACGTCTTCTACCAAGGCGCCATAGCGGACATCGGAGAGGACTACGAGGTGAAGGTAACCGGCGTCTTCGACGCCCCAACCAGGGCGGTGACCGCGTCCGCGATAGAGAAGATCTCGGCCCCGGCAACACAGCCAGAGGCCGCAGCGGGCCCCGCCGGCCTAACCTGGAGCATAGAGCTCGTGGCAACGTTGATCTCCATCGGAGGGGCGGGCGCCGGCGCCATCGGATGGATAGTTAGAGCGCGAAGCCGGAGCAGGAGGAAGAAGGTTCTCTTCAAAAGGCTGATGGATGAAGTCGACAACGTGTACTCCCGCTTCAAGATGAACGCCCGCCGATGCGAGGCAGAGCTCCAGAGGCTCAAGGGCGAGGCCCTAGACGAGTTCAAGGAGGGCATGATCGACGAGGAGACGTACAACATCCTGAACAAGCGGATAGACGACTACATGAGGGAGATCCGAGAGGAGATTGAAAAGGAGAACGCCTGAAGGCGTCAGGGAGGATATCACCTCGGCATGTAGATCCCCAAGCGCCAGCAGGGTTTCAAGGAGGCCTTCGAATCGGCTGAGACCACAGGTGTTTTGGGTTTTCCG
>Ga0180300_10000499_pt1 | contig 17189 bp, 30 predicted proteins | sample GuaBasSediGuay15_FD_121798 | JGI IMG/M metagenome (GOLD analysis project Ga0180300, IMG submission 121798) | Subseafloor sediment microbial communities from Guaymas Basin, Gulf of California, Mexico - Guay15, Core 4569-2, 21-24 cm | ecosystem: Environmental > Aquatic > Marine > Hydrothermal... | reverse complement strand
TTAATGATTGCTAAGGCTAAGAGAATGAAAGCACTGTTAAAGAACTTACCAGATAGATTAATTTCAAAGTACATAATTCTTAGGCTTTTGGATAAGCTTCTAAATGAGAATGAGCATTATGAGGAAGATGGAAAGCTTGTAGTAAGGATTGATAGAAAGAAGTTGATAAAACTATTAACCATAAGTGATAAGGACTTAGTAAGCCTTAACGAATACGTAGGCGATAATGACAAAGTAAATGAAATATATGAAAAGATTGTCTCAAGTAATGGTGAACATTCTAGTAATGATTAATTAATCCGCAAACTATTTTTACCTTTTCTTTCATCTTCTCATTATCCCTGTAAAACTCTATTACTAAGTTTTCATAATCTATCCTTACAACTTTGTACTTCTTCTTTACTTTTCTTACAAGTTTTAGGAATTCGTCATAGTTCTTCAATTCCATTAGTAATATTTCTTTATTCATGACTACACTCATAATTACGTTATTAAAGAAATAATATATATGGGTGTTAGTTAAGTATTAAGAATATATATCACCGAGACTATGTATGTATTCATGAACGAGTTACAATTGATTGTTATGGTTCTAGCTTTAGACACCTTGTTTAAACTATTGTTCATGCATGGTCTAGTTGAGGATATTATTTATTACTTGCAGGTTCTTTACTACAAGTTGAGGGGGAAGTGGAGTGAGATTGAGAAGATTATTCAGGAAATTTAAGTGGAGAGTAATTGCTATGTTCATACTCTTCATATTGTATATTTATTTTGTGTATAAGGCTTTAATAAAAATGATTAAGAGGTATAGTCATGAGTAGTACTCAAGAAATCGTAGAGTTAATACTTAAGAAGCTTATAGAGAAGTTCATGACAAATCCTAGCAATGACTGTGTATATGTGACTGAGTTATCTAAATGTCTATACTATATTTATTACTTATATTATAAGGCGAAGACTGATGAGAAGATTAATGATTACATTATTGAGGGTACACTTATGCATTTCATTGTTGAGAAGATAGTTAATAAAATGATTAGTGAATCATTAATTAATCCTGAAGATGTTAGATGTGAAGTTGATGTTGAGAAAGTATTTAATGGTAATGTTATTAAGGGTAGAGTTGATTTAATTATTAATGATACTATTGTTGAATTTAAGTTTACACATAATCATAGACTTATTTATTATTCTCCAAGGCTTTGGCATTTTGCACAGGTAAATCTCTACATGTGGATGACTGGTTTAAGAAAAGGATTAATAATATATATTCACTTACCTACACTTAAGGTAAGGTATTGGAAAGTTAATTATGATGAAGAATTGGTAATGAATAGGTTAAGGAAGATTCCAGAATTATTCATGGTTAAGTATGGTAAGGAGCCAGATAAGGAGAATTTTGGATGTGAAGATTGTCCCATATATGCTCAGTGTAGGTTTGCAAGGATAGACATGTTCAGCTAGGTGGTTATTTATGAGTAATTCTAGACTTGCAATTATTTTTATAATTATTTCTCTAGTATTCTTTGTATTTTTTGCAGTAGGATTTATATACAGTACTGCTCAAGCTATTGAATGTACATGCTTTAGTGAGTGTTTTGTCTCGTATGGTTTTGCAGTTACTTCGCTGTTTCTAGCTATTGCATGTGTATTATTTGTATTTATATGTGTACTTGAGGCAATATCTGAGGACTAATACTTGTAAAGCACGTTAAGTACTGGTCTCAAATCCTGTATAAGCTTTTTCTCAATTATTTTCGCATATTCCTCACTATCAATCATTAATACTATTAGTTTAAACCTTAGCTCGCTTAATGGTGTGTTTAGTGCTTTTGATAATTCCCTAATCTTAGGCACTAGATTACTTGATTTCTCGTTAAAATTGTAAAAATGATAGTTGAGCCTTACATAGCATCTCTTAGAGTATCCAATATATAGTAATGTGTTGTATGGATACGTAAGGTATATGACATATACGCACGGTGCTACGGGTACAAATATCTTGCTACCTATCTTGCATGGAATTACGTAAATGTTAATTACGTGCTTATTCAGTTCTTGCTCTAACTGTTTCGTTATTTCAAGAACCATAACTCGGGATATGCAAGTATTGGTATCTTTACTACTTTACCTTTCAATCTGCAAAGTACTTTGTAACCAATCATTTTACCGTTAATGTATATTTGAGCTATGATTAGTCCGTACTCACATTTTAGGCAATTGTACGTGCACATTCATATCCCCAATACGTCACCTATTGTTACTTCTTTCTTTTCCTTTTTGAGAAGTATTGGGCAGTTCTTTCTCGGCTCTACACACTCTACGTATGGATTTAACTCACAAGTATATACCCAGTGGTATGTTCCAAAAAGTTTCTTCCTTTTTAATCTCCTATATGGGCAATTGTATGGGTACTTGGGCACGCATTACCACCTGTCACGGCAACTCTATAGTTATGAATGTATCTATACCTACTATGCCTGGACTTTTTCTTAAAGTTTTCACTAACTCTTTCACTAGCTCTATCTCTTTCGCTAATGGTGTGTATTCTATTTCAATCATGCTTGGGTGTATTCTCACGGTTACTGAGTATTCGTCTGAGTCACAAACTATGGTGTAGGTTTCCAAATCTAGTGTACATTTAAATTCGTGAAATATCCTATCACCAAATTGTTCAGCTTTCTTGTTGAGTATGTATAGCATATTTACGAGAGTTTCTAAATTAACCTCGCTTGAGAGGTGTATATTCAATTTTGTAGTTATTGATTTTCTAGGTATTCTTAAATATGCAGTTACTGTTTTATTGGGTTTCATGTTTCTAGGTGTTTTGCATGTTTTTTATACGTCTAGTACTTATTTTAAGCATGTATTACCTTGCACCACTTTAAGTATTGGTTTTAAATATTTTTGGCATAATTTACTAATCATGAATAAGTCTGAGATGGTTCCTGTAGATGTTGTGAAGATGGGTGTAAGGTATGCTTTATGGGTAGCTGAAGCATTGATTGAATGTATATGTTGGTGTGAGGCTAGGCACATACTTGAACGTAAATCTAGGGCGGAATGTTTTAAGGAATGCATAATTGATAGACAAGGTTTTAAGGAGCTTGAGGACTTGCTTAATCATTGTGAGGACGATTATTTATGTGACTATGCTCTATGCGTAATTGAGCATTTGAGAGAAAAAGTGTAGAGTCATGTATTATGTATTTTTTAAATATTCTAGAGACCCCAGTGTAAGGAGTAGGCAATATAGGAAACTGAAAAGGTATCTAGAGAAGCAAGTATCGTGTTTTAAGGTGAAGTATCTAGGAATGGTTAAGTGTGTTGATGATTTTTCGCTTAGAAGTATTGTAAGGTACATGAAGAGATTGGGAATACATGTTTACGGTGTTTCAAATAGAGAAATAACGGAGTACCTATGATTCTTCAAAATTCTTCTCAAGCTTTTTCTCAATTTCTTTTAGTTCTCTTCTAAGTTCATCAATTTCTTCAAGTATGTTGGTTTCCATCTTCTCAAGTACTTTACGTATTGGTTCATTTATCAATACACATAGTACTAACACTGCTATGACATTAAATATGAAGCATATCATTACTGTTGTTATTCCTGAGTAAATTTCCTTGTAAGGTGATTCAGTTTCTGGCAGTTTCTTAACTAACTCATTGTAAATTACTACTGAAAGGTTAGCGATAGTTATTGCAAGTGCTAAAAAGTATGCAATTATGCCTATTATTAGGAGTACTTCCTTTACACTCATGTGTGTGGTTTTTTGGTTCAAGTTTATATAACTGTTATACTTATTTTGTAAATGTATGTGTAGTAAGGAGCTTGAAGATAAGGTTAGAGAAATTGTGAAGAAGTATGGTAGGGAGCTTAGGAAGTTACCCAACGTTGTTGGTTATTCGTTAAAGCCTAAGAAGAGGATTAGGAAAGGTGTAGAGGTTGATGAGTATGTACTTAGGGTTTACGTTTCTAGGAAGGTGCCTAGGGAGAAGTTGAAACCTAGCGATATTGTTCCTGAAGAGATTGAGGGTGTAAAGACAGATGTTGTAGAGGTTGGTAAATTGAAGAAGCTTCAAGACACTTCAAAGTATAGGCTTAGGTATAGACCCACTCCTTGTGGAGTATCTACTAGCCGTGTTGATGAGGTTGCTAGGGGAACTATTGGTTACTTCTTGATTGATTCTGACTTCAAGATTTACCTAATATCTAATAATCACGTGTGGGCTAGGGAGAATGATGGAAAGGTTGGTGATGACTTGGTTCAGCCCGGTCTTCTAGATTTTGGTGACCCAAGTAGAGATGTTTTTGCAAAGCTTTATGACTTTATTCCGCTTGACTTTACAGGTAACCCCAATTATGTTGATTTGGCTATTGCCGAGCCTGTAAGTGTTGAAGATATTTACCACTCAATCATGGATATTGGTGGTATTACTGGTCTTAGCGATATTTACTTAAAGTCAAGCGTTACTAAGATTGGTGCAACTACTGGTAAAACTATTGGTGTAGTTGTTGATGAATCAGCAAGCGTAGATGTTGAGTATTCCAAAGGCACCGCACATTTTGAGGACGTAGTGATTATTCAAGGTCAAGGCTTTGTGAAAGCTGGTGACTCAGGTTCTCCAGTAATTGATGGTGATAGAAAATTTGTTGGTCTAGTCTTTGCGGGTAATGACAATGGTTCACTAGGTATTGCATGTAGGTGGGATAGAATAGTTGAGGAAGTGGGCTCGAAATGGGGAAGGAACGTGACAATTCCAGTGATTAATACTTATCCACCATACATGGTTAGGGAAGTTGTTAAGAGGATGTACGCACCACCAAGCGAGACATTACTATCTGTGCTTTTGTTAATAATTTCACTCATAAGGTAGTTAGGAATGGTTGAGTTCAATGTATATTATCTCTTTTGTGGTTTATTTCCGCTAGGTAGGTTTCCATTGATTTTTAGGAACATTAAGATACTGTGTATTGATTTCTATGGCGAGAACCCCGTAATATCCATCTTATCAGAGCCTGTTGTTAGAGGGACAATATACACTGTATCATTAACAGTAACACTGTATAAGGATAGGGCTGAAGTGTCACTTGTAGTGCCTACGTTACCTCCCGAGCTTGAACTTGAAATCAGGGGTTTACAAGAATATTTTAGAACCACGTACCCAGTATGTATTAGGAGGTATGTTAGGTAGTTAGGTATCTGTCCCCGCATCTGTAGGGGGTCTAGACGGGGTCTAGAATATATATCTTTACTTAAATACTTTACTATGCATCGAGTATATATTATATGTTTAAGTTACTGGTCTGGTAAGTGTTGTCTCTAACAGTGCCTTCAACTCATCCTCAATGTACCACTCTAGCAATGCGTCATACATGTCTGCTATGTCTCTTGCAAACATGTAGGCATCAGTAAATGTTAAGTATGACCTGTATTCCATGTATATACAGTCCTCGGGTTTACTAGATATTAATACTCTATCAATCCTGCCATTCTTTAGGATTAGAAATATTATAAATACTTCGTCCCACTCAAGTAAGGCGTTATACTTGTCGGCTAATTCCCTAGCATAGTTATACGCTATGCAGAATTTGTCGCTTGTCGCTATTACCTGTAAGCCGTAGGTTTTCTCATAGTGCGGTGTAACATATACACGCTCTATCCTTGTATCCTTAATCTCTAAACATACGTAGTACGGCATTTCGTTACTAGCTACGCATTACTGTATATATTTCTATTCATTATTTACCTGCATGCTTTATAAATTCAGGACGTGCCTGTAACGTGTAGTTATGGCTGAGAAACCATTAATGCTTATTATATGGGACTTCGTTAAGACATTAACATTCAGGGGTAAAGAATTTGGACAATTGAGGATAATACTTTTCAACATACTGTATAGGGCTGTTTCTACCAAGGAATTGAAGGGTGATGATTTAGAGAGGCTTAGATTTATTTGTCAATACCTTGACTATTATTCTATTCAATTAATCGAAAAGTTTTTAATAGAGAGAAACGTAAGAATATATGGTCGAATATGGTAAGATATAGGAGAAAAACTCCCAGCGAAATGAGAGAAGAGTATGAGCTGAGAAGTGAAGCAATGACTCTAGTCTATGGCAAAAAGATGGGTCCAGAGAGAATCAAGGAAAGAGGTAGTGAATTTGAGGAAGGATATAAAGCAATTAGAGCAAAGGTTGTAGAATTCTTGAGGGGACTACTTGCTGGTCGTAGAGTCTTTGGTCAAGTAGTAATTACAATTCAGAATGTATTATCAGAAACAATTAGTGCTTACAAGAATTTATATTCTGGCACTGCATATACTCACTTACTCAAGTGTGCACAGACACTCATTGCATTCTATCCAACAATACTTACACGTGACGAGTTAGATAAGATTAGAGGATTCTTAAGAGAGAACGGTGTACCTGAAGCCGACATAATCGAGGCTTTTAGAGTTGTAGGTTTACCAACGTAATTTCTTCTTTTTTCCTAAAAGAAGCCTTTAAATAATCCCCATTTTTTCTATATACTCATGGCGTTTGACACAGTCTTCAGTACAGTTGGTAGGGTATCTAGGCTTGTAAACGTTGCTAAAGGTGTTAAGGAAAGTATAGACTCTAGAGACCCCGAGAAACTGAAAACAACACTTACAAGGCTAGGCGTTCCCGAAGATGAAGCTAGAAGCTTCTCAGAATTGATTGTATCATTATCAAACGCTAATAAGGACGAAATCAAGGACAAGGTAATAAATTGGATACATGAGACAGCGTCAAGGAAAGGAGTAACAGTGAAGAGAGAAGAAATTGAGGATGCCGTTGAAGGAATAATGACAATTGTAGATGCGGTACTGAAATCCTACACAAAGTAATACATACTTAATATGAAAATTATATGCCTACCTTACCTATTTATATTCAATTTCGAGCTTTATAGAGCATTTAGAGATATTGAAAACAAATATGTATGTGTTGATGCTTTGACAAGTGCATTAATGTTTCTTGCAGATGCTGTTAAGAATAATGATTATGAAATTGACTTACTATACTACATAATTGATATCGAAGATTACTTGCTTTACAATAACCTTAACGAGATGCCGGTAATTGTTGGTAATTGGTTAAGAATATTGCTAGGTACTGAATAGGCGATAAATTTTTAAAAAACAATACAGCACATACATACAGCCCCGGCACCTCAAATATTCAAAATTGATTAATTGCTTATTAAACTAATAATTAATCAATTAAATATGTAATTAGTATATACATGCATGTGGAATAAAACAACATATAATACCTATTAAGCCATATAGAAACGTAACTATTCCAAAAAATGTTCCAAGAATTATAAGACCAAGATGTTTATCTACTATTCCTATTATTAGTGTGAATAGAAAAATAACGAAAAGTATTATATTGAATATTCCGATACCGCACATGAACTTGATTTTAAGTTCATTATCAATCTGATATTGACATTCATAATGGTATGGTATCGGTATAATTATTGGTTGTGCAATTACTGTATATGCCGATACTAGCAAAAGTATAAACAAGAATAACCAGATCTTCATATCTTATCACACTTTTAGAAATATTTTCAAAATAATTTAGTTACTTATTTCAATTTTTAAGTTGTTTCTTAATGCTTCATGCATAATTTTGAAAAGTATCATTGAAACAATGCTTGCCTCTATTTCATTAAGGTAAACTGGAATCTCTACTTCAAGTATTTTTGTTTCATTACGCTTAATCTTTATCTTCATGTCCTAATCACCTTCAGCTTCGATGTTTTTCTTTTAGAAAAAATTTATAAATGCAATATTGAAAATATTTACCGATAAGTATGGCTCTCCCACCTGCAATGGCTAGACCACTAGGAGCCTTAAGAGAAGAAGTAATAAATGGTGTAGTAGTTGGTGCTGTAGCAATACTAGGTGACGAGTTAAATAGTAGAGTAAAGCAGATATACAACACTTTTGAAAAGACACTTAAGGGTTGGGGAGACCTTGCAGTCACCGCCATAGTTGGTGCTGTAATGTATGTTCTTGCCCCAAGAATACCAGTAATTAGTGCCTATGCTGGAAGGTTCCTAGAAGCAATAATTGTTAAACTAATAGTTGAGCTTGACGAGAAGTACTCAATGGGTGCTTCAGCATTCATGTACATTGACGAGGGAGCAAGCAAACTAGTTGTTGAGGGTGCCGACGGTGAAGGAATAGTATGTATAGATAGTGGAAAGGCAAATCCTGGAGCTGGAGATAATGGCTGTAAGCACGTTACTTTAAGTGGTGGAAAGGCTGAGGTGCCAGTATCATTAAGTGGTGGTAACAGTATTGTAATATTCGTGGCAAATGATGGTAAGTACTACGTAAAGCTAGTGCCTTGGAAGGTAGTCTTTGCGTAAGGCGGTAAGAAATGCAGTACATTACAAAATACTTGCCTTGGATATTGATTTTGATAGTGATACTTGCACTGTTAATGAGAAGGTAAAAACACACATAAAATCAAAACTATAACACTTATTTTTCAAGTATTTTCAAGAACTCCCCATAAGTATTTATTACTGCTTCACCACACTTCTCATCACTATATACTGTGTCTATTAGTTTCTTGGCGAAGAGTCTAGTCGAATAGTCATGATACTCCATCAACATGTAGTTTAGGTAATTTACGTAATATACCTTCCTTACAGGTACGGTATTCCATACATACTCGGTAAATGGTCTATATCTTGGTGTAAGTACTTTCTTACCGTAGGCTAGTGCTTCATTAATAGTCATGCCGAAGCCCTCGCAGTAACTTGTAGATATTACTACATCACTCGCAATGTAGTATGATGCTAGTTCTTCCTCACTTAACGATTCAATCCTAATGTCTAGGTATGTATTTCCCGAGAAGCCTAAGGCTTTCAAGTTTACTTCACCTAGCCCCGTAACTACCCTAAAGACAATATTATCGTCAAGCTCTGCGACATGTCTCGTAACTTCTGCAAGCTTATCGAAACCCTTCCTGTGTTGATTAGTTGATACCCATAGAACCATCTTCTTATCACCTTTCCATCTATATAATTCATTTAACAATTTAATATCGGGCTTTACAGTCCATGCCTCGTGCCTAACTACCTTATCAACATTTATGTTGAAGAATGTTTCAGTTATGTCTCTAGTGTATTCACTATTTGCTATAATTACATCTACGTGCTTAAGAACTTCGTAACTATACTTGTCAAGTATTGGAATACCTTCAAGCGTTACGTACAGGTACTTGTACTTAACTAGTGGGAAAAACTTCACAATAGAGGCTAGTGAGAACCTGTCAAGCGTTATTATGAATAATCCGTGCTTAAATGTGAAGTCTATTGGTACGTCGTCAGTTATTTTAAGATGTATTGAAGATATACCGTTAGGATTGAAATAATTATCTATGAGTCTCTTGGCTATTTTCCTATGCGAGTATGCTCTCGAAGTTACTACCAGTACATCTATCTCCATACATGTCTATATTATTAATTCACCATTTTCTAACTTACGCTTAGCCTGATTTACAAGTTTCATAATTGTTACTTCATCCATCACTTGTTTCAAATACTTCATACATACGTTAATTATGCATTCATCATTATCGTTACATTTCACTATTTCCTCATATATCTCTGGTGCAACACTTCTAAGCTGATTAATAAGTCTCTTAACACGTAAATCCATACTATATATTCTCTTTTAGATAAGTTTTATAAATTTTACATGTAGAGTTTAGTTTGTATGCCTACACTTTACAGAACAGATTGGACAAACGCTATAGATCAGGATGTTGTATCATCTTCAATATTGCCTGTGATACATAAGGGTAAACTATATGCTTTATTGTATTCATTCTCAACTGGTGCAAAAATTGTTGATTTCTTTGAAGGTACTGCTTATGATTTAGGTAATGCTGATGGTGGAACTAAACCTTCCCATTGTACTGTGTTTCTTTATTGGAAGAAGCGAGGTTCAACAGTTACGGTATATGGTTTTTCTCGTAGTTCAGAAAATGTTGTTAAAGTGAAAAAGCTTGACTTTAATCTAGATGAAAAAACTGTAACAGTTGAAGATGATAGAACATTCACAATAACACTTCAGGGAGGTGATTGGATTCATACACATGAAGGTGGAGTTATTCTTCCGAGATTTGCTGTTCTTCCAGAAGCTAATAGTGGATATGTACATTACCTAGATCTTGAAGATGGTTCAGACGATTATTGGGATTCAGGATTTGGAACCTATAATCCAAGAACATCATATAAGGTAGTAGTTAAGAAGGATGACATATATATGCTTTGTGGAAGACACTTAGCAGGTAGTAATCAATACATGCTTAAAGTATATGCTAAATCATTTACAGATTTAGGCTTATCGTTTGGTGGTGCCTCGCCACACCCTTATGTTGGTGGGGAATACCTTGCCGGTAAGAAACACTTCATAATGACTTCACATTGTCAAGTAGTTGGTGAAGATAATGATATTGGTATTCTTGATGAGGACTTTTCACAAATTGGTAGAGTTGATACTTCAGCCGTTACTGGCTGGTCAAGTAACGATACACAGCCCGGTTTCGTAATTCTTGGACAATTAAGCAATGGTAACTATGCATCACTACTGGCAGTACAGAACAGTAGAGAACATGATGCAACAGCTTGGAGACTATACTATGTTGAGCTTGCACCCGAAGATGCAACAAACCCGTTCAGTATAGTTTCATCGAGCCTACTTCTTGAACTTACAGACACTACTGAAAACAACGAGATAGGTGAAGCATTGAGACTTAGAAGAGCATGTATGTTTCCAAGTCTAAGCTGTCAATATGTAAGACCAATAGTTGATGTTTACAACAAGATAGTATATACAATGTTTGGAGGTAAAGGAAACAGTACAGGTAAGGGTTGGGGCTTCTTGGTTTATATAGACATTTCTGACCTAGATATTGTTGAGTGGAACCAGTTCTTATGGTTAATAAATTACTAATGTAGGTGATTACAGTGGCTAGACTTCTAAACTTTGCATCACTCTTAGGCATAGACCCGTACGAGATATATAGGCTAGAGTGTGTCTTTAATGGTCAATTAATTGTTCCTGGTATGGACACGTTAAATAAGGGTGTAGATTTAGACATTTCCGCAAACCTTACAGGTACACCAATAATGTTTCTCGGAATGTTTAAGAAACCAATAATTGTGTGTAGAGACGCATCTTATGACTACATATTTAGGCTTGATAGGGACGTTAAGGGTCTCGTAAAGCCTACAGAGATATATCGTGTAAGTGCTGGAAAGATAAGGGCAATAACTGAAGCTAGGGGATTACTATTTATTGGTCAGGACGATGGAATATACACGTTAAATATAGATACTGGTGATTCAAGTGTGTTCAATAGTTCAATATATCCTGTAAGTTCTATAGCTTCTAGGGACGGTGCAGACCTACTTGTAGGTACTGATGACGGTAAGGTATATTACATAGATAGTACAGACGCAGTTACTGACTACACAGACACGTTCAACATGGGTACAGTAAAGATAGTATCAACAATATATGCACACTCTATAGGTAAGTGGGTAGTTGGTAGTAGTGACGGTAAGGTAAAACTTGCAAGCCCCGACTTCGCCACAATTACTGACGAAACAACAAATTGGGGAGTGTCTGGTCTTGGCTATGTATTTGATATTCTTGGACTTGGTGTTATATTTATACATGGAAGTACTGTTAAGCTATATGATGGTGCGTGGAAAACAATATCTACAGGATTATCAAGCATTTTTCTTGCATGTGCCGACTACTTTAGAGGCAAATTAATGTTAATTGACGATGCTGGTAACGTTGAGGTAGCTAACATACCTATGTTAAAGTTCTTCAACAAGACCGTGAAGGCGAACTTCACTGTAGATACTACTAAGGGTTCAAGTCTAGGAATGAGTAACTACTTATCGTAAGATTTATATTCTTAAATTAGTATTTTTTTCCTGATAGAAATGTCTAGTCAAGTAAGTGTTAAAAAGAAGAGCAATAAAGAATTCTACATAAAGGTAGGTGTAGGATTGACATTGCTAGTTATTGCGCTTGGTTCAGTCTTCTACATAATATACTACAACTTACCGCTAAGTAACGTTATGGCAAACATGTTAGGCTATGTACTTGGTGGATTCGTAGGTGTTGGTAGTGCCGTATTGACTTCAGCATTAACTGAAGGTAGGGACATAATTAGGTATGAACAACCCGCAAGCTATAAGGCAAAAATAGTTATTGAGGCTGAAGAGAAGTAACTTTAAATTTTCTCTTTAAAAAAATCTTTCTTTCAAATCCTTACTTAAATCCCCACACTGCAAAGTTTGGTAAATCAACATGACCAACATCTCTAAAACCGATATGTCTCAATAATCTACTTAAGGTTACTGCATGTAGGACATGGTAGTGAGTCTCGTCCTGAACATTACATGTCTGTGACTGTATAAATATTCCACCACCATGCATGAGTACCCTATAGGCTTCTCTCAACACCTGTACGTAATTAATAGAGTGTTCAAGTGTCTCTATAATAATTACTGCATGGAATGTTTCTGAAGGAAACAGCATGGATTCAGGATTCATTACGTAAAAAATTGCATCCTTGTCTCTACTTAATCCTCCTACTTCGGGGTCAACAACATCTATACCTACATACTCTATCTTGTCTCTACCAAAATTATCATGCAGGTAAGCCCTCATGAAGCATCTCCATGCCCCCACCTCTAGCACCCTTATTTTTCCAAACTTTTCAAGTAAGTGATTAATGAACCAGTGAAACTCGCTTTTCCTAATAAGTATGAATCCCCAATTGTACTTCTTAGCCTCTTCAAAAATCTTATCAATTACTTTATTGATTCTATTATTTTCTCCCATATATTAGGTGCTATGTATTCCCAACTAAATCTCTTACGTACAAAATCGAAACTTACATGTAATACTTTACCCATATTTAGCACTTTTACCAATTCATCAACTATTCTGTCAGGACTTATGAATATTGCAATGTCTTTAAAGTGCTCACGGTAGCATGGAAAATCAAGAACAATAGGTGTTGAACCACATGCCAAAGCTTCCAATATAGGTAATTCAAAACCTATATGCATCCTGAAGGCACATGTGTACTTGCTTATCCAGTAGAAGAAACGTAAAGTATCATCATTAACGTATCCACACTTTACATATCTCTCATAATCATTAATATTAATACTATTGCATGAGTAACCACATAGGTGTAGTAACATTTTCTTAGATAACTTACATGCCTTCAAGATGTCTGACAATTTTTCAGACTCATCAACCAGTCCAAAAGTCAATACATCAATAAGCTTGGGTAAAGGCGGATTTGAAGGATAAAATATGTCTGGGTCAAAGCCCCACGGAGTAACAAACCAATTAATCTTGTCAAAATTAATATTGGGAAATGGCGAATATATAGGGTCATAGAAGGTTAAATACCTTGTATGTGTTATTACTAATAATGCATTTTTTAAAAGTTCCGAGAGCTCCTTCTCGAAACTACATGGCACTGCCGGGTGACAATGATAAATAATTATGTATTTTTTACACATTGGTATTGATGGTATGTCGCTCATTATTTTCTTGTCCTGAATCTTTGGATGCTGACCAACATAGTCAAGAATATGTACATCAGCATTTCTAGGATTATTAACTATCTCTACATCTTTAGGCTTGTACTTTATTAGTCCTCGCCTTATTCTTCTCATTGCTATGCTTAATGTTCTAGATTCGGGATAATAGACCCTAATAACCATACGTAACTACGTTACTAAAGTTTTATATATAAATTAAGCGATTAATCAGTGACACTTATGGTTCACGCAATGTTAATAGTGAGTAACTATGGTTATGAGGGTGAAGACACATATCCAGTATATGTTCTTAACCCTAGAGCGTTAGGGCTAAACAAGGGTGAATATGTTAGGATATACTTTATAGACCCTACAAACCATACCGCATACGAGACAACATTTCAATTAAACACGCTTGGCGATATAGCCCTAAAGGCTAAGGGCACATTCTACGCACCTGATGACCCTAGTAAAACATTTGGCACTGTAAGGATTGACTACTCTACAGATGGTTCAACATTTAACAGTATTGCACTTGCTACATTATTCTGCTTCAAGTGTAAGAAGGTTGTTAAGCTAGTTGTTGGTGAATCAACAAGACTCGGTAGAAAAATATATGCACTAAAAGGTAATGAAGAATCAACAGTAAAGCCTACACAGTCAAGTTCAGAAATTATTGTGAACGTTTACGCATTGGCACCATCATACGTCGCAATTTCTAGAAGCGTAACTGTTAAGATACCGCCAGACAGGTATATTCCAGTAATTGCATACTCATGTAGAGGCACCGAGTGTAGAGTACTTGTTCCACTAATTGAAGATACGTATGAGTGGAAGCCAAAATTCTTCATAGAAGTGATACTTGTAGAGGATAGTGACATTAAGGGTTACTACTTTGCTGATATGGAAACATTTGAGAAAGATGCCGAAACTGGAGCAATATATGTAGAGAAGGTACTATACAGAAGCACGTTTAGGATAGAATTTGCACCTGAAGATAAGGAATTCATAAAAGCATTACTTGTAGGTAAGGTAAACATTGTTGAGGAAGGTGATAATTACCTAGTTGTAGAGGTTGTTCATGGCACAGGTGTACCAATAATACCGATACTTGTAATTGTGGCACTTGGAATAATATGTGCAACATTGGTAACTGTTTCACGAATATCATATCAGAAGGAGAAAGAAGTAACTAAACAGAAAGAAATAGAGTACAAGTACGCATACGATGTAGGAAAGCTTCAACTAGAGTATGCAAAAACAGTAACAACAACATTACCTCCCGAAAAAGCGACTGAAGTACTTCTAAAAACATCACCACAATCAGCAATAGCTAAACCAATGAAGGAAGACCTAGACAAGACAAGTTCAGAACTAGAAACATTTAAGTCAATAGTTATGTGGCTAGTCATTGGTGGAATAGCAATAGCTGTACTTTACTTCCTAAGAGGAATGTTCGGAAGATAAGGCATCACAATTTTTATAATTATTTTCATTACAATTTCTTAAATGCATATCGAGTTTTCCCTCAATTCTACTTAACCTCCTTTCGATGTTAAACAGCTTATGCAGGATAAATATCACTATGGCAAAAACTGCCGAAAGTATTGTCTCGACAATCATACCTACACCCCAATAATGCTAGTAACATTTCTAAGTCCTAGCCTAAGTATTTTTTCAACATTTTCCTCACTTGAAATTACAGTAATGTTTCCTCTCGAGTTTATTGCCAAGCCTACATACTTGTCTCTACATACTTCTTGAATCTTCTCTATACTTTTTTCAAAATTTTCAAAACATGATAGGCACATTTCTGTACATTTAAGCAAATGTACACTATATCCCGCATTTACGAAAGCATCAATAATCTTGTCTAGATTACTTGTCTCGAAACATAGCTCAACATCTACATGATTATCGTGAATATATAGTGATGCATAGTCTGTTAAGTAGTTCAATGCAATTCTCAAAGCATCAGTACTTACAGTTTTACCTATTGGTACAGGCTCAACATAGATATTTGTTACAAACTTGTTTATGGCTTTACCATACATTTCATACTCTTTTCCTAAAAATTCTGCATATCCAAGATTCACGTACCCATATTCACGTAATGCATTTCTGAATTCTGAATAACTTGCAACTTTTACAAGAACTTCAAGAATATTAATATGCATTTGTGGAATCTTCTCAACACTTATGCCTAGCTTTTTAAGTTCACTTGCAAGTTCTCTGAAAGGCATTACTAGGGGTATAATCTCTATCTCTCTAACCTTTATGTCTCTAAACATTTCGGCAATATGTTCAGTATATCTTCCATACTCTACATATTTGGTATATTCCTTCCCCTCATGTATAATCTTTAAGTTATAATCAATCACCACATTCTCACCTTCGTAATTTTTTCAAAGATGTTCTTAATGATTTCAGTACTTATGATTGCTACACGTGGCATAAATATGTCGAAAGTATCCATGAACTTGTCAATCACGTACTCGTCATACCTATCTATCAGTAATCTTACATGCAGTTTTTCATTGAAAAATATTATACCGTTTATGTTTTTGTCAATTAGTGCTCTAACTATTCTATCAATTCTCCTATACGTCTCTGGGTGGTGATACATTGTCTCTATTGTTGACCTTATAATTAAGTGTTTAACGTCGAATTTACCCATAAAGTACTCTACATAGTTCTCTATGTCTGTCTGTACTTCACGTTTTAATGCATAATCAACATATAGTTTTGGTTTACGGTAAACTATTTCACCGAAGGGTAGAGGTATGCATAATGTACATTTTGAAGTAACTATGTCTGGTATTTCTAACTTCTTAATAACTACCTTACCTATGGGTGACTCGATAACAATATCGTTAGGTACTGTGCAATATATTAATGTCTCGGGTGTCCTGTATGGTTTAAATTCACGATTAATCTTGACATTAATTACTTCATCACTAGGTATTGTGAAGCTCCTTCCTATCGCTACTACATGGTCACGATATGTTGATAAGTTCACATTCTGAACTATAAGGTATGGTATGAATCTCTTACAGGCACCACTATACACACATACATGTGTAAGTATTGTACCAGTATCTAGTAGTAATAGCTTCGTCATAACTCTATTCTCTACCAAACAGTTTATAAGCACTATCAATTATTATACACATGTATGGTTCCGCTAGAGTGCATACAGAAAGCTATAGACTACTTCTACACGGGTAAGTGGAGGGAAGATGCTGGGAAACTTGTAATGCAGAAGTACATGGTAACGTTTAAGGAATTAATTACAGGTGTTGGCTATGTTAATCTTAGGGACGTAGTGCCTATAAGGATATATGATAAGTATTATGCGTTTTTTGGAATAGAAACTTCTCGACACATCGTTGAAGAATTCATTAAAAAATTTAGCGATAGAAAGGATTATGAGACAGTAATTACTTACCGTTACGGTTTTGTATTTATCTTTCCTGAAGGTAAACTGTACATAGACATGACAAATATACCAATAGAGTATAGAATAACTATTCTAGACCTCATGACAAC
>Ga0180300_10000498_pt1 | contig 17191 bp, 15 predicted proteins | sample GuaBasSediGuay15_FD_121798 | JGI IMG/M metagenome (GOLD analysis project Ga0180300, IMG submission 121798) | Subseafloor sediment microbial communities from Guaymas Basin, Gulf of California, Mexico - Guay15, Core 4569-2, 21-24 cm | ecosystem: Environmental > Aquatic > Marine > Hydrothermal... | reverse complement strand
GCCACATCATGTATGCTAACATGCTCTATTGCTCCAGTAGGACAAATATCAACACAAAATCCACAAAAGATGCATCTTGTGTAGTTAATTCCTGGATATCTCTTCGGTTTCGCCTGTTTTTCTCCTCCCTTAGCGAGACTAGTTTCTTCTAAGTACATTTTCATGGCATCAGCTGGACATATCTGAGCACAGAGCCCACAACTAATGCAAATCTCCTTGTTATATTTTATCATCCCTCTGTACCCTTCAGGAAGTTCCATTACTTCCTCTGGATACATCACAGTCATTCTAGGGATGAACAGATACTTGATTCCTGTCTCTATAGCCTCAAGGTGATTAATCAGCCTACCTATTGGAGTAGATTTTCCTTTACTCATGGTACCACCCCCAACAGGATAAGACCCAAGGAGAGAAACACTGATCCAATGGACAGCGGCAGGATCATGTGCCATCCAATCTTTAGAGCCTGGTCTATCCTGTAGCGAGGATATACTGATCTAAGGAAGACTCCAAAGATCATTATGACTAGGGATTTTAGTAGGAGAATAACTCCTGGCAAAATAATTCTTGAGAATAGTGGGCTCCAGCTGAGCAAGCTAGGCACAGGCTGCCATCCTCCAAGGAACATTATTGAGAATAAGAGGCAAAGCACGTAGAACTTGACATAGGAGGCCCCCATAGTGAGACCATAGAGAATTCCGCTATACTCAGTAAAGGGACCCATCACGATCTCACTCTCAGCCTCAACTATTTCGAATGGGAATCTGGAAGTGGACATGAATGCAAGTATTAGGAACGTAAGAGCGGCGAGTGGATTCAGTATTATACCCCAAGTCCCTTCGGATTGTGTCTCTACCATTTCAATTAGATCCATAGTTCCGTAGAGGGCAGCCATTGAGAGCGCAGATATGAATAGCGGTATCTCGTATGCCATTGTTAAATAGCCCTCTCTTAATCCTCCTATAAGTGAAAACTTGTTGTTACTTGCCCACCCTATGATTAGGATTATGGCAGGTGAAAATGTCAACAATCCAAGGGATATTAGAAGCCCAATATCGCTCCTAATAGCGTAGAAAGAGGAGCTTACAGGAATAATAACACAAGGGATGAAAGAAGCAGCAAAGAGGAATATGGGTCCCAACACAAAAGCCAGTTTGTCTGTCTGTTCTGGGACTATTGGTTCAGCAAAGAGATACCTAATAAGGTCAGCGACCAGCTGTATTGCTCCTCCTAGCTGTTTCAATACATAAAGGGGCCCATATCTGAGTTGAACCTTTGCTGCCAGTTTCCTTTCGAACCATATTATGAAAAGCAGGATAGCAAAGACTGTTATGAGTCCAGGGAATATCAGAGGTACGAACAGCCAAGGAGAAAACAAAAGATCTAAAATCCACTTCAAAAGATCCATCAAATTCATCATCGATCAGCCTCCGGAGGGAAGTAATCCAGACTACCGTAAATTGCGGGAATATCAGCAACTCTGCATCCTTGTATAAGGTGTTCGAACAGCACAACGTTTCTGAAGGAAGGAGTCACCATTCTAAGTCGATATGGAGTCACACTTCCATCGCTTACGATGTAGTACACTAACTCTCCTCTGGCAGCCTCCACCCTAGAGAAGGCCTCCCCTTTAGGAGGTCTCAAATTAGCCATGATGGCTGGGAACTTTATTCTACCCTTTTTCTCTACAAACTCCTTCCACTTCGGTGGTATCATCTTCAGGTAATTCTCACTGAGAATCGGGCCGTCAGGAATTTGCTTGAGAACTTGTCTTATGATCCTCATACTTTGCCTTATCTCTTCGACCCTGACCAATACTCTGGCCATCGAATCTCCTTCTTCTCTTACAGCAACATCAAACTCCAGTTCAGGATATGCGCAGTATGGTTGAACCTTTCTCACGTCATAGGGGACTCCTGAAGCCCTTAGATTAGGTCCCACAATTCCGAGTTTTATGGCATCCTCCTTCTTGAGCACGCCCACGCCTTCTAACCTTGCACGCGTAACCGGATTACGGAGGAATAGCTTGCCATAATCCTTCAATCTTCTCTCTATATACCGCAGAGCTTTTTCCATCTCGTCTTCGAAGCCTTGGGGCAAATCTCGTCTTACGCCGCCAGGGATAATGTAAGAATATGTTAATCTGGCGCCCGTCAGTCGTTGAGCCATCTCAATCATTATTTCCCTATCTGCGAAACCCCACATGAATATTGTAGAGGATCCCAGCATGATCCCATGTATCCCCAATCCATAGAAATGGCTGTGAATCCTGTTCATCTCTGCAAGAATAGTCCTAAGATACTGGGCTCTTGGGGGAGCTTCTATCCCTAGAAGCTTTTCCAATGCGAGTACATATCCAAGATTGTGGTTTGCGGTGTCCGCAAGAGATGGTCTCTCAACTAAAGGTATTATCTGGATGTATTTCTTTGTTTCTGCAAGTTTCTCCACGGTCCGGTGGACATATCCTATGTTTGGCCTAAGTCTGACCACTATATCACCGTCGACTTCAGCATATAGTCTCATATGACCTGATGACGGGTGTTGAGGTCCAATCAGAAGCTCGATTGTTCTTTCTTCGCTCAACCTTGAATCCCCTCCGTTTTTACCTTGAATTCCTTCCTAAGGGGAGGAGGCCCTTCATAATCCTCTGGCAACAACAACCTCTCAAGCTCCGGATGCCCTTCAAAAACTATACCTAGCATTTCATGCTGCTCTCTCTCTGAGTATTTTGAGCTTGGCCATATCTCGATAAGTGAAGATATGCGAGGATCATCGCTTGATAGTCTTGTCTTCAGGGCTACTATGACCTTGGCAAGATCTAAATCTCCAAAGGATGAAACGTGGTAAATAACTTCCAATTCCTTTTGCTCTGGAAAATCTGTTGCTGTTACGGACTTAACATGATCAAATCCCACACCTCTCAGCTTCTTAGCGACTTCAACTAGATTTTCATGTTTGACATTTACGGTGATTATTTCGTCCTTAGTGCTTATTTCAATCGGAAGTCCTTGTAACGATTGAGCGATTTTCTTAGCTATGTCTTCTATTTTGTTCTCAGAACTTAAGCCCAACAGCCTCCCCCCTTCTTATCCTCTTTTGTAGCATGATAATTGCTCTAGCGACAGCTTCGGGCCTTGGAGGACATCCCGGGATATATATTTCTACGGGAAGTATGTCCTTCGGCCTTACTATGTTGTAGCTGTTCCAGAAGATCCCGCCATCAATAGCGCAGGCACCCATAGCCACGACGAATTTTGGATCTGGCATCTGCTCATATACCCATACGGCCGCCTTAGCCATTTTTCGAGTCAACGTTCCTTCTATGAGCATTAGATTAGTTTGTCTCGGGGCCACAAAAGGAAGGAAACCCATTCTCTCAACGTCAAACCTCGGAGCAGAGGTAGCAGCGAACTCAGCTCCACAACAAGCGGTAGTGAAGTGAACAGGCCATAGTGAGAAGGCAATTCCCCAATCCCTAATACCTCTGATGGGTGTTTTATTTACCAACCACTGGACTGCTTTCCTTGCAGATTCTTCCAGATTTCCGATTAGGGTGACCCCGTTCATTCCGCAGACCATAACTTCAACCTCCGTGCAGAATTAAGACCAAAAACAAGAGGAGGGGTTATAATACCAAGAATAATCAGGAATAACAACAGAACCCTAGATGGACTATTATGAGCCTGCATCAGAAGGAGGAAAGAGTAAATCATGACTGGTTCGACTGTCAGGAAGACAATTAGGTAAGGATAATATTGCATCATAAAAAGGCCCCTTGCTCTCCCTCTAGGAGGATTACCGCATTCGTATCTCAATCGTTTTCTCTCTAGATTGCGCGATGGTGCCAGTAGTCTTCCAAGAATGAATCCCAGTATACCTATGCCAACTCCAATAACCAAGGCCGCCGAGAAAGTAAGCAGAATTTGCAATCCTTGATCGTTAGGCATGAACCTCCTCCCCTGACGAGTTGACCAGATTTATTAAAAATTTTAACATCCTGCAAAAAGCGTTATGTAAAACAATAGGCGTTTATTCAAGGCTAGCTTTATCCTAGGAAGTCAAACTATTATGAGAAACTAAATAGTTACCAAAAACAATCGATTACAGAGCTTCAACTGAATTAAGCTTAATTCGTAACGGGCTATGCTGTAAAGACTTGGTTTTGACCTTTCCAAAGAGTCAATAACGTTCAAAATAAGGTTCTTATCAAGCCTTTGATTATTCCTAAGGGTCTTAGAGAACTTATCAAACCTATTCTTGGATATAGCTCTTTTTTAAGGAGAAATTCCCTTTCTTCCATTAGCTCAGCAATCTTAGCCTTGAGAGAATCAAGCACATAGCGTTTATCCTCTCCCCTGTTCACAGCATTTTCGATCAAAGCTAGGCACTCTCTGCTAAATGAAGTTCTTTCCTTTACTGCAGCAAGTGTTTCTCTATCGATAATCCCATATTTCTCCTTTATTTCTGCCAACCTCTCAGCGGCATTCAGGCTAGCCTCAACGATTTCTCCTCTATCCATCCAATTTGTACTGTAGTTTAGGATATATTTCCAGTGAGGCTCCAATAACGCATTTCTGTGTTCTAAAAACGTTCGATAGATGATGTTATAACCAAATTTCTCGGGATTTTCAAAAGCAACGCTTCCTGGATCAATAAAGGGAGCTAAAGGTGCTGTAAATGCCTCCAGCTTTCCTAAGGCATCGTTTTCATTTAGCAAGTATTCAAAGTATTTTGCTACGCCAACCGCATCTTCTGCTGTTTGAAGGGGTAAACCTGTCATGAAGTAAAGATCTACTCTCTTTATTCCAAGTTTAATCGAGTTATTTACCATTTTTTCCAACGACTTGTTCTTGTATAGCCTTCCGTAACTATATCGCACCCTCTCAATTTGAGTCTCAGGAGATATCTGAATGTAAACGTTATCTCCTAGCCTTGAAAGTTGCTGCAAGAGCGATCGATTGACTGGGAAGAAGAATTCAAGCATTAGATCATTTCCAACGTCAATAGCCTTAAGCTCCTGAATTATCCTCTCCGCTCTCTCTCTGCCGCCAAGCCTAATGTCAGCCAAGATGAATATAGGAGCCTTTAGCTTCTCAGCGATCGACTCTACCTCTTGTGCGATTCTTTCTGGGCTTTTTAATGCAAGACAAGATCTGTTCAGGAAGTTGGAGTAAAAACTCTTGGATCCTCCACAGCCCACACAATTGAAAACGCATCCTTTTGCCGTCAGTACTGCTGTTATTGGATTCTTCAGAAAGGAAGCAAAAGGAGCGGATAAAGCCAAGTCTTTGGTTCTTAAGATCTGCCTGATCATAAAATCATAGCTTGGACTTGTGTAGTCAAGGGACCGAGGAACATAGGAAAGTGGATTAACACGTATTCTACTATTTTCTCTCCATACTAGATTTGGAACTGTGGAGAAGTCATTATCCCCTTCAATCACCTTTTCAGCCAAGCTAGCGAAGGGATCTTCAGTAGAATCGCCTCTCAGAATGAAGTCCACGAAGCTATAGCTCTTCATTATCTCTTCCCAGAAATAAGAAGAGGATATCCCTCCTAGCACTACGCGAGAGTTAGGGTGAAACTGTTTTATCATTCTAGCGATTTCTATTGCCCCATGGGCGTGAACCAACCAGTGCAGATCAATACCATAAATCTTGGCATCCAACCGCTCAAGAAAATTGGGAACATTAAAGTCTTTGTCTGATAACATTTTCGAGGCTAGATTGAAGATAGCCACTCGAAATCCCTTTTCTTCAAGGAAAGAGGCAAGTGTGAGGAAACCTATTGGATACATATCAAAAACATAGAGAGAGGGAACTACCTCGCTTACTGGTCCTGGAAAAACTGTTCTTTCCCTGAAATCGTACACGCTTGGAGCGTGAATTAATACCACATCGTACGAAGGCATCTCTATCGTCCCTTTTAGTGCATTTAGTGGGAGCCTACATCTGATCCTTATGATAAGGATAATCTTTACTGTTTCTCCAACTCCTCAGAACAATAGCTAAGAAGGGAATCTGGGTTTCATTTGGCTTATTATTGACGGATCGTTTCAAAGAACTTAAAGATCATCACAGGATATCGACTAACTTTCCCAATACGTAAAAGGCATTCAAAAAAAGGTTCCATAGTAGACATTCCAAAAGATAAATTCCTGAAACAATCAAAATGTATAAAACGAGTCTAAACTTTTCGATTTGCAATGTACTGAGCTATTCTTCGAAGTAATTCCTTTGCCTTGCTGTCCGGAAATGGCTTCAAAGACTCAATTGCTTTATTCACTAACTCATGAACCAACTCGTTCAGTTTGACTCTTGGATCTTTTCCTTTAACAAGTGATGAGATCTCTCCAGGCTTTCCCCAATCTATCAAATCGTCCTTGACCTGATAAGCAAGCCCTATGTACTTACCATATCTGCCTATTTGCTCCACCAACTCTTCAGAGGCACCAGCTATTATTGCACCCATTTTTGCTGCGGCCTCAAATATTGCCGCTGTCTTCTTGTAAAGTATATCTATATATGAATTGATGCTTAGTGACCTCTCCTTCTTTCTAACCAGAAATTCCTCCATTTCTCCTTCACTCATTTTTATTGCTGTCCAGGAGAGTGTCAACAACACCCTTTTATCTTCATACCTTGAACAAACATCAACCGCAACAGACATGACGTAATCAGCCATCAACACAGCCATTTCTTCTCCAAATCTCTTTTGGAATGATGGTTTCCCTCGCCGAAAAACGTCTTTATCTATTAAGTCATCATGTATTAAGGAGAGATTGTGCATTAGTTCAATGGCAGCAGCTGCTGGCCTTGGATTTCCCCCACCACCACTTGCCTCGTTAACTAACAGAAGAATCATTGGTCTTATTCTTTTACCGCCTTTTAGGGCTTCTACAAGAGGCTTGTAGAAAATAGAGTCTGAGTATGCCGACAGAACTTCTGAAAGGGCTGTTTCGGCCTTCCTTATGTATGGTTCTAGCTCTAGTTTCAGTTCAATCATGGCTTACCGATATTCAATAATCTAATTCATAAGTTTTCCTCTATCAGGAAATCTGATTCATCCGATATTTAGATCTCAAAATAAACTGTCACAGAGTCGGTTCAGTTCAGTCCTTGCAACGACGACTGACATAACACCAAATCCTGAGTCTTTAAACGATGTTCTTCGTATTCACTTACTTTCTCCTTTACACTCCTCTATATGCAATATATAAGCCATTAAATGTTATGAGATCTTGATGCTAATGTCCGTTTCTCTGAGAAAGCAAGAAACTTTCAACGTCGCACTACTTTACGTTTGACTGATAAGCTTACAAAAAAGTTAACGAGGAAAAGCAAGTCATTAGCCTTTGGCTTATCTCCTTGGAACAATGAAAGAAGGAGACTCACAGGAGCTTCCTTAATTATTCTCATTCTCACATCAACCGGTAAAGATAGAATTTTATTGAGCCACCTTCTTCCTCTTTTCAATCTGTTTCCATACTTCTTATTCCAAAGCATCTGATAGTTCGGCTTATAGCATATTGAGCCCGAGTAAAGTGCATATCGAATGCCTTCTCCGGTGAATGGCATCACCATTCCAGCAGCTTCACCAGCCACAACAACGTTTCCTCTTTGAATTTTTGGAAGGGGACCTCCAGTGGAGAAGATCCCTCTTCTTATTCTATCAATAACCCTCAAATTGAACTTTTTGAGAAGAACACCCAGATCTTTCCTTAGAGTTCCAGTTCCAGCAAAACCGCCCACTCCAACATTATACACCTTCCCTTTTGGAAAGATCCAAGCATACCCATATGGCAATATAACCAAATTTATCGCGTCCCTGGGCAGGGCCTCAGCACAAGTACAGTAACATTGTAAGGCAGGTGCAGACCTGTAGCCAGAATAATCAAAAAAAGACCTTGCAATGCTTCCCGGATTTCCAGTAGCATCTACTAACAAGTCATAGCCCTCAGGATTTGGTGCCTTTCCGAGAATTACTTCCGCTCCTTCTGCTTCTGCACTCTCCATAAGTGCCTTTAGGAATGATTTCTTATCAATGATGTATCCTGTTAAAAATCCCTGAACTTCCCTTACAAAATCCCATTTAAGATAGAATAAACACCTCTTGATTTTGTTGCGTATAAAATCCCCCTCTCTCAGAGGAGTAAAAAGGAGGGCCTCCTCAGGAATAGCCTCTCCACATGGTTTAACACCAAGTTCATCTCCTTTTTCGTAAACTCTCACGGAATGACCCTCTTTTGCTGCCCAATATGCACAGTTCAGCCCTGCAGGACCAGCCCCATATACTACAATCCTCATACAGGCACCCTTGAGGGAAGATCGAGAAGCTTATAGCCAAAAGAGGATTTATCCAAGGCAATAACTCCTCTTAACATTCCTGGAGGAATTATCCATAGAAGTGAGAGCAACTCATGTCTCATAAGTAGATCCACTATCTTCCTCGCCCTTAGCGCAACGTTGAAAGTTCTCTCAAAACAGTTAATCATTGAACTTTTGAACAATTTGCTGGCTTCTTGAGGGTCTTCAAACCACTTTTTTAATGTCATAGCAGCAATAAAAGAAGAGACCGCCGCTGTAGGAATCCCCCCTCCATTTACTGGCATTACTAGACCAGCAGCATCACCTATTAACAAGGAAAAGCTATTCGCTATGTTCTTGAATATTCCGCCAACGGGCAACGCCTTCCCGAAAATTTGCCCTACGCCCTCTAAGCCCATTTTTCTCAAGAATTTGTCGTGACAATCCCTTAAATTGACTCCATAACTATCTCTTGCTCCAACTCCCACACTAAAGATACCATTCCCCCTAGGTATCACCCAAGCATATCCTCCTGGCGAAAAATCCATGTAGAAACCCATGTAGATAGACCTTTCTGGATAGTTACCTTCAGCCAACTGAACGGTGACGTGAGCCAGATCCTCACTTTTTACTGTGTTATTGAGACCCATAGATTTGGAAACCCTAGATGGAAATCCGTCAGCGCCTACAACGATGCGAGATTCCTCTAAAGACTTTTTCTTTCCTCTTAATAAGGAAATGACTCTACCATTGGAAATTTTGCTTTCAACATAGCTAGTTGATAGGTATACCTCAGCTCCATGATTCTTGGCCATTCCAATTAATTGAGAAACAGCTTTTTTTCTTGATATAATCTTTCCTTTGAGATTCAATGTTTTTTCCTTGCCACTTAAATCAATTACCACCCAATCCGTCTCGTTAAGAGTGAATTCATCGCTGTAAAAGCTTTTTCTCATAAACTCAGTAGCCGGGCGGAATTCATCAGGGAATGCCTTTCTAATTAGTGAGAAATCCGGAAGAAACTCACCGCAAATTGTAGGCTCTTCGATTTCCCTTTTTCTCTCAACAACAAGCACTTTAAATCCTTCCTCAGCAACAAGCGAAGCCAGAGAAGCTCCGGCTGGTCCGCATCCAACTATAAGTAAGTCGTACATTTTCCTTTCTCAACCTTCTGAGCTTCTTTGGAGTTTCTCAAACGTTCAGTTTATGGGGCTTATTTTAGATTCCATTTAAAGAGTAATGATATTTAACCAATCCGTATGCTCTGGCATTACCCCTCTAAGTTGACGCCGTTGGCCGTTGCAATCGCTGCTTGTCCTAAGGCGATTCCCCCATCCCCTGCTGGAATCCTCCTCGGGAGCCTAGCCGCTAAGCCTTCCCCTGCTAAGGCATCCTTTATGCCCTTAAAGAGGTAACTATTAACAGCAGCTCCTCCTCCAATGAATACTTCGTTTAACGTTGCTCCTGAGATAGACTGTACCGCAATCTCTCCCAACGCTCTCCCCAAAGCGTAAAGTACAGTGGCAGAGAGGTCGTTAAGCGGAAGGTCTAAGTGCTCTAGAGTCCACAGCAGTAATCTAGTCGTATCAACGACTAAGAGATCGCCCTCCTTAGTTAAGATGCTCTCAACATCCCTTATTTTACCTCCTTTGGCAGAAGCTTCTAGCTTGATTGCGGGTTCTCCCTCATACGTCCTCTCTAAGCATATTCCTAGGAGAGCTGAGATGGCATCCAAAAATCTGCCTACACTGCACGTTTTCATGGCTCTTCCTCCTATTGCTTGTTTAATCGCTATTTCCAACTCGGACATTCCCCTCTTTAACCCTCGAACAAGTCCCCTCTCAACAATTATCTTCTCTATCTCTTCCCGCTTAGAGAAGACCGAAAGAGCTCCTATCAACATCCTAACGGGAAACTTAGTTGCTAAATCTCCCCCAGGCATTGGCAAATATTTGAGCCTGCCAACCCTCTCAAACCCGCTGTAATTGGCTAAGAAAACCTCTCCTCCCCATATGGATCCATCAAGACCGTAACCAACTCCATCCATTAGAATAGAGACTACATTCTCTTCCATCCTAACTCCCCAATCAGCCATAACTGAAGCAGCGTGAGCATGGTGGTGCTGAACCTTAATTAGAGGAACTCCTAATTCTTCAGACCAGGCCTCAGCTAACCTGACGCTAGAGTAGGATGGATGCATATCAGCTACTAAGATGGACTCCCTAACGTCAATACCATAGGTCTTCAAGAAGAAGGTCAGACTTTTCTCTAGTTCCTGTAAATCCTCAAATTCATCAGTATCTCCTATGTACTGGGTTAGAATCACCTTGTCTTCGAAGGCCACAGCCCCTGCATTTTGAAGTTCCGCTCCAAAAGCAACAACAGGACGTCTTAAGCTGAAGGGCAGCTTTATCCATGAAGGAGCATACCCTCGAGACCTCCTTAGAAACATCAAGTTCCCATCTGTAAATCTTAAGACGCTGTCATCTACCCTGTTGATGATCCTCCTGTTATGCATGAGATAGTAATCTACTATGTCCTTCAGCTCTGTTAAGGCGCACGACTCATCTAAGCACATGGGTTTCCCTGGAGGATTCCCACTTGTCATTATCAGGAAGCCGTCTTCAACTTCTTCAAGAAGTAGGTAATGCAAGCCAGTATATGGGAGCATCACACCCTGCTTGTCTAGTCCAGGCGCGACGTGCCTTGAGACAGGGCTATCCTCTCTCTCATCAAGGAGAAGAATCGGCTTTTGGGGGCTTTTTAGTAAACTCTCAGCCTCTTCGCTCAAATAAACTATCTTCTTGATCGTTTCAATATCCAACGCCATTAGAGCGAATGGCTTCTGTGGCCTTTTCTTCCTTTTTCTAAGTTCAAGTACAACAGAATCATCAGTGGCTAAGGAGGCTATATGAAAACCCCCTATCCCCTTTATAGCTAGAATTCTACCCTCTGATAGAAGTTTAGCTGCTTCTGTTATGGGATCTTGGGAATCAAGCGTCTCTCCAGACGCATTCACTAACCATAATTTGGGTCCACATAAAGGACAACATATCCCCTGAGCATCAAATCTTCTGAGATTGTCCTCGTCGTAATATTCGGATTTACAATAATCGCAGAGTGGAAAATCTCTCATTGTAGTGTTTTCTCTATCATATGGAATCTTTTCTATCAATGAGAACCGGGGACCACACCAGGCACAGCTGTTGAATGCATAGCGGAATCTCCTGTCTTTAGGGTCCTTAATTTCCTCTAAACAGTAATCACAAATCCCTATGTCTGGAGGAATCATTGATGGCCTAACCCGAGACTTGCCACTTTTGAGTATCGAGAACCCTTCCAATCCCAGAAATGAGCTCTCTTCTAACCTTATTTCTTCAATTATTGCTGGAGGAGGTTTTTCTTTTTCAAGAAGCTGAAGAAAAGAGTTTATTTCCTCATTAGTTCCTTCAACGTGAATTTCAACTTCGCTTCCACCCATGTTCCTTACAGTTCCCCTTACCCCTGACTTCCTAGCTATCCTGTGAATGAACGGTCTAAAGCCAACACCTTGTACAATTCCAGAAATATAGATGTTCAGCGCTTTAACGGTTGTATCGGCCTTTTTCAAGGTTCATCTCCTCTAATAACTCGTTTATCAGTCCATAACCTCCGTGTCTAGCCCAAACATTACAGGTTCCCTCTCTGCTTACCATACAGGGACCTAGGGGATGTGATGTGGTGCAACTCTTGTTAAAATGGAGACAGTCGGTTGGGACAGCGAGTCCCAAGGTTATCTCAGCACACCTACAACCTGTAGGTAGATCATTTTGCTTATCTCTTAGGCTTAGGGAGTACTTCTTCACAGCGTCTAAGGGGGAGAATTCTCTCCTTAGGTTAAGACCGCTGTTTTTGAGCACACCAATTCCCCTCCAATATGCATCAACTACTGAGAAAGCTTTCATAACGTAGTTCCAAGCCTTAACATTTCCATCCCATGTTACTACCCTTCTGTACTCGTTCACTAACCTTGCATCTCCTTCCTTTATCTGCCTCAATATTTCTAGAACTGCAAGAACGTAATCTAACGGCTCAAAGCCCGCTACAACTACAGGAAGACCATAATGATCAGCCAAATAACTCCAAGCTTTGGCTCCGATGATTGAAGAGACGTGTCCAGGAGCAATTACTCCCTTTAAAGGAATCCCTCTCTCCTTGTGAAGGAGCATTGCATGATCTAAACCAGGGGCCGTAAGTCTATAGGCTGAAAGTAACGACATTGCTTTAGGAACCTTCCCTCTTACTATCATAGCTGCGGTAGTGGGAGCCGTGGTCTCAAATCCAACGCCTAGGAAGACAGATTCTTTCCCATCAAAGGAATTTATGGCATCCTTAAACCCATAGACAATTTTTACATCGCAACCATACGAGCTTTTAGCTGACGAAAGACTTTCTTTATTTCCAGGAACTCTGTAAAGGTCTCCATACGTGAAGATCCTTACTCCTTCCTTTGCCAGCTCTATTGCAGAGTCTATTACTGAGGCAGGAGTCACACAAACGGGACAGCCAGGGCCAGCTACCAGCTGGAGACCCTTTGGCATGAGGTTTCTCAAGCCAAATCTTGTGACAGTATCCTCGTGAGTTCCACAAACGTGCATTATCTTTATCTTATCATGGCGTTCCAGGAGTTCGCCGGTTAGCTTTGCTATAACCTTGACTGCCCTCTTCCCTATCTCTCCCATCCCTCTGTACTCCTTCTCTATTATCCGTAGCGGGCCAGACATCAACTCCCTAGTGATCTTCTACTATTTATTAATTGATGATAAGGGAAAACTCCATTGATCTAGATTGAAAATAACGCTGGCTCACGGTTCTGGAGGAAAAGAAATGCTCGAGTTTATAGAGGAAAAAATAGCCCCAATCTTCTCATTGACAAGAGTCAGGGATGGGATAGGACTTCCTGATATGGAGGACGGCTCAACGATACCACTTGGGGAAGAAAGAGATGTGGTAATCTCAATAGATAGCTACACCGTGAAACCACTATTCTTTCCTGGAGGCAACATAGGGAGCTTGGCCATCTGCGGATCTATAAATGACGTTGCAGTGATGGGAGCCGTTCCATTAGCGATACTAGATGCGATAGTTGTAGAGGAAGGCTTTGAAGTAGAAAAGCTTCAAGCAATATTAGAATCGATGGAAAAAATTCTCAAAGAGGAAAGAGTTGCCCTTATTGGTGGAGACTTCAAAGTAGTTCCAAAAGGGGAATTAGATGGCGTTGTTATAAGTACGGTCTCCATTGGAGTTGTGGAGAGAAAGAATCTCCTTAAGGCAGATCGAATACGCCCAGGGGACAAGATAATAGTTTCTGGAACAGTTGGAGATCACGGAGCAACGATACTGGCAGCTCAAGAAGGGATTAGTGTTGTAGGAGGCTTAAGGAGCGATGTGGCTCCTGTAACCAAGTTCGTCAGAGCGGCCCTGAAGGTTGGAGGGATAAAGACCGCAAAGGATCCAACTAGGGGAGGGCTTGCAATGACGCTAAACGACTTTGCCTCAGCCAGTAGATTAACCATATTCGTAGAGGAGGAAAGAATACCAATTAGAGAAGAGGTCTCAAGTTACTGTGAGATGTTAGGAGTAGACCCTCTGTCTTTAGCTAATGAAGGGATGGTTGTTATGGCGGCAGACCCTGTGAAAGCTGATAGCGTAGTAGACGCTTTAAGGAATGCGGGAGCTAAGGAGGCCACCATAATAGGTGAAGCGAGGGAAGGAAGACCAGGTTTTGTTCTTCTAAAAACAGTCGCTGGAGGCTTGCGTCTCTTAGAGAGACCAACAGGAGAGATCGTACCTAGGATATGCTAGCTTCTTCAAGTTTTCTTATGACCTCTTCCCACAACTTTATCGTTTCTTGGGCTTCTTCTGGACTTAACCTCGAGATCATTGCTCCAGCATGGACTATAACGTAATCTCCTGGCTTTACATCAATTAAGGAGGCATCAACTTCCTTTCTGACTCCACCGAACTCAACTATCCCGACTTCTCCTCTAACCTCTACTACTTTTGCGGGTATGCCTAGACACAACCCTCTTCAACCAACTTCTTTCCGAAGAATGGCTTTTTTAATGTTATAGTTTTCAAATCTAGAACGTTCTTTTTCCTAATAGGACTCCATTTATTGTCTGGTTGCTAGATCACTTTATTTATAACTGTCAAATAATCCGCACTCGATGGTTTGAGGGACAAAAAGATACTTATTGCGGGAATAGGTGATTTACTAAGAAGTGACGATGGATTTGGCCCTAGAGTAGTTAATAAGTTAGAAAACATGAGTCTACCAAAGAATGTTGTAGTAAAGGATTATGGAACAAGTGGATTGGACTTAATCTTCGATCTTGAGAATTATGATGAGGTAATTTTTGTTGATGCTATAGATTTTGAAGGAAAAGCTGGAGAGATAAAAGTAATAGAGCCAAAACCAAGGAAAATCAACCAAAAAGAAGTTGTAGGGGTTATTAACTTTAGTTTGCATGAAATAGATTTAGAAAAGATAATAGAACTAGCGAGTTCACTTAACATCCTACCTAGAAGGACCATTATCATAGGCTGTAAACCTAAGGACTTATCTTTTGGATTAAAGCTATCAGAAGAAGTCGAAAAAGCAATAGACAGAACGATTGAGATTATTCTCGAAAAAATAAAGGGGAATTAGAGGTTAATGTACGGAGATATCTCCTTCTTGGGACCTTTCTTCCTTCCATTGTATACGTGAATTGAGCATGCAAGGCACGGATCAAAACTTCTTACAACTCTCACCACATCTATTCCGTCGAGTTCTTCGCCTTGCTCTGTTATTGGAGTGCCAATGATTGCATCCTCATAGGGACCTGGCTCACCCTCAATACCTCTTGGTGATTCGTTCCAAGTTGATGGAGTGATTACCTGATACCTGTATATTTTACCGTTTTTCATTATACACCAGTGCCCTAGTGCTCCTCTCATGGCCTCAATTAAGCCTACACCAATTCCTTCTTTAGGTCTCTTATATTCATTCCAAATCTTAGTTTCACCCTTCTTAACCATTTCTAGGGCGTTGAGAAGCAAATTGTAGGCAACATATGCTGAATATGCGTGATAATAAGCTCTGGCCCTTATTCTTTCAACAGCATTAACTGCCTTTGGAATCTTCCATTCAAACGTTAACTCATCAGATACTCTAAATCCAGCCACAGTAGCCTTTGGTAACGTGAATTTGACACTGCTTCCAGTTGATTCATCTACCTTTTGAGCCTTAGCTGTCGTCCACATTCTTGAAATGGGACCTGCTTCAACGGCGTGGATTTTACCATCAAACCTTTTCTTCCAATCTTCCCATCTCGGCGAAGTGCCCCAAGAGTATTTTCCATCCCAATCTCTTGGTTTGCCAGGCGCTGGTTTTGTTTCCTTGTTCCACGGATGCCAAACTGAAAGATCACTTATCAATGGGTGTGCACGCGTCTGCTCCCATTCTTCATAATATGAGTGGGCTATGAATTCCCTGATGCCCAGGTTTATCTCTGATAAATCAGTTGTTACCAAATTCCCCTTTATGACCACACCAGGAGTTACTTTTCTCTTCTCTCCCCACTTAGACAAGTCTTCGTACTTTCCAGTGTATGCATAAGGATCTTCATAAGAACCGTAGCTTATCAGATTTGCTTCCCTCTTTCCAGCTTCCTCATAACCCATTTCCAACACAAAGTTTAGTAGATCATCGAAAGCGGTAACGAACTCTTTCGTGAACGCAATATGTTGTGATAACATGGCAGAGAACATCTCTAAGTCGGAAGGCGTAACCGTCTTTGCTACTCCACCAGGAACAAATGAGTTAACATGAGGATGTTTGCCTCCAAAGAGTGATGCCATCTTTCTACCCATTTTCGACAGTTGCAAGCATCTAAGCCACAAAGTTCCCTTTAGAGGGGTGAGAGCGCTCATTATGTCTGCAATCGTTCCATAACCGTGGAGGTCTCTGTTCTCAGCCTTTGTATCCTTGGCTTTATCCCACCAATCTGGGTTTAACTCCTTAACAACTGGTTCACTATAATCTGGCCCTTCTAGAATTCCACAGCCAAGCACTGCATCATATAACTGCTCAGATATGTGAATGAAGTCTCTGATAGCAACACCAAAAGGAGGCGGAGACACGTTGTAAGTCATATCTACACATTGAACGGAAGCCAGACCGTGCGGGGTTGGGCAAACGCCGCAGATCCTTTGTGTTATCCAAATTGCATCTGCTGGCTCCCTATTTTTTAGTATTATCTCGAATCCTCTGAACATAACTGCGTAGCTGTGAGCATCAACATACCTCTTTTTTTCTAGATCTCCAACCGCATGAATTGCTAAATGCCCTTCAATCCTTGTTAAGGGCTCAATATAGATTTCCTTTGCCACCATAATCATATCACCCTCGGCTTCAACCTATGAAGAATCGCATATATCTTGCCTTTTATGTCCCTGAAGGCCTCAACAGTAAAGATCATGGGCGGAGCCTTCCTGAAGAACGGTGAGAACGGAGGATCTGGAAATTCTGGCTCGGTGCAACCGATGCAAATCGAACCAATGGTTGGACAGCCGCCAACTCCTTCAACGAATCCTCTTCTGGGGACATCGCAGTGAGCTATTGGTCCCTTGCATCCTAGCAACCCCATGCAGTAAGGTTCGCCGAACTTTTCTGAGAACTCACCCTCTGCAAAAGTCCCAGCTCTTGGACAATTCTCATGTGCGGTTTTTCCGAATATGAACTTAGGTCTGTTGTGCTCATCAAGCTCTGGAATCGGCAAAAGTCCCCTCGCAGTTAGCACTAAATGTGTCAATGTTTCGGCTACATGTTCTCCTTGCGCTGGACAGCCTGGCACACAGAT
>Ga0180300_10000497_pt1 | contig 17224 bp, 17 predicted proteins | sample GuaBasSediGuay15_FD_121798 | JGI IMG/M metagenome (GOLD analysis project Ga0180300, IMG submission 121798) | Subseafloor sediment microbial communities from Guaymas Basin, Gulf of California, Mexico - Guay15, Core 4569-2, 21-24 cm | ecosystem: Environmental > Aquatic > Marine > Hydrothermal... | reverse complement strand
TTATAACACCATTTACAATTTTTTATTTTTACCCCCCAATAGCCCCGAACCCGAGCAGATCAAGAGCGGACCCGCCCAGCAGACCCGGGACTATCAGGAAGAGGGAGTAACCGAGGAGTATCAGAATCATGCTGTGTTTTAACCCAGCCATTATGGTTCCTTCTGCCATCTTTCCTATTGCAAGGCCTGAGAAAGCGCCCTGTATTATTATCAATCTCTGGAACATGGTGTTATAGAGTTCGACCAGTTCCTGGCTGGTTGCGCCTCCAATGGAAAGACCTTCTGTGCCTGCAGTTCTCTGAAACGAGAGTGACGGTATGAGGAATACCTGCAGACCTATCATCACACCCAAGAAGATGAAGAAGATTGTGTATCCCGTGATCATCTGACTGTAGACGTGTGAGGAGCGCTCCTTCTTGACCCTCTCGACCTCCACCACACTCTGGCTCACTGCCTCGAGAACACCCGAAATGTTTCCACCGCTTCTGTGTGTCTCTATTATGGTAGAAACGACCCTCTTGAGGGTGTTGCTTCCAATCTGGTTGGCAAAGCTTCTCAGGACATCATCAAAGGGTATCCCCCAATCTATCTGCGCAGCCATCTTCTTCACATAAGGTGTGAGGACTCCATACTCTCCACGGGCTGCGTTTTTGAGCGCCTGTGGCAGTGTCATCCCGGACCTTGTTCCTTCCACAACATTCCTGAGGAATTCCGGAAAGCGCTCCTCCATCTCCTTTCTTCTCTGGTATTCCGTGAACTTTATCATGAGGGATGGCCCGAAAATTATGACCACACCAATCAGGTTCAGAAGCGTGAAGAGGCTGGAATCCTCGTAGAAGAGGAAGAAGCTCACCAGAAATACCGTTATCCCTCCGGCTGCGGAGACGAGTAGCATTATCTCCCTCTCCTGACTCTTTGTCATCCATTCAATTATTCCCATATTCACACCTGCTCCGGCTGCGTTAAGTGAACGAAGAGTATGAACGCTGTATTTGTTAGAGGTATGACCGCATATATACCTATCTCCATAACATCCTTTATACTCATCCCTCCTATCTGCCCGCCTATCATGTTCATTATTGCAAGGAGAGCGACCAAGAAAAGTGGCGCTGCTATCATCACGGCTGTGTAGAAGTCCGCATATGTTGAAAGTGTTTCAAGATACCTTTCTCTCTTTAAACGGAAATCGAAGAGTGCCTGCTGAGCCTGCACCTTCAGAAATTCATGCAAATTTCCGCCCGTTTCGATTGTCGAGACCATGCCGTTGAGAAGCTCCTGGAATTCTCGGGAGGGTGTTCTCTTTGCTGCCATCCGCAGCGCAGTGGTTATGTCCTGGCCAAAAGTATCCACATTCCTGACTATCCTCTCCGCCTCCTTGCTTATCTCACCATACTCTTCAAAACCTGTGAGGAGTTTGAATATGACATATGGTGGGACACCTGATGAAGCGATAGCAGCCATATGGTTCAGCGCAAATGGGAGGTTGTTCTCTATGCTTTTCTTGCGCTCGGCTGCCCTCTGTATGGGATAGAGGTAAAGGACAGTGAAGGATATGGCTGCGGATATAACCATACCCGCAAAGAGATAAATGAGGGACGTGAGAAGGCTTTCGCCCTGAAGGAGGAAGAAGAGAAATAATATTAAACCACCTGATATGGATGAGAGGATTGTGAAGAAGAATATTATGCTCACATAGGTTCTGAAGAGTATTTTCAAATGTCCTCTTTCAAGTGGCGACCTCAAGGGCTTGAAGAATTCGGAATACCTGTCAGCAAGACCTCCACAGCATTTGACAGCTATTCTCTTCAGAGAGCGCATATTTATTCTAACGTTTCCTGGACTTATGAACCTTTGGTTTCTTGGATGCGGTGGATTTTTTGGTTTTCTTGGAAGTCTTCTTTGAAGTTCTTACACCAATTCTCTTCATTACCGATTGTGGGTTCCGGTGATACTCACCGACTATTTCAGCGACGCTCTTCCAGTCGGTCACGCCTTTTTTAAGTAACCACTCCAGAACCTTCTCCCTGTTTTCAAGCTCTTTCTTTATTTCAGACATCCTTATGCCTTTTCCCCTGCTTATCTTCTGCAGGACCCAGTTGCCCTTCCCTCTCACGAACTTATCCTCTCTTGGAAGCCACTCGAACACGACATTGGTCTTGGCATCACCCGTATCAGGGTCGACCGAAACTATCTCGGTTATACTCTCTATCCTTCGCGCGCTCTTCCCCTTCTCACGGGCATGGGTCATTGTTATAACGATATCAAGAATCTCAACGAGAGCGGGTGGGAGTTGTATCGGTGGTGTCTGTAGTCTTTTTATAACGGTTTTGACGCCTCTTGCGTGCATGGTTCCCATTGATGGGTGACCTGAGGCCATTCCCTGGAACATGACATATGCTTCCTCGCCTCTCACCTCTCCGATTATGACGTAGTCAGGATTCTGCCTGAAACTGTCCTTGAGAAGGTCGAACATCCTCACCTCACCGTACTTGGTTCCGGCAGCTGTTGGTGTTCCGAAACCCAAGCGCGCCACAGCCGGTATCCAGTTATCGTGCGGCAGGTTCAGCTCTCTGGTATCTTCAATGGAGATTATTTTCGCCTCAGGTGGTATGAAGAGGCTTATGGCATTGAGAAGCGAGGTTTTTCCTGTTGCAACACCCCCGCATATCAGAAGCGAGACGCCGTTTTCTATCAGGAACCAAAGGTATGCCATCATCTCCGAAGAGGCGGTGTGGAGTTTTATCATATCAACCGGTGAGAAGGGCTCTTCTGTGAACTTTCTTAAGGAGAAGGTCGGTCCTCTTGTGGTCACATCCTTTGCCAGGGTTGCCTGAACCCTTGTCCCGTCAGGTAATGACCCGTCAAGGAGCGGCTCAGCATAAGATATATATCTACCGGCTCTCTCAGCCAGCTTCACAACAAAATCCCTCAATTCCTCCTCATCTCTGTACACTATATTGGTCTGGAGTGATCCGAACCTTTTGTGGACAACGTACACAGGAACCTCTATACCGTCGCATGATATATCCTCTATGTAGGAGTCATGCATCAGCGGCTCAATTCGGTTAAGACCAACGAAGTTCCTGTAGATGTAGTACATTATCTTTGAGAACTCCGTTCTGCTCAGGTCTATCTCCATTTCACTCAGGATTTCCTTTATCTTCTCCTCCACATACTCCATCGCCTGGTTCGGGTTCTTTATGGTGGAGAGCTGAACATCCACCAGTTCCACCAGTGCGTTCACGACCTTCTGATATATTCTTTTCTCCTTCTCGTTCAGTTTCGGCTCCACCACCCTGTATATCAGCTCTCCTTCGGCATCACTCCACTTTATATGCGCATAGGCATAGGGTTCGAGAAGCGGATACTGAACATTAACGTTTCTAATGTCATCTGTCGGTGGAATCACTATCAGATGCTCCGGTTCATGAACCCGAAACTTCGGAATCTCCTCGAGCAGTTCCTCTATCTCCTTTCTGCTCCTCTTTCTATGCACCTCTCTGAGCATTCCCCTTCTGATGGGGAAATTCTTCCTGATTCTTTCCAAAAAATCCTTCCACATCATACATACCTTCTGTTCTTCCGTTTCTCAACCACACCGTAGAACCTCGCGCATTTTGGACAGATGTACTGTTTTCTTGAAAAGGTGTGGATGTTCCTTCTGTCGGTGCTCTTTAATATTGTGGAATCGGTGATTCGGAATCCCGAACTTCTGGTAAATGTTTTAAATCTCGGCACTTTGGAGCCGCACATACTGCAGGTGACAACACTCTGTCTGCCCTTTCCCTTGGTCTGATGGTAGCCACGCTTGTATGGTGCCTTGCTAACCGGCATCTCTTCACCTCCATTTAAATTTCCTCAGAATTCAATAAAAAGGTTCTTGCCTTCAATGCAATAACCTTAATGACCGTAAATTTAGCGGGTTTGAAAACTATTTAAAGTTTAAAAATAGCTACCCTGAAGAAGTATCTCTTAGATTTTTCAAGAGAGATGTTCTAGGTGTCTTCCTAACAAGAACAGAAGAATAAAGAAAATGTGAATAGTCACATTAATTTTTAAATATCTTCTCCATCACATCATTATAGAATCCGGGGGTAGCTCAGCGGAAGAGCGGCCGGCTGTAGCAAGCGCTGTTGCGCTTGTATCCCAGCAGCTGCTCTTAAAGAAACCGGCAGGTCGCGCGTTCAAAAATAAGGGCGCCACACCCGCCCTTATCAACCCTTCCGGACCAAAGGGTTTGGGAGTCGCGCTCCCCGGACCATTATCTTTCCCACATTCTCTTCGCCAACTTTCCTGTGTATTTCATTTTTTTGGCAACCCTCTCTGCTTTACATTTTCTTTTCTGGTGTTCCTTCAGGAATGAGGTGAGTTTCTCTATTAGAATCTCCTTGAGTTCACCTGTGAGGAGTTTCCCGGAGATGTAATCGTTTCTTATATCCTCTATTCTCTGGTCATCCTCCTCAAAAAGAATATAGAGCCACTGGAATGAGGTATCCACATCCGGGTTCCCTCCTTTCTTTCTATGTTCTTCAACAGTGGGTTGACCGCCGGAGAAAGCGTATTTCATTATCTTTCTTCTCACGTCTTCCGGAGAATCAGTGAGATATATAGCTGTATGTGGATCAGAGGTGCTCATTTTACCAGCAGGGCCCTGAAGGCTCGGGAGGAACTTGGTGTGGATGGCAGCTGCCTTGTGGTATCCAAGGGATTCTGCAATGTCCCTCTGGACTCGCCAGTACGGGTCTTGGTCTATTGCTGCAGGTATGAGGCACCTCTTCTTTTCAAAGAGTGTTGGAACTATCTGAAGTGTTGGATAGAATATCATACCAATATTGGTCTGATTCGTGAAGCCGAAAACCGCTCTCACATTCGAGAAGTTTATCTTCTTACCAACCTTTATGGCATCCTCATACATGTGAGCGATATATTCCGTGTCCCGGAAAATGAACGTTTTCTCAGAGTCAAACCCCACAGCTGCTATATCAAGAATGTTGTCCTCTGCATACTTCTGGACCTCGTTCAATTCCAGGTCCTTTACGAGAAACTTCTCATCATCTGTTATCTCGATGTAGAGGTTGACACCAAATTTATCCTGCAACCATTTTGTGAAGAGAAAAGGAACGAGGTGTCCAAGTGTCATATTACCTGAAGGACCTCTTCCTGTGTAGAGAAAGAAGCCCTTCCCCTTCTCATAATCATCAAGAACCTTATCCATGTCCCTGTGGGAAAAGGCGAACCCTCGCCTGAGGAAAACATGCAACTCTCCTGTATGCTTTTCAATTCTTTTCAAGAGTGGCTGGTCTATGGGTTGTGTGCCGAACATCTCTATTAGTTTCTTGTAATCAACCAGCCCTTCGACATCCCATGGCGTTACCTTGAATTGAGTCATGAAAACACCTTTTATTTTCTGAGAATAAAAGTTTTTATAGGAATTGGGCCTATTTATAACGTTATATGGAGGAATTCTTTGCCAGAGTGTTCAGGAGGAAGGGCAAATTCTTTGCGCTTCTCGAGGTCGGGAGACCGTGGAACGGAATGATGTCGGGGTTGATAGCTGTTGTTGGTCTGGCTTTATCAGGAGCATTCTCACCCGTAACCGCTTTCCTGCTCTTCATACTGTTCACGCTAGCTTATATGGCAGGGTCAACCATAAACGATATTTATGATGAGTACGTGGACAGGTTCAACATGCCGTTCAGACCGCTGCAGGAGAGCAGGTTAACTAGAAATGAGGCGTGGAACTTTACAATCTTCCTTCACATAGTAATTATACTCATAGCCGTGTTAATAGGATGGGAGGTACTTCTTATTGCAATATTATCTCTTATTATGGGTGCGCTTTACTCAATTCCACCCATCCGATTTTGTGGAAGGGGGGTAATAAGTCAAATAGAATTATGTATACCGATGGTTATGTTTCCTTTTTTTGGAGGATTGTTTGCGAATGGATTCATCCTTGACATAAATAGAATTGGTGTTGTGCTTGGCATAACATTGATGTTCACATTCATTTTTCTCTTCAAGGATTTCAAAGACATAGAAGGTGATAAAAGATATGGAAAGTTCACGGCTGTAATTCAACTTGGAGAAAGAAAAACAATTATTCTTGGTGTATCCGGCGTCTCTTTGTTTTTGGTGATAACTGTCCTTATGTTGTGGAGAATGGGATTGGATGTGTATTACTTAGCAGGCTTGTTTCTCTTTTTACCGCTCTTCATTTACATTGGTCTTAAAATCAGAGATAACCCATCAAGGAGGTTCGGTGAATTGAGATTGGTCGCTCTATTCTTTGTCCTTTACCTTCTTGCTCTCCTCCTTTAGGTACTTCTTTGGGTCCTCACCGCATCTTTTTATAAGTTCAAGTTGTTTCTTTTTGAGCCATTCCATGTCGAGCTGTTCTTTAGCGATATCACTGTACTTCTTCTTTATTATCGAATTTTCGATATTCATGAAAAGACAGTACTTACCATTCTGGGCTGTGCACTCAAATTCAAGGCCGTTCATCAAAACCCCATGTAAAGCCGTTCCTCCACCAGCGTTTATTCCTCTTATAAAATGGCAGTACATCTTATCAGATGGATAGAAGAGAAGTCCAAAGGGGTTCTCTATGTTTTTAAATTTCGAATATTTTCTCTGTTTGAACTCAAGAGTCTGATAATCACCGTATCCTATCATAGATGAAACATCCATAATCAGTTTAAATGTTTCCTCGAAGGGTCTTAACTTCAGAGTTTCCATATATGCTTTCGTGAATGTGTAACCAGAATGCCAGCCGTAGTAGTAAAGTCGATTTATTCCTCTCTTTCCCTCTTTCATTGCATCAAGTGTCATTTCCTTTAATGTCAGCAGCGACAAAAAGGACATGGGCTGACCTACAAATATTATCTTCCCTTGCTCAAACTGCAACCGCTTTGAAATTATCAATCTTGAAAGAAAACCATACATCATATCACTTATATCATTTCATCAGAACCGAAATACCCTCCCTACCGACCTTCAGTCCATTCTTTGTGAATATCAAAGGAAAGTATCCTTTTGCATGTTTGGTCCTTCTCATCTTCCTGACCTGAAGGTTGTTTCCCTCCTCTCCTCCTATTCCCGTGAAGTAAAGAACTATCACACCATCCACAAGGAATTCCTCCACACCGAACCTCGATATCTTCTCACTTCCCTCTTCCATCTCACCTGTGATAATGGATGTTGCACCGTACCTCTTCAGTTCAGATATCAATGTCATCAAATTCTTCCTCACATCCGCCAGATTATCCGTGGCAAATCCCATCACAGATGTGGAGTCAACAGCTATCCTCTGATAGCCTTTTTCTTTCAACTCCTCGCGGAAATAAAATGGATCCATCTGTATTTTTGATGGCTCCTCATATCGCAGAACCAGTTTTCCCTTCTTCTCATAAGGTTTGAAATCCCAGCCGAAATCCAGAGCCGCCTCCCTTATCTCATCAGGATTCTCCTCGAAAGAGAGGAAAAGGCATTTTTCGCCATTCTGCAAACCATGCCATATGTACTGGGATGCGAATATGGTTTTGCCTGTACCGGCTGTTCCGCTTATGAGATTACAGGTTCCCTTGACAAAACCTCCCTGAATCAACCTATCCAGACCTGGTATACCAGATGGTACTCTCTCTATCCTGGGGGCACTCTTCCGCGGCAAATCAGCACCTGTATAATATCTATACAGTTCTATATAAATTTTGAAAAGATGTTCGATTATGGTCGAATATAGGGAAGTTTCAGAACGAAAGACTTAAATAAACAATATCCAAAGAAGTGAGAGTGATTGTATGGAGGATGTGAAAAAATTTCTTGCTGAAAAAAAAGGAATGATAGATAGTACAATTGAAAGTTACATACCCAGAGAGCTGGATGAGAAGAGTATTGAGTGGATGCTCGGTAAGGCAAAATACAAGTACAATCTTGAAGCGCCTCAGAAGACCATAATAGAGCCCATGTGGGAATTCCTGGACCGGGGAGGAAAGAGATGGAGACCGGCGCTGCTTCTGCTCGTGAATGAGGCGCTGGGCGGTGAACCTGAGAAGATAAAGGATTTGGTGGTTATACCGGAGGTCATACACAACGCAACACTCATGCACGATGACATAGAGGATGGAAGTGAAATGAGAAGGGGAAAGGAGTGTACCTACAGGATATACGGAATGGACGTGGCAATAAATCTCGGGGATGTGATGTTCTTCCTGCCATATCTCGTATTATTAAGGAACAGAATGGGTTTTGATGAAAAAACAATAAAGAAGGCCTATGATATCTGCATTCAGGAGATGATCAATATATGCTTTGGGCAGGCCATGGATATCTACTGGCACAACGGCCACGGTGATGATATAACGGAGGAGGAGTACTTGCAGATGTGCGCATACAAGACCGGAACACTTGCGAGGTTGTCTGCAAAGCTCGGTGCTCTCTTTGCCGGGGCTGATGAAAAGATTGTGGAGAAGCTTGGTGACCTTGCAGAGAGTATAGGAGTTGCATTCCAGATACAGGATGATATATTGAACATACTTCCACGTTCACAGGACTGGGGAAAGGAGGTGGGTGATGACATAAAGGAGGGAAAGAGAAGTCTCATGGTCATACACACTTTGAGGAATGGTAATGATGAGGACAGGAGGAGAATCATAGAGATACTGGATAAACCTGAGAAGACCGAAGAGGAGATAATGGAGGCCATAGAGATACTGAAGAGGAACGGCTCTGTCGATTATGCAAGAGAGTGTGCCAGAAGAATAGTGAGGGAAGCATGGGCGGAGGCGGATAAGATTCTCCCGGAGAGCAGTGCAAAGAGACATTTAGCGGCCTTTGCTCAGTATCTCATAGAGAGGGATGTTTGAACGACAAATGACGTTTTTCTTCACGTCTATTTTTAAAATTTTCGGCGCGGTTATAGGTTTTATGAAAATAAGAGTAAGTGATGAGAAGAATTATTTGAATTTTGTACTTGATGGTGAGAAGGGCTCTGCAATCTTTCAGAAACCTTATTACGGTTTGGAAGCATATCTTCTAAAACATATAAGCGTAAGTGAGAAAGGAAAGGGGTTGGGCTCATATCTTCTCAAGGAATCCCTCGAGTATCTTAAAGAATTGGGTTGTGAGGAGGTTCTTGTCTCGAGCTGGCCATGGACCGTTGGTTTTTATAAAAAGCATGGATTTGAGGTTATTGATTCGGGGTTTGATGAAGTGATCCTTAGAAAAGAGTTGTAGTCACATTCTCTCAGGAGCATCTATTCCGAGCAGGTTCAGTGAATCCTTTATTATATCTCTGCTCCTCTCCACCAGGAATAATCTTGTTTCTCTGGTAGGGCTTTCTGCTTCAAGGACAGGACAGTCCCTGTAGAATGCGCTGAAACTCGTGCACACCCTGTAGCAGAAGTTCGCTATATGATGCGGTGACCTCTCCTCCACAGACCTCTTCAAGGCATCACCAAACTTCGAGAGCGAAAGCAACAATCTCTTTTCGGATGGGTGTTCAACCCTTGCCTCCTTGAATCTGTATCCATCCGCCTTTCTCAGGATCGAACATGCCCTTGCATGCATGTACTGAAGATACGGTGCAGCATCGCCATCAAAGCTCAGCGCCTCCTCCCAAGTGAAGTTTATGGGTTTTGTTATTCCTGTTCTGAGGATGTGGTATTTCACAGCCCCTATTCCAATTGTTTCAGCTATATTCTCCTTTTTCTCCTTTATGAATTCCCTTTTCTCTATCTCCTGAAGAGCCTTCTCAACGGACTGGTCTATCAGAAGGTCCATCGGAGCGGTCAGACCCCTTCTGGTTGAAAGCTGAAGACCCTTGAAATTCACGAATGAATAGAAGATGCTCTCTATGGGTGTTCTGACTCCGAGAATATTAGTAAGTACTGTTCTAAGAACTTCTGCCTCGACCTTGTGATCCTCGCCGAGAACGTTTATTATGTAATCCGACTTCTTTGATTTCTCAAGATGGTACGCTATGTCTCTGGTCAGATACACGGATGTTCCGTTGCTTCTCTGAATCACGACCAGACCTCCTCTTCTCTCTATACCGAAACTCTGAAGATCAAGACCAATGGCACCGTTTTCTTCTTTGAAATATCTGCTTCTCTTCAGATTTTCTATGACCTTTTTGACATCACTGTTCTCCACATATTTACTTTCGTAATCAAACGAATCGTATTCAATACCCAGTCTCTCCAGAATCTTTCTCTGTCCTTTTATGCAATAGGATGCAACGCTCCTCAGCTCATGAAGAGCATCTTTGTCCCCGCTCTCGGCTCTCAACAGCAACTCATCCACTTCTTTCATCTCATCAGGATTCTCCTCAAGGTACTCATTGGCGGCCACATAATAGAACATCGTTTCAAAATCCTCCTTATCAGCATAGTCCTTGTACATCTCTCTCAGCTCTTTTTTTGGTTTCAATTTCCTCCTGGCCCATGCTATCATCGCGATCTGCTTTCCCATATCGTTTACGTAGTAGTGTGTATCAACATCATAACCCACGTATTTTAGTATCCTCTTGAGAGAGTCCCCTATCAGGGCATTTCTCACCCTTCCCACATGAACGGGTCCGGACGGATTCATTGAAGTGTGTTCTAAAAGTATCTTTCCCTTTCCGAAAGGTTTGAATCTGTATTTCACAAACCTCTCACAGAACCTGTTATAATTCAGGTGAAAATTGATGTAAGGTCCCACGACTTCCACTCTCTCTATCAGATCGAATTTCCCTTCATCCAGGTTCTCCCTTATCTGTTTTGCAATTTCATCCGGTCTTTTTTTGTATATTTTTGCAAGCGGGAAGCATGGAAATGCGAGATCCCCAAATCCTTCCTTCGGTTCTTCTAGGTCATTCATTTCTATGTTTTCCTCAGCCATCTTAAGAATTTCGAAAACCTCTTTCCTGAATTCCTCGAACATAAGAATAATTCTTCAGGAAGGGTTTTAAAGATTAATAAAATAAAAAAGAAACAGCAAACCCAGATAAGATTGAAAAAATCTGGGTTCTTTCAACGGATATGGGCTAAGCTGCCTTTCCTGAGAGTCTTCCTGAGCTGGAAAGTGTTGTTGCTGGTGAATCGGTCCTGTAGTAGTTAATGGTCACATCAATCTGATACGCATCTCCTGAGTCAAAATCGATTCCTGTTGTGGTTGCATCTATGAAGCTGCTCCTGTCACCGGCAGATATGGACTCACCGCCCGGTATCGTATAGGTTGAAGTGGTTGTCCCGTATGTAACGACTATCGATGTAACGTTAACGTCTACACCTGCCCTGTTCTCCAGCATTATGAGCAGGTGATCATCACTTGCCCTCCACTGCCAGTCGACCACATCTATTTTGCTGAACCCTGTCTTTGACTCGCCTACCAGTGTTGATGGTGAGAAAACTCCGTAGTAATAGAGAACACCACCGACTACAAGTATTATCAGGATAGCCCATCCGTATGTCATCAGATATTCCATTGCTGTCTGTCCTTTTGAACCTCTTAAAACTTTCATCTGAGGGTCACCTAAATTTAATTGAGACGACTCCTTTATAAATCTTTCATTTAGAAACCTACAAGAGAGCCCAGAACAGAAGATATCAGGATCTTTGCTACGAAAAATATTACAAGGGCCGTGCCGGTCAGGAAAGGCATGTACTTCAATCCGTTCCTTTCTTTCCCTGTCTGAATCAGACCTATGATAAGGGAACCGAAAACGGTTGTGAGTATGATGGTGGCTGTTGCGAACAGTTGCAGTTCTTCAACACCCACCTGCGGTCCTCCGAATTTTATCAGACCGCCCATTTGATTGAACAAATCTTCTGTTCCTGGCATGGTCTGTGACCAGAGCTCGTTGGTTATTTCAACAAAGTAAAGGGAAACAGCGAAGAGAAGAGGTGCACCTATCACCGATGCGAATATTATGAAGAGGGAATACATCATCACGTTGCTCTTGACCTGGTCCTTCATCGCTTTTGCTGTTCTTATGTCGTTAGCTGTCTCGTCAAGAAGGTGTCCCATCTCACCACCCGATTCTATCCCCTCTTCCACAAGCTTGAGCGCTCTTCTGAGAAGGACCGAGTTTATTCTCTTCTTCATACCCTCAAGGGCCTCGACCATGCTCTTACCGCCCAGAACTTCTGCCCCGACTCTGTGAATCTCCCTCTCAAGCGGTCCGAACTCCGGACGGGCTGCCAGCCATATAGCTCTGTCCATTGTCATCCCTGCTCTGATGTTCGCTGACATGAGCTGAAGCGCATCGGGAAGTATCTCATCAACCTCATTGGCCCGTGAATCAGCGATCATCACAAGTATCATATATATGAGACCCTGGAGTCCCAGAAAACCGATGGCAAACCCCAGAAGTGATAGGGGCAAGCTGAGGTTAAGAAATGTAAAGAGACCGAAGAGGAGGAAACCCGCTGATAATCCGTAGAAGAACATGAATCCGGAGAATTCTACGGCCGGTGTTGTCTCGAATCCAGCATAGTCCAATTGCTCCCGTATCTTCTCCTTGTAAGGGACAACATTTCCGACAAATTTGTATATTTTTTTCATGCATCACACCGATATTGCAGGTCTCTTCGTCTTTATGAAACCCATGAAGAAGAACTGGAACAGCCCCAGACCCAGGAGTATCAGCGGGAAGGTGAAGTCGGGTATCTGTATGCCCGAAAAGGTTGTGAGGATTATCATGAAGGTTATTCCAAGGCTGGGAATTATCACAGCAACTATCATGTATATCATGGTCCATGGGTTCAGCTCCTGACCGTATCTCCTTATCTCATTGGCCTGTCTCTGGGCAAAATCGTTGGTTATCGCTTCAAGTGTATCGCCTATGTCGCTTCCTGCCCTCAGAGCATTTGAAAGCTGCCACAGAGCTCGGCGAAAGAAAAGGGAAGGATTTCTCTCAGCACCCTTGTCGAGCGCCTCTATCTGTTTCTTCCCTCCAGCTATATCCTTGACTATGAGCTTGAACTCCTCGGAAAGCTCCTCGTAACCTTCACTAACGCCCACCAGAGCGTTGTAAAGGGGTACCCCGCTCCTGACCTCTATGAGTATGTGTCTCAATGCGAATAACAAGTTCTTCTCAAGGGTTTTTATCCTCTTCTTTGCGGTGACCTTCGGGTACAGACTCAGATAATAGAAAGGTATAAGAAAGAAAGTCAGCCCAACGATCGGACCTATGATATCTATCCTGCCCCTGACCACCAAACCAAGAAATGTTACGGTTGAACCGATGAGTAACGAGTAAAATAGGGATACGAAAAAGACAATTGACATATACTCAACAGGGTCTATATCGATCTTGCTCTGAAAAAGGTCCTTCTTCAGACCGGGTCGCATCTTTGCCAGGATGCTGCCGATACCGAGAAACCTGTGCGCTATCTTTCTGGTCTTCTCCATAGGAAAGGGTACTAAAGGGAGTTTCTTCTCCATCAGCATCACTTTATTAAGCCCCTTGCCCTCATCTCATTCAGGAGTTCCTGGGAGAATATGTCCTTAGGTTTCATGTTCTTTCTTACCCTTTCAAGTGCCATCTCCCTGTCCTTGTAGTAGTCCGCTATGACCTTTCCAACAGTGTTGACCGTTTTTATGTTGTTCTCCAGCATCCACTGGAGTATTCTTTGTTTTTCACGAAGGTCTTCGAATATCTCCTTTTCGGACATGCCTGTGTGCATCTGTATCTCATCCATTATCCTCACAGAATCCCTGCTCTGAATCAGCCTATCCTCTCTGGGGCTCCACCTGTAGAGGACGTTCATGTCAACGGTCATCCCCTCACCACTTCTCGTTATCTGTGGTATCACTTCTGCCAGCTGGAACGTCCTTCTAACACCAAGCCTCCTGTGCCTGAACTGGATGCACGTGAGGTGAAGCGCCTCCAGCATACTTGGTGGCAAACTTATGGGTGGATTTATCATCCTTCTCTTGACCTCGTCAGCGGTGTTTGCGTGAAGGGTTGAGTAAACGGAGTGGCCCGTGTGCATCGCCTCGAACAGAACCTCGGCCTGTCTCTGCCTCCTTATCTCACCCACTATGATTCTGTCCGGTCTCATCCTGAGGCTGTTTACCATTAACTCGAGCATGGAGACCTCGCCCTTGCCCTCAGGATTCGGTTCCCTGGTTGTCATCGGAACCCAGTGGAGAAAGTCCGGAAGCTGCAGCTCTCTCGTATCCTCTATGGATATTATCCTGTGGTTCGGAGGCATGAACGGTGTGAGGGCGTTAAGAAGGGAGGTCTTACCAGAAGCTGTACCTCCAGCTATTATTATGTTCAGCTCATACTGTATGGCAAGCCAGAGGAGTGCTGCCACCTCCTTTGAGAGTGTGTTGACCTTTGGGTCTATGAAATGGATTATGGTCCACGGGTTTCGGGCGAATTTCCTTATCGTGAGAGTATTCCCCTGAGTTGAGATGGGGAACAGGGTTGCGTTCACCCTGTCGCCTGAGATGAGGTGAGCATCCATCAGCGGGTTGAGGTTCGTTATCTGTCTTCCGACCCTTCTGCCTATCTGTGATGCGAAGTTGTATATCTCCTCCTCGTCCCTCAGAGTTATGTTGGTTTTGAGCCATCCGAACTCCTTGTGGTAAACCCATACAGGCTCCCTGGAGCTGTTTATAACTATCTCCTCCAGGTCATCATCCTTAAGGAGAAGTTCTATCTTTCCCAGACCGAACATCTGGTGAACCAGTCTTCCGGCAAGGCTCATCTGCTTCTTCTTATCAAGGCTTGGGAGGTACTTCTTGACCAGTTCCTGTGATATGTCCATGAAATTCTTCTTTATCCTCTCCATGGCCTCCGGGTCGAGAATCTCCCTGCCCGTTATCTTCAGTTTGGTTATGAGCTCGTCCCTTATCTGGTCCATAACAGCCTCGGTTGCGGATTTTATCTCCGGGAAGATGAGACCGTATGTGGGGACATAGTCGGCAGGCTCCTGAAATATCTTCACAGTTGCCTCAACATTGTCAGCAGTGACCGTATATTCCTTCATTAGATTTTTCATTTTCTCACCTTTTTCTTTCTGGCACTCCTTCTCTTTGTTCTGTGTTTTGTCTTGGGTTTCTTAGCGGATTTTTTCCGGGGTTTGACTTTGGATTTCTTCTTGGTTTCGTGTTTTCTCTTGGTCTTCTTTTCAGGCTTCTTTTCGGGTTCTTTCTCTTTTTTAAAAAGAAAATCAAAGAACGATTTCTTTCTCTCACCCTCCTTTACCTTTTCCTCGAGTTGGGTCAGGTCTTTGGAGAATTGCAGAAGGCTTTCATTCAATTCTTTGATTTCTTTTTCGTACCTCTTCATTACCTTTGATTTCTCATCAAGCTCTTTCCTCAGATCCTCAAGCTCTGAAAGTCCTCTTTTAATCGATTTCTTCACCTTTCTCATCTTTATGCCCTTGCGGATGCCCGGTGATAGTTTCTCCAGTTCCTCTATGGAACTCTTTATATCATCAACCTTCTTCTTTATCCCTTCCATGGAGTTTTTAATATAGAGAAAAATATCCTCAATGTCCTCATCTATCCTTTCAGTGCTCTCAATGAACTTCTTTCCGAGTATGTTCTCGATCTCCTTGGCTGTTTTTTCGGATTCAGAATCGATTCTCTTTTTGATGGTTATATCTCCGAGACCATAATTTAATGAAACGAGGTGATGCTCCTCGAATATCTTTGCCCACCTCTCCACAACATCCTGCTCCACTGACAAAATCTTGGCTGCCTCTTCCACCGTCACCCTCTTCTTCTGGTTCACAAGGTCGAGTAATTTATCCGCATCTGTCTCTATTAAAATCCTCTTGAGAACTTCCGTCTTCAATATATCAGCCTCTCAACACCAAACATCTCCACATGGGAAAGGGAAGCGCAGGTCTCATTATCTATTCTGAAGCTGCTCGGCATCCCCTTGACTCTATAATTATTTACAGGGTCCGTATTAAAATAGATATGGTCAACGTTGCTTCTGCTGAGTTTCACAAAGAGCCCGTAATCCGCCAGGATATCCTTTCTGACAAAGACATCCAAACCCATTCCCGGGCGGGAGTTAGTTAAACTGTTCTCGAGTCTGTCGAAGAATGACGGACCGTTTCCATCTACGTAGTATTGATTCGACCATGTCTCGTGGAGGTTCTGTATACTCCATACCTCTCCTGAATCAGCATCCAGAACTATTCTCGTGTTGTTCGGTATCAGCGACATTGCCGAGGAGTTGATTATGTAAGGTTTTGTGAACCCCACGAGTGGGTTTGATTCAGCAATAATCCCTGCGAATTCCTCCGGGTTCGGAACAGCAGCCATATCATCCGTCACGAGTATTGTGCTGGCTTTGTCCGGTATCGTGGATGCTTCGGATGATGACGCGATGAAACTGATGCCCGAGGTCCATGAATTGTTCCCTGTACCTGTTGCAAGAAGTGATGTGAAGTTATTGAACGGTGAATCTTTGAACTTGATGCTTACCCTCCCGTTTGTGTTGAGGGTGTAAGAGGGGTCTTCAAGACCGATTATACTAACCGTAACAGAGTCATTCATCTCCTTTGTAAATGAAAAGTCGCCCTTTATATCCTCTATTCTTATGGAATATCCCATATCGAAACCGACCAGAAAGTTATCCTCGAGTGATACATTCGTATTCCGGAGCTCTATATCGAGAAAGAATCCTCTGTCCTCACCTATTCTTTCCATTCTCTCCAGCCAGTCCCTCATCGTTGAGTTGGTCATTATTCCGGAGGGATTGCCGTTCACGGTTCCGTTCTCGAACAACTCCTTTATTCTCTCATCAGCCGAGTCCAGACCCTCGCCGGTATCTATAACATAATTTACTGCTGCTGTCAATGACCTCTGGCCTATTATTTCCATGGAGCGATGGATATCCTTCTCGACGCTCTGGAGAAAGAAGAAGGCGCTGTCCCTTCTCAGGGAGGATGAGATGCTCTGACTCACATCACCCGTCGAGAGGGAGTATGTGACAGTGAGTGTTATTATCGGTGCGAGCAGAAGAATGGTCATCAGGGAATAGTAGAATCCTCTTTTATTCATTCGGTTCACCCGCCCAGATTTTGAGTGTGAAGAGGTTTGGACCCCAGAGAAACGGGACGCCTCTTATTGTTGATGAGATTATCTCCACGTCATTTGAATCAAGCTCCACGTCACTCCTTCCGTTGTTATCGGAATCCAGCCGGTTTATCAATCGGAGGACGGCATCATCCAGAGCATCCCTTTCCGGGTCCCATGGATCGGAGTAATT
>Ga0180300_10000496_pt1 | contig 17231 bp, 13 predicted proteins | sample GuaBasSediGuay15_FD_121798 | JGI IMG/M metagenome (GOLD analysis project Ga0180300, IMG submission 121798) | Subseafloor sediment microbial communities from Guaymas Basin, Gulf of California, Mexico - Guay15, Core 4569-2, 21-24 cm | ecosystem: Environmental > Aquatic > Marine > Hydrothermal... | reverse complement strand
GTCCGCGTGTCCGCTCGGATGATTGTGCACCAGCACCAGCGCCGCTGCGTGTCGTGACAGCGCGGCTTCAACAACCCGACGGGGATAGATGATGGCCCGGTCAAGTGTCCCTTCATGTATGGTCTCGTAGTCAACCACTTCGTTCTTTGTGTTCAGATAAATCGCCAGGAATGCCTCATTCGGATGCCCCGCCAGCTTCGCCCGGGCGAAGTCAATCACAGCCTGCGGCGACCGGAGCGGGTCGCCGTGCTTCATGCGCTCAGCCAGATGGGCCACCTCGAGCTCCTTCACCAGCCGTATGAGTATGGCTCCCGCCGCCCCGAGGCCCGGAACTTTCCTTAGCTCCTCCAGGCTAGCGTCCAGCACCCGGGCGAGCCCGTTGAAGCGGCTCATGAGCTCCTTGGCCAGGGGTTTGACATCCTTTCGGGGCAGGGCGTAGGTCAACAGCATCTCCAGGAGCTCGTAGTCCTGCAGTCCGTCAGCTCCTGCCCTCTGAAAGCGCTCGCGCAAACGCTCTCTGTGCCCAAGGTAGTGCGGCCTGGCCGGGCTTGTCACCCAGTCCCCCTTCCGCATATCGTCACCACCAGACTTCATCACCCTTGCCTGATCCTGGGATTCGAATCCATAGGCACCAAGCCAGACGGACTCAATTCTAAGCGCATCCCCCCTCATTGTCTAGCCAACGCCAGGCTGCGCACCACACCCCGCGTCAGCGGCGCTCGGGCATCAGGCCGGGCGCCTCACATGGGGTTCGCGACGGTCACAGCCCTTCACATGAAGACCCTTTTCAAATAGTCTGAGTTAAGCTATGATTAATGACCATCGCGTCAGAACTCAGTCCAGATTCAGAGGAGGAGCGACACAACCATGAGGAGCGACATGGCCAAAAAGGGGATTGAGCGCGCCCCACACCGCGCTCTACTGCGGGCCGTCGGCTGCACCGACAGCGAACTGGAGCGGCCGTTCGTGGGCATTATCAACAGCTTCAACGAGATCATCCCCGGACACATACACCTACTCTCCGTGGCCCAGGCGGTGAAGGACGGGGTCCGCGAGGCAGGCGGCACCCCCTTCGAGATCAACACCATCGGTGTCTGTGACGGCATTGCCATGAACCACCCGGGCATGAGGTTCAGCCTGCCCAGTCGCGAGCTGATCGCTGACTCCGCCGAGGTGGTGGCCCAGGCACATGCTTTCGACGCCCTGGTCTTCGTGCCCAACTGCGACAAGATCATCCCCGGCATGCTCATGGCAGCGGTGCGGCTCAACATACCCTCCATTTTCGTCAGCGGCGGGCCCATGCTGGCCGGAAGGCTGGGCCAGAAGGTGGTTGACCTCAACTCGGTATTCCTAGCAGTTGGTCAGGTAACGAAGGGAGAAATGAGCGAGGCCGAGCTCGCTGAACTGGAGAGAGTTGCCTGCCCGGGTTGTGGCAGCTGCGCTGGAATGTTCACCGCCAACACCATGAACTGCCTCACCGAGGCTCTCGGCTTGGCCCTTCCCGGTAGCGGCACCATCCCCGCAGTTTCCCAGGCGCGGATCCACCTGGCCAGGGAGACAGGCCGCGCTGTTATGGGCCTCCTGGAGAAGGACATCCGTCCCCGCGATATCGTCACCAGGGACTCGGTATACAACGCCTTCGTGGTGGACACGGCACTGGGTGGCAGCACCAACTCCATTCTGCACGTGATGGCTATTGCCAACGAGGCCGGTGTTGAGTTCCCTCTAGCTGAACTGAACGAGATAAGCGCCAGGACGCCCCACCTTTGCAAGCTGAGCCCAGCTGGAGAATACCGAATCGAGCACCTCCATCATGCCGGCGGCATACCAGCGCTGATGCATGAGCTGAGTGACCTGCTGAACCTGAAAGTGAAGACAGCATCGGGGAAGTCGCTGGGTGAACAGATCGCCCAGGCGCGGGTCACGGACCAAGAGGTCATCCGACCTGCATCCAATCCGTACTCCGCCAGGGGAGGGCTGACCGTCCTTTTCGGCAATCTGGCGCCTGAGGGCGCTGTGGTGAAGAGCGCTGCAGTCGCCCCAGAGATGCTGGCGCATCGAGGCCCGGCCCGGGTCTTCAACTCTGAGGCAGAAGCCACCACCGCCATAATGAGCCGCACCATTAAACCGGGTGAGGTGGTAGTCATCCGGTATGAAGGGCCCAAAGGGGGCCCGGGAATGCCGGAGATGCTGACACCCACTTCGCTGCTCAGCGGCATGGGTATGGACAAGGAGGTGGCCCTGGTGACCGATGGGCGTTTCTCTGGAGCCACCCGTGGGGCAGCCATCGGGCACGTATCGCCGGAGGCCGCCGCCGGTGGGCCTATCGCCGCGCTCCAGGACGGTGATATTATAGACATCAATATCCCTGAGTGCAGGCTTAACATTGAGCAGTCTCAAAGCGAGATAGAAGCGCGGCTGGCCAGGCTGCCCGCCTTCCAACCCAAGATAGACACCGGCTACCTGAAACGGTACTCAGAGAAGGTGACCTCAGCCAGCAAGGGCGCCATTTTTGCAACGTAGGGGGAGCAAAGCATGAAACTGACAGGGGCTCAAATTGTCTGCGAGAGTCTGGTGAAAGAAGGGGTGGAGGTCATCTTCGGTTTCCCCGGTGGGTCGGTACTGCCGTTTTACGATGCCCTGCCGCAGTACCCGCAGTTGAGACATGTACTGGTCCGGCACGAGCAGGGAGCAGCCCACGCGGCCGATGGGTACGCCAGGGCTACCGGGCGGCCAGGGGTGTGCTGTGCCACTTCAGGGCCCGGTGCCACCAACCTGGTGACTGGAATCGCCAACGCTTACCTCGATTCGGTGCCCGTAATCGCCATGACAGGGCAGGTGGCCAGGCCGTTCATCGGCAAGGATGCCTTCCAGGAAATTGATATCACCGGCATCACCCTGCCCATCACCAAGCACAACTACATCGTCCAGAGGGCGGCCGATCTGGCCAGAGTCTTCAAGGAGTCCTTCTACATCGCCAGCACCGGCAGGTTGGGCACCGTGCTCATCGACGTGCCCCGCGACGTATTCATAGAGGAGGCCGAGTTCCATTATCCGGCCAGGGTCGACCTGCCTGGATACAAACCTGTGCTGCGCGGGCATCCGGCCCAGGTCAAGAAGGCAGCCCAGCTCATAAACCAGGCCAAGTGCCCTCTGATTATCGCCGGCAGGGGCGTGATCGTGTCTGCCGCATACGATGAACTGAAGGAGTTGGCCGAGAAGGCACAGATACCGGTGACCACCACTCTGCTGGGGGTAAGCTGCTTCCCCGAGGACCACGTACTGAGCCTCGGGATGCTCGGGATGCACGGCATGGCCTGGGCCAACTTGGCCACGAACCATGCCGATCTCATAATTGCCGTCGGCATGAGATTTGACGACCGGGCCACTGCCATGGTCAGTGGCTTCGCCCCAAAGGCCAAGATCGTCCACATCGACATCGACCCGGCCGAGATCGGGAAGAACGTCAGGGTGGACGTCCCCATCGTGGGAGATGTGAGGAACGTCCTCCAGGAGCTGAACAAGCTGGTGTCGCAGCAAACTCATACCGCCTGGATGCAGCAGCTAGACCAGTGGCGCGACGAGCACCCCTCGACAGCCATCAGGGAGGGAAACGAGGTACTGCCCCAGTACGTCGTCCACAGCATCTGCCAGGTGACCGACAGCAACGCCATCGTGGTCACTGGAGTGGGACAGCACCAGATGTGGGCCGCCCAGCACTTCTGCTACAAGAAACCCAACAGCCTCATCTCGTCTGGTGGCCTGGGGACTATGGGCTTTGAGCTTCCAGCCGCCATCGGGGCCAAGGTCGGCTGCCCCGATGAAACGGTCTGGTGCATCGCTGGCGACGGCGGTTTCCAGATGACCATGCAGGAGCTGGCCACCGTAGTCCAGGAGAACCTGGCTGTCAAGATAGCCATCATGAACAACGGTTATCTTGGCATGGTCAGGCAGTGGCAGGAGCTTTTCTACAAGCGCCGCTATGTGGCCACGCCTCTGACTGGCCCAGACTTTCTGAAGCTAGCCGAGGCCTATGGCATCGCTGCCCTGAGAGTCACCACGAGAAACGAAGTGGTCCCCGCCATCCAGCGCGCCATGGAGCACGACGGGCCCTTCCTTATCGATTTCATGATCGAGCCGGAGGAAAGCGTTTATCCCATGGTGCCGCCGGGAGCCAAGCTGGCTGATATCATCGAAGACCCCAGAGGAAAGCTGAAGGTGCCCAGCACCAGTTCCAGGGTGAGCAATGTGTGAACCCTCACTTCACAGGCTCTGCGTAAGTGACAGGAGGTAACATCCATGAGCCAAGAGAAGCATACCATAGTGGCGCTGGTGGCTGACAGGCCGGGGGTGCTCAACCGGGTGGCCAGCCTGTTTCGCCGACGCGGTTTCAACATTGACAGCATTGCCGTGGGACAGACGGAGAAGAAGGGAGTGTCCCGGATGACCATGGTGGTTACCGGTGACGCTGCCACCATAGAGCAGGTACGAAAGCAGCTTGACAAAGTCATAGACGTCATAAAGGTGTCCGACCTGATCACTGAGAGCACCGTGGAGAGGGAGTTGGCCCTCATCAAGGTCAAGGCCAACTCCGAAAACCGCAGCGCCATCATGCAGATCGTCGATATCTTCAGGGCCAACATTGTGGACGTGGCCCGCGAGTCTGTCACCGTCGAGGTGACCGGCGACGAGGACAAGATAGCCTCCCTACTCAACCTCCTCGGTGATTTCGGCGTCAAGGAGCTGGCCCGCACCGGGCGCCTCGCTATGACCAGGGGTACCATCCTGCCCTAGCGGGCAGTCCCAGCACCGCTTCTCCACGCAGCAGGTCTCGTACAGATGGATCAGACCCTGCTGCGCGCAGGCCGATGGCAACTTCGGCTGCTCGTCAAAGAGTTGGAGCCCCATGCACCGGGTCACCCAGTTCTCCGCCAACCGTGGGTGCCTCAGATAGACCTGCCTGGCCTGTTCCGCAAGCCACGGCTCCCCGGTCTGCTGTCCCCAGCACCACAGGAAAGGAAGGAGCACGTTCACCACGATGTCACGTGACCTGCCACTCCCGACCAGGCTGGGCCTGCCCCGTGTCTCAGCCCCGAAATCAAAGTGCCCTCCCCAGTAGCCATCGCCATCCACCGTCATGCTCTGCTCCAGCCTGCGATGGACCTCATGGTCAGGCCATTCGGCTACCAGGTGCGACATCTCCCCTAGCATATCGTTTCCGTACCTGGAGACGAGATGGCTGGCCGCCACTGCGCGGCGCACCGGGTGGTTCTCCGGTCTCACCCTGAAGAGCGTCCACTCAGCTACAGCCATCGCCGGCGACAGCTCCCAGCAGCGCCAGAGACGCTCCAGCCTGTCTGTCTCCCGCTGGCCCGCTGCCGGCAGGCACCGGCCCTCACCTCCTCTGCCCCGCTGCGATGGCAGCAGGCCGCCAGTGCCCAGGAGAATTGCCTGTATCCAGCTGATGCCCTCATGGCCGCGATAATCGTCAATGCGGCTCAGGGGCACCAGGCAGGCCAGCTTCTCAAAAGGTCTCTTGTTCTTGGCATAGCCCAGCGCTCGCATCCAGCCTTCATACAGCGCCTGCTGCGGACCTACTCGGGCCAGCCTCCTGGCGAATCGCCCTGCCTTCAGCCGGAAGCGCTCCTGGCCGGCCTCCGCCAGCACACGGCTTGTCCAGGCCTGGCCCCTCCGCCTGACCGTGGCCCGGCAGGGCGATTCCGGCGGGGAGAGGCCGCGTGCCTGCTCCACTTCCTCAAGCCGGCATGTCAGGTAGGGCGACACGGCCAGGATAGGCACTTTCTCTCCGTTGCTCAGCGGGCTCACTTCCTGCCCGCCATCCCAGAGCACTACGTGCAGAATCACGCTGTCATAGTTGGCGTCCCGGTGGTGCCCGTGCGCCTGCCAGTCCTGCGACCGCATGTGCAGCTCAATATCCCCCCTGACCACCCTGTCCCCATCCAACGCGATGGCGGCGTCGCAGAAGTCAGGGCCACTGTCGGTGCTCTGCCTGCCGGGGTAAAGCACCCGCACGGTCTGCCCGCCGACGGTTTCCAGGTCGCCCCGTCTTATCAACTGGCGCTTCCACACTTCAGCCAAAACGCTCTCTCTGACCGCCAAAGCCATCTCCTGGGGATACCTTCACCTACCCGTTAAAACCCCCAAGCAGACCATCCCCGCACCGCTCAGCCAGGCCACCCTACCATTAAGACCAGGGGTATCTCACACCACCTCGCCCTCTCTGTGACCCCCAAGCCCGCCTCCTCTGGATGCCTTTACACTATTACGTGTAAACGAGGCAAAAAAGAAGACCTTACTCCTGCCTCAACCGAGCTCCGCCTCGTCCCTCTCTGCTGGCCAGATCAAAAGCCTGGCACCCTGCTGAACACCGTTCACACTACTTTATCCCCGCCTGGCCATTACCACCCTGGAAGTCTCTGACGCGGTTCGGTCATCGTTATACTGGCCTACGCCAGTACCACTACTCCGCCGGGCTCCAGGTCCGTTTCTCATCAATGACGTGCACCACCTGCCAGCCACGCTCACGCAATCCATCCCCAATGAAGCGCCGGTGGCAGCGCCAGGGAAGCCTCTCGGCACACACCACAGCGGTCCTCCGCTCAGCAGCTATCCGTTCCAGTTCGTCCAGCCCTCGCCTGAACTCCTCACTGCCGGAGAAGGCCTGGTAACCCCCCGTCCGATACCCACCCAGGCTGTCACCCAGGTAGTGGTAGCCCAGCCCCACCTTCGGCAGGGACGTGGCCATCTCCTCCCGCCTGAAGTGCTCGAACCGGCTGCTGGGAAAGCGACGCACATCAACCACCGCCTCCACCCCCAGCCCCTTCAACAAGGACACGAACTCGTCGGCGCTCCGGGTGCTTGTCCCCACTGTGTACACCAGTCTGGTGGCGCCTGCCAGCAGTTCCCCGCTCCGATCGCCGTCAGGCACCTGTTCATCATGGTAGCACTGCCCAGACCCCTCAGCCGCGCTGCGCACCATCATCCACCTGGAGGTCGTCGTCACTGCCCGTTCCATAGAAGCCAGCCCTCTCGGCTATGATACTCAGCAGCGTTGCCGAGGCGCCACGGGGCCGGTACATCCCCGTCTCCCATTCGCTGATGGTCTGCTGCCGCGTTCCCATCTGCCCGGCCAGCTCCTGTTGGGTAACCCCCAGGTGCCGACGCAGGGCCCGGATACGCTGGCTGTCCCATGCTGGCGTACCTCTGCGCTTCATGGCTGGCATCTTACACGTTTACGTGTATCCCTGTCAAGACCCGCCGGCAACCTCGTCAAATGAGATAACACCCACCCTCCGCAGCCCCCGGGCGGTTGCCGGTGTGGCCCCACCCGTCAACGCCCCTTCAGAGAGGCCAGCACCTGTCCTACCGGCAGCGTATTCAATATGTGGCGCGCCTCACACCAGCCACGCCGCGCTGTGCCCACGCCGTAGCGCATCAGCGCCAGGTGCTCCGCCGCGTGGGCATCGCTGCCCAGGGTAAGCTTCACCCCCAGCTCCCTGGCCCGAAAGACATGACTGTCCTTCAGGTCCAGCCGGTCCGGCATGGCATTTATCTCCAGCGCCGTTCCCGTTCGGGCCGCGGCGCGGAAGACAGCTTCCATGTCCACCGCTACCGGCTCCCGCTCCCCCAGCAACCGGGCGGTGGGGTGGGCTATGATATCCACGTGCCGGTTCTCAATGGCCGCCAGCAGTCTGCGGGTCATCCTGGCCTCGTCCTGACCCAGCGCCGAGTGGACCGCTGCAATCACCACATCCAGGTCTGCAAGCATCTCGTCGGGCAGATCGAGGCTGCCGTCGGCGCGGATGTCTACTTCTATGCCGCTGAGCACGGTGAAGCCATCGAGGCTCTCGTTGAGCCTTCTGATCTCCGTCATCTGCTGCCTCAACCGCCCCTCATCCAGGCCATGCGCAATTCCCCGTCCGCGCGAGTGTTCCGTGATGGCCAGATACTGGTATCCCAACGCCCGGGCTGCTGCAACCATGGTCTCAAGGGAGTCACGCCCGTCACTCCAGTTGGTATGGACGTGCAGGTCACCCTTGATATCCCCTAGCTCCACCAGAGTAGGAATGGCCCCTCGCTCCGCGGTCTCCAACTCCTGTTCCCCCTCCCGCAACTCGGGAGGGATCAGCGGCAGGCCCAGGCGGCGGTAAAAGTCCTCCTCCGCAGCGAACTTCTCCAGCCGGCCGGTCTTCAGGTCCGTGATGCCATACTCGCTCAGCTTCAGCCCGCGGCGGCGTCCCCGTTCCCTCAGAGCAATGTTGTGCTGCTTGCTGCCAGTGAAGTACTGGAGCAAGGAGCCAAAGGCATCGTGCTCCACCACGCGGAGGTCCACCTGAAGGTCACGATCGGTGACTATGCTGGCCTTGGTACTCCCCTTTGCCAGCACCTGCCTAACCTGCGCCAGGCCGGTGAAAGTATCGATCACCGCCTGGGCGTTGTCGGCCGTGCCCATCAGGTCGACGTCTCCTACGGTCTCCTTGAACCGGCGCAGGCTTCCCGCCGGGGTCAGGTTATGCACCTCACATCGCTCCCGTAGAGACGATATGATGTCCTCGACCTGGGGCAGGGCCACTCCCAGGGGGATGCGCTGCTCCTTGGTCCGGAGCGACTGGAGGTGACGCAGAATATTCTCCGCTGTTTTATCGCCCAGTCGATAGAGGCTGGCCACTTTGCCCCCAGCCAAGGCCGCCTCCAGGTCTTCGACCGACCTCACCCCTAACTCCGAGACCAACCGCAAGGCGGTTTTGGGGCCAATGCCAGGGATGTCTAACAGGGTGGTAATCCCCTCAGGGAACTCAGCCCGCAGCTTCTCGTAGTATTCCAGCCGGCCGGTCGTCAGCAGCTCGGTTATCTTCTTGGCTATGGCGTCGCCCACACCGGGCACCTGCCTCAGCCTGCCCTCGGCCATCAACTGCTCAACCTCTACGGGGAGGTGCTCTATAGTGCGGGCTGCTTTCTGATAGGCCCTGACTTTGAAAGGCACTTCCCCCTTGAGCTCCAGGAAATCGGCGATATCCTGGAATACCTTGGCGACCTGGCTGTTCTTCATGATGACGCCCTCTGGCTGGGCCTGGCCTGGAGGATGGTCTAGTCTCGGCACCGGTCCGCCCTCGTGGGCCGGGCGGCCGGTCTCCATTTGCTGGAACCCTACTGGCCCGCCCCGCAACACCTCTTGTATTTCTTGCCGCTGCCACAGGGACAGGGGTCATTTCGGCCCACCTTCTTGTTGGCCAGTGGGGCCTGCGGCCTGGCTGCTACCGGCTGTGGTTGCCCACGTGCTCCTGAGGGTGCTGCTTCCTTCTTCACGATGTCCACGTGATAGAAGGTGCTCACCACGTCGTGCCGGATGTTGGCCAGGAGGCTCTCAAACAGGGCATGACCCTCCTTCTTATAGGCCACCAGAGGATCACTGTGCCCCACCGCCTGAAGCCCGATCCCCTGCCGCATGTGCTCCATCATGGTCAAATGCTCCATCCACAGCCGGTCCAGGGTGCGGAGCATCACCAGGCGCTCGAGCACACGCATCTTGTCCGGACCGAGCTGGGCCTCCTTCTGCTGGTAGACCGAACTAGCGTAATCAGCGAGCATGCCCTCGATCTCCACCGGGTCTTTGCCCGCCAGAGAATCCCGGTTCAATTCGGGCGGCAGAGGCAGAATGCGGCCCACGTCCTCCAGAAGCCCCTCCAGGTCAACCTGGTCACTGTCCACGTGGGCCGCCACCACTTCCTTGAGCTCGTCCCGGATCATGGACTCGATGTTTGCCTTGAGATCAGCCCCGCTCAGTATCCGCTTCCTCTCGCCGTATATCACCTCGCGGTGCCTGTTGACCACGTCATCGTAGTCCACCAGGTGCTTCCGTATCTCAAAATGGTAACCTTCGACCCGCACCTGGGCGTTCTCAATGGCCTTGCTGACCAGCGAGTGCTCTATGGGGACATCCTCGCCAACCCCAGCCCACTCCATAAAGCCCTTCACCCTATCGCCACCAAAACGATGCACCACGTCGTCTTCCAGCGACACATAGAAGCGGGAGCTGCCCGGGTCTCCCTGGCGTCCGGCACGGCCGCGCAACTGATTGTCAATCCGGCGTGCCTCGTGCCTCTCGGTCCCTATCACGTGCAGCCCGCCGAGCTGGACTGCCTTCTCGTGCTCTGCCAGCCACTCCTCACGGGAGCGGCCTTCCGGGCTCCCTCCCAGGATGATGTCCACGCCCCTACCTGCCATATTGGTGGCCACGGTTACCGCCCCCACCCTGCCCGCCTGGGCTATGATCTGGGCTTCCTTCTCATGGTTCTTGGCATTGAGCACCTGGTGAGGCACCCCGCGCCTCCGGAGCAGATCGCTCAGACGCTCCGACTTCTCTATTGAGGTGGTGCCCACCAGCACCGGGCGTCCCTCAGCATGGAGGGCCTCTATCTCATTGGCCACGGCCTTGAACTTGGCTTCCTCGTTCTTGTATACGTAATCACTGTGGTCGACGCGGATCGTCTCCCTGTTGGTGGGAATGACCACCACCTCCAGCTTGTATATCTTGTTGAACTCCTCGGCTTCCGTGACCGCCGTCCCTGTCATCCCGGCCAGCTTCTGGTACAGACGGAAGTAGTTCTGAAAGGTGATGCTGGCCAGCGTCACGCTCTCCCGCTGTATCTTAACCCTCTCCTTGGCCTCTATGGCCTGGTGCAGTCCCTCGGAGTACCGCCTGCCGAACATCAACCTGCCGGTGAACTCGTCCACGATGATCACCTGGCCGTCCTTCACCACGTAGTCTCTGTCCCTCCTGTAAAGCGCATGCGCCTTCAGGGCATTGTCCAAGTGATGAGTGAGGACGTAGTTGCTCGGATCGTAGAGGTCAGGTGCCTTGAGCAAGCCCTCTTTTCTGAGCAGCTTCTCCATCTTGGCCACGCCTTCATCGGTCAGCATCACAGCCCGCGCCTTGGCGTCAATAGTGTAGTCTTCCTCCGCCACCAGTCGCTGCACCAGCCTGGCAAACGTGTAGTACCGCTGCGTTGCCTCCTCGGCTGCCCCGCTGATGATCAACGGCGTGCGCGCTTCGTCAATCAGAATGTAGTCTACCTCGTCGACAATGGCATAGTGCAGAGACCTCTGAACGCACTGCGACAGGTCAACCACCATGTTGTCCCGCAAATAGTCAAACCCAAACTCGTTGTTGGTGCCGTAGGTTATGTCAGCTTCATAAGCCTGGCGCCGCGACACCGGCCGCATGGACGGCCATCGCGGGTCGTCCGACTCATACCCCGGGTCAAACAGGAAGGACGCCTCATGCTGGATGCTGGCCACACTCACCCCCAGTGCATGGTACACCGGCCCCATCCAGTTCGGGTCCCGCTTGGACAGGTAGTCGTTCACGGTGACCAGGTGACAGCCTTCGCCGGTAAGGGAGTTGAGATATAGCGGAAGGGTGGCCACCAGAGTCTTGCCCTCACCAGTCTTCATCTCGGCAATTTTGCCCTGGTGGAGGACAACCCCACCCATTAGCTGGACGTCAAAGTGGCGCTGGCCCAGTGTCCGTTTCGCTGCCTCGCGCACGGCAGCGAAAGCCTCTGGAAGAAGATCGTCAAGCTTGGCCCCGTCTCGATATCGGGCCTTAAACTGGTCGGTCTTGGCCCGCAGCTCAGCATCACTCAGTCGTCCAAAGTCAGCCTCCAGAGCATTCACACGGGCAACCAGAGGCTGCACTCGCTTGAGCTCTCTTTCGTTGGAATCTACCAGCCTGCCCAACCACTTTAACATTTGCCCTCTTACTCAGTCTCAAACATTGCTCCCATTGACTGGCCAGTATGGATGCGCCGAATGGCCTCACCCAGAAGTGGAGCCATCGAGAGTACAGTGATCTTGTCCAGCTTCTTTCGACCCGTCACGGGGACTGTGTCAGTAACTACCACCTCTTTGACCGGGGACTCAGCTATCCTTTCCACAGCAGACCCTGAAAGGACCGCGTGAGTGCAGCACGAGTACACCTCCTTGGCCCCCTGTTCCAGAAGAGCCTCAACCGCTCCAGTAAGTGAGCCAGCGGTGTCTATTTCGTCATCTACCGTAAGCGCACACTTCCCCTTCACATCGCCAATGACGTTCAGGGTATCCACCCTCTCTGCGTTGCCTACCCGCCTCTTTTCAATTATGGCCAGCGGAGCATTGAGCTTCGCTGCCATGTCTCTGGCCCGCTTGGAGATGCCAATATCAGTAGCCACCACCACCAGATCGTCCAGCGCCTTGTCCCTGAAGTAACCGCTCAGCAGATACAGCGCCGTCAACTCGTCCACCGGTATGTGAAAGAACCCCTGGATCTGTCCGGCATGCAGGTCCACGGTGAGCACACGGTTGGCGCCTGCAACTGTGAGGAGGTCAGCCACCAGCCTGGCCGTGATTGGCACCCTCGGCTGGTCTTTCTTATCGGTCCTGCTGTAGGCGTAGTAGGGAACAACCGCGGTGACCCTGCCCGCCGATGCTCTCTTCACAGTGTCGAGCATAATGAGCAATTCCATCAAGCTCTTGTTTACGGGGGAGCAAATCGACTGAACCACAAAGACATCCCTTTCCCTTATGTGCTCCAGCAAGCGCACGAAAATGTTCTCGTTGCTGAACTCGAACACCTCGGCCCTGCCCAGCGGTATGCCCAGATACTCACATATCCCATGGGCCAGGTCGGGATGCGCATTGCCGGTAAACACCTTCAGTTCATCGATCATTGATTCCCCTCCAAAGCCAACGCCTCAGTCACAGTATAGCACAGCATCATCAGGCATCCAACGGAGCAGCATGAAAGGAATAACCACCGCCGCTTTCCTGGCCATCTGTTCCCGCATCGGGCCTGTTAACAAACAGGCCCACCAGGACACAGGGAGATCACATGTCGAGGCCGATGTCGAGAGACGTGACCGAGTGTGTCAGAGCGCCGACGGAGATAAAATCAACCCCCGTCTCAGCCACCTGGCGCACGTTAGCCATGGTGATGCCGCCCGAGGCCTCCAGTAAGACGCGGCCCTCCAGCAGCTCCACAGCCCGGCGCATCTCGTCCAGGTCCATATTGTCCAGCATGACCATATCCGCGCCCGCCTCCGCTGCCTCCAGAGCCTCCTGGGCACTGTTTGCCTCCACCTCCACCCGCAGAGTCAACGGGGCCTCATCCTTCGCCCGGGCAATGATATCCCTCAGGCTTACACCCTGGGATCTAAGGACGGCCAAATGATTGTCCTTGATCAGCACTCCATCACCCAGGTTGAAGCGGTGGTTGTGCCCTCCGCCCATTCTGACAGCATACTTCTCCAGGACCCTCAATCCCGGAGTCGTCTTTCGCGTGTCCACAATCCGAGCCTTCAACCCCTCCACCGCTTCCACATAGCGCCTCGTCTGTGTGGCTATACCGCTGAGGCGCTGCAAGAAGTTCAGGGCCACCCTCTCGCCTTTGAGCATACCGGCGACGTGCCCCTCCAGCTCGGCTATCACTTCTCCCGGTTCCAGGCGAGCACCGTCGGCTGTAGCCACATCCAACCGCACAGAGGGGTCCATCCTGCGAAAGACTAGGCTTGCTACCTCTATCCCGGCCAGAACTCCCGCACACCTGGCTACCAACCGGGCCCTTCCACCCATCCCAGGTGGCATAAGGGCACTGGTGGTTACATCACTCCATGCCGCGTCTTCGGCCAGAGCGCGGTCAACTAGGTCCTCCACCTGTCCCCAACCCACCTCTGATCTTCTACCCCACTCTGAATACAACGTGCCTCACCCAGTCTTCGGAAAGCTGAGGGTAATCAGTACGGTAGTGCGCGCCGCGACTTTCGGTCCTGAGCAACGCCGATTCTGTCATAAGCCGGGCTGTCAGCACCAGGTTGGCCAACTGATGCGAACTTCGGTCAGACGGCTCCTCCATGTATCTCTGCCACGTGGCAAGCACGTTGGCCGCCTTCTCAAGCGTCTCTCCTGAGCGGATAATCCCTACCTTCTCCCACATCAGCGTCTGCAGTGCAGTAAGGCTGAGAGGCGGCACCGGTTCCGAGGCCTCTCGCTCTGGAAGACGGCGACAGTCCGTTCCATGTGTGCCAGCAGGGGCTGTGGCCCCGCCCTGATCGATCCTCTGAACCACCCGCTTGCCGAACACCAGCACCTCCAGCAGCGAGTTGCTGGCCAACCGGTTTGCCCCGTGCACTCCTGTACAAGCTACCTCGCCAACGGCAAAGAGCCCGCCGACATTGGTCTCCCCCCATGTGTTGGTCCGGACACCCCCCATCATGTAATGGGCCGCCGGCGCCACTGGGATGAGCCCCTTGGTGATGTCCAGGCCGTGATCGCGGCAAAAGCGGTAGATATGGGGAAAACGGGTCTTTATCAGGTAGGGCGGCAAGTGAGTGACATCAAGGAACACCCTGTCGCTTTTCGTCTTCTTCATCTCGCAGACCAGGCCGCGCGTCACCACGTCCCTCGGGGCCAGCTCTCCTTCCTCTGCATAGTCTGGCATAAAGCGGTAGCCCTCCACGTTCCGCAGGATTCCACCTTCTCCCCTGACCGCCTCAGAGATCAGGAAAGGATGAACGCCCGGCAGCCGTATCGCAGTCGGATGGAATTGGAAGAACTCCATGTCCATCACCTCAGCCCCTGCTCTGAAAGCAAGGGCCACCCCGTCACCCGTAGCCACCTCTGGATTCGTTGTATATTTGAACAGGCAGCCGGCACCACCGGTAGCTAGAATTAGATTGCGGCAGCCGAACTCCTCGACGGAGCCCGTGCGGCAATCGAGGGCCTTTATGGCCTCCACCTTTCCCCCAGACACAACAATCTCCGTACCCAGACAGTGTTCCAGGACTTGCACCCCCGACGAGCGTACCCGCTGACTCAGAGTCACCTCTATGTGCTCCCCAGTGGCATCCCCACCGGCGTGCAACACACGCGGGGCGCTGTGCGCCGCCTCCCTGGTCAGGGCGATCTCACCGTTGATCGTATCAAAGGGGACACCTAGATTTATGAGGTCGGCGATGCGGTCGGCGGACTCCTCCACCAGCAGGCGCACCGCCTCCGGATCAGATAGGCCCGCCCCGGCCTCCATGGTGTCCCTGAAATGCGCCTCAGGTGAATCCCCCTTACCGATCGCAGCAGCAATGCCTCCCTGGGCATACCGGGTATTGCAGTCATCAATGCCACCCTTGGTCAAGATCAGGACACTGCCCCGCTCCTGCGCAAGCAACGCCGTGTACAACCCGGCAATACCACTACCTATGATCACATAGTCATAGTCCGCCATCTACCGCACACCCCGAACAGGCAATCTTTGCCTTCGCTTCCCCCGGGCCTCCTCACACCGAAATATCTGGGCAGAGCACAGGGCCCCGGCACCGGCAGGATGCCCCCCAGGTAACACACTACCGATCTTCGAGGCAACGGCCTCCTGTACCACCCCCTGCACCTCTGCTGCCTGCTGAGAAAGGAACTCCACAGACCAACCAGGGAACCAGCGCCATCCGTAGGGCCGGTCCTGATTTGCAAAGAGGCAGCTCTAGCCTTCCAACATCTGTGCCACCGCTTCGCGGTGAAAGTCCGCGTCACCGAAGGACGCCTCGGCTGCCTTGGCCCGCCTGGAGTAGAGCTGCATATCGTGATCCAGAGTGAATCCTATTGCCCCGTGCACCTGATGCCCCAGGGCACACACCCGCCTGTAGGCGTCGCTCACCCAGGCCTTCGCCACGGCGGCTTCCATGTCACACGGAAGCCCTTCGCTGATCTTCCAGGCCGCCTGGTAGGCCAGGTAGCGCGCGCTATCGACATCCAGGGCCATGTTGGCACAGTGGTGCTGGATAGCCTGGAAGCTTCCAATGGGGCGATCAAACTGGACTCTTTCCTTGGCATACTCCACCGTCATCTCCAGCACCTGCTGGGCTCCTCCCACCATCTCTATGCTCTTCGCCACCGCCGCCCGCTGCAACGACCTCTGCACCACACTCCAGCCACCGTCAACAGTACCCAGCACATCTGCCGCCGGGACAGCCACGCCGTTCAACGTCACCCCGCATTGCCTGTCCTTGGCCAGGCTAGGCAGTACTTCGCAAGCCAGCCCCTCACTTTCACTCCTGACCAGGAGCAGGCTGATCCCATCTTCTCCCCGACTTCCCTTCTTTGTCCGGACGGCACATATCATCCAATCGGCCACGTGAGCATCGGGGACAAACAATTTCGTCCCATCGATTATGTAATGGTCCTTGTCCAGGACAGCTTCAGTGGATATGCCACTGGCATGGTACCCTCCGTCGGCCTCGGTCAGGGCCAGCGTCATTACCATGCTGCCCTCCGCCATCGGAGCCAGGAAGCGCTGCTTCTGCTCCGCCGTACCAACATCGAGAACCGTCAAACCGCCGAGAACCACCGTGGAGAAAAAGGGCCCCGGTAGACAGGCACGGCCCATTTCCTCCAGCAGCACCGCCAGGTCCAGGAATGTGCCTCCACCGCCTCCATACTCCTCAGGAAAGGGCAACCCCATCCAACCAAGCTCGGCCATGCTCTGCCACAGGTGAGCCGGGTGGCCCTTCTTGTCTTCCTCCATCTCCCTGACCAGGCTCTTGGGACACTCAGTCGCCAGGAAGTCCCTGGCTATCTTCCTCAGCATCTCCTGCGGTTCCGAAAGTCCTAAGTCCATGCTCTCTGCCTCTCTTCTTCAATCTCTAATCTCTTAGCATACATGTGCCCTCGGGGACGTTGGCCAACGCACCAGAAAAGCCGGTCGGCCCAACAGGCTAGCCCACCAGGGGCGTCATCGCTCCGCCACAGGCAATATCCCACCGAGAAGCCTCTGAAGGGCCATGGAATGGCTGCACACCCCCCAGCCAGCGAAGAAATGGCATGAGCAATGCCATTTCCCACCCCGGTAGCTAACGGCATGGGTGCCGTGGTCGCCCTGGAAAGTTGCCTCGAATTCAGTGAGTATTACCCGATCCTTGTCTTCCGCGTAGCGTCTGGCCTTGTCGATCTTTCCAATCAAGCTGGACTGCATCGCCACCCTGTTCCGCATATCATCTTACCCCTTGCCGCCGCACAGGTCAACGAGCACGGCAGGCTGCTGCCGGCCGTTGGCAAGGCCCCGGAGTCCGGCCTTGTGGGTGTCCGAGGACCGACCTGACACCCGGCCTATACTCTACCTGGTCTCCCACAAGACACCGGCAAGCCACATGCCAATCGCGGATCCAGGGGCCCCACGTGCGTACACCACT
>Ga0180300_10000495_pt1 | contig 17253 bp, 16 predicted proteins | sample GuaBasSediGuay15_FD_121798 | JGI IMG/M metagenome (GOLD analysis project Ga0180300, IMG submission 121798) | Subseafloor sediment microbial communities from Guaymas Basin, Gulf of California, Mexico - Guay15, Core 4569-2, 21-24 cm | ecosystem: Environmental > Aquatic > Marine > Hydrothermal... | reverse complement strand
TATCGAAGCTCATCACGTCCCCCAGCCCCAGGAGCCTCCCGTAGAAGGCCGAGGCCACGACGCCCGAGGCGGGGCCTGACTCCACGATCGTCGCCGGTCTGAAGATGATGCTCCCCGCCCGGGCCAGCCCCCCGTTGGACTGCATCACGTAGAAGGGGGCGGAGACGCCGAGCCTCTTCAGCGAGCGGAGGAGGCTCTCCATGTAGGCGTGGACTATGGGTATAAGGACGACGTTGACGACCGCGGTGCTGATCCTCTCGTACTCCCTGTACTCGGGGGAGATCTCACAGGAGATCGTCACGTAGACCCCTGGACAGGCCCTCTCCAGCGCCTCCCTCACCTCCTCCTCATGCCTCGGGTTGGCGTAGGAGTTGATCAACCCGACGGCGACCGAGCGAATTCCCTCGTGCCTGATCTCATCGATGATGTCGGCGAGGTCCTCGGGGCTCACGGGCTCCAGCTCCTCCCCGTTAGGCCCGATCCGCTCCCTAAGCTCGTAGCGGTACCTCCTGGGCACGAGGGGGCGGGGCCTCTGGAAGAAGAGGTTGTAGAGCTCAGGCCTCCTCTGCCTCCCTATCTCCAGGACATCCCTGAACCCCTTCGTCGTGATGAGGGCCGCCTTGGGGAGCTCGAGGGAGATCTGGCCGAAGAGGGCGTTCGTCGTTATCGTCGTCGCATGGGTCACGAGGCGTATATCACCGGGCTCGTGCTCCTTGAGTAGAACCTTAAAGGCCTCCAAGACCCCCTCCTCTGGGCTCCTCGGCGTCGTTGGGACCTTTATATTGATGAGTTCGCCCTGGTCGTCCATGGCGACGAGGTCCGTGAAGGTCCCCCCAACATCTATGCTAACCCTGAACAACCGTCGACTCCCCCTCCATCACCTTCATCACTTCTAATAATTAAAAAGGAGGGTGGGAGGTTTGAAAAATAAATGGAATCAAGGAGCGGCCCTTGGATATGACACCTAAAAGCTTATAGCAGCTCCTCCAGGGGGATGTACTCGATGTCGAAGCCGAAGTGCTTTGGGCCGAAGACCTCGATCCCCCTCGGCGTCCTCCACCGCTCATGGGCCTTGACCCCGAAGACAGTGACCCTCCTCCCGTTGTAGGCCCCGCTCTCCCGGAAATTCGAGAGGCCGTCACAGGTCTCGCTGTCCACTATGCAGATCAGGTCCGGGCACATCGCGTAGGGCTCCCCGTCGAGCCAGGAGATGAGGTTCTCGTTCTTGAACCAGACCCTGAGCCTCTTCCCCTTGAATTCATCAGCCCCCTCTATGTGCCACTCACCCCAGTGGAAGCCGCGCCTCCCCTCCACCTCGAAGGAGGAGACGGTCCCCTCGAAGATCTTGTAGACCCCGGGCTCCTCCTGGAAGGCCTTCAAGGGGTCCCTGCCCTTCTCCCTGGCCTCCCTGACAGCCGCCCCGATCCGGATACATCGGGACACCTGGCCCGGCACGATCCCCTTCTCATACTCCTCCACGGTCGCCGGACACCTCGCGGCCGTGACCCCCCCTCCTGAGGCCACGGCGACGAACCTCGTGATGTCCTCGGCCCTGTAGTCGTCCACGGCGCTCTTCAGTATCACGACCTCCTCGAAGGGGGTGACCATGGCGAGGGGGGTGACGGGTATCTCCGCCACATTCGTCAAGGAGATGCCTATCTCAGGCTTCGCCCTCCCGCAGCAGTCCCCATCCACGCAGGGCTTCCCCTCTATGGCGTTCAGGTACATCGGGAGGATGCCGTTCCCCGGCCCCGTCTCGCTCGCGATGTAGGCGCAGAACTCCTCCCCAATGTAGTCGGCCAACTCCTTGGCGACCCTCCTCAGGAGCTGGACCCTCCTCTCCCTCGTCCTCGGGAATCTCTGAAGATAGGCGGCGACCCTCTCCCTGTCCTCCTTCGATACACCACCCCCAACGCCCGAGAGGATGCAGAGGCGCCTCTCCTTTGGGAGCTCTGAGATCTCCGCGAGCCGGAACTCCAGCCCCTTCTTGAGAGCATCCTCCACCATGCTCATACCCCACTCGGCGCCTCCACCCCCGCCGCACCCGAGGATCCCAGCGCCGAGGATGTAATCCTCCAGGTCTCTCCTCGATAAGGTCCTCATAAGGCTACACCAAGAGAAGAGGAACCGATCGACCATTTAAAACTATTGAGAGGAGGAAATAGAAGGTATATGGCATAAAGATCCCATGATTGTTCTCCCATCCCCTTCAGGAATCTCTGACCCTTGTAGGCGTAGTAACTTCCAGACAACAGAATATCCTCTTTACCGCCACTCTGATACACAAAGAAAAAGAGAGAAGGGAGGGTTATTCCAGCTTCTCCTCTATTGGGACGTATTTGATGTCGAAGCCGAAGTGCTTCGGGTTGTAGATGCGTAGGCCCCTCTCAGTCCTCCAGTGGTCGCAGGCCTTCATGGCGCAGACGGCGACCTCCCTACCCGGGGTCCACCAGTCTGACCTGAAGTTTGAGAGCCCGAGTCCTGTCTTCTTGTCGACGACGGTGAAGGGGTCTGGACAGGTCACGTAGGGCTCCTCATCGATCCAACTAATCTGGTTCTCGTTCTTGAAGAAGAGCTTGAAGGTCTTCCCCTCGTAGTCGCCGGTCCCCTCGATCCATACGTGGCCGTAGATGAAGGCCGTCTTCCTCTCCACCGTGTAGTAGGCCACCTTCCCCTCAAAGATCTTATAGCCCTTCGTGACCTCAACTAAGACCTCTGTGGGGTCATCTCCCTTGTCCACAGCGTCCAGGATCGCCTTACCCACCTTGATGGTGAAGCTCAGGGTATTGTGGGCCGTCCCCTTCTTGATGTTCTCCCCGCTTATGGAGATGGCGGGGGCACACCCCCCGCCGGAGATCACCGCTATGTGCCTGCAGATATCCTCCCACCTCTGGTGGCTCAGGACCTTGTAGCCGACGATGATGTCACCCCAGGCGGTGCCTATGGTGTAGGGGGCGACCGGGGCGTTGATCACGTTGAGCTTCGTCAAGGAGAGCTCTGGGACAGCCCTATAGCCCGCCAGGTCAGCGTCCACGAGCGGGACACCCCTCCTCGCGGCGTCGTAGAGCTGACCCGCGTCGAGGGGCCCGACCTCGAAGGGGACGTAGGCAACCGGCTCCTTACCAACGATCTCAGCCAACTTCTTCAGGTGCTCCTCCCCGCCGTAGGGATCCTCGGGGATCTCCGACCAGCTGTTGAGCGGCCAGATGAGGTCTATCTGCTTGAACCACTTCTTCCACGGCATGTAACGGCGCGTGTAGAGCTCCGCGTACTCCCTGCGTATCCCTCCCCCACAGCCGACGTTGCAGAAGACGACTTCATCGTCCTTGATATCCGTGGGATCTATGAGGGTAGGCTTGTACCCCGCCTCGAAGAAGGGGTCAGCACGCGCACTGAACTGCTCGTAGGTAGGGCACGCCCCTCCCCCACCCGTGGCCAAGGCGGCTGCCCCGAATACCAACTGCCATACCTCTTCCTTACCCAGGGTTCTCTTTCCCATCTCTACATCCCTCGTTTTTCCTCAAAATATGGCCTTAGAAGATAGAGAGGCCTTTCCTTCTTAAAACTTTTGTAAATAGGGAATATAGGAGCATAAAGCCGGGGCATGTCCCGGCCGGGGGCATAATCAAGATTTGTGAAAAAGTTTAAGAGGATTGTCCCCCCTTCCTTTGACGGTGTGGAAGGGTGCTCGCGGCCTTAATCGGGTTCTTGATCTTCCTCTTCGTGGCCCTGCTCTTCGGGACCATAACCCCCCCAACGAAGGACGAACTCCTGCTCCTCTTATCCTCCTTCAGTTTCCTCGTCATCACCTGGCTTTACACGAGAGAGAGACGTGGAGAGCAGAAGGAAGAGGAGAAGTAGCCTTAAATAATAAGACGAGGAAGACTTAGTTCTTTTATTGAGTGATGAGCATGAAGGAGAGAACACTCTCGGAACAGGAGATCGAGTACTTCCTGGACGGCGCGGAGATCCTGGGGACCGGCGGCGGAGGGGGACGGATGTGGGCGAACATGATGCTCCAGTTCCTGAAGGAGAAGGACAAGGAGATAAAGATCGTGGACCCAAAGGATGTCCCAGAGGACGCCCTCATCGTGGGGGCGGCGGGCGTAGGCGGAGGCGTGGAGAAGGAGATCAGAGAGAAGATCCTGAAGAAGTTCGGGAGGATGCCTGGGATGTCGGACTTCATGAAGACGGTATACGTAGCGGAGAAGATGATGGTCGGCTACACAGGCGAGGAGATCTCCGCCTTCCTCGCCTTCGAGCTGGGATGCGGGAACACCATCCTCCCAGCGGTGGTGGCAGCCCTCGGCGATAAGCCCGTCGTAGATGGGGACTGTAACGGCAGGGCGGTCCCCGAGATCGAGCTCTGCACCCTGAACATCGTGGGCATCCCCTTCACCCCCATAGCGATCGTCACCCCATGGATGGAGACGATGATGGTCAAGAAGGTCGTGGACTACGCCAGGGCTGAAGACATTTGCAGGGCCATGGCGGTGATCTCAGGCGGGAGCTGCCTCATCATGAGCACCCCGATAAGGGGGAAGGTCTTGCCGAATTCCATCGTCCTGAACACCATCACCAAGTCCATCCGCCTGGGGAAGGCCATCAAGGAGGCGAAGGACAAGGGTAAGGACCCAGTGGAGGCGGCCGTGAAGGCCATCGACGCGTACCTCCTCTTCAAGGGGAAGGTCACCCACTTCGAGAGGGAGGAGCGAGGGGGCTTCATGTGGGGCGAGCACAGGTACGAAGGCGTCGACGAGTTCGAGGGGAAGAAGTTCCGCATCTGGTACAAGAACGAGAACCAAATCTCTTGGCTCGACGACAAGCCCTACGTCACCTGCCCAGACCTCCTCTGCGTCATGGACTCCAAGACAGGGAAGGGCCTCTCCAACTGGGGGGCAGACTTCGCTGAAGGGAGGGAGGTCTCGGTGATCGGGGTGAAGGCTGACAAGCTGTGGAGGACGCCGAAGGGACTGGAGATCTTCAACCCGAAGCACTTCGGCTTCGACATCGAGTATAAGCCCATAGAGGAGTTCTTCAAGTAGGTAGAATCTTTCTTTTCTTCCCTTTTTATTCTAATTGAAATAAATGTTGACAGAAAAGGAAGTCATGATGATTGTTTACTCTTCTATGATCTCCACATTCGCCCTCGGCACGACGACGACCCCTTCGTCCAGTTGAACCTCCAGCACTCTTACAAGGGACTCCGTCTCTATCTTCTGCAGGTGAACCGGCAGGCTCACGACCTTGCCAATCTTCCCGAAGTAGGGTTCCCGGATGATCCTGACGAGGGTTCCGGGGCGCATCCCCCGGCTCAGTTCCTCCCCCTCTCTCCCTGAGAAATGCTTCTCATGTGGTATGATGATCTCGGGACGTATGACGCCGGCCCGTATCTGCGTCGCCCCGTTTATCGCCGCCTCATACCCCTCGAACTCCTTGAGCAGGTTAAAGGTCCTCCTCGACATGCTCATCCTACCGAATCCCTCAGTGATGATCAACGTGAGGCTGATGTCCTCATGACCCGTGATGGCCACCCCTATCTCGTATCCGAGGCACTCAGTGAGGTCGACCCCCCTCACGCCCCCGACTATGATACCCCTCACGCCCAACTCCACGGCCTTCTTAAAGGCCTCGAGGGTTATCAGGCTCCCTCCGACTATGATCTTCCCCTTGTGCTCCGGCGCTATCCTGTCAGGAGTCAGCACATCATCTGGAGAATCAACCACAATCCTCAGCTCTCCATGCCTCTCCCCTCCTATCCCGAAGATCCCTTGGACGAAGGCGGCGTGGGTCTCTATCACGACACCCCTTCTCGGCAGGACCTTGGTCACCTTGCCCGGGATATATGCCTTGACCTCGACGGGTGTGGGAGGCTCCCTTATGACGATACGCCCCGTAACGTCGGAGATGCTCTCGATTACTCCGTCAACCGGAGACTTCACGAACCTCTTGATCAACCCCCAGAAGGGCGTGTATTTGGCTATGATCTCCCCCTCCTTGACCTCGTCGCCCACCTTCTTCACCATGAAGGCGGGTAAGTCCTCGGGCTTCACATTCAGATCTCTGAGGCCTTCACGATATTGGGCTTCCCTGGAACCTCCGCCCTGGCGACTATAGTGTCGAAGTCGACGATGTCGCCCTCCTTCACCAGGACCTCGCCTGGGATGGGGAGTAGACGAGTCTTCGATACGGTGACCTCCCTCTTCACCTTCAGACCAGGCGTATAGGCATACGCCTCCTCAGCCGACTCCTTCTCAACGCTCTTCTTACCCATCCTACTCACCCTTGCACTCCTTTAGAAAGGCCTCGGGGTACATATCAAGGGACTCGAACCATCTCACGAGGGTCTTCCTCCTCTCCTCGTCGTCCTCTGGAAGGACCAGTGGCCTACCTCTTGCGTCTATCACCACTCCAACGACCCCTCCCTCGATCGTCGTCTCCAAAGTCTTCCCTAAGCCGGCGCCGACATCAAAGTCATGAGTTGGGGAGATGATAGCCTTTGCCTGCGTCCTCTCCGCAAGTGGGACCCTGATGATCTCGCCGAAGGTCACATCCCTCTCGAAGACCTCTCCCTCTGGCAACTCGATCCTCACCTTGGCGACGGGCTCACCCTGGTTCGCCGTGCCCGCAGGGGCGATAATGGTCCCGAGCCTGATCAGGCAGTCCTTGTCGAAGATGTTCCAGGCGATCTCCGGGAAGGCCTTGGAGAGGACCCCGAGGTGGGGCATCATGAACACGCTGTCCTGATACATCTTAGTCACACCCTCAGGCTGGAACCCATCGGTCAGGATGAGCATGGACTGAACCCTCCTGGGAGCGTGGGATAGTAACCCACCAGTCCCTGCTATGATATCTATCTTCATCATGTCGATGTAGGTCTCCTTCAACGTGTACTCGAGTATATCCCCGATCATCCTCTGAGCCCGCTTCGCCCCCTTAAGCCTCGTCGCGATCGTCTTATGGTGCTTCAACCCGAGCCTGAGGGCCTCCCTCGCGACGGCGTGTTCCACGACCAGGGACTTCAGCGTATGCGGTATCGTCGTCGGCCTGATCATCTTATTCCTCAAGATATCGACCAAGTCGCCCTCATCGATCTCGAAGGGGATCCAACGCATGATGTTCTTTATCCCCGCCTCCTTCATGACGTTGCAGATGCTGTAGCTCATCCCCAGGTTCGCGCTGACGCTGCGGACGAACTTCCCATCGAAGACCGAGTAGACATTCGTCGTCGCACCACCCAGCCCCACGCCGAGGACGTTCTTCTTCTCGATATAGGCGATGAGCTGCATCGCCATCCCCTCCCCGGCGGGCGTCGGCAGGATATCCAAGTCGGTCCAAGTCATCAGCTCTGGATATCCAGGGGCATGGGACATCACATGCTCCATGAACAACTCGTGGATCGCCCGACGAGCAGGCTCGGTGTTCTCTATCTCAAGGACAGGTCTAATATTGTCAACTATGGAGAGTGCGAATTTATCACCCATGAGTTTCTTGATGGCTGGACGTACCGCCTTATTTCCGGCGAATACGAGGGGGAGCTTATAATCCGCCCCCAACCTCGCCCTTGGATTGGCGGCCGCGATAAGCTCGGCGATCTGCATCACGAGCGTCGTCGTCCCACCGTCCGTCCCACCCGCCAATAGGATCATATCAGGCCTCAGATGTCTTATCCTCTCGATCTTCTCATAGTCAGGCCTCCCATCGTCCACCGCGATGACATCCATGACTATGGCTCCTGCGCCGAGGGCCGCCCTGTTGGCGCTCTCCGCCGTCATCGTCTTGATGACCCCCGCGACCATCCTCTGGAGGCCCCCGCCGGCGCTACTCGTCGTACAGTAGAAATCTACGCCATGGCCGTCATAGTGGGGCTTGATGATCTTCCCCTCATCTGAGAGGATCTTGAGGCCTGTGAGTTCCTCCACCTCTCTTATGGCGTTCTGAACGCCCATGATGACGTTTTCATAGGGAGCCTCAACGGTCGTCGGCGCCTCCCCGCTCAGTACATACCTCCACTCGCCCTTGATCTTCTGGAAGAGCCTGGCCTTCGTCGTGGTGCTACCCACATCCGTGACCAGGATATACTCCATCTCCTCCTCTGGCTTATGAAGTCTCAGGATAGCCTTCTCATCCCGCTCCCATATCATCGCTCTCCTACGCCCTGACAACTCAACGCCTCCTCTCCCGGCAGTCCTCCTTTTGGAATTAAGGAAGTCATTTATATACTTTATCGGGAAGAGAATAACTTCTTTTTTAACTTATTCAGAAAACTTGGTCCCTGAATCTTCTCCTTTTCCTTGGATCTTTCCTTACTTAATTTCTCCATTCTCCTGATGAGTAGTTCTATATTCTCCCTCTTCTCAAAGGTATCGAGGAACTCATATCCCTTATCCTCAAGAAGGGGGAGGAAGGGGGCGAGGTAGAAGTAGGCTAACTCCCCCCCGATCTTAGTTAGGGGCTTTATAGTCTGCAGGAGCATTATCGCGGCACCTTCCAGCTCCATGTCAACGATCTTCCTCGCTACCTTCTCTATGAGTTCCCTCTCCCTCTCAGAGATCTCGACTCTCTTTGGGGACATCGTCACCACTAACAAATTAAACATCGTAGATATAAAAATAAAAAGGAGCACTCGCTCTATGCTACAGACCCAGCCACTGCCTGAGGAGCCGATTTATCGCACTCGTCGCGAGCCCAGATACCTGCATAACGGCGTTCCCGACCGATAATCCTAGGTAGGCCAGGAAGACGTACTTTCCGAAGGTCCTTATGTACTCGACCGGCTTGCTCAACGGTCCCCTTAGGAAGACCGTGAATAGCAGATAGACCACAGCTGCTATGGTGAAGACCACTCTCACGAAGTACCCCAGTTGACTGGACAGTGGTGGGACGAGGATCTTCCCCGCCTCGCTGACCACCGCGTTGATGTTGCCGACGACATCTGTCGCCATCAGGGCTCTTATCGAGAGGCCCGTCCCTACCCCGATCATTATCGCGATCGGGAAGGAGGCAAGCCAGGCGTACTTCTTCCAGACGACGAAGAGGGACATGATCCCAAGTATCAGCGGAACGATCAAGATCGGCTTCGCCCCGGTGAATAGAGGCAAGAAGCGGCTCCTTAAGGTCTGTATGCCCGTCACGACGGAGTGGGCGACGACGGTGGCCGTGTAGGTATATTCGCCTATACGGAACAGTGGGTTATCACCGTAGAGTAGTGTAAAGGAGCAGATCGTCAAGAAGGCAGAGAGCCAGACCCATGGATCAGTGGATATCATACCGTCACCTCCTCTTCCTTCTCTTCTCCTATCCTTGAGACCATGGTAATGTTCCCCAGAATGACGAAGATCAGATAAACCGCGCTCAGGATCGCGTAGGAGTCGATGGCGGCATGACCAAGCCCCTTTATCCCCACCAGCTTCTCATACTGCGCTCCACCAAGGAAGCCGTTCGTCATCCAGACCTTATCAGGATATATCATCATGTAGACGGAGTATCGTGCATAAGCGGCTGCTTGGGCAAAGTACACGCTCGGGATGCCCCTCTCCCCGGTGACATACTGCACGATCATCGGGAAGGCCCAGTGCGGGCAGATCCAGAGGGCGATATCCTTGTAGTTATGGAAGTCCCTCATCAGTGGGAGCTCGTCTAAGGGCGTCCCCTTTACATCGGTGGCTACCGCGGAGTGCACATCCTCAAGGAAGGCAACGAGTGCCGCGCTGCCTCCTGGCATGTAGGGGAGCTGTACCCAGTCCCTCCCATACTTCCAGGGTCCTCCATACTTCTCATCGACGCGGGCCGCGTCTACACAGTATTTCTCGAATTGTACGGCCTCCACCGCGAAGGGGGCGTTCACTATCCTCAGGTGATTTCTCGCCATCTGTTTTATGCAGGCTATGAGCGCGGCGGATGATTCGAGGTCGAAGGCGAAGACGTAGGCTCCGCCGCAGGCAGGGGAGAAGGTTAAAAGGAGACTCGCAGTTACAATGGTAATTGTACTTTTATTCGCCTTTTTGGGGAGTCTTTACTTTGAGACCTTCGGTTTTAAGGCTTCTATGCCCGATCTCAGGGCAGAACTGTCGTATTATACCACGGTGGAGAGGTTCCATAATGGTACGGAGTCCTGGGGTCGTGAGGGTACGATCCATATAATGGGGTGGATCTACAACTATGGACCCGAGGACGTAAATGTGACGGTCCATCTCTGGGTGACGGACGGCACCAAAAATGGCGGGGGCATCGGGGTCAGCCAGTCTGAATATTGGCAGAGCTACTACATCTACATAGGGGTGGTCCCAGGGAACGGTGGAAGAAGATGGTTCGAGTGGGAACAACGCTACAACCCCTTCGACCCCACCACGGCGACCTTCTACTACAAACTCATCCCCCGAGCACTGGCGCGGGGCGCCCCATGAATTCTATATAAGGGGGAAGCTCCTCTCCTGTCCTGAAAACCCTTTGAAGTTATAATTTGGTCCAGGCTATTTAGGGGATGGAAGATCTATTGGAGGTGAGAAGTTGCATTCATCTCTCTGGAGATGTCGAAGGAAAAGATCCTCTCTGAGGGGTTTGCCGGGAAAGGAGTGTGAAGGTTGATAAGGGGAGATTTGTCATAGTTTGGAATGAAGTTTGGAGGATAGCGGTGTGATGCAGGTGCTCTTGATCTCGCCTCCCTTCAAGGGATTATTGAGGGAGCCTCTGGGCCTCTACTACCTCGCAGGGGTCCTAAGGTCCAATGGGATCTCCACGGCCCTCATGGACTTCAACGTCGAGCTGCCAACCCGTTCGGAGTTTCGCAGGCGGCTTCAACGGCTGAGCCCAAGGATAGTAGGCGTCACGTCCTATACCTTCAACTTCTCGGTTGCGCAGAAAATAATCAACGAGATAAAGAGGGTTAAGCCAAGTATCGTGACGGTCATGGGAGGAGTTCATGCCTCAGCCCTGCCCAAGGAGGTCCTGGAAAGCACTCCGGCGTTGGACTTCATCGTCGTTGGAGAGGGGGAGTACACTTTCTTAGAGTTCTATAAAAGGATCCTGGCAGGTGAGTCAGTTGATGATATCAGGGGCCTCGCCTTCAGGAGGGGAGGGAAAGTCGTCGTTAATCCTCCAAGGGAGCTTATAAGGGACCTCGATGAGCTACCAGTTCCGGAGAGGGATCTCCTCCCCTTTAAGAAGTACCCCGTTGCCACTGTTCAGACCTCCCGGGGGTGCCCCTATAATTGTATTTTCTGCAACATCAACAGGTTCTACGGGAGGAGAATAAGACTGAGGGACCCGAGGAGGGTGGCGGAGGAGTGCCTCACGCTCGTTAAGAGATATGGACGTGAGAAGATCTTCTTCTTCGGGGACGCCTTCACCTTCAGGTCTGATTGGGTGGAGGAGCTCTGCGACGAGATCCACCGTAGGAGGCTCAAGTTCATCTGGGGGTGTGAGACGCGCGTCGACAACGTGAGCCTCCCCCTATTGAGGAAGATGCGGAAGGCGGGGTGCGTCGAGATCCAGTACGGTATTGACTATGGGGACGAGGAGGTCCTGAAGAACTTGGGTAAGGACATCTCCATAGGGGAGATCGATGATGCTGTGAGGTGGGCGAAGGAGGTGGGGCTCTTCGTCGGCGCTTTCTTCATCTTCAACGTCCCTGGGGAAGATGAGGGGACCATGGAGAATACCTTCAACCTTATTCAGAGGGTCCCCGTCGATGCCATCGAGGTCAACCTCCTCACACCCTACCCGGGCACTCCGCTTTGGACAGACCCAGGGGCCTTCGACATGAGGATCATCGACTACAACTTCGACTATTATACGACGAAGAAGTATGTCATGGAGAACCTCCACTTCCCAAAGAGGAGGTTCGTGCCAGCCTTTAAGAGGCTCTTGAAGAGACTGAACCTCATCCCGACACCAGGGTATTACCCAGAGATCTACGACTTCCTGAAGAGGGATATCAAACCTCGAGCCTGGAGGGAGGAGCGACGTGGATTAAGGAGACTTCTGAGGCTCTGAAATTCATCCATATTCTCTGAGGAAGTAGGTCTGCCTAACCCCCTCTTCACAGGAGACCTCCACATCAACTACCTGAGGCAACGATCTGAGGTCGATGATCAACCTCATCGGTATCCCTACCGAGAGAGTGGGGATCACCGTGTACCCCCCCTCAGCGAGGGAGACGTTGACTCTATGGGCCGTGGAGCCGCCGATGTTCATTATCCAGAAGACCGCCCGATTGGAGGTCTGGTTTCCCTCGCCTACAGTTATGATGGATAGGTTATAGACTAAGAAGTCGGGGCTCGGGGGTGGCTCGGGCTTGACATCCGGCTCTACTGTGTAGTACTTGGCCTTCTGGAACTCCAGGCAGATGATCCCTATCTTAAGCTTCGTGTATTGTCCGAGGGGGATCCTCCTGTTCACCGATACGGCCTCTCCAACCGAGATGTTCTGGAAGTAAGCCGGAAGGGATGCATTCCCGTCTACGGGGGCGACGGAGGTGAGCACCTCATGGGCCGTCGAGCCCCCTACGTTCCTAATCTGATAATGTACAATCGTCATAGGCTCTAAATCATTGAAGGCCCTTACATCGAAGACCTCGAATGCCGGCCTCTGACTTCTGGGGAGCCAATAGTATCGATAATAGAGGTTTATGCCCCCGCCTATAAGGGCTAAGATCAAGAGTATGGTGGGTATCTGCCCCTTCTTCATGGCACACCTTAGTTATTCTTCAACTCCCCTGTTAATAAAAAGAAGGGATGGTTAAAAACTACTTCTCCATGATCTCCTCTATCGGCTTGTACTCGATGTCGAAGCCGAAGTGCCTTGGATTATAGATGCGCAGGCCCCTCTCGGTCCTCCAGATATCCGCTGCCTTCACCCCGACTACCGCGACCTTCCTCCCAGGGGTCCATGCCTGAGGTTGGAAGTTGGATAGACCCTCACCTGTCTTGGCGTCGATGACAGTGAAGGGGTCTGGGCAAGTCACATAGGGTTTCCCGTCGAGCCAGGAGATCTGGTTCTCGTTCTTGTACCAGAAGCGGAAGAGCTTCCCCTCGAACTCGCCGGTGCCCCTGATCCATCCGTTGCCCCAGGTGAAGGCGAACTTCCCCTCGGTCGTGTAGGCGACGACCTCCCCCTCGAAGATCTTGTAACCCTTCGTGACCTCAACGATCCTATCTACCGGGTCGTCCCCCGACTCCCTCGCCTCCTGGATCGCCCTCCCCACCTCAATAGCCTTGGAGTAGCTCCCATGGACAGAGGACTCCTTTATGTCCTTGCCCTTGAAGGACATCATCGTCGCGTTGAAGCCCCCAGAGACGAGGGCTATGGCCCTCGTGATATCCTCCAACCTCTGCCAACTGAGGGACTCCTCATAGACCAGCAGGTCGCCCCAGATAGTCGCGATGACGGCGGGTGTAGCGGGGAGCTGCTTCACGTTGAAGCTGGTGAAGGAGAGCTCCGGTACGGCACGCTGCCCAGCGCAGTCCGCGTCCACGACGGGCACGCCATCCCTCGCCCCGCTTACGGCCTGTCTATATATCCCTGGGCCGATCTCACCCGGAAAGTATGCGACGTACTTCTCCTCTCCCTTGACCTCCTTCAGCCGCTTTATGGCGGCTTCACGCCAATCCTCCCTCGGCCTCCCTGCCCACTCCAAGACCGGGAAGACCCTGTCCATCTCCTTGAAGGCGATCTCTCGATAGGGACCGAACCTTATCGGTGGTCCATATCGCTCCCTGTCCTCCCTCGTGATCCCTCCGCCGATCCCTATGGGCATGAGGACCGGATCGTCATCCGAGAGACTCATTGGGTCTATCAACTTGGGCTTCAACCCCGCCTCGAAGATAGGATCCACCGCCTGACAGAAGGCCTCGTAGGTCGGAGCCCGCCCCCCTCCACCAGTCGCGAGGGCTGCTCCACCGAGGACGGAACACCAGAGATCTTCCTTAGTCAGAGTCTTAGTACCCATTTTTCTAATCCTCCGGAGATATATTTGATGCCGTTTAATTAAAGATTTTTACCTGGGGAAGAGGGAGTGATCAGAGATAGCCCAATAGAGGGGTGGTCGTGTTGAGGGTCATCACCCTACTCACGGATTTTGGGCTCAGGGACTCCTATGTGGCAGAGATGAAGGGTGTGATCCTCAGGCTCTGCCCTGAGGCGGTCGTCGTGGATATCTCCCACGAGATCAGGAAGTACGACATCGAGGAGGGGGCCTACAACCTGGCCCGAGCGGTGAGGTACTTCCCCAAGGGGACGATCCACGTCGGCGTCGTGGACCCCGGAGTAGGAGGACCAAGGAAGCCCATCATCATCGAGGCTCACGACGCATTCTTCGTCGGGCCCGACAACGGCCTACTCGCCCCCGCCGCGGAGAGGCTCGGCATCAAAGGGGTCTATGAGATCACCCGGATGGACCTCCTCCCGCCGAGGGTCTCGGACGTATTTCATGGGAGGGACATCTTCGCCCCCACCGCGGCGCTGCTGGCCCGGGGCCTCAAGCCCTCGGACCTCGGGTCCCAGCTCTCCGAGTACAGGCGTCTTCCCCTCTACACCGTGAAGGTCGAGAATGGGCGGATCTATGCGAAGATCATCCATGTGGATGGATTCGGGAACCTGGTGACCAACGTCACCTATGAGGACCTCGACGCGGCTGGGATAGAGGTGGGTACGACCCTCGAGGTCCAGATCGGCGGAGCAACTTACCGGATCCCCTTCGTCAGGGCCTTCTCCTCCGTCCCGGTGGGGGAGCTCCTGCTCCTCGTCGCGGGTGGGGGATACTTGGAGATCTCGGTGAACCAGGGTAACGCCTCCGCGGAGCTGGGCGTCGAAAAGGGGGTTGAGGTGAGGCTGTCCCCTCTCTGACCACTCTCTCCTAAGAACTTAAATTTGAAAAAACATCACGTTCAAGAAATGGAAGGAATTGATACCGCTTCAAATCAATCTTTTTAATATTAATTATATAATTTTAAAATAAACTATTATATAATAAACTACTTATAATTTTAAGATTCAAAAAGAGCATAGTTGAGAGAAATGCTTATATATTCCTCCTTTTAAAAGAATTCCTGGGAATATCTAACTCCTTGGAGGTGATCTCTATGGGGTTGGAGAGACCTTCAAGAGAGTTAGGATATTCCCTGGGATGATGGGCTTTGAACCGGAGGTGCTCGATAGGCCTCCTCCGGTAGTTTTTTTGGGAATCCTTTAGCCTTTAAGTCCTGATTCTAAGGGCTTTTTGGGGTGCTTCCTTTTATGAGGAGGGTTGGGCCAAGGGTTATCAGCCAGCCGAGGGAGATGAAGAGAGTTGCGGGGAGGAAGTGGTGGGTGGTGTTCAGGGCGATGACCTCACCCGTCATGAGGGTTGCGGCGGTGAGGGCGCAGCATGTCAGGCCTTTTCTTCTATTCCATCGACGGGTGGTCTGGATGGCGAGGAGCCCTGAGAGGAGGAGGTCCCCGAGGCCGAGGGCGACGTAGCCGGAGGATGGATACATCGGGACGACGACCAGGATGGGGAGGCGGAGCCCGGACATCTTCTCCGCGGCGGCGACCATATGTCGTGTTCCGAAGACCTGGATGACGTCCATCGCCGTTAGGAGGCCGGCGAAGGCGAGGGTGGTCTTCCAGGTGAAGAAGACGCTGATATAGAGGATCGCCGAGACGACGAAGAGGACGGCGAAGAGGTCCATGAGGATCAGGTTCCAGTAGAGGAAGTAGGAGAGCAGGAAGGCCAGGGGGGTGAGTAGCGCGAGGGGCCACTTAGGGACGATGAGGTGGGTGAGGAGGAAGAGGAGGGATGAGGAGGAGAAGAGGAGGAGGACCTGCATGATCCTCTCGGGCATCACCACCATGATGGTAACCATCACCCCCATCACCAGCACGATCAGGACGACGTCCCTCACCCGCAGCCTCTCCTTGCTGGAGATGGCCTCGAGCTTATCCTCAAGCTTTGAGAAGAGTAGGAGACCGGCTGAGGAGATCAGGAAGAGTGTCGAGGGGAGGAGGAGGTCGAACTTCACGGTACTTCCTCGAAGAAACCTTGTAAAAATAGTTTATGAACCTCAGAGGGATTCAAGGGTCTCCTTGAGCGCCTCCAGCATCAGGTCTATGTCCCTGAACTCCATGTAACCCATATTCCCGATCCTGAAGGTCCTCTTCTTCAGGGCCCCATAGCCCTGTGCAAGTTCGAAGCCCCTCTCGCGCATCCTTTGATAGATCGTCGGGCCGTCCACGCCCTCCGGGGCGTTGATGCAGGAGACAGTGGGGCTCTCATACCCCCTCTTTGGGAAGAGGCTCAGACCCAGCCTCTCCACCCCCTCTCTGATCCTCCTGTTCCTCCTGAGGTAGAGGTCGAAGTACCACCTCTTCCCTCCCCACTCCTCGATGAGCTTCAGTATCCTGTTCAGCCCGGCGACCTGCGGTATCACGGAGGTCATGGGGGTCCCTCTCCCCTCCCGGTGATACCTCTCCCAGAGCTTGAAGTCAAAGTACCACCCCTTGTTTCTCATCTCCTCAGACCTCTCCAGGGCCTCCTCGCTGACGCTCCCGATGGCGAGGCCGGGTGGGACCCCGAAGCACTTCTGGGAACTCGAGAAGCAGACGTCGAGGCCCCACTCGTCGACCTTGATCTCCGTCCCCCCCATCGAGCTCACGGCGTCGACGAAGACGAGCTTCCCGTGTTCCTTGGCCACGGCCGCCAGGTCCCTCAGGGGGTTGATGAGTCCGACGCTCGTCTCGTTGTGGGTTATCGCGACGGCCTCGACCTCGGGGTGCTGCCTCAAGGCCTCGTCGAGCATCTCAGGGGTGGTGGGCTCGCCGAGGGGGGGCTCGACCTTCACGACCTCCCTCCCATTCGAGGCGGCGACGGTGGCGAAGCGCTTGCCGAAGCTACCATTCACGCAGCAGAGGATGCTCCTCTCCACGCAGTTGCGGACACAGGCCTCCATGAAGCCGCTCCCCGTGCTGGAGAAGAGGAAGACCTGGTTCTCCGTCTCCAAGAACCTCTGGAGGAGCTCCACGGTCTCGTAGTGGAGCTGCAGGTACTCCTTGCTCCTGTGGCTGTACATCTGCCTCCCCATCTCCTCCAAGACCTCGGGGTAACAGGCCACGGGGCCCACGGTGAATAGTTTCACAAAGGACACCTCTCAATCAAGGATGGCTCCGTGACCAAATAAAGGTTATCAACGTGGGGGCTCAAAGTCTTATATCGCTGATATGGTCACCCTTCTCCGGGGTGGATGCCTTGGGTCCAGACGAACATAGTGGGGCTGACCC
>Ga0180300_10000494_pt1 | contig 17257 bp, 17 predicted proteins | sample GuaBasSediGuay15_FD_121798 | JGI IMG/M metagenome (GOLD analysis project Ga0180300, IMG submission 121798) | Subseafloor sediment microbial communities from Guaymas Basin, Gulf of California, Mexico - Guay15, Core 4569-2, 21-24 cm | ecosystem: Environmental > Aquatic > Marine > Hydrothermal... | reverse complement strand
TCATCACTGAGGGCAATTACAGTCGACTTAACATTGCATGAATATGTCGATATATTAGATAAGAGAGAAATTTCGGTTCTTTATTTAGCAAAGAATTTATTGAATGATGTTTTTAGAAATTTAGCCATGGATGCCTCTTTCGGATTTGAGGAGGTGGAAAACGAAGCAGGAGAATTTGCCAATAGTTTGGCTCAATTCATCTATTTTACTCTCAACGAAACGAGCAAAGACTACACGAAAGCCTTAAATGCTTTATTTGAGAGCATAAGAAAGTATCAAAAGGCCTTAGCAAGCATCGAAAAAAAGGCAGAAGAAAATATTATATCAAGATAAAGTGATGAATTATGCCTACTAAAATATTGCACAACAATATGGGCTCCTTACGTTCCGAAGTGATCCAATTCTTCAAAGTTCCTGGTGCTATCAAAAAAAGTATACGATTGTTTAGGATGGGATTATCGGAGCCGTATTTTGTAGATTTCGACGTCCTTATTAATGATCCATACAGATGTGAACAAATAGTACGCTTATATGTACTAAAAATTAGAGAAATAAACTCTAAAAGACCTATAGATCTTTTAGGTTTTATAGAAAAGTACTCTGGAGGAACTATAGGAGCTATCAGAATTGCAGGAGCCATTTCTATTTTTACAAGAATCCCGAATGTACCAATTAGGTTAACGAAAGAGATAAGGTTTGAGAGAGTGAAAATCCCACCAGTAATCGGGAAACCGACAAAAGGTCGATTTTCTGGTGCTAAAATAGTAGTAGTTACTGATCATGTAACAACTGGTGGCGAAGTTCTGAACGCAATTGATGCCGTCAGGTATAATGGCGGAGAGGTAACAGATGTGATAGCATTTACTGCAAGAACTGATAAAGTAAGATTGAATGACTTCGCTGAAAGAGGAGTGCGATTTCATTCTCTTTTCAAGCTTCCAGAAGATCTTCACCGTATCGGAATTATAATAGAAGAAGAAAAATAACATGGCGACACCATGTCAACTTTCTACTCTCAAGTAGATTGGAACATTGAAATAAAAGTAAGCGGAGAAGCTAAGCATTTACTAAAAGTCAAACTCTTTAATCTTTCCAATAGAATCCCTACAGCCCAAGATTACCTTGAAATAATTTTTCCAGAAGAGGTGCCTCTGAGAAATTTTAATACTAAAGTTGAAGATACAGCCTTTCCTCAAGGATATGGATATGATCAACGAAGAAATGCATATAGGCTAAGATTTGACGATATTCCAGATGAGATAGCAAAACAGCCTGAGATTAATGTAGAGATTTCATTCGAACAAGGGAACATTATAAAAAAAATGTTTGACATCCAATCTATAGATGTAAATTTTACTGAACGGCTTTACGCATCTTCTATAGTTTTAATTTTTAAGTTGCCTATTCTTAGCAGGCTAAAAAAACTTCTACTTCTATTCATTACGAAGCTCAGAAGAAGAAAACACCTGTACGAGATAAATCCTATTCCTAGAAGTGTATATCTCCCTAATCAAATCGACTTAAGTGATGGTCTTGTTATTTACAGATTAAGGAAAATAATTCCCAATTTTGGGTTTATTTATAGATTTACGGGACATGTAGACGTGGTTTCATTAATATTAGGTTGGATATCTGGCATAATTACAGGAATAATAGTGGAGCTAATTGTAAATTGGTTAGTTAGTTTAATAAGCTAAAACAGAAATTTCGTATTTCAATTTACTCATAATCATAGCCATCATTCTTTTTATTCCAGTTGAATCATTGGACTTCGTTAGAGGTTTTCCGCATAAGAGGCATTTAGATGAAGATACCATGGCTTGAATTTTTTCAAAATCCGCGTTTTCCTCCCTAGGCCAATAGAATTTAATTGCAGATTTACAATTGTCGCAAACGATGGTCGTTCCGGCATCACCTAGCTGCGTCCCGAGATAGAATTTGTATTTTCCGACTTCTTTAACAAGAAGAGGTTTAGGTAGAATCCATTTCGTTGTATTACCCAAATAGAATTCGTTCATCAATAGGGTAGATTCAAAAAAACTTATGGCTTCAGGTAAATGTTCGTCTATTATGGGGTGCATATATTCTTGCCTTCTGTCAAATGTTATCAGTTTTATCCACGATATGAGCTCTTCTGAGACCTTTTTACGTATTTCTCTATTTATGTCAACCATCGCTATTCTAGGGATCCTCTCACTAACTATTTTAAGTCCAGCGGCAATATTTTCGATACGTGTCGGAAATGGCTCCTTTAATGATAAAGTAAAAAATCCCGCCATAGTACTGAAAAGCACATATTCTGGGACTATTGCAAATCGCTCGCCAGTTTCTTTGCATTCTGCATAAAGGTCATAGAACGCACCTGATGAACATATAACAATCCTTACACTATTCAGTTGATCTTCTCTGATACCATGTCTACGCAGAAAATTTTCAAACTGACTCTGTTCTCTCACCCATGCTGCATACTTCGCACATTGAAGTGGTGCTTTTTCTCTCAAGTATTTAATTGCTTGCCTACTCTCAAAATTAAGGGCTTTTAATTCAATCAAATATAGGTTCATATTTGCGTAAACTATCAGATCAATTTCTCCAGATTTTCCTATACTTTTTGAAAGGCTGCTTTCTGATAGACTAAAGCGATAATTTGTTTCTAAGACCTTCCAAGGATTACTTCGACTTGTTATCACTTTCAAGCACTTGGGGATTATTGGGCGTGGTTCTATCATTATGCCTAATGCAGATTTTCCGCCTAATTTGATCCCTACTTTGGAGTAGAAATTAAAGAACATATGGACGTCTTTTTCAAAGCATTCTCCGGAAATCCCAAGTTTTCGACAAAATTTAATGAAAACAGGAGTTAATTTATTGTAAAACCACTTTCTGCATGGAAAATAGTAGATTACACCTTTAGGAGTTAAAACTCTGAATCCCCTAGCTAAATCCGCTAGTCTAAAGAACTCTAGTAGATAAGGGTCTGACTTTGATAGTTCCTTTGGAGAACTCAGATCGAGACGTTCATGGACTTCAGGAAGTACTTCATCTAAAACTTCGAAAATCAAATCTTTTTCTAAATCAAAATCACGATAGTCCGCAAAATAAGTCGCATGGCCCTGATTCTCTACTGTAATGCCATCTTCGCTTACTACCCATTCCAACCAATCCCATAATTTTTCAAAATCGGCAGCGGTTAATCTTGTACAAGTATGGAATACTTCATTCCAACATTGCTCAAAAACTTCGAAATGATCTTTAATTTTTGACCTATCGAAAGTAAACGAAACACCGTATTCATCGCGAGCACTAGAGGTCCCATAGGGAAACGCAACTCTTCTAAACGTACCATGCCACTGTTCATTTGCGTCTCTTAATCGCATGAGTAACAAATTTTGTATAGATTTTTCTGTTGTACTCGGAACTATCAGTATAATGCTAGGAGATTGCTCATCATCAACAGCTATATCATAATATCCAGTTGCCGCAAATTTAATCGCCAAGAACAGCTCGAATTCTGCATCTAATAGAATCAGAAGTTTCGCTATCTTGGCTCTAAGTTTTTCTGACTCTTGAACTGTCTTGTTCGAAGATGCAACTGTGTACATCACTTCTTCTACATTCGGCACAGCTTCAATCAACCTGAGTAGAAAATAACCGGTAAATGCAGATGCCTCATTAAACATCAGGAAACGTGATTCGTTGATCTTTTCTGGCTCCCATCCTAGAAGGTTATTAATCATATGTAATTGGGAATTTAGAGCCCAAAATGCGGCCTCCGGATCTGAAGCAAGTTCTGCATTATTTTTCTTTTTAAGCTTAAGATAAAAGTTCTTTATCAAAAACTTTCTCGAATCTTTCACGTAGTGTTCGTCGCAAATAGGTAATCCGTATCGAGCCTTAGAAAGATTACGTCTTCCGCATATTGGACAATCTTCGGACGGTATTAAAATTTTATCAACACCATAAGCATATTGCGGATGAACACGTTGGATATGCCTTCCCAAATTTTCTGGCTTAACGTAAACCCCACAAAACGGGCAATGCTTAACATGAAAAGGTAATATTAACATGGAATGTTCCGCTCATGATTTGATTCTCACTCATTTGGATTAACATTCACAAACAATTTAATGTTACTGGTCTTTCCAAAGTCAAATTCCGTTTTCTTTTCTTATATTAAAACTCCATACCAGTACTATTTAACCACCCGGTGATCGTTGTGTAAGCGAAACTAAGTAAGGTAACTTATCGCTATGGAAAATTCCATCAGAATTCATTTTGCTTTACTTTGCAGACGACTTTCTTCAAACCTAGCCAATTCTTCAAGTCTTCTTCTTACAGCATCCTTAACAAACTCTGAAACCGAAGTATAGCCATACCTTCCTGCAGTAACTATCTTTTCTACTTCAGCATATAACTCTTCGGGAAGCCCAACCATCCGATACTTTTTCCTTGGCAAACCTATCCGCTGTTAGGATATAAAAACACAAAATGTTTAACGAATTTTATATACCAGTTAATAACCAGTTTATAATAGGTCAACATGTTACGGGGTTTCTAATGCGGGGTTATATCGGCAATTTAAAACTCAACTTGTTAGTACACTTGCTAGTAACATGTCTCTTAATACGCGTTCCAATTCCGCTGAGCATATTAACCATTAAATACGGTGATTCGACTGCTACGTCTGATGTCAACGAAATGTTTAACAAAACTAAGGCATTAAACTTTGTAATTTCGCTTTTGACCAATTACAGTCGCAACAAGTGGCTTTGCAAAGAGCATGAGAGCTCAAATACTTACTGGATTTACAATGATAACATATTAGCATATCAGATCCTAAGTTATTACGCAAACAAAATCGGAGACAGTAAATTTAACCAAGAACTGAAACAAGCAATTCAAAATATAAACTTAACTATACAAGGAATCTATCGGTTCAATATTTCTGATGGAAATGATAGAATTGAAGTTTTGTTTGAGAATCAGACGATAAGCTATCCGCCGTGTAGTGGATCAGGTTATCATTATTCGCCTATTCTTGAAAGCAATATGAAATTGGATTATAATCTGGTCTATAATCCGAGCTTGGAGGTAGGCATTAAGTATCCAGATTATTGGTTCCAATCGGATCCTGAGCTTGTTAAGACACCATGGAGGATAAATTATGCTAGGTCTGGAAGCAAAAGCATAGGTCTGAATGTCTCAGGTGAGAATTCTAATTGGCGTTCTAATATTTTTCCTGTGCAACCGTTACAGCATTACCTGGTTAGATGTTATATCAAAGGATCCGTTAAGAGCGGAACATGGATACTGAAAATAAGATGGTTTAACTACTCTGAACCGGATCCAAGCAAATATTTGGTCGGAGAGAACTTCACGTGGATACCTCCACAAAAGTATTCTAATTGGACTCAGATAATCCTGTATGACTTCATGTGCCCTTCACAGGCTCGCTATGCGGATGTCATATTTGAGGCTTATAATGGGACGGGTGAGCTGTATGCAGATGACTTTGAGGTGAGGAAAATCATTGATTACGGTACATTCATTGTTAGGAATGATAGAAGATATATTCAGATACCGGATTGGGAGAAATACGGCGACCTTCTTCTCTTCGGTACTCTTCAGTTGTACTGGGCTAATGACCCATCATATGCGGAATATTGGAACAAAGTTGCCAGAATGTTTGACGGAACCGGAATAGTTGACAAAGTATTTAACAAGAGCGGACGATACGACACATATAAGCTTGCACTTTTAATTATTGCAGCCATTACGATAAATAAAACCGATCAAGTACTGCTGGATCCCAATTATGAAAATATCAGTGTTTTGGTCCAAAATCGGACAAGAATACTTGGAAAATTGCAGAATCCCGATAATGGAGGTGTTGTGACTCACTATTTGAGCGGTTTTACTCCCGACCCACAAGCTACTGAGAATGTTGAAACGACTTGTTTAGCTATTTACGCATGTCTGCCAGAGAGGGACATTCCTCTGATATGGATTCCTGAATTTTCGGCATGGAGTGCACTCATTTTGCTGATGCTTCTTCTAACCGTTATCGTCTCTTTTATGAGGGCAAAAAGGCGCAATAATATAGAAGGGCGAGGCAGACGAAGAAAACGATAAGACTGAGACATTACTGACTCTACATCTTCAGCAGCGCTCTTATTTTCCTTTTATAAATCAATAAAACTGTCCTACGGTCCTATTGTGTACGCTATGACCAAATGCTTGTTAGTTTTATAATAGTGTATAGTTTCATGGCTATGCTTATTCAATGACATTAATCAAAAGCCAAGAAATGAAAAATAATGGCAATAGTTATCTCTTGCTTACTTCCATTGCCATAAATTGGGCTCACACATTATTCTTTACATTATTTTATAGGAGCTCATTGCGGATATTTCCTTGGATTTTTGATAGTATCTCTCTTAACCTCGTGAAGACTATCCAAAGATGGAAAACTAGGCAAAACAAAATTTGATTTAAGCTTAGATAAGATTTACAGGCATTATCCCTTCTTCGTTGCATTTCTCAAAGGCTGCCACACGGCCAAGACCATAGGCAATTGATACGAGAATCCATAGCAAAATAACCATAATATTTGAGACAGGCTCAGGGGTTTTATTGTTAAAAGCTAGGACGAAGGGAAAGTAAATGATGCTCGCAATGAAAAATATGATGCTCCAAAATCTAAGCTTAACATGTGTTCTCCACATGTTATCCCTCACTCCATTTCCTATAACAAATACAAACCTATATTAACATATAAGTATCAAAATCACTAGAGAAAGACTTCGGCTTGTTGCAATTTCTACATCGTAACATTACGCAATATAGCTTAAAAATTAAGCATTCATAAAACGATGGAAACCTAATTTAAGGGTTTCAGAGTTCTCATAAAGAGCTTTAAGAGTAATATCATGATTAATTGTAAAGAACAAGTTTTAGGCACTAGAAATTAAATTGCCCAAAATAACAATTATACAGGTACGGTATGTGAGCAGAGATAATAAGTCCGTAAGGAACAAGGAAGTAAATAAATTAGAAGGCTTAAGAAGAAAACTTAGGCAACATAGCGGCAAACTGTTAAAAAAGTATAAGGCAGAAGCGATAGGAATAGGATACAAGCACACAAGCGGGAAAAGAACAGAAAAAATAGCCATAATCTTCTTTGTAAAAAGAAAGATGCCTTCATACGAATTACAAAGAGCTGGCATAGAACCCATACCTAAGAGCCTATTTGGATATCCTACTGATGTAAGGGAAGTTGGGAAAATCCGCAAGTACTAAAAATACTTTCTGTTTAAGTTTAATGTTCCCCGTTTAGGTAATCTCTAATATCTGGAAATCTAACTTTCTGCCTCTTTGCTACTGCATGCACTGTTGTTAAGTACTTGTCTACCTTCTCTTTGTTGAATCTAAAGACTATTGAAACTTCAGGAATACCTTTTAGCTCGCGCTTATTTAATGTTCCAATCGCAACTAACATTGCAGACTTAGCTACTTCAGCCAGCCTTCTCGCACCTTTCACAGAAGCTTTGCGCCGCTTACGAGAATAGATCGAAAATGATACACAATCCGGCGGAATATCCATAATACGTTCTATAGTACAAATCATCCCTTCTTTAAAGACTTGGTTCAAAGCCTCAGCAACATTCTCGGCTATCATCTTAAAACCTTCCATTTGAATATCGGCGAAATTATCCGCCTTTAAGTTCAGCTCAGAAGATCCTAAAAATACGATCTCTTCCTGTTGCTTCAGCCTATTCCAACCTTCCTCAGTTAAGGAGTAATATGTAACTCTATAGTCTTCTGGATCAACTTCCCTTTTTAGATATCCCTTTTGACATAACCTCTTTAAATTGCTCGCAAGAGCTGGGCGGCTTAAACCAGTTATCTCCAACAAACTCTTGAACCGCTTTTTACCCTCCTTAAGCGCTTCCATTATCAAATTCTCAGAGTTCTGCCTTCTTTCAAGAGGGGCCATTCCCCACCTGTAATCCTTTTTCATGGTTTTCACCAAATAATTTTAATTAAGTTAATTTTAACTAAACTTATATGCTTTTTGCACAATTTTTAATAAAAGAGGGAGTTGAATGACAGGTAAAGAAGGAGTAAGACGGGTAGTTTGGCTTCCTAAGGAATTAGACGATCAAGTCGAGCAATTTCGCAGGGAACTAGGCTACAGTAGAAGCGCTACGTACCGTTATATGGCAACAAGATTTCTGGAAGAAAAACTTCTGTCAAAAAGAAGAAAGATACACCTTCGCCCCTGGGAGGAAGTTATCGGAAAGTTAAAGGCAATAGAAACTAATTCTGATGCCATATCTGCGGTTATAACGTGCACCCAAGATGTAGAACTAGTAATAACATACCCCAGAGACTCTCCGGAAGCCGCTGTTCTAAGAAGCTTAACCAATCTGCTAGGAGAAAAAGTAAGCGTAATAAGAACTGACCATCCTGAAAAGCCCCTCATAGTCAAGCCCATCAAGTCGCCGTCAAACAGGCATAATCACAAGCCCCGAAATTTTACAAATACCATAACCCGCGCAAAAAGCCCCGAAAAATGAACAGAACATACAAGTCCCGAAAAATAACCTCGACCCCAACAGGTGGAGGTCAATATTCGGGCCTTTGGGGAATTTTGTGCATTTTGTTAAAAATCGGGGCTTATTTAATGATTACAAATTTTGTAAAATTTCGGGGCTTGTAATGATGGTTACTAATCTTGGCCCGACGATTCCAACTTAAGAGACTTACAGATTTTGTTAATACTACACTTTGCGAAGATGATATATACCAGACCAAAATATCTGACTTTTTAATTCGTTGCCCCAATTGCAACAGTACTAATCTTATTTGTAGAGGGTGGCGAAGAAATAAGCGGAAGGGTGCCATTAGGATATATAGCTGCAAGGATTGTGGGCGTAAGTTCTCCGACACGTTTCCAGGTCATCTGCCTTTGCATATTGTCTCGGATATATTTGACTTGGCTGTTAGAGGTATGGCGCCAGGAGATATTGCCGAAATAATATCGGAAAGATACGGTTCTTTATTCGATGTCTCTCCTCAGACCATTATGAACATTATCAAGCGATGGATACGACTTTTCCAGAAGTTTGAAGATAAGCGTAAGCACAGACTGAATTCAGAAGAATGGCAAATTGACGATACTCCGCAGATCTTTCCAAAATCAACCAAGAATTCAAGATGTATTTGGATTACCAACGTTTTAGCTGTGGAGCCACGCTACTGGCTTTCCGCGTATGTATCTGAACAGCGCACAGAAAAAGCGTCGATCCTAGCTCTAGAATTGGCATATAAACGCGCAAAATATGGCCCAGTAAGATTTAGGTGTGACGGGTATAAGGGCCATAAATCAGCGATTCACAAGGTTTTTCCTTTTGCTATGATAGATTCCAAATCTAAGGAGGAGGATTTTGGGCATATCAATTTGATTGAAAGCCTCCACAGCTTTATTCGCCGTAGCGGCATAAAAAAGCGCGGAAGATTTCGCTCAATTGAAAACCTACAGGCATTCTTGGAACTTGTCCGAGTTTACCACAATTTTCTGCGTCCCCATGGCGCCATAGGCACTACTCCCGCCGCCAGAGTAGGAATTGCGCCCATGTTCAGTAGTTGGAATGATCTCCTACGTTATGTCCACCGGCATCTAAAATAAGGTCCAGCCAGCTTTTCTTTTTTGATACGAGGCCAGCAACTTGGGCCGGTGTCTTTCCACCCAACGATTTGTGGCCTTTTATGAAGTTATAATATACTTGAAAGCCTTTTGTAAAGGTATTAACAGATTCCTCGTTTTGAAAGCCGCCCATAGTTTTGACTCTATTTTTCAGCAAGCCGTTGAACCTTTCAATCTTGTTGTTAAAACCAGCGGTTAGCGGTCCTTTGATATGGATTACATCGTTGTTTTTGCCTTTTGATCTAAATTCCCTTTCTATGGCCACTTGATAAGAGCCTAGGCCATCAGAAACCAGCTCGATAGGCCTCGTCGTAGATAATGTTAATCCCTCCTTGATTAGTTTTTCAGCCTCTTCGGCTCCGCGCTTACCACTTATCCGTAACGCCAAAAGGAATCTCGTTTCGCTATCTAACAGCCCCCAAACCACCATATGTCGTCCAGAAACTCTAACTACAGTATCATCCATATGCCACCTAACAGAACAGTTTGCCCTCATTCCTTTAACATAGCTGTTCACTATTTGAACATATTTTTTAATCCAATTGTAAACCGTGCTATGACTAACCTTAATCCCATAGGTTAACTCAAGATGCTCAGCTATTTGCCGAAGACTAACACCTCTGAAGTATAGGTCTAACGCGGAAACTATTGCCGCAGCTTTATTTTTCATGCCCCTAAACGCTGTTCTGTCCACAAATTTAACTTTGCACCTCTTACAGAAATATCTCTGCACTGGCCCGCTTTTGTTGTACCTAAAGCCGCGCTTAATGACAAATTGCCTAGATTTACAGTTAGGGCAGTGTGGTCTTTCATGATTATGTCTAGTGCCAGATGTTAAGCTCTGTAGTAGCATATAATAACGGACGGCATAAACGTGTTTGCATGCCTTTTTATGCTTTAAGAAATCTTCGCATGTGCAGCACCATTTCTTTTTTTGCCAAGTTACTCGGTAAGACTTGTCAGGGTTTGACTCAGACCGAACTATGAACGTTGTTTGGCTTACCGGAAACACATGATTATTTACAACTAGTCTTATACCCTTCATCTCACGTTTGCTTAACATCGACCCTTCCCCCCTCACTTGTTTGATCTAGGCGTTGCTTCTTCAGCAATGATAGTGGCGGTCATTACGGTAACAGAAATGCATAAGGCAACCGAAGAAGTCAATGCAATACCACCTGAACATATTCCTATCCGTAATACTCTATCTTGATCTAACGCATCCAATTCACACACTTCTCCTTTTAGTCTTTTGAATTCCGTGACAGAATTCTAGTTTCTAGGGCTGCAAGAATCTTTGTGGGAAATGTCTTGATTTCTTTGTATCTGTTTTGGCGGTAGTTGAAGTCACGTTCATCTCTTTGTTCTAGGCTTTGGACTAGTGCAAGAAACTCGTCGAATATGGGCTCTAATATTTCTAGGAAACTATGTCCTTTCTCTATCATAATTCCGGTATCAACTATTCCGGTCGTTGCTATGTCGTACCATACTTGTAGGTGAATGGCGTATTCTGTTAATCGCACTATGTAAAGTCCACGTTCCGGCACCGTACGCTTTATTTCCCTCAAGACATCGGGTGCTATACCGGCATTAGGTATGATTACATATCCTACATTGGCGTTGAGCCCGCGCATGTACTCTGCTACTTTCTTCACCTTTTCACGAATTGCCCCAGCATCTTCAGTTGTCACCTCATCTGCCACTATCCTTATCCTATGATTATTAATGAAGACATCAGGCTTGTACTGCCCGATTCTTTCCCCGAACCTTACTTCTCCGTTGTTCGGCCAGAAAATTGTTGTTATTCTTTTTACGCTTTGCTCATGCAACGCTTGGGCTGCTCTAGCCTCCGCCAGCTCCTCTAACTGAACCCTTAGCGGATCCTTCTCCAGCTCACATATCTTATGTTTCAATGCTTTTATCTCCTCATATAGTTGGGCATGTTCTTTCTGCTCTATCCTTTCAAAGGCCGATTCCAATTTAGCTATGGCATTAGACAGCCTATTTACACTCTCGCTTTGAACATTGGCACTTTTATCGGTTATTTCTTTAAAGGCGTTAGCAGTAGTCTCGCTTAACCTACCGTAGGTTTCTTTCAGCAAATCTATAGCACTCTGAAGTCTCTCAGCATACTCGCTATATAGCCTTTCTCGAAGTTCCCTTGAATCCCTATCTTGCTTCTCTCTAAGTTTTTCAATTTTCTCCTCAAGGCCTTCAAGGAATCTTATTCGCTCTTCTAATTTTGCTAGCTGCGTCAAGATTGCGTTATTATTACTGGTTAGTTTGGGAGCTTTTGGAAGTAGCCCCTTTCTCCTGAGGATATAGTATGTCGTCGATCCAAGTATTATTATTAGTAGGAGGATTATTTCTAGCAGCATCTATATCACGCTCATAACACTTGTTTGTCTTATTATAAGACAGGTAAGACAGGAATATAAGCATTTCGCTTAAACTAAGATTTATAAACGAAACAAGACAAGTACTTAAAATAGTGATCGTCAATGGCTAAAAAAACTTGGTCGACAAGACTGGATGAGAAAACCGAGAGAAAAGTAAAGGATCTTATCGAGACGTCGGGATTAAAGGAGGCAGAAGTCCTACGAAGACTAATAATAATAGGACTAAAAAACGTAAAAGAACCAGCCGACCTTCTAAAAAAGTCTAGATGCGACTATTTCTAGATGAATTATAGAATTTGATATGTCTGGCCATGTCAAAATGAAAATGGGCTCTCTAGCACTTAAATCAGCTTAATCTTTTTTATTGTCCTTAAGTAATATACTAGCTAGGTCAGATTATTATTAATATAGCAAAAGTTAATTACTTAAAGTAAATTATCAATAGTATATGGGTAAAATTCAGATAACAGCATACAAATGCGAAAGATGCGGACATGTGTGGGTCCCTCGAAAGAAACGAAAGCCAAGAGTCTGCCCAAAGTGTAAAAGTCCATATTGGGACGTACCACGAGAGAAAGTTAAAAATTCTAAAGGAAAAGAGGGGAAAGAAAATGCAGGAATTTAAACGGCAAAACTTAAAACGACGAACGACTTACTTTAAATCAGATACTATGGTAGAAGACTTGAAAGCCTCTATATTGAAAGTTTTAAGTGAAGCCTCTACGGTTGGAGCTACTGCAAAACAAATAGCGTTTAGGACAGGATATGATGTACAAATCGTTTCTAGACAACTTGAAGAACTGCATCAAGAAGGCAAGGTCGAAAGGATTGGAAGAAAACTCTGGTTGCTTGCTCCATTTAAAGACATTAACCGTGACCCTGAGTTTAGAAGCCCTGACTGGTATATCAGGCTTTTTAAATACCAAGAAGGACTCACGCTTGAGAAATACCCTGGGAAGATAACCTTCTCCGATAATGGCAATAAATCTATACACCGATGGTCTCCTTATGTTCAAGGATTCTCAGCAAGTTTTGTGGAAACTATACTGGACCGCTACCGAATAGGAAGAAACAATTGCGTATTGGATCCCTTTGTAGGCTGTGGAACTGTCTTGGTGTGCGCTAGATTGAGAGGAGCTAAGTCGATAGGAGTTGACTTAATGCCTCTGATGACTTTCGCCTCAAAGGTCAAGACTAGGTGGGATTTAGATATTAAAAAAATTGAAACTAATCTTGCAAAAATAAGGAAGGCCGTAAAGGAGAGCCCTAGTATTAGTCCCCCTTTCCTAAAGGAGACTTACAGACAATTCGATAAGGAGGTCTTAGTTAATCTTCTGAAGCTCAAGCAGTCTATATGGGCTATTCATGATCAATCTATACGTGAACTGTTTCAGCTTGCATTTGCTTCCATTCTTATTGAATGCAGTAGGCTAAAACGCTCTCCTTGCTTAAGTTACGTAAAGGAAAAGATCGTGCAAAAGGAAGCCCCATTCGTCTTATTTGAAAGGAAAGTTCAACAAATGAAAAACGATCTGCTTCAAGTGCAAAAAAGGCGGCATGAATGGGGGCCAGAGCCGCAAATCATCTGCGAAGATTCTAGAAAAGTAAAATATGAACCTCAATCGATCGACATAGCTATCACCTCTCCGCCATATGTGAACGGCATGGACTACGTAATTAACTATAAGATAGAAATGGCATGGCTAGACATGGTTAAAAGTTATTCTGAACTGGCTACGTTGAAGAATAGGATGGTTGCTTGCGACAATATATCTAGGAAAGTCATTAAGGAATTTGCTAACAAGAACATGGAAGTCCGTGACGAATGGCTTCTAGATATCGTAAAAAGAATTGAAACTAAAATTACCCAAAAGGGGAGCTATAGACGCGATGACATGCACCTGATAGTCCAAAAGTATTTTGAAGATCTCTATCCGGTACTTCGGAATGTTTACGAGGGCTTGAAGCAAGGTGGGCGTTTTGTGATTGTAATAGGGGATTCTCTTATAGCAGGAACTTATATCCCTACAGATTTAATCTTAGCAAGGCTTGCCAAAGAAATTGGCTTTAAAATTGAGCGTATAGAAATAGCGAGAAAGAGAAGGTCGGGACAGCGAAAGAGTTTTGTTCTAAGAGAGAGTGTTCTGACACTTATAAAAGGTGAGGCTTGCCGACCTAAAAAATTAGATGATTTTTTGGATCAATCTGATTTAAGCTGAAATTCTGAAATATCCAACGGTTCAAGATCCTTAGTGCAATAAACCATTTTTTCATCAAGCCTAATGTATATATCGCGAGTCACGGTATTCAGCTTATTTCCTAACCAATCCTTTAATTTGGCTAAAGGAATAAGGAAACAGTTACCTCTATTAACAATTAAATAGCCTTTTCCACTTCGAGCATCTTGTATAAACTTGCCTCTTATTGTAATTTGCCAGCCTTTGCGCTTCTTACTCCCAGGACGTATATAAGCCCTTTCTCCATCTACAATTCCCTCTTTTTCTCCCAATTTACATTTATATCCTTTCGCCTCTAGCATGCTTTTAACATCATCAACAGAAACGTAATCCTCAGGAACAATCATTTTGGGAAGAATCTTAGCAAAGCCAATTTTCTCAAGCACAAAAAGCAACTCTTCATCCAATTTCTCTGCTAGAACTTTCGTCCCGACATCAAGTCTTGGTTCCCCTCTTACTTTATTTACAACTTGATAAATCCCGCCTGAAGAAATATGGCTAATTAATCGTTTTTCCAAATAACTTCTTACATCTGACCTAAAGATCGATTGTGCATAGCTTCGGCCATCATTAATCACTATGGCATCTGTCCAGTCTTTAAGCTCCTTAGGCCCTTTTTGGTAGTGTGTTTCTAATCTGCCTCTTAAGTCAGAGGTTTCGCCTACATAGGCCTGTCGTGTATTTCGGTCATATAGTATGTATAAGCCAGGATGTTCAAGCGGACCAGCAAAATCTAAACCGTTAACCCTTTTGACCCCCTCCCTAGGAAAACGCCAAAGTCTCAATTGCCCCAATTTAGTTCTGGCTCTGATTAACCCTTTATCAGGAGGATCTTCTTCCCATCCATACTCAAACATATTTTTAATCATAATTACATAACCATCAAGAGTTGTTAAGTATATAACTATAGCGCAAATAATATAATTTTCCAAAAAAGTGTTATGCAATATACTGATTGTTAACTATGCAAAATAACACATATTGTAGTGAAATATTTCACTAACTTCGCTTCACCTTAACTCTAAAGTTGGAATAAAGGACTTCAATAATTGCCATTTTCATACAGGAATTACCTTTTGGCGACAAAATGTCAGATGCCGAGTTTTGGTATACAAGCAAGATACATCCTTTTCAGCTCTTTCTTATCTATGTGATGATAAATGTCTATGGCTTCGCTCCTTTTATCTCCTCTGAGTTCTTTGACATATTCTCTTGGCATTCCATTTCTTAGAAGCCACGTTGTAAACCAATGCCTAAAACAATGCGGCGTAAAATGATCTTCCAGCTCCTTACTCTTCGAATCATGTAATCCAACCTTTTCCGCATATTTAGTTACCACACGATATACTCCGTTTCTTTTCAGTCTCTGTCCTCGCCTACCAACAAATAACGCCTTACAACCAGGATTCACTTTCCAGTTCTTTCTTGCATTCAGCCATCTCCACAACACACGCGCACACTCATCATCAAAGAACACTATTAAATTGCTTCTTTTCGGATGCGGCTTTAACCGAATGCTCTGCTCTTCCCAGTCAATATCATCAATATCTATGTTAATCAGTTCCTTTCTACGAATGCCAGTTTTCGCCAACAAAGTAACAATAGCCTTATCTCTTGGATCCAAAATAGAATTTATCAACATTCTCATCTGCTCAACTGAAATAAGCTTTCTTTCTGAACCTACGTTGCGTCGCTCCGCTTTATACTGACGAATATACCGCTTCCTAAAAGGAAGTATGGGGTTCCTATCAACAAGCCCTTCATAAGCCAAATAATCGTAGAAACTCGAAAGAGCCGAGAAATAATTTTCTATAGTTTTAATAGCATATCCTTTATCATTCATCAAGTAATTCAATAATTTCCTCAATCCACTTTTATCCAGAGTAAGAAAAGATAATCCGTTTTGCCTAAGAAAGTTAGAAGTAATCTTCAGTATAGATTTGTAGCTTCTAATACTTTCCTCGGAAAAATTCCTTAACTTACAGTCGACAAGAAAGTCTTTAATAAGTTTGGCATCGTCAAAACCCTTGCCTTCCAGTATATTTAACTGCTTCATCCTATCCACTTCCAGCCGCTAGGCGTATACTTCACAAGCCCATAAGCTTCCAAATTTTCCAGCTGCTTCGAGATAGCCTTAATCACAGCTGATTCAGAGGGGTCTATGCCCAAATGAGAGAATATCTCATCGCTACTCACAACATCTCGGCTTTTAAGGAGATTTATTAGTTCTTTTTCATAAGCCCTTACACCTTCAAATTCCTCTTCTAAAAAGGGTTTAGCTCTATATCTTCGAAGCTCCTCTTCTAGCCTCTCCAAAGCCCTCTCCAAAAGCCTACATTTCCTCGAAAGTTCTTGAATCTGCTTTTTCAATTCACTGTTCTCTCTTAAAAGGTCACTGCGAGACTTATATCCGGGCTCCTCTTCCTGACGAATAGAATTCTCCACATACTCTATTACAAACTTTGAAAGGCTAACGCCAAGCTTCTTGGCGTATCTCTCCCACCTCTCCTTATGCTCCACAGAAGGAAGATACACATAGATAGCTCTCTGCTTAATGGTCTCCGTCTTGCCCACTAACAACACCAAACTACCATAAGCTAACAGACTATTAAAATTTACTGGTAAATTGGCGCCGGGGAGGGGACTTGAACCCCTGCGGGCCGTCTGGCCCACCGGCTGACTTGTCATGCCCCCTCATTTATGCCATGCTTGATCTCGAGGCCGGCGCATTAGCCGCTCTGCCACCCCGGCGCTGTTGGCATTTTAAAATTTTTAGGCGTGTTTAATTAGGCTTTACATTTTAGCATAGATGGGTATAGCCATTTCTTTTTTGCTTTGTTTTTCTTTTTGTCCCATTCGTTTAGGATTTTTACTGCTTTGTTTGCTGCTTTTATGCATTTTTCTTCGCCTGC
>Ga0180300_10000493_pt1 | contig 17274 bp, 16 predicted proteins | sample GuaBasSediGuay15_FD_121798 | JGI IMG/M metagenome (GOLD analysis project Ga0180300, IMG submission 121798) | Subseafloor sediment microbial communities from Guaymas Basin, Gulf of California, Mexico - Guay15, Core 4569-2, 21-24 cm | ecosystem: Environmental > Aquatic > Marine > Hydrothermal... | reverse complement strand
CTATTTATCCATGACATTATTCCAAGATCCCTCTTCACGAGTATAACCGGCTTATTGCACCTTCTGGCAATTTCCTCTGGAATTCCTCCAAAAAGGAGCCTTTGAAGAATACCCTCATTAGTAGCTCCAATTATCACAAGATCGTAATCTTTTGCCTCTTTTATGACTGTATCAACAATGTTCCTTCCCTCAAGTATTTTAATCTTATCTCTGGAGAGGCGCTCTAAAACATGACTTAACCTTCTCTTTATCCTATCCTCATCCTCATTATTTACATTTACATTTAAAACTGTAACTTGAGCGTTGTAGGCCTTTGAGAGAATCTCCGCAATTTCGGCAGCCATTACACTGTGTACCCCTCCATTAGAGGGAAGAAGAATCTTCCTTATTTTCTCAACCTTCTCTGGTTTCACGAGTATAACATCGCATGGAGCGCTCCATACTATCTTGTCCAAATGACTCCCTAGCACATACCTCCATCTTGGACGACCTTTCCAACCCAAGACAAGTATATCTACTTTGTAATCCCTCACAGCGCTTAAAATCCCCCTCACGAGGTTGTGAGCATAATAAACAGCCCCTTCAACATTTTTTATTTTGAGTTTATCTTTCACACTTCTTATCAACTTTAATGCCTCAGGTTCAAATCTCTTTGCTTCTTCAATAGGTGTCTGTTCTGGGACTGTGACGACGTTTAGGAGGATGAGCTCTCCATCTTTATATTCTGCCACTTTTTCTGCATATCCAACAATATTCTCTGCATTTTTTGGATTTGCGATTGCTGCAAGAACCCTGTATCTTTTCTCTGAAACCTCTTCAAAGACTACTTCCCTCTCAAATTCTTTTCTTTCTCCTTTCCTTCCATAAGCTACATAAAGGAGCAAGCCTACTGCAATCCAAAGGCCTGTTATTGCCCATGCAATAGGGCTTACGTGGAATATCCATATTGAGAGGATTAACTGGAGGGAGATGGCAAAGAGCGGAATGTAAGGGAAGTATGGCATCAAAAAACTGTAGTCCAACTCATCTCCTCTTTCCACTCGTATCTTTATTGCCGCTGCATTTACAAATAGGAATATCAAGAGAAAGACTATATCAGCACTCGCCGCAACATCTTTAATTGGAAGCATAACTGTTACCCCTAAAAGAATTATTGAAGATACAAAAAGAGCATAATGAGGTACTCTTCTAGTTCCATGGATACGAGACAGGATTGAAGGCAGTTTTCGGTCTCTACTCATCGCAAAAGCCACTCGAGTTGAAGAGTATATCGTAGCATTTAAAGCTGAAGTCGATGAGAATATCGCAGCTAAAGTCACCAAAAGTCCTCCATATGGCATGAGGTCTTTTATTGCCTGCCCCATCCCAATTGGACCTAAGGCAGCAAAAGTTTCTGAGATGTGAAGTGAATCCGCATTAATGCCCACAACTGCTGCAAATGCAAAGAGAAGATATGTGGTAGTGACTGCAACCACGGAGTATAAAATCGCCTTTGGGATTGTCTCTTTAGGATTTATGGCCTCTTCTCCGGCATGAGCTATAACCTCATAACCTTCAAATCCCACATATGTAAATCCCATTGCCATCAAAACTTTGCCCCATCCATTTGGGATGAATTCAGAGAAATGAGAAAGCCTCTCTGGATGCAAGAGTGTAAAGAAGATGGCAAAGATTCCTATAAACAATAGAGTTGACATCTGACCAATAGTTATTATATTTTCCACGTCTCCTGTTTCAGAAACTCCTTTGTAGTTAATAGCTATAAAGAATAATGCAATAGCAATAACGAGAATCTCTTCCGCTGTAGATGGAGCAATGTGGAAAAAAGAGAAGAGTGGAGTTTCCTTAAGAAGGAAGATAGTGTAAGTGGCAAACGTCATTGCATATAAACTTCCAGCTACTATCAATGCAAACCAGTTTATCCAACCCGAAAGAAAGCCAACAACGCCTTTGAAAGCTTCATCTATGTAAGTGTAAGCTCCACCCGCCGTGGGCAAAGCCGAGGCAAGCTCAGCAAAAGACATTGCAGAAAAAAGTGCAATAAGACCATTCAGTGCAAATGCAACAAGAATTCCTCCAGAACCAGCGAACCCTATGGAAATTCCAGTTGCAACAAAAACTCCCGCTCCAATCATCATTCCCATTCCCATCATCATAAGATGACACAGGGATAGCCCTCTTGATAGACTTACTTTCTCTTCCATTATCTCGGCCTCCTTTTTATATTGGAGATATGATGAACTTTCCTTGTCGCTTTCACCTTCTTTACATGACGGGCCCTTCTTTCTCTAATTTTCTCCCGAGCCAGCTTCTCAATAGTCTTTTTTGATTTTAATACAAGGTATACCATAGTAATATATGCCCCCATGATTATAGAGCTGCCAATTATCATGTTAATTTCCATCTAAGAGCCTCCTTAGAGTATGTCATCCAATGGGTTCTTCTCTACCCCTATAATGTCTCTTTTTGGGCTTGACCTTAGTTTATAGATTACAATTGAATCCTCACTCTCATCTATTAACTCTTTAATTCCATTTTTAATTCTTTCATATTCTGCTAAAGTTACCTCACCTTCAAAAACGCTATTTTGAATCCAAACTAAATATTGTCTCAAAAACTTCTTTACCTTATTCACTCGAGAAACATTCACATCATAAACTATTATAATGTACATGGGTATTACACCCTTTGAAATATCTTACCTTTCCTTTTATCTTTTTCTGATTCTCAATCCCAAAACTTCAAATAAACAGTGCCAACCTTGGGTTAAAAACTCTTCATTAGTTTTTAACTTTTGGTTTTGAAAAGGTATAAATGCCCTTTTTTTCGATTTTGGGATAGGTGAGGGTAGTGAAGACTTATCCCATTTATGTTGAGGGAATTGTCCAAGGGGTTGGCTTCAGATCCCTCATCTATAAAATCGCTCACGAACATAGCTTGAGAGGATATGTTAAATTTGATACGTGTGATTACTGAAGGTGAGTATAAGGATCCGCTGAATAGAAGATATCATGCTGAGCCAGTTTGTCGCCCTGTGTGTGAACCAAGGTTCTAATAAGACTTTAAAAGAATTGAAAGATAAATGCTTCTGCTATCTCTACGATGGGCGTTGAAGTTTCAATAAGACTTTAGAAGAATTGAAAGAAGATTGAGGAGCCCCCTAAAGAATACATAAAAGAAATCAATGAACTCCTCAAAAAACTCGACTACCTTACTCTCGAAAAGCAGAGCGAGGCCCAGAGCGTTTTCTGTCAAATGGGTGGAATGTACTTTGTGGTACCGCACTTATGGCACAGTAGGAGTATAATGAAACTGTGAAGAAGTTTGGAGAAATGCTGAGCGATTCTGAGAACTTCAAGCTCGGTTGGCTCAAAATCCAGGAAAAACTTTCTCAGGGAGTTGGTTATGCTGTTGGCAAATGGGAGCTTAAGAAGATACTCCAAGAGTTCTCAGTTAACGTGCCAATATGGTTTGTATCCAAGGACTTCAATCTCCAAAAAACACTTTACAACACTACGTTCAAAGGGTATCCTGTTGTTTTAGGATGACGAGAAGAGGCGACAGTTGAAGAGTTATGGGAATATGGTGTTGATGAGGTTACTAATAAAGATTTAGGTATGGAGGGAGATATGCTCTAAGCACCTAAATTACATTCAAAACTATAGCAACAATAACTATAACAATAATTATAGCAAAAAGTATAAAAATTATTATAGGTAAATCTATTATAGGTGAGACTATAATGGAGAACCCATTTATATATGGGGAGCCTGTCGATAGAGAAAACTTCGCAGACAGAAAAAAAGAGCTCGAAGAACTCAAAACTGATATGCTTAGTGGTCAAAACATCATACTTTACTCCCCAAGGAGGTTTGGAAAAAGCTCACTTGTCTACAACGCTTTGCTTGAGCTTGAAGACCAAGTGGTATCTCTCTGGATAGACTGCTATGGAGTGCTGACAAAAAAAGAGCTTGCAGAGAAGATTGCATCAGAAGCCATACGGCATTGGAAAACTAAAGACATTTTGGAGGGTGTTAAGAAGCTTTTTAGATCACTTACTCCAAAGATACGTTTAGGGAATAACATTGAGATTGAATTCTCAATAGGGGAAGAAGAAAGAGCCTTTGAGGAAAGTCTTAAGCTCCCACAGCGACTTGCGGAGCATTCCAAAAAGCATGTCGTAGTCGTTTTTGATGAATTCCAAGAAATAGCAGAACTTGGGGAGCGTATCCTAAAAAAGATGCGCTCCGAATTCCAGTGGCATAAAGACGTTACCTATGTTTTCATCGGAAGCAAAAGGAGCATGATGGAAAAGATTTTCCGTTTAGCCCAGAGTCCATTCTATAACTTTGGAAAGCATTTTGTATTGAGAAAGATACCTCGTGAGGAGTTCAAGGAGTTCATACTGGAGAAGTTTCGCATTACAGAGGTCTCTATGGATGAGGAAATCGTAGATAGAATCCTCGAGCTCACTGATGGGCATCCGTATTATACACAAAAGTTCTGCCATGAGCTTTGGTACGTTGGGAAACTCAAAGGATCCTTAACACTAAAAGATGTAGAGGAGGCATTTTCAAGGCTAGTTATTGAGAGTGAGGCGAGTTATATTGAGATCTGGGATTCTCTACCTCTTTCACAGAAAAAAGTACTACTGGCGATTGCTAGGGGGGAGAAAGACCTCTATTCTACTAATTTTCTTATCAAATATGGGTTTAGCTCTGCATCTCAAGTGCAATACTCCGTGAGAGCATTACGTGAAAAAGAGCTTGTACACAGAATTAACGGCTCGTATGAAGTAAGTGATCCCTTCATGGGGCACTGGTTGTTGTGGAGGTTCGGTAGTGGATGAGAGATACTTTGAGAAGCGTCTATGGGTGGGTGGCACAGAAATAAACTACCTCTTCATCTGCCCAACTAAGCTCTGGTATTTTTCTCATGGGATCACGATGGAACAGGAAAGTGAATGGGTAGATTTAGGAAAATTCCTCCATGAAAAGAGCTACTTTGGTGAAGAGAAAAACATTAAGATAGGCCCAATTAGCATCGACTTCATCAAAAAAGGAGACATCATCGAAGTCCACGAAGTCAAAAAGGGCAAATCAATGGAAAAGGCCCATGAAATGCAGGCCCTCTATTATCTCTATTATCTCAAAAGACTCGGCATTAGAGCAAAAGCCATTCTCAACTATCCAAAGCTCAGAGAAACCAAAGAGATAACCTTAGAAGGCAGAAAAAAGGAAGTTGAAGAGGCTATAAAAGAAGTTGAGAGAATAAAATCTCTTCCTGCTCCACCAAAACCTGTAAAAACAAAGAAGTGTAAAAAATGTGCGTATTATGAACTTTGTTGGGTCTGAGGTGATAATATGAAAAAGCTTCCCCTAATCCTCATGGCAATACTGCTTCTCATCTTGGCTTTCATTCCTTTATTCAGACAGCAAAATTCAACTAGACAGCAAGAGGGGTATTCTGGTGGGAACAAAATAATCATTGTTTATGACAACAAAGCATTGAGCGGCTTTAAAAGCGCATGGGGCTTTGCTGCCCTTGTGAAATTCAAAAACCACACAATTCTCCTTGACACCGGCGGTGACGGTGAAATTCTGCTGGCCAACATGAAGAAGCTTAACATTAACCCAAACTCAATCCAATATGTTTTTCTGTCTCACATTCACGGAGATCACACAGGCGGACTGTGGGCAATTTTAGGAGAGAATCCCAATGTGACAGTAGTTCTCCCAGCTATCTTCCCAGAGAGTTTTAAAGAGAAAGTTCGGAGCTTCGGGGCAAAAGTAGTTGAAATTGATGATCCAAGAGAAATTTTGGAGGATACTTACACTACTGGAGTGATGTTTCCAGTAGGGGAGCAGGCTCTCGTTTTGAAGACTTCAAAAGGTTTGGTTGTGGTAACTGGGTGTTCCCATCCTGGAGTAGTCAAGATAGTGGAGAGAGCAGAGAACATAACAGGAGAAAATGTTTACTTGGTTGTTGGAGGTTTTCATCTATTTGGAGCGTCAGAAAGAGAAGTTAGGGCAATAGCTACAAGCCTCAAGAAGCTGGGAGTTCAAAAACTCATGCCTTGCCACTGTACTGGAAGCAGGGCAGAGCACATTTTTGCGGAGGAGTTTGGGCCGGATTATGTGGAATGTGGTGTTGGAAAGATTATAAGCTGGTGATACTATGAGAAAGAAGTCCCTCACCCTACTTTCAGATGGGGCTCTCTTCAGAAGAGAAAACACCTTGTATTTTGAAAATGCTCAAGGGAAAAAGCCTTTGGCAATTGAGGGCATTTACGATATCTATGTTTATGGAAAAATTACTATAACATCCCAAGCTTTACACTTCTTAGCCCAAAAGGGAGTAGCAGTTCACTTCTTCAATCACTATGGCTATTATGATGGCTCATTTTATCCAAGGGAGAGCCTTAATTCTGGAGATCTGCTTATTAAGCAAGCCAAGCACTATCTTGACAGAGAAAAGAGACTCAAGTTGGCAAAGCTTTTCGTAGTCGGTGGAGCCAAGAACATGGAGAAAAATCTGAAGAAATGGGGCATGAAAGCATCTTTCAATGAACTCTTAAATGAACTTGAAGCTGTAGAGAAAATTTCAGAAGTGATGAACGTTGAGGCAAGGATAAGGCAGGAGTATTATGCTTTGTGGGATGAAACCCTTCCTGAAGACTTCAAAATTGTGAAGAGAACAAGAAGGCCTCCTCAAAATGAGATGAATGCATTAATAAGCTTTCTCAATTCTCGGATTTATGCAACAATAGTTAGCGAGCTCTACAACACTCAATTAAGTCCAACCATTAGCTATTTACATGAACCTGGTGAGAGGAGGTTTTCCCTTGCACTTGATCTCAGTGAGATTTTTAAGCCAATAATTGCTGACCGCGTGGCCAATAGACTTGTCAAGCAAGGTATAATTAAGAAGAGCCATTTCAGGGATGATTTGAATGGAGTTTTACTCAACGAGGAGGGCAAAAAGATCGTTTTGGAAGCAATTAATGAAGAAATGAGAAAGAGTGTGAGGCATCCAAGACTAAAGAAAAACGTCACCAAGCAAAGGCTAATAAGACTTGAAGCATATAAATTAATTAAGCACCTCGTTGAGAGCCAAAAGTATGAGCCGCTGATGGTGTGGTTTTAGGGGGTGGAGAACATAGAAGAGTTTGGAAAGCGACTGGAAAACCTCCTTAAGTATGGAAATATAAGAGGACCTAAAAGAACTATCAGAGTGACTTCTGTTTCTTTCTGCCCTTTGAAAGCAGCTCTAACCGCTCGATACGACGTTAGATTTTTTGGAGAGAAAAATAAGGAAAGGATACTAGGCCAGGTACTCCACATGGGCCTTTTAGGGCTTATCAAGGATTCATGGTCATATCTGCAGGGTGATATTGAGGCCACTCCTGAGATAGAAAAAGAAGTCTCATATGAGTTAGGGGAGGGATGGCTTCTAACTGGTAGGACCGATCTTGTAATAGGGGAGCACGTGTTCGAGTTTAAGTTCCTCAGTGACTGGTCTTATGAGAAGATTCCCGAGAATCTGGATGAGGTCGATGAGGAGAGCGTGTTGAACGCTTATACAGAGCAGTTGAATGCGTATCTAAATATGCTCCCTGGTGCGAAATTTGGGCATCTCTGGATATTTCGCCATAATGAGTTAATACCATGGAAAAAGCTGGAGATCAAAAAGGATTCAAGGGCCTTTAAGGAGTTCTTGAAGAGAGCCAGGGGGATTATTAAACTCATTGAATCCATGGAAAATGGAGAACTCCCTAAAGATCCAAAACCACGGTTTGAATGGGAATGTAAAAACTGTATTTTCAAATCAATATGCTCTAGATGATGTCCTCAACTGGATTTTCTCTATTCCCGAGGCTCTCTCTTTTTGGTTTTCCTCTTAGTTCGTAAATAATCACAGAGTCTTCATTCTCATCAATAAGTTCCTTAATTCCTTTTTTAATTCTCTCATATTCGGCCAGTGTAACTTCCCCTTCAAAGACACTATTTTGAACCCAGATTAAATGCTGTCTTAAGAATTTTTTCACCTTATTCACTCGAGAAACGTTCACATCGTAGACTACGATGATATACACAGGTAGATACAACATTTAAATATCCTTCTTGATCTTTTTAGTCTTTCTGTTGGTTAAACCTTTAGCCTAGCAACCTTGGGTTAAAAACTCTTCATTAGTTTTTAACTTTTGGTTTTGAAAAGGTATAAATGCCTTTTTTTCGATTTTGACATAGGTGAGAGGAGTGAAAACCTATCACATTCGCGTTGAGGGAATCGTTCAGGGAGTTGGTTTCAGGCCCTTCATCTATAGAATCGCTCATAAACACAGCTTGAGAGGATATGTTAAAAATCTTGGTGATGCGGGAGTTGAGATTGTTGTTGAAGGTAAGGAGGGGGATATAAGGGCGTTTTTAAAAGCTCTTAAGGATAAGGCACCTCCTCTAGCGAAGGTGGAAAAGATAAAAACAAAGGAACTTCCACTTCAAGGCTTTGATAGATTTTACATTGAGAAGAGTTCTAACGGTGGGGAAGGGGGCGATTCAGTTATACCTCCGGATGTTAGTATATGTGATGATTGTCTCAGAGAGCTTTTTGACCCGTCGGATAAGCGCTATATGTATCCATTCATAGTATGTACCAACTGTGGGCCTAGATTTACTATAATCGAAGATCTCCCTTATGATAGAATTAACACAACCATGAGAGAATTTGATATGTGTGATTACTGCGAGAGCGAGTATAAGGACCCGCTGAATAGAAGATATCACGCTGAGCCAGTTTGCTGTCCTGTGTGTGGGCCAAGTTATCGTCTTTACACCAATGAGGGGGAAGAGATAACAGGTGATCCTCTAAAAAGGGCTGCAGAGTTAATAGATAAGGGTTATATAGTGGCCATAAAGGGCATTGGTGGAATTCACATAGCGTGCGATGCCACCAATGAAGAGACACTAAGAGAGCTCAGGAAAAGAATCTTAAGGCCGCAACAGCCCTTTGCAATAATGGCCAAAGATCTGGAAACAATAGAGAACTTTGCTATAGTTAGTGAGATTGAAAGAGAAGAACTCACAAGCTATAGAAAACCCATAGTGGCCCTGAGAAAGAAGGAGCCCTTCCCACTACCAGAGACCCTGGCTCCAGGGCTTCCAACAATAGGGGTCATGCTACCCTATGCAGGAACCCACTATATACTTTTCCACTACTCAAAGAGCCCGGTTTATGTCATGACCTCAGCAAATTATCCCGGAATGCCAATGGCCATAGATAATGAAACGGCATTTAGAGAATTGAAAACACTGGCCGATTATTTCCTTCTTCACAATAGGAAAATACTCAACAGAACCGATGATAGCGTGATAAGATTTGTCGATGGAAAGAGAGCTGTAATAAGAAGAAGCAGAGGGTTTGTGCCATTACCTATTGAGATTCCATTTGAGTATAATGGACTAGCAGTTGGTGCAGAACTCATGAATGCCTTTGGCATTGCAAAGAATTCCAAGGTTTATCCAAGTCAGTACATAGGAAACACGTCAAAGGTTGAAGTGCTGGAGTTTATGAGGGGAGCTATATCGCACTTCAAGAAGATTCTCAGAGTTAAAAACTTGGACTTAATTGTCGCTGATCTGCATCCCCTCTACAATACTACAAAGCTCGCCATGGAAATAGCGGAAGAGGAAGGGGTGGAGTTCCTTCAAGTTCAACATCATTATGCTCACGTTGCCTCTGTAATGGTCGAAAATAAACTTGATGGAGTTGTAGGCATAGCTCTGGATGGCGTTGGTTACGGAAGCGATGGGCACACCTGGGGTGGGGAAGTTATCTACCTCAGTTATGAAGACGTTGAAAGGCTGGCGCACATTAGTTACTATTCTCTTCCTGGTGGTGATTTAGCTAGTTATTACCCACTTAGGGCCCTGGTTGGTATTTTAAACAAGATATACAGTGTGGAAGAGATAGAAGAGCTTGTCAAAGGGTGCTGTCCAAGGGCCATTGATAATTTAAGGTATGGTAAGGTCGAGTTCAATGTTATTCTAAATCAGCTTGCCAGGGATATAAACGTTAGTTATGCATCATCTACGGGAAGAGTTCTTGATGCATTCGCTGTTCTTCTTAATGTTGCCTATAAACGGACTTACGAGGGAGAACCTGCAATGAAGCTTGAATGTGTCGCGTTTAGAGGAAAGAATGACCTAGGATTCAGGGTTCCAGTTGAGGGAGAAGAGCTCAAGATTGAAGAACTCTTTAGACAGGCTTTGGAAAGCAAAGCAAACCCTGCAGATATTGCGTATTCCGTTCACTTGGCTTTGGGGAGGGCCTTTGGAGAAGTAACGGTTGAGAAAGCCAAGGAGTTCGGTATTAAAAATGTAGCCCTCAGCGGTGGAGTGGCTTACAACGAGCTGATCGTCAAAACTATTAGAAAGATAGTAGAAAGCAATAATCTCAGGTTTTACACTACCCACAAGGTGCCAAGAGGGGACAACGGCATAAATGTTGGTCAGGCGTTCCTTGGAGGCCTCTACTTAGAGGGGTATTTAACCAGAGAAGATCTCATACTTTAACTCTTTTTTATTTGAATTTGAGGTATACTGTAGTGTTCTCAAGAGAATATGGGAGTTCGTGAATCTCCAAGAACTTTGTATTGTTCTCATATTCTTGATATGGGTTCTCAAGAGCACAGTACCAGATGAAGATTTTAGTGGTTGTATCATTAGTTGGAGGAACGCTAACTAGAACTGTAGTAGAGTTTTCGACCCAGTAATATAGAGGGTTGGTGCCATTTTCATCTGAAGTTACATACACTTTCCCCCTTCTATTCCAGAGTGGCACTGTTTGTGGGTCTATTAGGATCTTTGTGGGGTACTCTTTATTTGCTTCAAAAAGTAACAAATTAACTGGAAGTTTGCATATATAAACTCTCCCTTCTCCAAGTTGCTGAGAAGCTAGGTGGATATAAGTATAGGAAAAACCAAGAGAACATAGCAATAAAAGTACGAAAATCATAAAAGCTAATATGCTCCTTTTCATGATTTTTCCCACATATCTGGCGTTTTTCTACCGTTATAAACCTTTTGACAATTTTTGGTTTAAGTAGTTAAATGATGCTTTGGGATGTTTATTAATATAAATCGTTGGTTTCTTACTATTTGTCGTTGGATAAATTTTTAAAGGAATCTATTCAGCATAATTCTGTTAAACAACGGGGAGGTGATAGAATGAAAGAAATGAAGTTGTTAAGCGGAAATAAGAGAGTGTTGGTAATATTATCGGCGCTTGCATTTTTGTTGGTAAATGCCGCCTTGGCAGTCCCAGTAATAAACCTAAACGTTCAGAACATTGGTGAAGGTTCTGCTCCGGTGACTTCTCCTGTGGATAATGGAAATATTAAATTCTTGCTTAACAGTACTAATCCGGATTATATAACTGGAGTAGAGGTTTCATTTGATAAGGACATTTCAGCAGGCTCAACAATTTATGTGAAGCTTTATGATAACTCAAGTAATCTACTTGCAGTTGGGAGTTATACTCTAAGTGTTAATCTTCCAATGGGTACAACTCTATCAATAAACTTTCCAACCCAAGTTCAAATAAGCCAAGTAGAAAATGTCGCCGTTGTTGTCCAAGGCCCATGACTTCTTTAATCTCTTTTAATTTTTTGAGGTGTGAAGAATGAGAAACTTCTTGGAAAGCTTCTTGACCTATATTCTATTTTTTGCATTGATACTGTTCATTCCTCTTCATTTGCTCGGATTCAAAAGTGTGGTGGTTCTAACAGATTCCATGGAACCAATGATAAGGCCATTTTCCTTAGTGATAGTCTCTCCAGAGAGTGATATTAAGATTGGCGATGTCATTCTTTATGAGGTAGAACTTTCGAAAAAGAAATACAAAGTACTCCATAGAGTAATAGATATAAAAGAGAAAAAAGGCCAAATTGTTTACATCACAAAAGGGGACAACAGAAGATATGCCGACGCTTGGTACGTGAACAGAGAAAATATAATAGGAAAACTCCTCTTTTCTCTCCCATATCTTGGTTATGTTTCATACTATGGCGCCCACTTACTGAGTTTAATTTATCCTCTGGTTTCTACATATCTGTTTTATAGGTTGCTCCTTCGAGTATGGATTAAAAACGAGGCTTAAAATGACTTTTAAAAATGCCTCTTTCAGAAAGTATTTAAACTATCTGTTGGTTATAAAGACCAGGCAAAGCATAAACAGAATCAAGCTTAGAGGGTGATAATTTATGAAAATTAAGCTGGAACATGGAGCTGGCGGCGAATTAATGGAGGAGCTCATTAAAGAGGTCATTTTAAAGAATGTAACCCTGAACTCGGCTGGTGGAATCGGGTTAGAGGCTTTGGATGACGGGGCAACAATTCCTTTTGGAGAGAAACATTTAGTATTCACCATAGATGGTCATACAGTTAAGCCCCTATTTTTCCCTGGAGGAGACGTGGGAAGACTAGCAGTAAGTGGCACGGTGAATGACTTGGCCGTCATGGGAGCGGAGCCTTTGGCTCTAGCGAATTCAATGATAATTCAGGAGGGGTTCGATGGCGAGGATTTTGAGAGGATCTTAAAATCAATGAATGAAACCGCTCAAGAGGTGCCCGTTCCGATAGTGACCGGAGATACAAAAGTTGTGGAAGATAAAATCGGAATATTTGTAATCACCGCGGGAATTGGAATTGCTGAGAGACCAATAACTGATTCAGGGGCAAAAATAGGGGATGCTGTTTTAATAAGCGGTACTGTGGGAGATCACGGGATAGCCTTAATGAGTCATAGAGAAGGCATAGGCTTTGAAACAGAGCTGAAAAGTGATGTGGCACCGATATGGGAAGTTGTAAAGAGCGTTGCAAAAGTCATAGGATGGAAGCATATCCACGCAATGAAGGACCCCACCAGAGGTGGCCTAAGCAATGCTTTGAATGAGATTGCAAGAAAGAGCAACATTGGAATCCTTGTAAGGGAGAGTGATATCCCAGTGAGGTCTGAAGTAAGGGCTGCAAGTGATATGCTCGGCATAAACCCCTATGAAGTGGCAAATGAAGGGAAAGTTGTAATGATAGTTGAGAGAGAGTTTGCTGAAGATGCCCTGGAGGCTATGAGAAAGACCAAACTTGGAAGGGAAGCGGCCATAATAGGGGAAGTAACCAACCAATATATTGGAAAGGTTCTTCTTGAGACGGGTATAGGTGGAAAGAGATTCTTAGAGTCACCTGTTGGAGATCCCGTGCCTAGAGTTTGCTGATTTTTGGCATTTATTACATTTCTGGTGTCTTTTGACGGTACATTTCATAGGATTTACTCTCTTTCAGCTTTTAAATACTTTTAGAATTTCCTCCACTCGAACAAAACCTTTATAAATGTAAAGTCCAAAGGCTGGATAAAATATCCAACTAATTTTGGAGGTGACGTAAATGAGTATGGATAAAAGCTTGGATGTACTATTTTATCCCAAGAGCGTCGCTGTCATAGGCGCTTCCCACATGCCCGAAAAGGTTGGAAACGCAATAATGCGCTCGATAACGCTTAAGTTCAGCGGAAAGATCTACGCTGTCAACGTCAAGGGTGGTGAAATGGCAGTCAACGGAAAGAGGTTCCAGGTCTACAGGAGCATCAAAGAGATACCCGACAATATCGACGTCGCAGTCATAGCCGTTCCAGCCAAGTTCGTCCCCGCCGTCATAGATGAGTGTGGCGAGAAAGGGGTTAAGAGCGCCGTTGTTATCTCGGCGGGCTTTAAAGAGGCAGAAAAGAGTGAACTCGAGGAGGAGGTCGTCAGGCGCGCTAGGAAGTGGAGAATAAGGCTCGTCGGTCCAAACTGTCTCGGTGTGACAAACCTCGAGAACGGCTTCGACTGCAACTTCAATCCACCGGAGAGGCAGGCAAGGCCACCCTTTGGAAAGATTGCCTTCATGAGTCAAAGCGGCGCATTTGGAGCGGCTATCCTCGACTGGGCCGCCAACCATAGGATAGGCATGAGCAAGTTCATAAGCCTCGGAAACATGGCGGATCTCGACGAAAGCGATTTCATGAAGTACCTCGGCGACGATGAGAAGACCGGAGTCATAACGGGCTACATAGAGGGTGTCAAGAATGGGAGGAAGTTTCTTGAAACGGCAAGAAGGGGCACTCTCAAGAAGCCCGTCGTTATCCTCAAGAGCGGGAGAACTGAGGCGGGAGCAAAAGCTGCCGCAAGTCACACGGGATCCCTTGCAGGGAGCTATGCAATCTATAAAGCCGCTTTTGAACAAACCGGCATTTTAGAGGCGAAGAGTATGAGGCAACTCTTCAACTATGCTAAAGCTTTAGCGGTGCAGAAGCCGGCAAAAGGAGACAGAGTAGCAATAGTTACCAACGGTGGTGGGGCCGGAGTTATGATGAGTGACGGCCTGCTCGAAAGGGGCCTCAAGATGACCGAACTGACCGAGGAGACAATGAGAAAGTTTGAGGAGGACGTCAAGGCCGGAAGGCTTCCGAGACACATGAGCTACAGGAACCCGATAGATGTCATCGGCGATGCTCCAGCAAGCAGGTATGAAATTGCAATGCGCTATGCTTTAGAGGATGAAAATGTTGATGCTCTCGTTGTTATTGCCCTCTTCCAGAGCCCCGCTTTAGGTGAAGGCATTGTAGAAAAAGTGGGAGAAATGCAAAAGTATAGAAAGCCGATAGTTTTTGTGGCCCCTGGTGGTGAATTTCCAGAGAAGATGGCGAGGAGGATAGAAAAAAGTGGAGTGCCGGTTTTTGAAACTGTCGAAGATGGTGTTGATGCAATATATGCCCTCGTCAAGTATGGAGAATGGCTTAGGGAGACGGGAAATTATGAGCTTTTTATTTAACTTTGTTTTATTGCTTCTCAAAGTTTAACCTGTAAATCGCTTTCTAATCTCCTAAATATTTATGGGCCGTACTATGGGTGCGGGTCATGGGTTGGTGGAAGGGCCTAGTCAAGTGTAGTTAATTCTGCCGTTTTAAAAATCCCTGATTTTTTCTGTTGAAAGCCTTGCCTTTCAGGGCGGGGGAAGTCGGATGGATAAAAGCTTTCCCATCGTCATACATTGCTCGCTGTTGATGAAGTGTTTAATCCTAATCCAATTGGCATTGCACTTTCACTTATACAACGAATGACAAATATGTTGACATGATTTTGACAAAATACCGATAATAAGTATGCTGATTGATGCAGTCAAGTAGCTACTGAGACTCGCTTCTGATGATATATATTTTTATATTTAAATTACTCTGCCATTTTATTCCTCTTTCTTTTAGATCATTGTCACTTATCCGACAGTAACAAGGGAAAAGTATTTTTATTGTTTCTCCATACTTTCAGTTGGATAAAATATCCAATATGGTGAAACGATATGGCAGAGGAGTTAAAGGCAAACCAAGATATTGTCAAGGAGTACGCAAAATGGAGCACTCTTGATGTTTTGGAGAATGCAAATAGATATCCAGGCCCAACGGGCTTCTTTGCATTTGTGATGGAAAAGACGCTAATGGAGTACATAAGGTTAATACCAAAAGAATACTTGATGAGCCATTACAAAGGTCACATATACATTCACAAGCTGCCTTACAGCTTGTATATCCCCTACTGCACGGGGCACAGCATTGCTAAGATTTTAGAGAGGGGTTTAAAAACCCCCACAATAGCATCCAGACCCGCAAGACATTTTGATACCTTTGTGGATCATGTGGCAAACTACCTCATAACCATGCAGCACTATTTCTCAGGAGCTCAAGCGCTCTCAAGTGTGGAATGGTATGCCGGGCCTTTCATAAGTAAAGATAAGCTAAATGAAAAGGAGGTAGAACAGCAGATACAGCGATTGATTTTCAATTTGAACTATCCATCTAGGATAGGCATGCAAACGCCCTTCACGAACTTTACTATAACCCTTGATGCTCCAAAGAAAATGCTGGATGGAGATTATGCCATATATGATGGCAAGAGGGTGGCGCCACTGGGCAAGTATGAGGAAGAGGCGAAAAAGTTTGTGGTGGCATTGGCTAGGGTACTGCAACATGGTGATGAAAAGAGACAGCCATTTACATTCCCAATCCCAACGCTCATGACAACGGCAAAGATGCTTTGGGATGATTCAGAGATATTCGAGGCGATATTCACGACTGCCGCAAGGATGGGAAGCTTTTACTGGCTCAACACAAAGGTCGTTGACCCTGATGCAAGCTATGCAATGTGTTGCAGATTAACAATTGATAAAAGTGAGCTCTCTCTCGCCTTTGGGATAGGAGAAAAGAACATGGAGGAAGAAGCAATTGAAATACTTGAAAAACAACGTTTTGGTGGTTTATGGGCAATGCCAGACGTCACGGGATCAATAAACGTCACCACCATAAACCTTCCTAGGATAGCACTGAAATCCAAAGATAACGACGAGTTCTGGGAGGAATACGAAAAGGTACTTGAAACGGCTAAGAGCACAACGGAGTGGTTTAGGAATCGCTACATTAGGCTGATAAGTAATTATCATAACATGTATCAAATGCTTCTAATATACCTTGAGAAATTTCCCCTAAGTTATTTCAACACGATAGGAATTTTAGGACTGCCCGAAGCTGCAGCAATCTATCTTGGGAATCCCTCTCTATGGTTCGAAGGAACGAGAAAAGAGTGGAAAGAGGCTGCAGAGCTTATGAAAAGAATGGTAGAATTCGCAACCATGAAAGCTCATGAATGGATGAAAGAAAGTGGAATTCCTTGGAATGTTGAGGAGGTTCCAGGAGAGAGCGCTGCAGCAAAACTTGCCATAAAGGACCTAAGGGAATTTCCCGAACTTGGGGATTACCTCAGTGACTTGGAGAACCCAATATACTCAACCAGCATAGCTCCTTATTATGGAGCCCTAGAGCTGACGGCCAGAATAAAGGTGGAGAGCAGGGGTCAAAAGAGTTTTACAGGAGGCGTGATGATGCATATATTCCTTGGAGAGGAACCAGACCCTGAGGCACTTGCAAAGCTTACCAAGAGACTGATGAGGACCGAGTTGGTTTACTGGAGCTATACTCCCGCTGTGACAGTATGCAACAAGTGTGCTCACTCAACAACAGGTTTACACACTCACTGTCCGCGCTGTGGAAGTGAGGATGTCGAGATATGGAGCAGGATAGTCGGATATTACAGACCTTTAAAGAACTGGAACCCATTTAGGAAAAAGGAATTTTGGAGTAGAAGGAATTATTCCTTCTGATTTTTATTTGGAGGTGCTACTATGCTCATAAGTG
>Ga0180300_10000492_pt1 | contig 17279 bp, 26 predicted proteins | sample GuaBasSediGuay15_FD_121798 | JGI IMG/M metagenome (GOLD analysis project Ga0180300, IMG submission 121798) | Subseafloor sediment microbial communities from Guaymas Basin, Gulf of California, Mexico - Guay15, Core 4569-2, 21-24 cm | ecosystem: Environmental > Aquatic > Marine > Hydrothermal... | reverse complement strand
CCTACATGTAGTTCCAGCTTTCCATCCAGTCCCTCTCGCACGTATCCGTGAGAAACCTTTATGATTTGTCCCTGTTCTATTCCATCCGACTCTGCAAGACTTGTTTTTTCATCCCAAAGAACCACTCTTAATGTTCCAGTCTTATCTGCAATGAGCAAACGTGCAACCTTTCCCTCAGTTCCGTTTTGGCGAGTAAAAGTTTTAACTGGATACACGCGAATAACGCGTCCCATCACGGTGACGTTGTTTAAACCAGAAACAACATCTTTGATTGAAACGTCTGCTCGGAAGGGTTCCCACCAGGGAACCTCCACTCCTAGCTCTAAGGCAACAAGTCGCGCCGCAACCTCATTCGTGAAGTATCCTTCCGCTGTTTTCTTTTTGTCTTCAATCATTTCAAGAACCTTGTCCCGCGTAAGGTCTTGTTTAGAAGAAATAATTCGTTGAACAATCTCCTCGAAACTCATTTCTCTTTCCCTACAAACTTTTCGGAACTCAGACAAGAGCAGGTCGCTATTAAACTTTATTTAAACAATCGCTTCTAAATTTGTTGAAGAAGTGAGGAGCTATTAGATGAGCGAACAAATATTGTTCAACGTGGGCATGATACTGATTTTTGCTGGTTTCCTCATAACACTAATTGCTATTGTCCTCATGTTTTTCATTGGCATCAGAGGCAAAGGAAAAGTTAGGGGAGGAGGAGCCGTGATAATCGGACCCTTCCCAATCATCTTCGGCACCGACAAAGAATCAGTGAAAACACTTCTTTTATTATCCATAATCCTAATCATTCTTTTACTAATCGTAACGGTGTTTTATAACCTAGTTCTCAGGTGAAGGAGGACTCACATACGCAAATAAGAACATGTAAGATTTGCGGCAAGCGCACGGCAAGATACATCTGCCAAGAATGTGGACGAGAAGTCTGTGAGATATGCCTAGAACCACACAGATGGATTTGCACAGAATGTTATAAACTTCTTAAGCCAGAAGCTCCCGCTGTAGAAACAGTTCCATGGTCAACTCCGCTTAAACTGTTTCTTCTAGGCTTTCTTCTAATCTTCATAGGAATGACCCTTATCATAACAGCTACTGCTCTTTCTGGAACTTCGACAAACTTCAGCGCAATAGTATTTATTGGTCCAATTCCAATAGTGCTAGGCGCTGGACCCAACGCTATCTGGATGATTATACTTGCTGTTGCTGTAACGATTATTGGAGTAATTCTGTTTCTTTTATCACGGAAACAAACATGAGAATTTTTATTCAGATTCCTCTTCTCTGCCATATACTAGGTAGACAAAGGCTAAAACCAGAACGATAAAGGTCAGCACTGTTAGGAGATTAATTATAATTCCGAAGTATTGGCTCAAATTCATAAGTGCCAAATTCATGGTATGGTCCCTTATCCTCTTATTTTGGGAGAAATCCTATTTAAGTCGTAGCCTCCTCTCTCTGATGTTTCTTAGAAACCTTAATTTCAACAGTCTTCCACTCCTTTATCAAGACCTCGTAGAAATAATCTTCTTCCTCTATCAAATCGAATCGCCCTGAAGCTTCAGCCAGTTTCTGTGCAATTATATGATAGCAGAAATGTCCTTTGTCAAACTGGAAGTAGAAATCTTCGCAAGAACAGAATTCAGCCGCGGGCATGACAAGATATTCTCGTTCTTTCCCGACCACAATCCAAACAATTCTGCCGCTTGGCTTAAAAACGTATTTTTTTATTCTTCTCTCCTTTATTGCATCCCAAGCCTTTGCAAAACGTGGACCAAACGCTGCAGAAAGTCGTGTAAGATGAATTCCAGTTATCTGACCTTCTTTTTCAATTTCTATGCAGATTTCTTTAAGCTTATTGACATCTGATGATTTTTTCATTGATTTTCTCTCATTATTCTTAAAAGGGTTTGTTTCAGTTTTAATATTTAACAATTGGCAGCCAACCTTAGAATAAGCAAAAGCAAGTAGTGAAGATTTAAAAGTTAGTATGGACTGTCAAATACAAGATAACGCTAACATAAAGAAACAATTGTTTAAAAACGGAGCGAAAAACGTCTTGTCACCTCATAAACTTCGAAAAGTTCGGAAAAGACGTGCCTCAAGAACCCATGGCTACGGAAGAGTAGGACAGCACAGAGGAGGAGGCAAAAGAGGAGGCCACGGAAAGGCAGGTCTTCACAAACACGGATGGACATACGTGGTGAAATATGAGCCAGACTACTTTGGAAAAAGAGGATTCAAGTCTCCGCGAACCATAGGCAAAAAGATAAACGTCATCAACGTAGGGCAACTGGAGGAACTCGTTGATAGACTAACCGTAGAAGAACAGTTGAAAAAGGAAAAAGGAAAAGTTTTGTTAGACCTTAACAAGTTGGGATACGACAAACTATTAGGAATGGGTAACATCACCAAACCCATTCTTGTAAAGGTTGCATCTCATTCCGAGAGCGCAGCTAAAAAGGTGCAGGAGGCGGGTGGCCAAATCCTAAAGGAAACAGAACCTGTTGCTGGAACTAAAAATTAATTACATTAAACCATTAATTTGCCTTATAGATGGAGAGTGAAGGAAAAAGCTATGGCTGGCAGATTTCTTGGAATGTTCAAGCCTCTTTCGAGATTTATGTTTGAAGTTAAACCGCCAGAGCGCAGAGTAGGACTTAATGAAAAGCTTTTCTGGACCGCCATAGCCCTCATACTATACCTTGTCATGAGTGAAATACCGCTTTTCGGCGTCGGAGTAGGCGAAGAAGACCCCTTCCGATTTCTCCGAGTGATTTTCGCCTCTCGTAGGGGCACCTTGATGGAGCTAGGAATAGGCCCTATCGTAACTGCTGGCTTGGTATTACAGCTTCTCGCAGGATCTGGAATGGTGAGTGTTGATTTTTCCAATCCTGAAGATCGAGGATTATTTACAGTTGCCAGCAAAGTGTTTTCTTTGCTCTTCATAGCGTTTCAAGCTTCTGCCTACATAATTGGAGGGGTGTTCCAAGTTACAGATGTGAGAGTTTCCATCATAATCTTCATTCAACTTCTAGTTGCTGGAGTGGTGCTGATGCTTCTGGATGAGTTGATACAGAAAGGCTGGGGGATAGGCAGCGGGATCAGCTTGTTCATCATGGCAGGGGTGGCTCAAAGCATTCTTTGGTCCACTTTGAGCCCAATTGGACCTATGGGTGACGGGTTTAGCTATGGGGCAATAGTTGCTTTGTTTCAAACTTTATTTAGCGGCAAGTCTTTAGGGAACGTTTTCTTCAACAGAGAGGGGAATCTTCCTACTATGTTAGGTCTATTCGCAACTATAGGAGTTTTTCTGGTGGTGATCTATATGGAAGGGGTTAGAGTTGAGCTTCCTATCTCTTATGCTGGCTATCGTGGATTTCGCGGTCGATATCCAATAAAACTTCTTTATGTTTCTAATCTACCCGTAATTTTCGCAGCGGCTCTTTTTGCAAACATTTATTTCTTTTCTCAACTTCTTTGGAGCAGTTATAATCGAAACAACACAAATTTTTTCCTTAATCTCCTCGGGATGTATGACACAGTTCCAGCAGGTAATGGTCAGACTCAAGTTGTACCTACAGGCGGTCTTGTATATTACGTGATCTCTCCTCGAAACCTATCAGAAGTTGCGAGTGACCCAACGCGAGCGTTGATATTCACGGGCATTATGGTTGCATTCTGCATTGTGTTCTCTATAACGTGGCTCGAGGTGGGAGGTTTAGGTCCAAGGACCGTGGCAAAACAGCTCGTTGATTCTGGAATGCAGATTCCGGGATTTCGAAGGTCTCAAAGACCAATTGAAATGATTCTCAAGCGGTATATTCCGGTAGTCGCTGTGCTTGGCGGAATTATAGTTGGGCTAATTGCGTCAGTCGCTGATTTCTTCGGTGTCTTTGGGTCTGGAATGGGTGTCTTGTTGTCTGTGGGCATTCTTTATCAATATTATCAGCTCCTGATGCAGGAACAGGTTGCAGAAATGTATCCAGCCCTTCGCGGCCTTCTAGGGGGATAACGTTTGAGCAGAGTTGTGATTGTGACGGGTATACCTGGAACGGGCAAAACCACGGTTTGCAACGAGCTTTTGAAGCTTGCAGAGCAGGCTGGGAGAAAAGTTTCTGTGATAAATTATGGAACAGTTATGGTGGAGCTGTCTGAGAAACGCGGTGAATCCCTTCATAGGGATGATTTGAGAAAAATGGATTTGTCTTTTCAACTTGAGCTTCAGTAGAAGGCGGCGGAATTTATCTCTCAGAAGGCGAGGAACGCTGAGGGAGTCCTTATTGTGGATACTCACATGTCTATAAAAACGGTGGATGGATACTTGGCGGGCTTACCGTTTCCAGTTTTGCAGCTTCTGAAACCTACTGTTTTCGTTTTGGTTGAAGCTGAGCCGCGGGAGGTTCTTTCCCGCAGATTTAGAGATAGAACTCGGAAAAGAGATAAGGCTTTGGAAAGTGAAATAATGGAGGAGTTTCTTTTTTCAAGGTTTATGGCGGCTGCGTGTTCAGTTTTAACCGGCGCATCGGTGAAAATTGTTAAAAACCCCAGTGGAAAACAAGTTGAAGCAGCGAAGGAGATTCTGAAATTGTTGAGGGGTGAAATGTGATGTCAATTCTAGATTGGTTGTTAACGTCTGAAGCGCCAGAAGCAACAATAACCATTCTACTTATCGCCGTAGGGCTCACGTTCTTAACATCCATAACCAATAAACTTCTCACTAATAAGGAGCAACGTAAAGCTTGGCAACGGGAAATTTCCGCTTGGAATGCCGACTTCAAGAAGGCAAGAAAAACTGGCGACAAAAAACTGCTTGCCAAAGTTCAGAAGCAACAGCCGCGAATTATGAAGATTCAATCTAAAATGGCATGGCAGTCGCTAAGAGTCTCCTTGATTTTTATGATTCCCTTTTTCTTGCTCTGGCAGTTTCTCATAGGCTTTTATGGTCCCAATGTGGTTGCGTATTTTCCATGGTTCGGTGGAACTCTAAAAATGACCGTCGCCTTGTGGTATATTCTCTGCTCTGTAACTTCTAGTATCCTCTTCTCACGTCTCTTTGGCTTAGGAATGGGAGATGCCGAGTAGATGCCTAAACCCTCCCAGCGAACAAGAAGCAGAAAACGTCTTCTTCATCGGCTGCCAGGAGGACGTATCAAAACCAGCTATAAACGGGAGAAAACTAGCGCCTTACATTGTGCTAGGTGCGCCCAAACTCTCTCAGGAGTTCCCAGCTCAAATCCCTATCAACTACGGAAGCTCACTGCAAGTCAGAAGAGGCTGGGACGCATGTATGGTGGACATTTATGTCACAACTGTGTCCGAGAACTTTTGAAGCAAGCGACAAGGAGCGCCTAGGCGTGACTCAGAATAAACGGAAACAAAAGATAGTGATTTGCGTGGCTGGAATGACTGGATGTGGAAAAAGCACATTAGCTAGGAGACTAGCCAAAAAATATGGGCTTAAATATCTATCCGGCGGAAGCATGTTAAAAACGTTAGCCAAAAAAATGGGCTACAAATCAGACAAGAGAGGCTGGTGGGAAAGTGAGGAAGGAATGAAGTTTCTTCAACAGAGAGCGGAAAATTCCATGTTTGACAAAGAAGTGGACAAAGAACTGATGAAATGGGCGAAGCGAGGAAACGTTGTGTTTGACAGTTGGACCATGTCTTGGCTCCTAAAGGAAAACGCTTTCAAAGTGTGGCTGGAGGTTTTGCCAGAGGAGAGGGCTAGGCGACTCGCAAGAAGAGACCATATAAGCGTTGAGGAGGCTCTCAAGGTTTTGAAGGAAAAAGATGCAAAAACCAAGAGCATCTACAAGAATTTGTATGGTTTCAACCTTGGAGAAGACTTATCTCCCTTCAATCTGATACTTGACACCACTGAGTTAGAGTCTGATGAGGTTTTTCAAACGTTATGCATGGTAATTGACCGTGTTGTATTAGGAAAGTCTTGAAAAAATGGTTGGGATGTCGGTAAGTTATAAATACCGTTGATGGTTTCTACTTTCAAAGACATCACGGAGGTTTCATGTTGCCAGCAATCGAGGTTGGAAGAATCTGCGTCAAAATCGCTGGTAGAGAAGCGGGAAGCAAATGCATAATTGTGGATATAATTGACAAAAATTTTGTGCTCATAACGGGTCCTCAAAAAATTACCGGAGTAAAACGTAGAAGAGCTAACGTAAATCATATCGAACCAACTGAAAAAAAGATTGACATCAAACGGGGAGAAAGCGACGAAGAAATCATAGAGGCTATTGACAAGGAAACAATGAATTATCTGAAAGAACCCATCAAAATCAAACTATAACCCAACTTTATATTTTGTTTTTTTGACACCATCTTTCCACATCTTCTAAATTCATCTCACGGATTCGTTGAATGCCCTCCATTAAAGCGATTACATACAATATGGAACGGGAAATTCGAAACCCTCTTTTTGATTTGACGCGTTGCTGGTCAAGTCTATGCAACTCCTTCTCAAACTCCCACTTCCAGTCAGATGGCAAAACAAAGCTGATGTGAGTTTTATGTTTCTTAATAGGCAAGAGTTATCTCCCCAACTTTCTGTATGCAGTTCCACGAGTTAAAACACCTAATTCTCTGCGAGTTTCAGAGATTATTTCCGCCAAGCGAGGAGGCTCAGCAATCAGCGTTAAAAGACTCTCAAACTCTCCTTCATCATTCATGTGATGGTCCACGGACTGAATGCGATAATTCCCATCAATATTTTCGTTTGAACTCACCACGTGAATGGTTTCTCCAGCCACAATGTTCGGGTCGCCTATCACCATAACTTTCAAAAACTCTGCGGGGCTCTTTCGATAGTTCAGCTCAGCAGCCGCCACCTTAGAGCAAGCATCATCTGAAACCAATGTTTCATCTGTGATTGCTAACTCTCTCAAACCATACTTCGACTGGCTAACAAGGTCTTCTTCCACGCCGCTCCAACGGCACTTGTTAAAGAACAGGTTGTCAACACGGAAATCAACCCCAACCGTTGTGCTTATGTAGAAGGATAGTTTTTTCACGTTTTCCCAATCGAAAGGTTGAGCATTGAATATGCTTTGTTCCCACTGGTCGCTATGTCTTTTTCCTGTAGGAAAATTCTGTAGGCTCCATTTGCCGTCGGGTATTTGCAGATGGCGACGTACAATCATTCCAGCTGTGTCTTCAAGTTGAATCGTGAAATATGGATATCCCGCCTCGGGTTTGAGTTGAAATGTTAAACTCGGATAAAGATTGCAGTTGACTTCTTTTCCCGCGTTTAAGGTGAAAACCAGAACGGTACCGCTGCCACCAGATGTTTTGATGCTGTATGAACCCATTACCTTGTCAGTGCTGTCAAGAGAAAGAGTGGAGCCTCCTCCACCTACGCTCCAAACTCCATCTGCAGGAGTTAAAGATTCCGTCCAAACATCCTTATCCAGAGGAAGCGGTTTAGAAGCTTCTCCGTAAACGTAGATTTTGTTACGAACCCGTTCAATAGCCATCTCATGCTCGCACAGCGTGATAATTCCATCTAAGGAAACAGTGCTCACATACTTGTCTCTTGGAAAGAATTTGATGTCGCCTTCTTCACATTTAAAGTCATATCCAATAGCACCGCTCGCATCCTTCGCTGTTTCAGCGATGTATTTGATGATTTCCCACGCTGGCTTATTCACATACTCCTCATTCACATAGGTGCTAGTGGTCACCTCAACTCCAACGCTCTCCAAAGACGTGTAATTCGCCAATACATCCTTAATGATTTCAGAGCCCTCCTTGCTCTCATACTCCTTAGTGACCAAACGATTAAACAACTCCGCGCCCAAATCAAGTCCTCTTAGGCGCAAATAATGTTGAGGACCACGTGACGTAGCTTCAGCCCGTTTGGCAACCGAGCTGATTCTGCCCTTAAAGACCTTGATAAATGACTGCCCTGTTCGAGACATTGCAACCTCAATTAGGTCTCCAACGTTGATTTGATCCGTATATTTAGCGTCATAGTTTTGGAGAAGGCAGTTAACTGAACCTACCTCTTCAGTTACTGCTAAATGAACGTTTAAGTCAATGACAGCTAGGTCATCGGAGGGCGTCAACATGGTTTTCTCACAGATCTTCACGTAATCGAACTTCACGTGTTGATCCGCTGAGCCGTTAACGGTTAACACGATTTCGTCGATGTTTCCAAGGTATGGTGGTGATCCTACGCCGTCGTTTTGCAAGTCCACTGTTTTGATTCCCGTGTCCACAAACGTTTTGGAGGATTTCACGTTGCCAGCCAGTTTAGCTTCCAACTTCCAAGAAGAACCAGTTAACTCCGTACACTTTATAATGGCGTATCTATGAGTTGACGTGTTAAAGCTCCAACTTTTGCTCATCGAAGCGAAGTTATACGATGCACCAATGGTTAGGGTTCCGATCTTCCCGTCAGTAGATAAGCTTCCCTGACTCATAGTCCAGTTGGATGCAAACACTTCGTCAAAGTGTTTTACGCCCCTAAAAATGTCAACCCTGCACTGCGGATAGCCCATGCTCACGACATACCACTTCCTAAGCGGAAACCAAACAAACACAGCGGCTTTGTGAAAGATCATATTTCATCGCGCCCACGTTCCGCTAGTAGTATCCACCCCGCCTCACGATTCGTTCATAAGCATCCTCTTCCCTTCTCCTCCTTGCAGCCCGTTCACGACTTGCCAAGGTTGCATTGTATTCCTTCTGTGCTGCCGCAGCGTCCCGTGTGGTAGAGGCAAGCCAAGCCATGTACGCCGCGGTGGCGACGACCAAGCCTACACCCAACGTTAACAGCGCCACCTTCATGGCTAAAGCGGTGTTAAACGCCCAAGTAGTGCTTGTGGCAATGGCGGTGGCAACAGAGTAGGCTTTCTCTGCGACTATTACACCCCATTTTGTGCGTAGAAATGCTCCAAGAGCTGTTGTTACGGTTCCTAACGTGCTGATCCACCTTGCGGTGGACTGGTCTAATACGCCGCAACCTTCAGCCACATGTCCGATAACAGCGGTTAGGGCGCCCAATCCAGCGATTCTGGCTCCAGCGCTTCTAATCTTTTCACCCATGCTTTCAGCGTCTCTCTGGATTCTTCCAAATTCGCTGCTGGCTCTATTCACCGCTCGTATTGTTATGGCTATGTCACTGAAACTCATTCTTATGAGCCTCCTGCCTCCTGAATGGCATTGTCGATGCCACATTTGATTATTTCCACCAGCCTTGGACGATATGTCTCAATGGTTTGGCTGAGAAAACGACGATCACGCATATATCGAGTTCCAAACTCCACGAAAACAGCGTATGGTGCTGTTGCACCGACCTTTAACTTCCACTCTTGCACTTTAGCGTATATGGATGCTCGTAGACGACCGGTTTTGACTGGAACGATTTGGCGTGCCATGTTCTTCATGTCTGCGCCTAGTTTTCTGAGTTGTTGGTGAACTTTTCGCCGCATGTTATGGTCTAACTTTTCCATTTTCGTTTTGAATTCTTCGATTCCTTCTGTCTCTAACTCAATTTCAATGGACATGTGGGGCTCCTCGCTTTGCCTTTTCAATTTCCTCCTCGGCTTGTCGGTCTATCTCATTAAGTAGCACAATGAACTCTTCAATGGTTTTAGCTGGTTGAAGCTCAAGTTCCTTAGGTGTCCAGCCGAATTCTTTGCATAATCGAAACTTGGTGAGGCTTGGATGTGGTTTTCCACGTCTCATCGCCCTCACAAGTTTTTTGTTTCCTCCAATGTCAGACTGCAAAGGCGGTTTACAACGTTGCTGAAGAGTTCTCCGAGTTCTATTGGAATTCCGTTTTCTTCGTCCATCAGCTTCTCAAGAGTGATGGGGTGGGTTTCTGGCTGTTCCTTCAATGAAGCCCATATTGTTTCTGCCTGAATAGCGGGCAGATCACTGCTCATGACTTGACCTGTTGCTGGATGATACTTTGTGTATTTGGTTATGATGCGACTTCGTTTCATCCAAGATATCTCCTTGAACACGTACTTGCCAGCGTATTCCTCGCCAAATCGGTTGTCCAACTTCACGGTTTCTGTTCTCATCTAACAGACCGCCTTTAGGTTATGGACAGTCCACGTGCTTCCCACTCTAGAGTTTGCGCAACCGTGTCTTCTATGCGGGTTGGAAGCCGGCTTAAGCGCCATTTGCAACCGGTGAAAGAAAAGCTTGTTCCACCTATGTTGAAATTCAAAGTAAACTCGGTGTCGCCCAGAATGTCATCTAGCTCATCCTTTGACTCAAAATCAGCTCGAACCATCCCCTGCAACACTTCGTGTCGCTCGGGCAAGCTCTTAATCAAATAAGGCGTAGATGATCGGATGACTGGTTGACGCTTGAGGTTGTTGCCAATTTCAAAGCTGAAGTCGCTGAAACGGGTGATTTCCACCGTATCCTTAGTCACTGTGCAGTCGCTTCCTGTGAATGGGTTAACTAAGGGTTGAGTTTCATAGTTGGCTCCGACTTTGACAGTTCCAACGGCTATGTCTTGTCCGATTAGTTCAGCTGTTACCTTCACTGGATTCTCAATTGAAACATCAACTCTTACGTGGTTGATTTTGCATCCTTTATGGTTTAAACTGATGATGCCCGCTGTTTTTTCATAGAAAACTTCAACGCTCATAGACTTCAACGATGTTGCGTAGTTGAGGAAAGCCCAGTTCTGCGGCACATAAACAACCTTCAAGTCGACATGCCGTATTCCCCTCTGCATAGCTTTCACATTTCTTGAGCCAACGCCTCGAATCACCATGTTCCTTGGATTTAACGCGGGCTCTATCTCCTGCACAATTCCAATCCAAAGCATAGTTGGGCTCACAGGAGTTTCGCCATAAGTGGTTTCTTCCACATAGTAGATGTGGGCTTCTTCGCCAGTGTAGACTGCAGACGCCAAATTCTCAATCCTCCCTTTTTTCTCTAAATCTTTTCATAACGATGTGTTATGACCGTGACCTCCACGCGCCAATAAGGCGGCTTACTGTTCACATCTTCACCTTCAATAACTTCTTTAACATCCACGAAGCTGAGGGCACCGCCTGGATTCTTCCGGTTAGCGCGTATGATTCGTTCTATTTCCCGCCTCAGTTTCCACCGCATTTCTTTTCCAGTTATACCAGTCTTATCAACGCTCCATCCTATGATTCGATAACGGTCGCTGTAGCGCACCCATGAACCTCCAACATTGAGTTTTTCCATGGAGCCCTCTGCCAAACCTACTGTGATCTGAGCGTCAAAATCCTTGAAGAGTCGGCTGTTAAACCATTCGTGGCTAACGTGAACGGTTGCTGGTGTTATGTCGTCATCTTTGGTTAGCGAAATATTGGTTTTAATCAGATTCATCAAGGTTGTTTTCGGGTCTTCAACGCTCATTATGTTTTCACGCTCCAGCTAAAATGCAGGTGGCAACAGAAACAAGCAATGGTCCCCTAGCGTTTGGACTGGTGAAGCAGCGTCCGTCAGGCCAAACGCTGTCTAAGACTGTTCCGTTGGAGAGGGAGCACCAGCGCATGAATTTAAGTGCATCGTCAATGAACCAGGAGTATCGGGTTGAGTCCACCTTCTCCATAGCGATTTTCATTAGTGCAGCATAATGAGGATATTCCTCGGGCGGGTCAGTGGCTTCAAACATAGCGTGATAGAGGTATCCGCCCCAGCGTCCTCTATTCATTGCAATCATCTTGTCGAGAGCATCAGAAATGTTCTGGATGTGGGTTCCAGGTGTACCGTATTTGTCGTCCCAGTCTTTCAGTGCCCAAGCAACCAAAGCTTGGGTGTAGGTGACGCATTGCTTGAACGTGATGTAGACGCCTGGCGCTGTTTCGCTCTGTGCACCCAGTGGATACTCGGTTTGGTAGTCGTAGGCGGTTGGTCTCCACATGTAGTTGTCGATCCAGCTTATTATTCTCTCTATGAAAGGTTTAACCAAGTTGTTGTCGCTGTCTTTAACCGTGTCGCCGTAGGCGTCTAATCCGCGAGTTAAGCCTAAGATAACTTCAGCCATGTCCGCGCTAAAGGCAACTTGCTCAATAACCCCATCTATCACTTGATTCCAAATACATCCGGTGGAGCCGTCTTCTAGGCTTTTGAGGAAGGCAGCGGCCTTTTGCCAACTTGTCTTGTATAGGGTGGTTGTGTTGCGGGCGTCGTAGTCTGCCATGGCGAATGCCATTAAGGCTGTGCCGCTGTCCACTTTTCTGTCCTCGTATCTGTCAAAAGGTTTATAGGGATAATACTGCTGATGCCAAGAGCCGTCCGCGTTTTGAAAAGTCACCATTTCATCTAGAATGTTTTTAGCTAGAGCATTTTCGCCCTTAGCCAGCAGCGCCAACAATGCATAACCTCCCTCGTATGGAACAATCATGCCGCCGGGGTCAGCGACGGGCAAGTTGGTTGGCAGAATCAGAAGTTTCAGGTAGTCGAGTGGTATAGATGTTACCGATGTTTTCTCAGACGTGTTGCGTACAAGGTAGATGTCGCCGGGTTCGTGTGTTGGAAGTTTCTCTTTGAAGGCTTGGTTTACTCCCATTTTTTAGCCTCCTAGAATGGTTCCTTCGAAGTCTTGTCCTTCTCCTGCAGGGGCTGGAACGAAATGGATGACTTTGATGGTGATGGTTTTGGGTCCTGTTACGTGTTCTGTGCGAAAGATGACGTAGGCGTTGCGGTCGGCTTCGCTGGTCATGTAGCTGGCTTTAACATCATCGTCCACGTAAAGTCGATATATGGCTGAGCACGTTCCGAAAGCGATGAACCCGTCCAGTTTGACGAGTTTATCTGCTCCAACATTGTAAGAGACAATTACGGTTTCTTCTCCAGGTGGCACCAGCGTCTTTGTATTCCAAGCCAACGGCATTATGCAACCAGCCTCCTACAGAGAGCAGAGCAGTATTCAAATGCGCCTCGAAAATAGAAGGCTTCAGGAACTAAAACCTCATAATCCTCGTTTCTACACGTGACTTTATCCTTCTGTTTAACATCAGCTGTGACATAAATTCGGATATAATCCTCATTAGTGTAGCCAGCTTCAACAAGAACTTCGCCAGCTGAAACTTGTTGAACAATCGCTTTGATGGATTCCGTTGTCCAGGTGACCATGCGGTCGCCAGTTTCAGGGTCGATTGCTCCTTCTTGTCGTTTATGCCACGTTATGTCTTCGCCTATTTTTCGTAAAATTTGCTCAAAACGCGTCATCCTGAACCAGTCTCCTATACCCGTTTCAACGTTGCGCCTCGCATTCTTTTCAACACTCGTTCAACCTCTTGTTGAAGGGCTCTTAGCGGCGGTGCTCCGCTAAGCACATCGACGCGTTCATTCCCAACCGAAAAGCTAAGACCAACAGCGCTTCCGCCGGTTAGGTAGCAGATTGCATAGATGGCTGCGAGATTTGTGATAAACAATGCTTCTTCGTCGGTGCAGTTGTTATAATCAATGCTGCGTGCTGTTTCTAATTCCAGCGTAACTTCTGCCTTCTTAATCATTTTTGTGACTTGAGCATCTGGGATGTCTGTTGATGTTACGTTTAGGGTGTCTCGAACATCGTCGGTTGTGACGCTCGCCAATTAAATCACTCTCTGAGAAGATTATGAGTAAATAGGAATTATTTAAGGTTCGTTGAAAAAACGAAGAGCAAAAAAACGGTTTTTCAAGAAAGTAAGCAATAAAACAGTTTGCTTTACAAACAAGCAAGAAAGTTACGGCTGTAGTTTGCGTCGCTTGTAGGCTTCTATCCCCAAAATCAACAGTTTCTGCACCACGCTGCTCTTCGCAACTCTTTCACCCCTCTTTAGGCACTCGGACTGTTCCATCTTCCAGATGTCCTCGATCTGCCGCAAAACCTCTCGGTCAACGGAAACGTGTAGGTGATCCTTTCTCAAGTTAAATGCACCTCGATTGGTTTTTGTTTAGAATAATAGGGCTGTGGATGGTCTTGTTCTGAAATATGAATCATAATAACGTCTAAGCCTTTATCTGGATCGTATTGTGAAGGCGTTAAGTCTGGCGTGTAAGGCTCCATGAGTTTAGTCCAGTTTTCCAATGGACAGTAGCGCCAGCAGTCACACACTGCAACCGTAGCTGGGCGTGGTCTGCATATCCTTCTGCCGCAACGAGGACAGGTTCCACAAGCATATCCAACCTTTACCATATTACAGCACCATCACATTCTTGTTTTCTGGATCAGTTTTCTTCAAATTAACGACGGGTCTGCCGAAGCTGAGGAAGACACTGACGGCTTTAGCGAGTTTGATTTTCCAGTCGATTTTATTGTCAAGGGTAAACGTTATCTGATAATCTTGATAGCCAGCCTTTTTAACTTCTAATTTATGTGGGGAATAAATAGTTGCAATAGTTCCTACACTTGGATGGTCTTGTTTATAACGAGCGTATAAGACGGTTTGTTCGGGTATTTCTCCATTAATATCGGTGGTTGTGGAGAATATTTGTGTGCCATCTTTATCACATAGAGTTACGGTTGCTCCTTCTACGGGGTTTCCGTCTTTGTCTAAAACTTTTAAATTCATTGTGTATTTTCTATCAACAGACCCATAAGACTCGTAGGGAGGGTCCGCTCTCCATTTGATTGCCCAAGTATCTGAGTCTGCGTCTATAAGACTGAGTGTTCCATCAAATCCTTCAAGATAGGCAATGTATGTACAGTTTCTGATTTTCAAGTCTACAATGCTGAAAGTTGCAGCCCATCTCTTATGATAACCATAGTTAGCCCCGAAGATAAAAATGTCTGATATGATTCCCCCTGTTGCCTGTTCTAAAAATGTCTCAATAAGGGTCACATTGTTTATATCGGGAGTGTCAACATTTAACCAATTTGTCTGGAAAGTGCAATCCCATATAACAGCATTTCCTTTAAACTCAACAAATCTTCCTCCCCCAAAATGACAACCATATAATTTAACAATAGTAGTAGAATCTCCCAACCATCCACACAACGCTGTTAAGTTATCATTGGGGTTATAAGCATAAATTTGACAACCATCCGTTCCCCTTTTGTTGGTTTCATCATAAACTTCCCCGAGCTGGAATGTAAGGTTCTTATGAAGGTAAAAGTTCTTGTTCCACCTTGTGAGGGTGGAGTGAAAAGTTACTTGAACATTAGTATCTTTGAAGTATGTTGGAGTAACATCATCTCCAAAATGGACTCTTACATCATCAAAGTAATATTGCTTCTTGTTTCCTGCTTCAGTTCTCCAAACTACACCCCATCTTGATTGAGTGATAGAAAATGTTACACTTTTTCCAGCAGAAACAGAAATGCTTAAACCATCTGTGTCCACAGAAGAATAGTAGTAAGTTGTAACTTTTGTTCCAACGGGATATAAAGTTATGAATTCTGAAATGGATTCACCAGCCAAGTTTTTTCCTACAATTAATAAATTTGCATCTATATCATTTGATGCCGTAATCAAAATGTTTAACTTTAACGCTTTACTGTCTGCTGGACGGACTTGAGTGGTCAAACTTTTTCTTGTGACGCCTTCAAAGTAAGTTTCAGAGGGCAAAAGCTCAAGGGTTCCAGCTTTGTCAGCATCGTATAAATCATCGAATGTGCATGGAGCCTCTTCGGTGAAACCCGTAACAGTTATGATGTTGGCAGCGGGGTCATAGGTGATAGGCAATTTAATTCACCTTCAGCACCGTGTAATATTCCATGTTTCTGAGCTTGCGGTTCCCGCATTACTGAACTCAAGCGTGAAAAGCAGTTCTGTACCATCATAGAATTTTATGTACTTAACATTGCCGTTAGCATCTTCCCAAAATCCTATCTTGGTTACGTTTTTGCCTTCAGGCGCCTTAGCCAAGCCACTACGGATAGCATCATGAATAGCCTTGAACGCTTGTTGGTATTGTCCCCACTCAACTTCTTCACTCATTCCCGGTCACCACAAAAAGAGAAAAATTGGGGATTTTTATAGAAAAGACCGCTCAAGTCAAAGACCTACCAGCCTGTTCCTCGTGCAACTGCTTTGCTTCTTAAAACGCCTAAGCCAATGCGCTCTGATGCAACTATGCCGTAGCGGTCTTCCCTCGGGTTTTCAAAAGGTTCTGTTAGGATGTCTCGCCTCAACAGCATGACAGCAGCAACGTCTGTGTCAACAGCCAAAACTGTTCCGTCAGTTGCCTTTGTGCTCACAAGAATTTTCATGCCAAGATAAGTCTCGCCTAGAACGCCTCTAGTCAAATCAGCTCTCTCGCCGAAATAGAAGCTATGAATGAACTTGTCATCTTGCCACAGGTCAGCAGCTTGTTCTGGATGAATCACCAATACCTTAGCAGAGAAGTTCTCCTTTTTGATGGCGTTCCAGAAGCTCACTACGCCAGCCCAGTTAAGGGTTCCAGCGCCGCTGATTTCTGCTCCTCCCGCAAGGTCAGAGGCAGCGATGCTTGTGTAAAGCGTGTAGATTCTCTCAGTTTCCAGCTCTGCAATGGCTCTGCCAACCTCGGCGGTTTGGCGTTCCAGAACAGGCCAGGTGGCGTCTTCTAGGAAGGTCTTTGAATATTCTGCTCCAGCCTTGATTTCGATGTTTGCTTTTATATCGGTGGTTTCATACTTTTCTCCAGTTATCCACGTCTGCGCCAGCTCAGCTGTTCTGTAGGCTTTGCCCAGTTTTGCTTTTGGAAACCGTACCACCGCTTCGGTGGTGGGCATAACCCAAATCATCTCTCTTCCAATCAAAGCGGGTTTAGCTGCTTCTACCACCACGTTGTGCATTTTTCCAAGTGCTCCAGCTGCGTCGCTTAGGATAGCTTCTTTCATGACTCTTTGAACCATTGGGTTTTCCTTTGCTCTAGCTATGATGTCGGGTAGAGTCGACTGGTAATCTGAGTCGTTTAAGATAGCTTCAAAAAGTTTCGGATTTGTCATGTTGAATCATCTCACTTCTCTACCATGATTAGTCCGGTGTCTCCGTCAGTGAATGTTTGTAATGCGAAACCTAGCCTACGTGCATAATAGATGGTGTAGGTTTCAGTGCCGCCTTCGTCAACCGCTTGGTCTGCTAATGCTTTAACGTCTCCGTTGGTGTGGGTTTGAACTGCTGTGCCTCTGGTTATGGCGCCGTAAGCTGTGACTTTCACCACTCCTCGGATGCATACGGGACAGAATTCTCCGGTGCTGACGTCTCTTAACGCTATTCCGATGGCGTCTCCTTCTGCTGAGCATTGTGATACTTTCATGTCGCTGCTGAGATAGACGCATTTTCCCTTTGAAATGGCGGTTTCCGCTTCGAAGCTGAGAACCGTTCCGTCTCCAATCATCTCTCCGATTT
>Ga0180300_10000491_pt1 | contig 17299 bp, 20 predicted proteins | sample GuaBasSediGuay15_FD_121798 | JGI IMG/M metagenome (GOLD analysis project Ga0180300, IMG submission 121798) | Subseafloor sediment microbial communities from Guaymas Basin, Gulf of California, Mexico - Guay15, Core 4569-2, 21-24 cm | ecosystem: Environmental > Aquatic > Marine > Hydrothermal... | reverse complement strand
GCCTATATGGACAACCTTCGGCAGATTTCCGAGCTGCCCCCCGACGGTCTACGGGAGGATCCGAGGATCAAAGAGATGGAGGAGAGGGAGGCCAAAGCCCTTGGGGTGGGCATCCCCAGAGGGAGGGCGCCGCGGCATGTTTCGCTCTGGAGAGAGCTGGAGAAGTGGTATAGAGACAACCGCATAATGATGAGGGGGGAGCTTTCTTAGCTAATATCTTGTCCTGCTGTTCACCTCCGGGGTGGGGGTCGGAGGTTTCAGCCCCCGGCCCCCAAGACTCCCCTCTAAGCCGGCAGCTACTTTCTCCTTGCTTTTTTGTTCTATTGGTTGTATATTGTAGGCAGGGCCGATAAGCCCTGCACGAAGGATCCTACGGGGAGGGGTCGGCTGGCAGCCGGCACCGCTTGGACCCGTAGGAAGCACCCGTGTGGGCACGGCCTGTTTTTTTATGGTAGCTCCACCACTATTAACCTCTCCGAGAAGAGGCGAAACCTCTCTTCCTCTCCATAAGCATATTTCTGGAATACCCCCCAACTGAACACATCCGCCGCCTGAACCCCCTTGCTTTGCTCCGAAGTCATCTGGCGAAGCTCCACCCTTACAGGAGCTCCATACCTGCCAGCAAGGAATCCCATTACATATGCCTTCAGTTCCTCGAACTCCCTCCGGGAAAATCGGCGATCAATATCAATACGCAAGGGGGGGGAGGGGCTTTTCAGAGCTCTTAATCCCTCACAAAGCATCCGGGCATAGATAAGCCAATCTTCTTCCTTAGATTCCAGTTTAGCCTTATCCAACGATACGGCCACCAGCCGACAAGGTATCTCCAACATCCGGCGGCAGAAATACCGATAAAGCCGTAAGCTCAGATCTGCCCCTTTCAATTCCTGAGGCCTGCGTTTGGCGGGGAAACGTTTGAGAGTGTTGCGGACCACCTGCTCTATGTTTCTGACCCTCGCGGTAGCCACCAGCATCACCAGGAAGTAGGGAGATCCTCTCTTTCCAAGGTCTCCAGACTCGTCGACGAAGACGTACATCCCCCCTCCCACTTTTAGGGCTTTCTCTCTAATGTAGCACAAACGAAAAAGACCGGGAAGTATTTTTTGATACTTTCCGGCCCCGAAAGGGGCCCCCGGGGGCGTTTATGAGCCTTCAGGATCTTAATGTCTAGGCTCCCAGCTTAAATCACTAAGCAAGCCCTCTAAGATATCCCAGCCAAAAAGAAGGAGTGGCAATAATTCAAGTAGTGGAGGCGGCGCTAAGAGCAACGCTAAGTGAGCTACACAACCCAAATTAGCCCAGGAGGAACGAGTGTCCGAAATTTTGTTCTATTCCCCGGATGACCTAAAGCCGCACAACAAAGCCCTTAGCCTTATTCCGCCCTTAGAGAGGGACGACCTGGAGGTTTTGGAGAGAGACATTGCCCAGCACGACGTACGTGTTCCTCTGGCCATTACCCCAGAAAAGACCATTCTGGACGGTTGCCATAGGTGGAGAATAGCACGTAAGCTGAGGCTTCCAATACTTCCCTGCCAGGTGTTTCGGTTCGCCTCCGAGGAGGAGGCCGAGGAGTTCATAATTACCGTGAATTTGGCCCGGAGGCACCTAACGACAGCCCAAAAGGCGGTTTTGGGGCTGGCGTTGCTGAAAATTGAGAGTAGGACTTACGCAGTTTTATAATTGTTTGATAGCATTGGGGTTGTGAGATAGGTCTTGCATCTGGAGCGGTCTCTGTGTATATCTGAAGAGTCCCCCCTTCTAACATTTTCTCATTGGAAAGGAGATCGATCCATGCGAGAGCCTACCTTAGACTACGTAGACCACGCCGCTATCTACAGTGCGGCTCTGATCTTTCTGTTCCGGGTGGTGTGGGCTATTTGTCCGTGGATACTCGCCGCCCTATCGGAGAAGGCCTCCCAGCGTCTGATCATCTACTGCGGGGGCTTGTGCTTCCTGCGCAAGCATCAGACCTGTTTGGGGATAGCCACCCATTTGGGGGGAGCCAGCCATGATGCCCTCCATCGTTTGTTGGGCAAAGGCATGGAGATAGCCACGCTTTTGATGACGACTTGCCTGTCCCTTGCCACCCATCTGGCTACCGGCGGGCCTTGCTGGCTAATCTTAGATGATGTGATCCTTCCCAAGGAGTATTCCAAAAAGATGGTTGCTGCCTACTTCGACTACGACTACGTCCACGACCGCCATATCCGCTGTCTGCGGGTGGTGGTCTTGTGCTGGACAAATGGGCTGATCAAGATCCCCGTTGCCTTTGCTCTCTGGCACAAGAAGGGCTGTGCCTACCTTCAGGAGACGGGCAGGAAGTTCCGCACCAAGAATCAACTGGCTCGGCTTCTGGTCTGGAAGGTGGTGCGCAAGGGCTTGCCTTTTGATTACCTGGTGTTTGACTGCTGGTATGCCAGCGCCAAGAATCTGCGCTTTTTCCATCGCTTAGGCCTCCCCTTCGTGGGAGCGGTGAGATTTAACCGGAAGCTTCGGCTTCCCTCTTTCCCCCTTTCGGAGGCGCCCCCCCGCAAGCGTCGGAGACATCCGATCTGGAAGACGAAGAGGGCTTGCGAGTTGGCTGGGGAGTATCCCCATAGTCGGGATTGGCCTTACTATGAGGCGACCCGCTGTCGAGCTCGCCGTTGGCTGATCTATTTGGAGGGGGTACCTTTTCCTTTGACCTTGGTGTGCATCAAAAACTATGCGAGGCTCCCTGCCTTCAAGGAGATGGTTACCCCCTCTGAGAAAAAGCAAAAGGATCCTAACAAGTATCTGGTCACCAATGACGTGAGGCTGACCACCGTCCAGATCATCGCAAGGTATCGTTCCCGATGGGCCATTGAGGTGCTGTTTAGGGATTGCAAACAGCATCTGGGATTGGGGGCCTATCAGGGACAGACTGTCGAGGCACATGTGGGGCACATCGCCTGCGTCTTCTTCAGCTACGTTCTGATGGAGCATCTGAAGCCTTTAGCCACCTCCGCCTCAAGGGTTGCCCACACGCTGACCCTCGGCGAGGTGAAGGCATGGTTGCGCCGTCAGGTGGTGCGGGTGGAGCACAAAGGGGATCAGACGGTGATGGTGTGCCAGCCTTTGGCTTTGCCTACTGAAGAGGAGGTGGAGATGATGATGCAAGCCTGTCTGGAAGAGGCATCCGGGAATCGGATGTCTCCGGAGACCCCATTCCTCCATCACCACATTTCACAACCCTCTAAATTCTATGAACTTAAAAAATGTGCGTAACTCCTATTGAGAGGAGGAAGGCAAAAGAGAGGCAGAGAAAAGCGGGAGAGCTTTTTCATAGGGGATCGCCTAAAAAAGTTCCCCAAAATTTGGGGGAACCTTTAGGGGAAGCCCCGGACTTTGCGGCTTCTAAGGTGGGTATTTCCGGTGAAACCCTTCGTAAAGCTGCCTTCGTGGTAGAAAAGAAGCCGGAGTATAAGGAGAAGCTCTGGACTATGTCATAGCGGGGTTGTGCGCCTGCACCAAAGGCCCGTACAACCCTTCTTTTTCCTCTTCCCTTCCCTCCATACTTCCCCGAAGACAAACCTCAATCCTGGGCCATTTCTGAAGGTCCTGAGGCCGTTTGTGGGCCTCGAGGACGATCGGGATTTCCCCTAAATGCTCTAAGCTCTTGGGGGAGGGGGAGAATAGGGTTTAGTTTACATAATGCCTCTTATAGGAAGTGGAAAAGGGCATAAATACACTGATAAGTGTACATTGTAGATAATATCATTAATGTTCCCGTTTTCCACAATAGGAACAAATATCAAGGAGCCGGGAAGCGCAAAAAACTTCCCGGCTCCAATAGCGCCACCTGGGCAATTACTGCTCGGCAGCCCGACACAGTTTTTCGCAGAGAGCCTCGAAGGCGTCATCGGCTTCCCTGAAGTGTTCAGTTACTTCATTCAGCAAAGCCGCTACGCCCTCCATAAGTGTGCCAGCTTCGCCCCCCGCGACCGTTGTGTCGACCAGGTCATTCAGCCCCTTCAACAGGGACCTGAAATTGTCGTACTTGGCCTTGGTGTCTATCACCTCAAAGAGGTTGACCTCCACTTTCTTAGTCATAACACACCTCCTCGGACGGCTTTTCCGGGATTATCCGATCTACAGAGACAAGATTGGCCTGGACGCACTGAAAGCGCAGGCCGAAAGTCTGCCGTAGCCGGGGACGGGAGAGGAAGCACTCCAGGCATTGTTGAGAGGACACCTCTTCCCCCCGGTGGGCACAGTGGGAGGGAAAGGAAATACGCGGCATGGCAACCTCCTTGGTGTTTTGGGTGCTGTCCGGGATTCCCCGCCCAAACGAAAGTCCCGGGGTGCACCCGCGGCCACCAAGGAAGCCGCCCCCGCCCGTTACCAGACGGGGAACCCCGGGACAATACACTTGTTTCCTATTCTGGGGAATCATAAGCCCCGCTTTCGGGCGGGGGCAGGAACCCCCTTGGTGTTTTTGGGTGCACTTCTAATATAACACATTTTCATCAAAATGTCAAGAGAAACATCACAAGAGATCCCCGATTGACATTTTTTTTCTTGACTTTTCCCCTTTAGATTGCTATATTGGGCATAGAGGGCCAATGCGGGGGGTAACCCCAAATCAGCTTTTACAGAGGGGGGAGAGAATATGAGCACACAAGAGGCGAAGGAGATAATGGACACCAAGGAGCTGGCCAAGTATTTGGGTTATACCGAGCGAACGATCTACAAGTTGATAAAAGAGGAAGGTCTTCCAGCCATCAGGATAAGGGGACAGTTCAGATTCAGAAAGAGCTTGGTGGACCAATGGCTTGAGGAGAGGATATATGGCGGACCCCGAGCGCCTCGAACGTGAACTGGAATTGCTCCGATACCGTCTGGATGTTATAGAAGCCCGCCTGAATGAGTTTCTGAAGAACAAAATTTACTGGACTTTGGGAGTGATTCCGGACGAGGAGGCTTGTAAGGCCCTGGGCATATCCCAGTCCACGCTGATACAATGGGCCGCCCGGGGCCATTTTGCGTTTTATAGGCCCTCGCCCAAAAAGGGCTATGTCGACCTTCACGGATTGCGGAGGTTTATCGAAAAGCACAAATGCGGTTAAGGTTTGAAACACAGACAATTACATAAAAGACGACAACACAGACAAAGGGAACCTATAAGACCCCTCTCTTAGGTAAGGAAAGTGGAGCTGAGGGCGCTGGCTATCGCCAATCAAAAGGGTGGGAGTGGAAAGACAACAACTGCTGTTAACCTGGCCGCAGCTCTGGGAGAGAGGGAGCGCCGGGTCCTCGTGGTGGACTTAGACCCCCAAGCCTCCGCTACGGCCTGGCTTGGGGTGAAAAATACTGGAAAGGGGATCTTTAGCATATTTGTAGAAAACGGGGATATTGTCAATATTATCTACAATACAGACTTTTCAGGTATTGATGTCATTCCCTCCTCTACTTGGCTTGTCGGGGTGGAGAAGGCACTGGCCGGGGAAATGGGCGCAGAAACGATCCTCCGCCGTAATTTGGAACGTTTACCTACCGACCGATGGGATTATGTGCTTGTGGACTGCCCCCCCGCTTTGGGGATCCTTACGATCAACGCCTTGACCGCCGTCCGGGAGGTTCTTATCCCAGTTGAGGCCCATGTTATGGCATTGGGAGGGCTGGCCCAACTCCTTCAAACAATAACAGTAGTTAGGGAACGCCTCAACCCGGACCTGGAAATCTCTGGGATTCTGGCCTGTCGGGTGGACGCTCGGACCCGCCACGCCCAAGAGGTGGTAGAGCAGCTCCGGGACCGTTTCGGGAACCTTGTCTACAATGTTGTCATTAGGGAAAACGTCCGCTTAGCAGAAGCTCCGTCTTTCGGCCAACCCATAACCCTATACGATCCTCGGAGCCACGGAGCAGAAGATTACCGAGCCTTAGCCCAAGAAATCATCGCCCAGGAAAGGAGCCGTTGATTATGGCCAGACGAAAGACTATCGGGGAGAGCCCGCTGGATGCCGTGATTCCTCCGGCAGAAGCGTCCCCGAAACCTACGCCCCCACCCAAAGTCGTCAAGCAGCGCCTTACGGTCCATCTCCCAGTTGACCTAATAGAGCGCGTCAAGAACGCCGTTTATTGGACGCCCGGCCTCACTCTGGCTGCCTTAGCAGAGGAGGCCCTTAGGAAAGCCGTAGATGAGTTAGAAAAGGAGAGGGGCGAACCCTTCCCGCCACGCAAGCAAGAACTTAGGGGGGGAAGGCCGATCAAATGATGGGTTGACCAACCAAGGGGGGAGAAATGTTGGGGAAAAAGGTCCTAGCACTATTTTACAATGAGATACCTAATGAAATCAATCACTTAATGAAAAATTGCACAAAGTTTGTCAAAAGTCCAGTTTGCTAACATCGCCCAAGTTATGTCAGTGATATGTTTAGTAGGGTTTGGGGGGGAATGAAATGGGGCTGCTAGACAAACTTATCAGGGGAAGGATAAAGAGATCTGGTAAGCCCAGAGAATCCCTTGAAGACTTTGCTTATGCTATTTGGAGCTGTCTTTGCGACAGCGACAGTTGCGATGAATGTAGGGCGCTCGACGGTATCTATTTTTTGCCTAGATTGGCGAATATGCCCCAACCCCCTCTTCCCTCCTGTAAAAGCTCCAAGGGTTGTCGATGTATACTCATATACATACCAAAGGAATCTCCGGGGGCAGTTGATACCGCAGAATTTATTCGCAAACAGGGAGGTAAAGCAACAAGCGAACAGGTGGCCGAATATAGGGAAACAAAACAAGCCCCGGCCCGAGAAGAAAACCTTAAGAGGCGATTAGCTTCAGATAAGGCCCAGGCGGCAAGAAGGCATGAAAAAGACCATCCTGAGGAGTCTATAGCTCTTTATCGTGAAAGTATCGCTATTCAAAGGGAATTGGCTCAAAACTCACCAGATCAATGGAGCTGGCGAGATTTCCCTTACTTATATAACAGATTGACCCTTCTTCTTGAACGACTGAAACGATATGAAGAAGCTCTGGAAGAAATTAAGGCATATGAGGCTTTGCCCCATAAAGATGCGGGAACAAAGTCGGACAGGGAGGTTATTGAGAAGCGCAAGATACGTCTGAAGAGGAAACTTTAAAGCCAGTCCATCAGGGGGGGTCCAATGAAGCTTCTTTTTGGGATAGGGGATACTATACAAACTTTTGCGGCAAGCGGAGAGCTTATATGGCCCCTGACCGAAGATAAAATAGCGATTTTTGAGAAAGTGGCTGAGGAATGTAGAAAGAGGGGGGCAGGGGATGAACGAGCAGACCCAGGCTGGTGGGAAGAGATCGGCTACCTCTTTTGTAGAGAAAAGGAACTACAAGAAAAATATGGCGAACGTCTCGCCCGCAAGGGGGGATTTAAGGCATTCCAAAAAGCCCTCCGGGAAGACTGTCTACGTATCTTTCGATTTCGAGATGAACTGACTACTCCAGAGGCCCGGAATGTTATTAACGAGGCCCTGCGCAACTTGCTACAATTGCAACGCGGCCGCGAAGATATACCTCCCGAACGACAAAATCTCCTCAAAAAATGGTTCAAAGACCGGCGGGTTCGTCGTAATTGGCTAGTAGATGAGGCACTTCTATGGGTAGTGAAGCGGTTGAAAAAGGTGGGAGTTTGTAAAGTGTACTTCTGGGCGGGAGGAATACTTTATGGCTGGGGGCTTTTAAGCCGTGAATATGTTGGTTTAAGCGAGGGGGAAACGTATCTCAATATACTGAACGACCGCACGAAAACCCGTGAGGAACGCATAACTCAAAGGTTGAAGGAAAGGGCATACAGGGCAAGGAAAAGAATGGGGAAATTGTGGAATTGGGGTACTCCCCTAATTTCTTTTTCTTCTCTATTACTATGGTGGAAATTTCTGGAGCCGAGCGGGGAGATGACGGAGATTTGAGTAACATAAATACCTCCCATTCTCCCTTTAGGAAGCAAGATATGTAACGCATGGAGTGCTTGACTTTTAGGTAGACTTCCTCTATTTTCAGTTAGAGTCACCCTTAAGAGGGGGGGTTATGGACAAACTTCTGGACGTCTATGAAGCAGCAGCCCTCTTGCGAGTAAGCCCCCGGACGGTCTATGCCTGGTCGTATCAGGGGTTGATCCCCCGAGTGCGTCTCGGGGGTATCAAGAGAGGGGCTCTTCGATTTAGAGAGGGGGATTTAAGGAATTGGATTGAGGCGAGACGCCTACCCCTAAAAGAAGATAAGGAGAAGCGATAAAAAGAGATCGCCCCGGTGTGGGGGCACCGGGGCGAAAATAAAGTTGGCCTGACAGGCGGGCCATAGCATTTCCATCATTCAACCAGAATATACGGGAAAGTGATGGAAATGTCAAGTTGTCTCAAGTTTGATGACACTTGAGCCTGTCGGGTCAACCGACAGGCTTTTCTGTTTAAGGAGGGAGGAAAGATGAACTTACACCATGAAGTAGAGGAGGGAAATCTAAGTCTTGCCACCCCTCTCTGGATAGCGGATATGGTCCGTAGGACTACTGTCGTAACTGCTCGACAAGTGGGGGGGTTTAAGAGGATCGCGACTCCCACTTTGGAGCAGGTGGCTTGGTTCGGCCGTCATCGAGCGGCAGCTCGGGAGCTTATAGAACGGGGGAGAGCGGTGAGTCAACAGATAGCAATTATAGCTGCTGTAGCAAAACGGGCTGGGGAGGTCCTACCTCAAGCAGCCAGAATCTATCACTCTAAGCCCGGGCGAGAACTCTCGGGGCTCGTGCAACTTCTGCAACAGGAGGAGGAAAATTACCGCAGATTCGTTCTGGGGCCCGTGTCGAATCTAAGGGGTTGGTGGGGGGCCTGGAAAGGAGCAGCAAGGGCCGCTCGGCCCACCCTTCTTTTCTTTCTGTGGCTTCAGAAAGTCCGGGGGGTTCCCGAGTGGATAGACAGAACGGAGCTTCCTCCGTGGGAAAAGGCGAAGTGGTTGTTGCTTTTTATAGCGTATGAAGAGGAGGGAAGCCCAAAAGCGGGCTGGGCCTATCGCAGATTACTCCAAATTACAGATGATTACTTTGGCTTACGGGACCAGGGCCTTGCCAAAGCCTATCCCAAGTCTCCTCACCCAGTTCTTTACAAAATCGACCCCCACAATCCTGGAAGTAAGAGGTTTTTCGACTTCTGGGGAATGGCCGATGAATTCTGGGCGTCTCAATCAGTGTCCATCCGGAATACGTCGCCCTTTGCAGTATACAAAATTTTCCAGAGGGGTGAGCTTGATTTCCTGCTACGCGAGTTTCTGTATGACGTAAAGGACGCTATCAAAACCCCACTGAGACGAGGTGAATTTGACAGAGTATTCGCCCCCGAGGACCTGGAAAGAAGGGAGAGGCGGGAGGAGGAGGATGTCCTAGTCCGGTCCTTTGAGAAAGGCATGAAAAGAGCCATCAAAGACTCTTGGAAGAAAACGACCGGAGGAAAAATCTGGATACCCCGGGAGGAACCCCATTCTCCAAAGCTTGCTCAGGCTCGTAGAGATTTCAGGGAGTATTTCGCAAGTCGCACATCTATAGCGACAGCTGTGGATTGGGAAAAACTGGAGAAGGAATACTGGCGTCGCGTGCGCGACCTCAGACCGAAGTATAAACAAATTTTGGAATTCTACGCCTCACATCCCACAGCACATCCTAGGGAGGTTGCCAAAGAAACTGGCACATCTCTCAGGACCGTTTTTCGTGCAAAAGCAAAGGAGCGAGAAATTTGGAGGACACTAATAGAAGAGAGGAGAGAGATTCTTTAGAATTGGCACAATCAGGGGTCTTATGGCGAAGATATATATAGGAACCCTTTAGAGAACTAAAAAGCCCGAGCGTGTGGGCGCCCGGGCAAGCTCGGTCGGTGCGGGGACAAGAGAAATAAAGCGCACCTCCCTGTTTCGAATATAGGGGAATGGTTTGCGAAAGTCAACCCCCTGCTCCGACTGAAGTGGCGGCAGAAAGGGGGTTTTGTTTTGGGGGCGAAGATACCATTGCCGTCTTGGCTTGCTAGATTGGAGACAGTCTCATTAGACGAGAAGACAAAAGGCCCAGGCAGATATAAAGAGGGGATTAAGTTTCTCTTCCGGCGGATCCTTTCAGAGGTCCAGCCTGGGGAGATTTTTGAGCTTGACTACCGGTCCGAAGCCGAACGTCATCTTGTCTCCGAGCGAACCATTCGCCGTTGGGTGGCGGTTTATGTACGAAACCATTGGATCCTCCCCCTGGACCGAAAGGGGGGGCGGGGGAAGAAAGCCACATTCCGTCTTTATTGGGGGACTCAGTTCATTGAAAGCCCCGCCCGGAGTGGGAAAAAAACCCGGACACAAAAAAGCTTTTCGAAAAAAGAAAAACACTACGCCAAAGCCTCGGCGACCTTAAATGGTCAGAAAGGCTATGCCTACGCCTTTAAGAAGAAAACCCCCAAAGAGAAAAACCACTCGGCTACCGATAGGTTCTTTGCCCTAAAAGATTATCAATACGAAGAATATATGCTAGGGAAAATCAAACTGATTAAAGCTGCAAAGCTATATCGCTGGGCTATGGCCGATCTTCGGCTAACCTTAAATGCTAAGGGAGCCGCCGCTCGGGTAGTGTTGGAAACCGCAGGAGTTCTCCTGGACGGAGTTTCAATCAGAGTCTGGAATCTGCTTCATCACGTCTTCTACACCGAGGGCTCCAAAATAGTGGCCCAAGTTCAAGAGGTCCTCGAAGCCGAAGGCCTCCGAGCTGCCTTTGCCGTTGCTAACCGGCTCCTGAGGGAGGCTCTAGGGATTTTAAAGCCGGTCCCGGAGAGAAGGGTCCAAAGGCCGAAGGCCAAGCTTTGGCCCTGGGACTTAAGGGATTTTGAGGAGCGCCAAGCTTTCATTCGCTTAGCGCTGGATATTGCTGCTGCCGGTGGGGGGACGTGTCCCCGGTGTGGTAAGCTTATTACGCCGGAGCTTTCGGACGCTCCCGGCTATGCTTTTGAAAATGATCAGCTATGCAAGTGTATTTACATTGCGGCCGAGAAGGCATATGCCGGAGAGGGGATCCCCCCCGTGTGTTGTGGGCAAAAAATGAGGGAAATTCACATAGACTGTTTGTCCAAACTTGACAATCCGGCGGTTTCAGTGGAGGACTGCCTGAAGATTGAGCATATCTTTCGGTGTGAAGTGTGTGGTAGGGAGATTCACCATCGGACCGAGCGGATCCTTGAGGAAGCCCTTCCGCATTATATGCGACAAAAGCTTTTGGAGAAGAGGTATAGAGTTAAACCGGGGGCCGGCGTTCGAATTGGGCGGCTTGTTAGGATAGGGGAGCTTCTGGGTGCCCGGGAGGATTCCGGGCCATAAGAATGTTAGCGGGGGGGGCGCCATGAGAGATTTCGAATTTGAGAGGTTCTCGGTGCTGATGGAAATGCTGGGAAGAGGTTTTGGTGAAGAGCCGGACGAAGAGAAGATTGAGCTCTTTTGGGAGTTCCTTCGGGACATCCACATTGACCTCCTGAAAGAGGGGGTCCGCTATCTTCTGAGAAACAGAGTCCCGAAGGGTTTCCCCACTATCGCCGAAATTCGGGAAGCCGTCAAGGCTGCAATAGTGAAGCTTGTTTTGGGGGGGGATCAGGACAACACTTGGAGAATTCTGCCAACAAAAGGAGGGGACTTTGGTCTCAACTAAGTTGATCTGTATCCCGATAGGGCAAACTGTCCTCTATTTGACACCAGAAGAGTACCGCAGGGCTTTAAGGCGTGGCAAGGCTATAAAGCGGGCCCAGAGGATCCAAAAAAGGTCCGGAAATCTGGCCCTAAAGCGTGAGGAGAAAGTTTCCCGGACCCTGGGTTGGAAAGACGAAAGGAGGAGACTATGAACTTGTGTTGCAAAGAGATGGAGTACGTACCAGAATTTGCCGGCAACCGGGAGCTGCCGGAAGAGGAACAAGCTCGGGTCCGGCTGAGGGAGCTGTTGGCCCGAGATATGCTTGAGCTGCAGTTTGCCTATGCCCCCGATCCCAACGGAGCCTCCGGTTTTATGCGAGAGCTGCTTAAGAAGAGCGTTATAGAGATCCGTAATCTCTATATGGGAGATGAACCCGTCACCGATGGCAAGGCCCTTTGGGAAAAGTGTCCGGCTCCCTATGGTGGGTTGGTGGACGAAATCGCCGGCGAAGCCCTAAAGCTCAACGGTATCGGCCCGAGGGGGGTGAGGAAGCGTGAATCTTCGTGATACTTCAGAACTAAAGATTTTAGTTTCGGTTCGAGACCGAGCCTCCCGTCAACTCAAGGTCGTCCAAAAGCACCTGAAGGAGGTTGGCAAGCAGGCCAAAACCACCTCCAAGCAAGCAGAGGCTTTGGGGAAGGGCATGACCGGGATGGGGAAAAGCGCCCAGGCCGCCGCTGCAAGCCTGCAGGCATTCAAAGCGGCTATTGTGCCGTTGGGGACGGCATTGGCGGCCGCCAGCGTTGGGGCCATGAAGGCCCTGAGGACATACGCCCGGTACCAAGACGAACTGATAGGCCTTCGGCGGGTCACAGACATGACCACCGAGCAACTGAAGGCCTTCAGCCGGCAGATCATGGACATCACCGACCAGCTTCCGACATCTTCAAGGGAATTTGCCCGAATGGCTCGGATCGCTGGCCAGCTCGGCATCAGGGGGACAGAGAACCTCATAAAGTTCTCCAAAGCCGCTATACAAATGGGGGTGGCTACGAACCTTTCGGCTGAGGAAGCCGCCCTTGCTTTAGCCAAGATCGGCCAGGCTTTCAATATCCCGGCCTTAGAGGCTCAGCGGATGGGTTCGGTCTGGAATGAACTCGCTAATACCACAAGCGCTACCACAAGGGACATAGCAGACGCCTTACGGCGTGCGGCACAGAGCGCGGCGCTTCTCAACATCCCAATGGAGGCTGTGGCTGCCATGTCCGCAACGCTAATCGCTTCCGGTATGATGGTGGAGCGGGCCGGGACAAGACTTCAGCAATTATTCGTGGAGCTTTCCTCCCGAGCCGAAGACGTGGCTGAGGCTATGGGGATGCAGGTCGAGGAATACCGAGCGATGCTTAGGGCCGATCCCGTTGGGCTTATAAAGCGCATTGTAGAATACTTCGCCCGGCTCAAACAAGCCGGGGTGGATATTCTTCCGATACTTGACAAGACCTTTGGCCAAGCCGCAGCCCGGGCCATATCCTCCCTAATCGGGGCCCATGACAGATTGGTCCGAAACCTCCAAACTGCCCAAGAGGAGTGGAAAAGGAACCGCAGCCTGATTCTGGAATACAACAGGTCCCTGGAGTCCCTTTCCACGCAATGGGATACCTTTTCGGGTGCTTGGGATAACTTCTGGGCTACTGTTGGGGAGACGATGGAGGGGCCGGCGGTCAAGGTCCTCCATTGGGCCACAGATACAACTATAGCTTTCCGACACATGGCCCAAGATGTAGACGGGCTTGCGGCTAGTGTCAGAACGCTGGCAGAGGCCCTCTGGGCTGTCAGGCAGCCGGGAGAGTGGTTTGTAACCAAGTTTATAAAGACAATAGCCGGTTTTAAAGAAGGACTGGAAGTAAAACTTCCGGAGGCTTCCCGGGATGTGGCGGATAATTTGGGTCGGGCCTCCGGAGCCATGTCCCAAATTCAGAAAGATGCCGAGAAAGCCAAGGCTGCCTGGGAGGTCTTTGTTCGGGACACCCTGAAGCTGTACGAAGAAAGGAAAAAGCTTCTGGCAAAGGTTCGAAAAGAGAAGCTGGGAGAATTGACGGGGGAAGAACGATGGGAAAGGCAATTTGAAAAGCTTTTTGAGCTGCGTAACGTCATAGACGATTCCGTTTGGTACTTGGAGGGGGCTGTTCGAGTTACCCAGAATTGGACCGATGAGGTTGAGAAACTCCGTACCACCTGGAACCGAGTCAAGGATGAGGCCAAGCTTGCCTTATATGATATCTGGGATCAGGTTCGAGAGATGGGCAAGTCCCGGCTTGCTGACGTGTTTTATCAAGTGCTTGGAGGGGGCAAGGAACAACTCGAAGCACGTCGGGCTGAGCTTATAGCCCAGCTTGAAGAGCTGGCAAGAGCCAGAGATGAAATCCTGGCCCGCCTTCAGCAACCGGTAACGGTGATAGATGTCGAAACTGGGGAAGAGATCACCCTTCCATTCGAGGAACTCCTATCCCCAGAGGAGCGGCGCCGGTACCAGGAGAGGCTTCGCCAGATCGCTCAAGCAATGGCTCCCATTCAAGAGGAAATTGACGAGATAAACGCCCGGTTGGCTGGGGGGCTCCAAGGGATGTGGGCAAGCATCAAGGCCGCTTGGGAAGGGCTTTGGGATGATATAAAGAGGGCAACTGCAGATAAGCTATCCGAGAAGATGTTTGAATGGATTCCCGCAGGCCTCCAATGGATATGGGATCATGGGGGCAGAGGCAAGGCAAACAAGCTCTGGGAGAACGTAAAAAGCATCCTGGGGCGGTCAGCTAATACAACTTGGAATTGGATCAAAAGCGCCTTAGAGTGGCTCTGGGAAGAGGGAGGACTTAAGGCTCTGGTCGAGAAAATCTACAGATGGATCAAAAACACTCTGGGGACACCCCCTCCCTCCCAACAAAACCCCTTCCTATGGGTTGAGACATCCCTGGTCCGGATGGGCTATCCGGCATTCTGGGCGGCCTTGGGTATACGGGATTTTGCTATCCAGGGCCTTGAGCAAGAAGACAAGACTGTCTGGGACTGGGTTAAAGATGCACTGGAGGGACTAGCCATTACAGCCGCGGCTCAATTCGTTTGGGACCAGGTCAAAAGCACTCTCAGCAAGAAAGCCAGCGTCTGGGACTGGGTTGTGGACGCGCTGAATGGCATAAGCTTCTCAGTGTTCTTCGCTGCTGTAAATGTCCGGGATTTTGCGCTTTTTGCTCTTAAGCAAAAAGACGAAAGTGTCTGGGACTGGGTTGAAGATGCACTGTGGGGGCTGGCCATTTCCGAAGCTGCCAAACACATCTGGAGGGAAGTCAAAGACGAGATAGGGAAATCCGCCATTCCGAACCCCTGGAATTGGATTGTGGCTGCCTTGGAAAGCCTGGATTTCCTGAGCGATGTCTGGGACGCCGCGGATAGTGTTTGGCAGCAAGCCAAGGATGCATTGGACCGCACTATAACCATCCCCATAGGCTTCAGCGTACCCCTTAGCATAAAGATCGGTGGCAAAACTGTAAGTTTGGCCGATCTGAACTGGGGCATCAGTGGTGGTTCGCTTAATATTCCCATCAACTACGAAGGTGGGGGGCAAGCCGGGCAGGGGGGGGACCAAACAGGGGGGCAGGGAGGTGGCGAAGGCTGGACACCCCCCGATGTTACTTATGAGGGGGAAGTGTCCCGGGGCGAAGGCAAGACGCCGATACACGTCAAGATCACCCTAAAGGGGTCATGGCTTAGAAGCATCTGGGAACAAAACGCCATCCGAAGCCTTCTGGAGAGGGGCGGAAAGGATAAGCCTTCCTGGGAGGCGCTTTTTGCAGCGATTGCCTCAGGGCGAATCACATTTGAGCAGCTACGAAGGTCCCTGAGACAGTCTTTCGGGGCCGCAATGGGGGAGAAAATCTACAATGATATCAAACAGGCTTTTGAGATATGGAACAAGCCCCCCAGGGGCCTTCATACTCCGCCTGTGCCCCCGGGTACATTTCAAAGTTTGGGGAATATCCCGCAACACCCCCTTGGCCTCATTCTTCAACGTGGCGGCATGATCCCGGCTTGGCTTCACCCGGGCGAGGGGGTCTTAACACCTCAAGGCGTGGCCGCCCTCGGGGGGCCCAGCGTCCTCAGGCGGCTTAACGCCGGGATCCCCCTCCGGCGCACAATGCCCGAGCGACCGATCAATATCAACATCACCATACAAGCTTGGGACGGGGTTGATGTGGAAAGGGTGCTGATGGATAAAGTTATCCCCGAGCTCCGGCGCTTGTCGGATGCGGGTGTGGACGTTATCTGGCAGAGGGGAGTCAGAAATGTATAGGGGGGATATATGGCTTCAAGTTTAAGGAGGGATGAGGCTTGTGCCAGAATTAATGAGCAAAAAGGGAAAAGAAATCCCGTCCGAATGGGGCCTTCAGGTCGCATCGGTCCGAATAGATTCCAATGGCCAGCCCACCTGGCATCTGGTCCGAGGTCCTTCAAGGAAACGGGGCTTCCGGTTAACATCGGCCCGGGATGTGGCAAAGTTTCTGGCTCGCATCGCCAACGATGTCTATTTGAGTAGGCTGGATCCTCAGACCGGGAGCCGTTTGGCGCATATATGCAATGTGCTGCTGGGAGCGCTTCAAACTTCGGACCTAGAGAGCAGGGTTGAGGCTGTGGAGAAAAAGATCGGGGGGGAAAATGAGCCTAGAGAAAAGGATTGAGCATTTGGAGGAAAGGGTCCTCCCAAACGAAAGAGAAAAGCTTCTCTGCTTTATACGGGAACACTGGAGCCCGGAGGAGCTAAAACGGGAAGTGGAACGAATAACCCGGATTTTAGCCGAAGTGGATCGGATTAGAATGGGGAGGGACAAAAATGGGACTGGAAAAGAGGGTTGAGAAGCTAGAGAACCGGTTAAAGCCCGGGCAGGTGTTTAGGGTTTGGGTTGAAAACGACTGGCGGCAAGACAGGCCAGCAAAGCAAGTTAAAGATGGTCGGAAGCTCATCTATGGCCCGACAGACGAAGAGCTTGCCGGCAGGGGGTCGTTGGACATCATAGTTGTCTATGTAGATGACTGGCGAGAGGACAAAAATGGGTCCGAGGTGGTGTATTGAGAAAACGGGGAAAGGAGGAAAAGGTGGCTAAAACGTCTGAGGAGTTGCGCAAGGAATACGAAGAGGAGCGGGCCAAGCTTGAAGGGCAGCTTGCCGAAGCCTTGGATCGCTTGGCGAAGCTGGAAAAGGAGCTTTTCTTGGGAGAGCCGGAGAGAAAGGCCGAGGAGGTCCAGAAGACTAAAGCCAAGCTGGAGGCTCTGAAGGCAAAGGAAGCCCGGCTTGCGGACTTACAGAGGCAAATTGCGGAAGCCAAGGAGGCCGAACGCAAGGCCAGAGACAGAGAGGCCCGGAGGAAGGCTCCGAAGCTTTTCCGGGAATGGGCCAAGGCCGAGGACGCCCTAAAAAGGCAGACTCACGAGCTTTGGACCGCCGTATCTGGCTTCTTGGAGAGGCGCAAGGAGCTGAAGCGTAAGCTTGCGGAAGCCTATAACGCCTATATGGACAACCTTCGGCAGATTTCCGAGCTGCCCCCCGACGGTCTACGGGAGGATCCGAGGATCAAAGAGATGGAGGAGAGGGAGGCCAAAGCCCTTGGGGTGGGCATCCCCAGAGGG
>Ga0180300_10000490_pt1 | contig 17367 bp, 18 predicted proteins | sample GuaBasSediGuay15_FD_121798 | JGI IMG/M metagenome (GOLD analysis project Ga0180300, IMG submission 121798) | Subseafloor sediment microbial communities from Guaymas Basin, Gulf of California, Mexico - Guay15, Core 4569-2, 21-24 cm | ecosystem: Environmental > Aquatic > Marine > Hydrothermal... | reverse complement strand
GCTTCCTGACGAAGATGGCGGTGTTCGGCATCCACATCTGGCTCCCCTACGCCCACGGCGAGGCCCCTACCCCCATCTCAGCCCTGCTGAGCCCCGCGATGATCGGCATCGGCGCCTACGCCGCCACCCGGCTCGTGGTCGTCCCGATGTACCCCGTGTTCAGGCAGTTCAGCCTCATCTTCTCGGTGTGGGCGGTGGTGACGATGACCTACGGCGGGCTGATGGCCCTGGCCCAGGACGACATCAAGAGGTTCCTCGCCTACTCCAGCATCAGCCAGATGGGCTACATCTTCCTCGGGCTGGCGAGCGCGGCCGCCTACGGCGTCACCGGCGCCATATTCCACTACGTCAGCCACGGCTTCGGCAAGTGCATCCTCTTCAGCGTCGCCGGCATCCTCATCGCGCGGACGGGGACCCGGAGCATCAAGCAGCTCGGGGGCCTCGCGGACAGGATGCCCCTCACGGCGACCCTCGCCCTCCTCGGCTTCTTCGCCATCGGTGGAGTCCCCCCGACCATCGGCTTCATGTCCAAGTTCATGATCTTCAGCGGCGTCTTCACGAGCGCCCTGACCAACTCCACCGACAAGCTGATAGTCGCCGTCGCCGCCATCATAATGACCGTGCTGACCGTGGGCTACTCCCTCTGGACCGTCAGGCGCATCTTCTTCGGCCCCTTGCCCGACCACCTGAAGGAGGTGAAGGAGGCACCGCCGCTGATGATCGTGCCCCTGCTGATCTTCGCCCTCCTGTCGATAGTGGTGGGCATCTACCCGAAGCTCGTCACCGACTACCTCCTACCCTTTTTCACCTCCGCTCTACCCTTCTAGCCTAGGCAACACAGGACTTTTCTAACCCTCTATATGGAGACGTGAGCCGGAAATCCTCCACACCTGATCCGCGATCCACCCTCGCCCCTCCCTAAGCATCCTGAGGAAAACGTCCTTTCAGGTTTGACACAAGTTTTTTTAATGCAGACAACCTGAGCAATTAGGAAATGAGCGTTGCTGTCGTCGGTCCTCCCTCCTTTGTCACCTGCTTCGAGCTGATAGGGGCTGTGGGGTTCGATGCGGAGACCGGGGAGGCCGCGGTGGAGACCTTGAAGCGTCTCATGGACGAGGAAAGGTTCAAGCTCATCATCATCCCCGAGAGATTCGCGAAGGAGACTTTACCCGTAAGGGAGTTGGTTATGAAGAGGGGGGAGATCTCGCCCATTTTCGCCCTCATCCCCGACCTCACCCTGGAGACAGGGATGCGGATGGAGGAGCTGCAGGCGGTGGTCTCCCTCGCCATAGGAACAAAGTTAGAGTTGTGAAAATATGGGCGTAGAGAGGGTGTTATCCATCGGAGAGCGGCTCCACAAGCTGCTTGAGGAGGCGGAAAGGGAGGCGGAGAGGAAGATCGCGGAGGCCCAGAAGAAGGCCAACGAGATGATCGCTAAGGCCAAGGCCGAGGCCGAGGACAGGCAGATCAGGGCTCGGCGAGGCGCGGGCATAGACGACCTCATACGCGCCGAGGAGGAGAAGGCGAAGAAGGAGGCCGCCAAAATCATGGAGGACTATAGGAGAAAAGCGGAGGAGCTGAGGAAGGTGCCCGACGACCGATTCAAGGAGTCCGTGGACCTGGTGCTACGGGAGGTGCTCCCGAAATGAACGCGGAGTCCATGGAGCTGGAGGTCCAGCTCATCGAGCGGACCGTGGATAAACGGAACGCGCTCCTCGCTAGGGCCGAGGAGCAGGCAAAGAAGATCCTCAAGGCGGCGGAGCAAGAGTGCGAACGGATAAGATCCGAGTCTGAGAGGCAGATACTCACCCTCGCGGGCTCGGAGCTCAGAGCCGCCAGGGATCGGATCATCGGCAGGGCGGAGCTGGAGGGCAGGAAGCTCCTGATGCTCGCCAGGGATGAGCTGCTCTCATCCGTCTTCTCGGCCGTCAAGGCGAAGCTAAAAGAGATGGTCGAGGGGGGCATCGAGGCCGTCGACTATGGGGAAATCCTCCTCAAGCTCACCGTGGAGGCCATCACGGAGATGGGCGGGGAGGAGTTTATCGTGGCGGCCAATGAGAGGGACCTAAAGTACCTGAAGAAGAATCTAAAGAAGATCAAAGATCGGGTAAAAACGGTCTTGGGTGACGTGAACCTCAGGCTGGATGACAATCCCATCGACGCCCTGGGCGGCGTCATCGTTCGGAACAGCGAGGGGACCAAGATATACTACAACACCTTGGAGGGGAGGCTCAGGACCGTGAGGAGCAGGATTGAGGCAGAGGTCGCCAAGACCCTGGGGGTGATCTAAATGTCGCTTGCGGGAACCATCGAGAGGATCAACGGCTCCCTCGTCGTCGCCAAGTTCGAGGCGGAGCCCAAGATCGGGGACCTAGTGGAGGTCGGCAACATGAAGCTGATGGGGGAGATCGTCCGCCTCAGCGAGGAGACCGCGTACATCCAGTGCTACGAGATCACCAGCGGCCTCAAGCCGGGGGAGCCCGTCCTAGACACCGGGAGGCCGCTGATAGCCGAACTCGGCCCCGGGATCATGGGGACCATCGTGGACGGCATCGAAAGATCCGAGATCGAGCTCTGGAAGCTCACGGGCCCCTTCGTCACGAGGGGCACCAACATCGCGCCCCTCGACCGTAAGAAGCAGTGGACCTTCGAGCCGAAGGTCAAGCCCGGCGACAGGGTGATCGGCGGGGACATCCTGGGGACGGTCCAGGAGACGGCGTCGTTCCAGCATCGGGTTCTGGTGCCGCCTGACCTGAAGGGGACCATCGAGTCGATGGAGGCGGGGGACTTCACCGTCGAGGATGTCATCGGGCAGCTCCGGACCCCCGAAGGGAGCGTGGAGCTGAGGATGATGCAGACGTGGCCCGTGAGGCGCCCTCGACCCATCAAGGAGCGGCTCCCCCTGGAGATGCCTCTGATGACGGGTCAGAGGGTCATCGACACCTTCTTCCCCGTGGCGAAGGGCGGAGCCGCCGCCATCCCCGGGGGCTTCGGCACCGGGAAGACGGTCATGCTCCAGCAGGTGAGCAAGTGGGCCGACGCCGACATCATCATCCTCATCGGCTGCGGGGAGCGGGGGAACGAGATGGCTGATGTGGTCGCCCACTTCCCGGAGATCACCGACCCCCGGAGCGGGCGCCGCCTCATCGAGCGGACCGTCATCGTCGCCAACGTGAGCAACATGCCCGTCTCCGCCAGGGAGGCGAGCATCTACATGGGCGTCACCCTCGGGGAGTATTACCGGGACATGGGCTACGACGTCGCCGTCATGGCGGACTCCACCTCCCGGTGGGCCGAGGCCCTCCGGGACATCTCAGGCCGTCTGGAGGAGATCCCAGCCGAGAGCGGCTACCCCGCCTACCTCGCAGACAGGATCGCCGAGATCTACGAGCGGGCCGGCAGGGTCGTGACCCTCGGCTCGGGCCAGCGCGTGGGCAGCGTCACGCTGCTCGGCGCGGTCTCCCCGCCGGGCGGCGACTTCAGCGAGCCCGTCACCACCCACACCCTCCGGTTCATCGGCACCTTCTGGGCGCTGGACAGCGAGCTCGCGTACAGGCGCCACTTCCCCGCCATCAACTGGCTGAGGAGCTTCACCCGGTATCTCGCCGTCGCCTCACGCTGGTGGTCCCAGTACGAGAGGGACTGGGAGCAGATCCGGGCTAAGGCGCTGGAGCTCCTGGAGGAGGCGTCCGAGATCGAGGAGACCGCCCGCATCATCGGCGAGAAGGCGCTCCCTGACGAGCAGCGCCTCGTGCTGCTGCTGGCCGAGATGCTCAGGGAGGGCTTCCTGGTGCAGAGCGCCTTCCACGAGGTGGACACCTACTGCGAGGCGGAGAAGCAGGTCGCCCTCCTGAAGATACTCATCGACTTCTACGACATGGTAGAGCCCCTCATCCATCAAGGGGTTCCCATCGAGAAGGTGAGGGACCTGGGCGTCGTCACCGAGCTGATGCGCCTCAAGGAGCGGAAGGGGGTGGAGCCCATCGAGGCCGCCCACGCGGAGATGAGGAGGCAGATAGATCAGCTGGCTGAGGAGTACGAGGTGGCGGTGAGATGACCGTCGAAGAGTCGGGCCTGATCTACAAGACCACAACCGAGATCCGGGGGCCCATCCTCTTCGTCGAGGGGAGCAGGGACGTCGCCTTTGACGAGGTGGTCAGGATCACCACGCCCTCGGGATATGAGGTCACGGGCTCCGTGCTCGACGTCTCCCGGGACTGGGCCATGGTCCAGGTGTTCGGCGAGACGAGCGGCATGGACCTCAACGTCAGCGTCCGCTTCACCGGGGAGACCCTGAAGATCCCCGTGTCGGACGAGCTCATCGGCAGGGTCTTCAGCGGGAGCTTCGAGCCGCTGGACGGGATGCCCCGGCCGCTGAGCACCGATCTCAGGGATATCAACGGCGGGACCATCAACCCCGCGGCCCGGGCCGTCCCCAGCGAGTTCATCCAGACGGGTATGTCCGCCATCGACGGCATGAACAGCCTCGTCAGGGGACAGAAGCTCCCCATCTTCAGCGAGTCCGGCCTCCCCCACAACCAGCTGGCGGCGCAGATAGCCCGGCAGGCCACCATCCCCGGCAAGGAGGAGGAGTTCGCCATCGTCTTCGCCGCCATGGGGATCAAGCACGAGGAGGCCGACTTCTTCAGGGAGGAGTTCGAGAAGACCGGCGCCCTCAGCAAGTCGGTGATGATCCTGAACCTCGCGGACGACCCGCCCATCGAGCGCCTCGTGACGCCGAGGATCGCCCAGACCATCGCCGAGTACCTCGCCTTCGACCTCGACATGCACGTCCTCGTCATCCTCACCGACATGACCAACTACGCCGAGGCCCTCCGCAGCATCTCCATCGCCCGGGAGGAGATCCCCACCCGGAAGGGCTACCCCGGGTACCTGTACAGCGACCTGGCGACGATCTACGAGCGGGCGGGCAGGATCACCGGCAAGAAGGGGTCCGTCACCCTGATGCCCATCCTCACGATGCCAGCGGGCGACATCACCCACCCGGTCCCCGACCTCACCGGCTACATCACCGAGGGGCAGCTCATCCTCCAGAGGGAGCTCTTCCTCAGGGGCATCTACCCTCCGATGAACGTCCTCCCGAGCCTTTCGAGGCTGATGAAGGACGGCATCGGCGCCGAGACCACCCGGAAGGACCACGCCGACGTCTCCAACCAGCTCTACATGGCGTACGCGGAGGGGACCCGGGCCCGGGGTCTCGTCAGGATCGTCGGCGTCGTCGGCCTAAGCGAGCGGGAGCGGACCTGGCTGAGGTTCGCCGACGAGTTCGAGCAGCGGTTCGTCAACCAAGGCCCCTACGAGAACAGGACCATCGAGCAGACCCTCGACATCGCCTGGGACCTGCTGGCGATGCTCCCCGAGGAGGACCTCATCCGCATCAGGGAGGAGTACATCGAGGAGTTCCACCCCGCCCATAAGAGAGAAGGATAGCCTTGTCTTCGCTGATGGGAGTCCGGCCCACCAAGGGCTACCTCATGGATCTAAAGCGGCGGATAGGGTTCATCGAGCGGGGCTGCGAGTTCCTCAAGCTGAAGCGGGACCACCTGGCGAAGGAGCTGACCGCCTCCCTCGAAGTCCTCCGGGGCCGGCGCAAGCTGCTGCTGGAGAACCTCCGGGAGGCGTACAGGGCCCTGACGGCCGCTTACATCTCCCTCGGCCCCACCGAGGTGAAAAGCCAGGCCCGCTCCATCAGGAGGTCCCTGGAGCTGGAGGTTCTACCCCGGAGCGTGATGGGCGTCCGCTACCCCTACGTGAAGATCCTCCGGAAGCCTCGGATCGAGGGGGAGCTCGACATAACGCTGAGCCACGCCGCCGAGAAGGTCCTCAGCATCCTTGAGGAGCTGATACAGCTCGCGGAGTTCGAGGCGAGGGCGGAGAGGATCGCCGACGAGCTCGGCAAGACGAACAGGAAGGTGAACGCCTTGGAGAACACCATCATCCCCAGCTACAGGCGGGTCATCAAGTTCATCCAGGACAAGCTCGACGAGGAGAGCTTGGAGGAGCTGGTGAGGATGAAGCTGATAGGAGGTGCCCTGGCACGGCGCCGAGCGTGAGCCCCGGCCTCCCCTACGTCGTCATCAGGAGTCACGCCCTGATAGCGGACCTCCTGACCCCGGAGCAGATCAGGGTGCTCGCAGAGGCGAAGAGTGTCGAGGCTTTCATCGAGCGGCTCTCGGAGACGCCCTACGGCAGCGTGTCGGTCGAAGCCGACGGCGACGTCTCCATAGCTCTGGAGAAGGTGTTCTACCGGAAGTTCATCGAGCGCATGGCGCGGGTCGTGGACATAGCGCCGAGGAACATCTCCGACTTCCTCCAGACCTACTACTACATGAGGTTCGAGGTCCTAAACCTGAAGCGCATTCTCCGCGGCAAGTTCAGCGGCATCCCCGCCTCCCAGATAGTGGACTCCCTCATACCCATCGAGCCGTATCTCGTCGAGGACTTCAGAGCGCTGGCGGAGGCGGAGACGCTGGAGGAGACAGTTGAACGGCTTGAGGGCACGGCGTACTCGGCGCTCTCGGCGAGCATAGAGCTCTGCAAACAATACGACGCCTGCTGGCCGCTGGAGCTCGGCCTCAACCACATATACGCCGCGACCATCCTGAGATCGATGGGGCGGCTCCACCACCAGGATAGGATTCTCGTCCGCAGGATCGTGGAGTTCGAAACCGACGTTGAAAACTTCCTCATAGCGGTGAAGCAGCGGCGGACCGAGAACGCCTCGGAGATTCAAAACCTTGAGGACCTATTTCCAACCACCTACGGCATCCGCTTGGACAAGATCAGGGAGGTCTTCGGAGCCGGCTTCGACGAAGCCAGAGACGTCATGAGAATCATAGAGTCCCTCGGTCCCCCCTACTCCGAGGTCCTCGCGCCCCTCTACGAGGGGGATGTAGCCCTCATAAGAACACGCGTGCGTCGGCACATATACCGGACGGCGAGGCTTGGCCGCTTGGCGAATGACTTCGGCTTCAATGTGATCATGGCCTACCTCGTCTTCTGCGAGATGGAGAAAGACGATCTCGTGGGCATCGCCTGGGGGAAGGCTCAAGGGGTACCGTCGGAGGATATACTCAAGTATCTGGTATGTCTCACTCCTCTTGATTTACTCGACTGATTTCGTTTTATCCTGAATAATGTTTTTATGCGGATAGTAATCGATTGAAAGAGAGTTTAAAGAAGGGAGGACCCTCTCCTTTCAAAGGTGTCTACTATAGCCCCAAAACACCCCCGTTGGGATGGAAATAGCGGGGTGAATGGAACTAAGCGCTGACTAACAGTATCGCCACGATCAATCCATATATAGCCAGCCCTTCCCCGAGAGCTACGAACAGTAGCGACCAGATCGAAAGCTCAGGCTTCTGTACCAGCATCTCAGAGCCTGCCTTCACAGCCGACACGATGCATAGGGCGGCTGCGAACCCAGCGCCGATCATGGTCAACGCTCCCATAAGAAGGGGCCACGCCGTTTCAGGTATCATGCCACCTTCACCTCCACCGATTAATATGAAGAATAGGCTGAGGAAGATTACAATCGCTGTTATGATCCCCCACGCGCCCAGATTGTCCATCGACTCTCTGATGCTCTTTTCATCGCCTCTTGTCTTCGCTATCGCGACGACGAGTGCGAATCCAAGGAAGAGCAGGAGACCCAGCAACAGAGTCATCAGCTGAGAGACCGGCTCTACCATCAACATCAACCCCGCGACGAAGCCATAGAACATCAGTAAGACTCCGATGAGGTTGAGGGATACTCCCCATACGGATGAGCCACCTTTTTCAACGGCCGCTGAAGCACTGATAGTGGAGCCCTTGGTCAGGCACCATGCAGCTGCTATGACGCTCGCTGCGATCGTGATCGCCGCGGGTAAAAAGGACTCGATCTTCACCGCCTCCCTTGAAGTCCCTGCGCGTAGGGGAAATCTACCGTCCTCAAGTGTTGCTTCCCACCTTGTTCTCCTTACATTGCCCCATAGACCATATATATTTTTTCACCTAGAATCAATATTAGAAAGGTTAGATCACCCGCCTTCGAATATTTCTGATTTTGAATGGTCTGAACGGTGTCCCGTCTCCTTGGAAGAACTTTCCCATGAACTCATAGTAGAGCAATCTCAGCGACTGGACAGAGCTAGAGATGAACTCGAAGCTCATGGCTATGATGTTCATCAGCAGCAGGCCGCCGACGCCCATGAAATGAGCCATGGAGTGGGCTGCGATGGCCAGGCTGGCGTGAGCCAACGCGAAAGCTGCGATACGGAGGAAGGAGAAGAGGTTGGCGAGTCCCTCGACGAAGGTCATTAACAAGGCTCCCACACCTTCGCCGAAGACTTCGATGCCGAAGTTGTGTTGCGCGACTGCTGAGATTATGGGTTCGAGCATTGCTAAGACCATTCCAGAGACCATGACTATGAAGGTCCAGTGGCTCAGAACTGCCATGAAGTCGCCGGTTTTAATGAAATACATCGCCGATAGGTAAAGCCCCACAACGTATAGGATCATCCCGAGGCCGTGTTCCCCGATGATACCCCATTTATGTCCTTCTCTATACTCGTTGATGGCTCCCAGAACGAGCCCAGCTACGACCTCCACGACCGCTATCTGGAACACGAGCAGCATCAACTTAGTTGTATGCTCCACAGGGTTCGGTAGGATGGGATGATGGTGAGTCAACATCCCCTCGATGAGGAAGACCGAGTCATACAGAACTCCGAAGAAAATCGCAGAGATACCCATAGGTATGAACAACACGCCCAGCTTCGACATCATCCCCTTCTTGTATCGCCTGGCGAGGAAGAAGCCGAGCAGGAGAAAGATGGCCCCCTGCCCCACATCGCCGTACATAAGCCCGAACTGGAAACAAAAGATGAGGATGGTGATGTAGTTTGGGTTCACCTCATGGACTGACGGCCATCCCCGGAGGGTAGTCAACTTCCAAGCAGGCTGAAGGAAGGAGGGCTTGAACTCCGGCTCCGGCGTTGGGATGTTGTGATCCTCATGCCCCGGGTTCTCGAACTGTAGGAACAGCCTCTCCCCCGTCTTCGACTCGACCTCGCCCATCGCCTTCTCGAGCACCGGGATCTTCTTCTCAGGTATCCATCCCTGGAGGACGCTTACCACCTTGGTCCTCAGCACGGGGGCTCTTTTGTCTGAGAGGATCCTCAATAGGTAATCCATGTACGCAACCTTGCTCAGGGCCTCCGTCTGCTCCCTCTTCAGAGCCTCGATCTCCTGAGCGTGCTTTGCTTCCAGCTGCTTGAGCCGCGCATCGTACTGCTGCTTCAGCTTCTCTATGTTCTGCTTGTGGGTCTCATCCAGCCTCCGGATCTTCTCCTCCAACTCGCTCAGCTTTGATTCGAATGCCTTCCCTTGGTCCGCCCGTTTCAGTTCCTCTTCGATCTGCTTCAGCTCCCCTTGATATCGCTCCAAGACCTCCTTCAATTTCTCCGCGTCCAGATCTAGGAGGCCCTCTCTGGTGTCGAGCACCTCGGAGATGTCCTTGACCTCGAAGACGAGCATCAGCGCCCCCACCCATCTCCGGCTCTCCTCAGATCCGTTGATGAAGAGGATGCTCTCCTCCGGGGAGATGCTCACCACCTTGTGGGAAAGGTCAGGATACCGCTTCAGGTACTCCTCAAGCCTTGCGATGAACTCGTTCTTCACGATGCCGACGGCGAGGCAGCTTTTGAGCTCATCGGCCTGGAGGGCCCGGACGGCTTCGAGCCGCGCTTTGACGGTCACATATCTCTTCTCGAGGTCTTCCGCTAGCTGCTTCCCTTCCTGTTCCAGCTTCAGTCTTTTCTCCTCGAGGCCTTTCCTCGCCTCTTCGTAGGCGGCGTTCTGCTCCTCGATGGCCGCCTGAAGCTCGTCGGCGATCTTCTTCGTCTCGACGCTCTGAGCTTCCCTTACCTCTTTGAGCTGCGCTATCAGGCGTTCCAGCTCTTCCAAAACCGCGTTGACCTCGTCTTCGGGCACCTCGGCGAGCCTTCTGAGCTCCTCCAAGGTCGGCATTTTATGTTCGATGGTGAAGGCCCCTAGCTCCATGAGTTCGAGATAGCGCGAGTGGACCTTCTCGTAAAGCTCTTGATAGTCGACACCCTTGGAGTCTTTAAGCTCCTCGAACCCGGGCCCGGTGACCTCCTTGAGTTGTGTCACCCTTGACCTCCCGAGGGCCTCGAGGACTAGGCTCTCGTACTCGGTGGGTGTAATGATCGTGACCTTCTTCATCAAGGCGGTTCACCTATATGAGAACATTTTTGATTAAAAGTTTTCCGAGTTTTCCCCGATCACTAGTTGTGCGCCTAATCTGATGGAGCGTCCGATTGTGTTAGCCTTTCGTCCCGGGTATGCAGTTATCCTCTTCTTCTCAGGAGTGAGCTGAAGGATGTGAGGGAGGCGAGGGAGACAGCTCTCACGACGTCTCTCTCCGAGACAATGCCCAGCAGCGCGTCCCCTTTCATCACCACGAGCCTGCTGATGTTGTGCTCTATCATCTTCTTCATGGCCTCTAGGATGCCCATCTCCCTCGGGATGGTGATGAGTGGTGTGGACATGATTTCCCTCATTCTGGTGTTGCATGGGTCTCTACATTGGGAGACAACCCGCTCCAGCATGTCCCGCTCAGTGACTATCCCGACGGGCTGCCCCCGCTCCGTTATGATTATGCTCCCTATCCACCTGTCGGTCATAAGCAGCGCGGCGTCCCTGACATTCGCCTCACCATCGATGGTGACGACAGGGCTGCTCATGATGTCAGCGACAACGGAAGGAATCTTCTCCAACTCCCCGCTCAGCTCCCTTTCACGATCTTCGAGGGCCTCGCCTCAATGAGGGTCGTCGTTGCCTCCACGCCACCCGTCGTCCTGAGCTTGTTGAATATAAAGCGGTCCAGCTCCTCGAGGGAGCTCGACTCGACCTTTATGATGAGGTCGTACTCTCCATAGGTCAGCACAACTTCCTTGACCTCGGGGTAGCTCTTTACTTTCCTGAAGACCTCTTCGTCCTTGGCAGGAAGAATTCTTAACAGAGTGTAGCTGGTGATCATCCCAAATCAAACTGCTTCTCGATATATTAAATCGTTGTCGCCCCTGAGACGCCCAGACTATCTGCGAAATCTATGTGGACGTGAGCTGATCCATTCTGCGCGATATGTAAAACACCAGGACGAGGTACTGGCAGAGCATCAGAATGATGAGCCCGACGGATACCGCGAGGTTCTCGGGCGCCCTTATGACTATCAAGGATATGGCGACGATCATGCCGACCACCGGCAACATCAAGATCGCTAAGAAGGTTCGACGATTCTCCCTCAGCACATCCTTGAAAGTGGACTGACTGCTCATTTTAAGTCTAGGTCCGTGTACATCTAAATAAAACCTGCCCCGATGAAGCGAAGGTCCAGGGGCATCCTCCAGAGTTCAGGGCGGTGTTTTCAGCTCCTTTTCGACGGCTCTAGCGGAGTCGGGTGGACTGCTGGTGATCATCCATTTGGATCGTCTCATCGTTCGGAACCCAAACGGTTTTCTGTCTCGAATACAGATAGGCAAGGGGTTGTCCGAGAAAGTCTGCGCCGTCTGCGGGAAGGCCTTGCTCCCGAAGGAGATCAGGATCAGCGAGTTGAGACGCAGATCAACCCTCAAGAAGACGAGGTATCTCTGCTCTCGATGTCGACGACGGGAGTATGAAGAATACGTGAAGGCCGTAAAGGATCTGATTAAGAAATCTTAAGCTCAGATTGTTGACGAGGGGATGTTCTTTCGTTGGGTCCGGCTTAATCAGCGGCTTTCAGCTCGACGGATATATCCTCATCGCCGCCGGGCTTCGCGTCGTGGAGGATGGCTTCGAGCCCCTTCAGCCTGTTCCTCAGCGTAACCTCAGTTGTTCCGGCTGCCGCTGCCACCTCTTTCTGGATCCTCTTGTCGCCGCTCTCAGCGCAGGCCATGTAGAGGGCGGCGGCGGCGATGCCTCGGGGGTCCTTCCCCGAGAGCCCCTGGCGCTCCTTCGCCCGCCTCAGGATCTCGATGGCGTGGCGCTCCGTGTCGTGCCTGAGGTTGAGCTTGGAGGCGATGCTCGGTACGAACTTCATCGGGTCGTCGATGGGCATCTTGAGCTTCAGCTCCCGCACCAGGAGCCTGTAGGATCGGGCGACCTCCGAGTATTCGCGGGTGCTCGCCCGGGCGACCCTCTTCAGCGGCCTCGGGACCCTGGTCAGGCGGCATGCGGCGTATAGGCTGGCGGCGACGAAGGCGTCTATCGAGCGCCCCCTTATCAGGTCGCGCTTCAGCGCCTGGCGGTATATCAGGGCCGCCTGCTCCTTCACGCTGCGGGGGATGTGGAGGATCGTGGAGAGCCTGTCCAGCTCCGCCATGGCGATGCTGAGGTTGCGCCCCCGGGATTCGTCCATCTTCGAGCGGTTGTCGTACCTCTTGAGCTTGCTCATCCTCGCCCTCACCTTGGTGTCGAGGCGCCTGCCCAGGCCGTCCCGGGTTCCCCCGAAACTGGTGGACAACCCTTTATCGTACAGGGTGTACGACGCGCCGGCGCCGGTTCGGGTCCTCGCGTCCTTCTCCGCAGCGGTGAAGGCCCTCCACTCCGGCCCGTGATCCATGACCTCCTCTGAGACGACCAGCCCGCAGACGCTGCAGATCTCCTCCCCTATCTCCTGATCTAGGATTATCTCTGTGCTTCCGCATCGAGGGCATATGCTCGTGGTGGTTTCGTTGTCCATCTTTATCATCTCCTCACCTCGCCTTGGAGGCGGCTCGCTCAGAATGGTCTAATATGGATATTTTACCCATTCGTAAATTATATATACTGCCGTGCTTATAAAGGTTTCGAGATCATCCTTGCCGAAGCCTAAGGGGACGACCGGCGCCACCAAGATGAAGATCATGGCGATAGTCTGCTACAACGCCGAGTGTGGACAGGAATCCTACGGCTACAACATATGGCAGAGCCTCAAGGACCACTTCCACATCTACCTCGAGGACAACGATATCCGGAACGTCTATCACCACCTCAAGGGCCTCTGCGCCCTTGGGCTGCTCTCCAGGGAGGAGATACAGACGCCCGGGGCGCCCAAGAGGTGCCTCTACCACCTGACGGAGAAGGGGTTGGGCCTGAGGCACAGGTATACGCGCTACCTGGAGATCGTGCGCCGGTCTGAGGTCCTGTCCTAAGGTTCCGCGACCTTTTCGATGAGACCCACTCGGGAGATGATCTCCACGCTCAAGCGGTCTCCCACCGCTATCTCCTTCTCGGCTATCTGCTCAACGGGTACGGCGACCCTGAGGAGCGCCGATCCCAGCGGCTTCAGGGTGATCTCCGCCCTATCCCCCTTCACCTCGATCTTGTCGACGAGGGCTTCGACTCTGCTTCTCGTTTCGAGTTCCTCCCGCTGCCACTCCTCCCTCGATAGGCGGGAGATGAGGGCCTCGATCCTGGAGAACTCGTCGAGGAACTCTAGCCCGACCTCGGTCAGCTCGGCGCCCCCTCCGCCCGCCCGTCCTCCTTTGTGGGCCTTTATGAGGGGCTGCTTCAGCTTCTCCTCCGCCTTCTTCACGAGCCCCCAGGCGAACCTGTAGGACATGCCGAGGGACTCCGCCGCCTCCTTGAGGGTCCCCGTCTCCCTCACCTTCCTCAGCAGGCTGTAGACGCCGGGGCCGAAGACGTAGCCCTCGTCGGTCTCCAGCCACACCTTGAACGCCGGTCTTGGCCTGGTCAACGCTCACACCGCGGGTCTCGTTTGATCTAGTGCGGTTTCACTCATAATAGGCTATCCATAAGATCCAAGTAACCATTAACGAGTTCGGGGCTGATCAGTCTCAGCCGTCTCGGACGGCGTCCGAGGCGACGCTCTCCGCCTCCGTCTCTTCGGCGGGTTCGTATTTGAACTGCATCTCGTACAGCTTGCTGTAGAGGCCGCCTCTTTTGATGAGTTCTTCGTGTCTGCCCCTCTCCACGATCCTCCCCTCGTCGAGGACGACGATGAGGTCGGCGTTCCGCACCGTCGACAGGCGGTGGGCGATGACGATGGAGGTTCGGTCCCTGAGGATCTTCTCCAGCGCCTGCTTTATGATCAGCTCCGTGTAGGCGTCGACGCTGGAGGTGGCCTCGTCCATGATGAGGATGCGGGGGTCCGCCAGGAGGGCCCGGGCGAGGGAGACGAGCTGCCTCTGCCCCATGCTCAGCCTGCCGCCCCGCTCCCGGACGTCCGTCTCGTAGCCCTCGGGGAGGTCCTGGATGAACTCGTGGGCGCCGACGGCCTTGGCGACGGCGATGATCTCCTCGTCTGAGGCGTCGGGGTTGCCGTATCTGATGTTCTCCTTGATGGTGCCCGAGAAGAGGAAGGGGTCCTGGAGGACGATGGCCATCTGGCTGCGGAGGGTCTCCAGCTTGACGTCGCGGAGGTCGTGGCCGTCGACGGTGATCCTCCCCTTCTGGGGGTCGTAGAACCGGTAGAGGAGGTTGATCATCGTCGTCTTCCCGGCGCCCGTCGGCCCCACGAGGGCGACCGTCGTGTTCGGTTTGATGGTGAGGTTGATGTCTCGGAGGACGGGGTGGTCGGGGTCGTAGCCGAAGGTCAAATCCTCGTAGACGATCTCCCCCTCGATGCGGGGGAGCTCAACGGCGTCGGGCTTCTCCGCTATCTCCACCTCGGTGTCCAGGATGCCGAAGACGCGCTCCGCCGCCGCCATGGCGGACTGGACGTTGTTCCAGAACATGCTCAGGTCCCGTATCGGCCAGAAGAACCTGTTCAGGTAGGACATGAAGCCGAAGAGGACGCCCACGGTCAGGGTGCCCCTCATGACGGCGGTGCCGCCGAACCAGAGGACGAGGCAGTTGCCGACGGCGCTGAAGATGTTGACCGCGGGCCAGAACGCCGACATGATGCGGCTCGCCTCGACGTTCGCCTCCATGTTGGAGATGTTGGCCCGCTCGAACTCGCGGCGGGTGGCGGTCTCCCTGGAGAAGGACTGGATCTCCCGCATGCCGCTGACGCTCTCCTCGATCTTCGCCGAGACGCTGGCGATGGTCCGGCGGGTGCGCCTGTAGACGGCGCGGACCCGCCTCCCCCAGAGGAGCATGAAGGCGACGATCATCGGGATGACGGTGAACGTGATGAGGGAGAGCCGGGCGTTCATCCAGAGCATGATGGCGACGATGCCGACGAGGGTCACGATGTCGGTGATGACGCTGACCAGGCCCGAGGTGACCAGCTCCGATATCTTGTCGACGTCGTTCGTCACCCGGGAGATGATGCTGCCGACCTCCCTCCTGGCGTAGTACCTGAGGGAGAGCCGCTGGAGGTGGCGGAACATGTCCATCCTGATGTCGTACTCCATCCTGCTCCCGAGCCAGTTGATCAGGTATCGCTGGGCGAACTGGGCGGCGAAGGTGACGAGGCTGACGGCGACGAAGGCGCCACCCAGCAGGGTGAGGCCCAGGGCATCCAGGTTCTTGATGTACCTGTCTATCGCCATCATGAAGAGGATGGGGGGCAGCAGGTTGAACGCCGTGTTGGCGAGGACCGCCAGCACGAGCATCAGGGCGCGGCGCCTGAACCTCCCTATGTACCTCAGCAGCCTCCCTATGAGAACCCTGTCGGGGCTGCGGCGCTCGTACTCCTCGTCCTCGTCCCCAATCATCCTGCGCCAGTGTCCGTGCATGCCCAAAGCTATCCCTCCTCCGCTGCCTCGGCGACCTGGGTCTGGTAGAGCCTGTAGTAGATGCCCCTCTTCGCCATCAGCTCCTCGTGGGTCCCCTCCTCGGCGATCTCGCCCCTTTCGAGGACGACGATGTAGTCAGCGCTCTTCACCGACGAGAGCCGCTGGGTGATGATGAACGTTGTCCTGTCCTCGAACAGCTCCTCAAGGGCCCTCTGGATCTCGTACTCGGTCTGGGTGTCCACGCTCGACGTCGAGTCGTCCAGGATCAGTATCTTCGGGTTCTTCAGCAGCGCCCGGGCGATGGCGACCCGCTGCTTCTGGCCCCCCGACAGAGTCACGCCCCTCTCCCCCACCCTGGTGTCGTAGCCCTCGGGGAGGGAGGCGATGAAGTCGTGGATCTTCGCCCGCTTGGCGGCGGCGACGACATCCTCCAGCCGCGCGTCCTCGACCCCGTAGGCGATGTTCTCCCTAAGGGTGGTGGAGAAGATGAAGGGGTCCTGGCGGACGATGCCGATGTGCCGCCGCAGCGACTTTATCGTGACGTCCCGCACGTCGTGGCCGTCGATGGTGATGCTCCCCCGGGTGACGTCGTAGAAGCGGGGGATGAGGTTGATGATGGAGCTCTTCCCGGAGCCCGTCGCGCCGAGGATGGCGACCGTCTGCCCCGGCTTGACGTCGAGGTTGATGTTCTTCAGCACCATGTTCTCCCCGTCGTAGCTGAACCAGACGTCGTGGAAGGCGACGTGCCCCTCCACCCTCTCCAGCTCGATGGCCCCCTCCCTGTCTGAGACCTCCACCTCGGCGTCGATGATCTCGAAGATGCGCTCCGCTGCCGCCGTGGCCCGCTGCGCCATCGCGGTCATGAACCCGATCATCCGCACAGGGCCCTGGAGGCGGGCGACGTAGAAGTAGAAGGCGATGAGGCTGCCGAGGGTGAGGGCGCCCTTGATGACTTGGATGCCGCCGTACCAGATGATCAGCACTACGCCCATGGATGCGATGAGGGACGCCAGGGGCATGTAGAGGGCGCGGACCCTCGCGGCCTCGACCTGGATCCCGAAGTAGGTCTCGCACTCGGCGGCGAACTTCTCCTCCTCGTACGCCTCCCTGGCGAACCCCCTGACGACCCGCACCCCCGTGAGGTTCTCCTGTAGCGCCGACGTGATCTCGCCGAACTGCTGCCTCATCCTGACCCAGAGGGGGCCGATCTTCGTGGCGAACCTCCCGACCGTCAGCAGCATCAGGGGGAGGAAGATCAGGGACATGAGGGTGAGCTGCCAGCTGATGGAGAGGAGGGAGTAGATCACCAGCACGGCGAGCAGCCCCGACGACACGAGCATCGTCAGCCCGAAGCCGAAGAACCTCTCGATCTGCCGGACGTCGCTGGTCGCTCGCGCCATCAGCTGCCCCGTCCTCTGCCTGTCGTAGAAGCTGAAGGACTGCTCGAGCAGCGAGTTGTAGAGGTCGCTGCGGATATCGAAGGAGACCTTCTGCGAGATGTAGCTCGAGGCATACCTCTGGAGGTAGTTGAAGAGTCCCGTCAGGGCCGCCACGAGGATCAGGGCGAGGCAGAAGACGCCGAGCAGGGCGTAGTCCGCCTCGACGCCGAGGGTCTCCGATGCCCACCTCGACACGGGGCTGAACATCTGATAGATCAGCCACGCCATCCCCCTCCCCG
>Ga0180300_10000489_pt1 | contig 17379 bp, 17 predicted proteins | sample GuaBasSediGuay15_FD_121798 | JGI IMG/M metagenome (GOLD analysis project Ga0180300, IMG submission 121798) | Subseafloor sediment microbial communities from Guaymas Basin, Gulf of California, Mexico - Guay15, Core 4569-2, 21-24 cm | ecosystem: Environmental > Aquatic > Marine > Hydrothermal... | reverse complement strand
GATACTGTAATGGATCTATCCACTGGAGGTGACCTGGACTATATCAGGCGGAAGATCTTGGAAAATTGCCCTGTTCCACTGGGAACTGTCCCCATCTATCAGGCAGTGATTGAGACCATAAATGAAAAGGGGGGGTTGATACACCTGAGTGAGGATAAGATATTTGAGGTGATAGAAAGGCATGCAAAGGATGGGGTGGATTTTATCACTGTCCACTGTGGGGTCACCTTAGATGCCCTGACCCTATTAAGATCCCAAGGCAGAATAACCGATATCGTAAGCAGAGGAGGGGCCTTTCTCACAACCTGGATGTTATATCATAAAAAGGAAAATCCCTTATATGAGCACTTTGACGAGATACTTTCCATAGCAAAGAAGTATGATGTTACTTTGAGCCTTGGGGATGGGCTGCGTCCTGGATCAATTGCAGATGCAACTGACAGGGCACAGATCCATGAGCTGATCACCTTAGGAGATCTGACCAAGAGGGCATGGAAGGCAGGTGTTCAGGTCATGATTGAAGGTCCAGGACATGTGCCCCTAAATCAGATAAGGGAGAATGTGAAAATTCAGAAGAGCCTCTGCCATAATGCACCTTTCTATGTCTTGGGTCCATTGGTAACTGACATTGCAGCAGGGTATGACCATGTGGCCTGTGCCATAGGAGGGGCTGTGGCGGCTGAGGCAGGTGCGGATTTTCTCTGTTATGTAACTCCGGCAGAACACCTTTCCCTTCCCACTGTAGATGATGTAAGAGAAGGGGTTATTATCACCAAGATAGCTGCACATGCAGCAGACATTGCAAGGGGTAATGCAAAGGCAATAGAGAGGGACAGAAAGATGTCAGAGGCCAGAAAGAGGCTTGATTGGGACGCTCAGCTTCAACTTGCCATAGATCCTGTAAAGGCAAGAAAGATAAGGGAGATGTCTCCCCCAAAGCAGCAGGATGTATGCACTATGTGCGGAAAATATTGTGCGATTAAACAGGTAAGAGACTACTTCAAAAAATAGCTATTTCCCTATACAGAAGTTGGAAAAGATCGTTTCATAGAGATCTTCATCCAACACTTCACCTGTTATCCTGGAAATTCTGTCTAAGGCTTCATTTATTTCCATTGCAACTATCTCTGGAACCTGATCTGTCCTAAGAGTATCTATGGCTGCTTCTAATGCCTCTTTTGCCTCTAAGAGCAGATTTTTTTGCCTAAGATTTAATGCAAAGTCCGAAGATTCCTCATCCTCACCTCTAAGGATCAGCTCTGATATTACATTCTTAAGCTCTTCTATCCCTGTTCCTTTAAGTGCGGATATCTTTACATAGGGATGGGACTTTAAAAAATTGGAGATCTTTCCACAATCCATCACCTTCGGGAGATCCACCTTATTTATCACAATAATACTCTTTCCCCCTGGAGCCCTATTTAGAAGCTGGATGTCATATTCATCAATGTCTCTACTCTGATCCAACACAATTAAAAGAAGTTGGGCCTCTTCCATCTTTTTTTGGGCAAGCCTAAGTCCTATCTCCTCTACCTGATCCTTAGCTTTTCTAAAGCCTGCGGTGTCTTTTATACTTAGAGGAATTCCATTGATATATATGGTGGTCTCTATTATATCTCTTGTGGTCCCGGGCAGAGGTGTTACTATTGCCTTCTGTTCTTGGCTTAAGATATTTAGTAGACTGGATTTCCCTACATTTACCGCTCCCACAATAACAGTATCCACCCCTTCAAGCCATATCCTTCTGCTCATATAGGAACCTATAAGTTTCTCTATCTCCTTCAGTATCTTTTCTTCAATAACATCTATTATCTCTTCCCTTGGCATCACCTCTGGCTCATCCTCTGGAAAGTCTATTCCCGCTTCTATATGGGCAAGTATATTCAAAAGAGCTTCCTTTATGGAAGATACAGATCTTCCAAATTCTCCCTTAAGGTGCTTAGATGCAAGATGAAGCCCCTTTTCTGACTTGGCATTTATAAGATCCAATATGGCCTCTGCCTGTGTTAGATCAATCCTTCCATTCATAAATGCACGATAGGTGAATTCGCCAGGCTCTGCAATCCGAGCCCCCTGCCTTAATATGAGTTCCAAGATCTTTGAAAGCACAAAATGACCGCTGTGTGAATTGATCTCCACTACATCTTCTTTAGTATAGGAATGGGGGGCCTTCATATAGCTTATGAGGACTTCATCAATTATACTTCCACTTTCTGGATCTACCACATTACCTAAGTAGAGATGATGGGAATGGAAATCAGTGAAGGGCTGCTTAGGTAGGAAGATCCTCTCTGCTATCTTCCATGCCTCATCCCCACTTATTCTTATAATTCCAATCCCCCCTTTTCCTATGGGGGTAGAGATGGCAGCGATAGTATCCCTTAGGGAAGATCCCATTCCCTCTATTTCTTTGGAATTATCATGACCTTTTTCAATGGCCCTTCCCCCCTGCTCACCGTATTTAACTGATTGTCCTCCTTTAATGCCAGATGGATTATTCTCCTTTCTCTGGAGTTAAGAGGTGCGGTACTGACTGGTCTCTTTGTCTTTTTGGCCCTCTCTGCCATTCTGAGAGCCAATTGCACAAGAGAGTCCTTTCTTCGCTCTCTGTAATTTTCAGAATCAATTAATATCCTCACCTTCTTTTCAAGGTTTCTATTTACGATCTTATTAACAATAAACTGCAATGCATCTAAGGTCCTCCCCTTTTTCCCTATCAGGATGCCAGATCTATCTCCATGGATTTTCAAAGATATGGTATTGTCTATTCTTTCAGCTACTACATTGACATTCATAGGCATCAAGGAGAGGATCTTTTCTAAAGTAGCCTTTGCCAGTTGAAGTCCATCCATCTCTCTTTTCTCTTCTTCCAGAGCCCTCTTTATCCTGACCCTTATCTTTGCCTTTTTTGTGCCCACAATTCCGAATATACCGCTTGAGCCAGGCTCCAGCACCTCTACCTCTAAGTCCTCTTCTTTTACATTTAACTCTTTACATGCATTTTGAAGTGCCTCTTCAGTTGTCTTTCCTTCAAATTCATATGCCTCCATACGATCCTCCAATGCATTTAGGCTGTTATTTTTTTATTAATGAAATATTGTTGAATAATACTCAATACATTATTTACCAACCAATAGAGCACAAGTCCTGATGGAAAGTTTATAAACATCACTGTAAATATTATGGGTAAAAACTGCATTATCTTCATCTGACTAGGATCTCCAGCAGTGGGCGTCATCTTCTGCTGGATATACATGGAAGCGCCCATAAGTAGGGTGAGAACAGGGATACCATATGGGGGTGCCATAAGAGGGATCTTAAATGGAAAATTAAAGAGTCTGTCAGGAGCCGATAGGTCATCTATCCAGAGGATAAATGGAGCATGTCTAAGCTCTATGGAGTAGGCAAGGATCTTGTATAGCGCAAAGAATACCGGGATCTGAACTATCATGGGAAGGCATCCGCTCATAGGATTCACCTTATAGGTCTTATACAGATTCATAAGTTCACGATTAAGTTGTTCCTTATTATCCTTATATTTTTCTCTGATTCGTGCCATAAGGGGCTGAATCTTTTGTAGCTCTTTCATGGACTTGTAACTCTTATGGGTAAGTGGCCAAAACAGTATCTTTATAAGTATCGTCATTATTATAATAGAAAGACCATAATTATGAAAGCCCCTATTTAATAGCTTTAAAAGAACCAAAAGAGGCTTTGCGATAATATCGGTCCAGCCGAAATTTATGGCCTTGTCCAGATCTCTTCCCAATGTCTTAAGTATACCCATATCCTTAGGGCCCATAAAGATGGTGATATCATATGTAAGCCTTTTCCCTTGTGGTATGGTTGAAATACTCTGGTCTATGAATCTCCCTTCAAGCACTCCCCCCTTTAATAATTTCCCTTCAAATATGGCATTTTTAGGATTTCCTGGAAGAATCGCAGACATGAAGAACTTCCTTTCAAATGCAAACCACCCTATATTCCCAGCCAGGCTCTTTCCCTTCTTTAGCTCCTTTTCCTTTATCTCTTTTAGATCACTGTCCAGAAATAGAGCAAATCCCCTGAAAGATGAAAACCTTTCCTTCTTAGGTAATCTATTTCTAAGCACTATCTCAAAAGGGCCCTTTAGATTGCCAGAGGAGTAATTTTCATATGTAATGGATAGATCCATAGTGTATCTATTGGGATAGAATCTAAATCTATATATACCCTTGATTCCATTGTCCATTTTACCTTTAAATATGAGATCCTTAAAAGGGTCCTTTTCCGAGACTTCCAAATTTCCACTAAGTGGTTCATATACACTCAGAGGAATCCTTAGCCCCCCTATATTAAATTCCAAAAATCCCATATCCTTAAGCTCAATAAGCTCTATGCATGGAGAGCGGGGATCTTTTGATACCCTGTATCTTTTAAGGGTAAAGCTCTTAATAGTGGGGCCAATATTGGAAAATACTGCTCTATATAAAGGTGTTTCTACAGTTATCAGCCTTTCAGTTACAGCTATCTTTCTCTCTGGGAGAGAATCCTTTTCCTTTCTCTTTTTTGTCTTTGCCTTTGAATTTTTGGATTCCACCCTGCTCTTTTGGGGCTCTTTTTTTGGAAAAGTTGCCTTTTTTTCCTGGGGCTGCTTAGGTGCAAATAGCAGGGTCCAGATAAATAGGACGAGAAATGATAGGATAAATGCAAGAAGTGCTCTCTTTTCCATAATCTACCTCTACAAATACAAAAATTCTAATTATGGCACAGGATCGTATCCCCCAGGATGGAAGGGATGGCATCTCAACAAACGCCATAGAGTGAGGATGCCCCCCTTCCATATGCCATATTTAAAGAATGCCTGGTGGGCATAGGAGGAGCATGTGGGATAAAACCTACAAGTTCTTGGTATAAAAGGAGATATGAAGATTTGATATATCTTAATTATAGAGATAATTACCCTTACCATATTATTCCCTCAATCTGGGCCTTAATATCTCCCATCTTAAGACCACTTATATCTCTCTTTGCTATAAATAGGATATCATGGGATTCTGGAAATATATCCTTATTCTGTCTGAAGCACTCTCTAAATAGCCTCTTAATCCTGTTTCTCTTGGTGGCCTTTCCGATCTTTTTACTCACTATGATACCTATCCTCCTGATGCCCACCCTATTTGGTATCGTTACAATCACCATATCCCTTGTCTCATATCTCCTTCCCTTCCTCTTGAGATTGACAAAATCCTTTTTTTTACATAATCTCTCTTCTTTAGTAAGGGAATGGGAACCCATCTATCGTTGAAAAACCTGTTACGGGGTAAGCCTTTTACGGCCCTTTGCCCTTCTTCTCTTAAGGACCTTTCTTCCTCCAGGTGTTGCCATTCTGGCTCTAAATCCATGGGTTCTTGCTCGTTTAATGTTGCTGGGTTGATACGTCCTTTTCATAATCCCTTTCCCTATTTTAAAATTTTATTGAAAATTTATATTTAAAAATCTTATCTTAGATTTGTCAAGTTTATTAAATTGAAAGGAGTTGGGGTATGTTACTTAACTCTATCTTAGGTATGTTTTCCAATGACTTAGCCATTGATCTGGGAACTGCCAATACTCTTGTTTATGTAAAGGGGAAGGGCATAGTATTAAGAGAGCCATCGGTGGTTGCGGTGAGAAAGGATGAAAAGGGCGGCAATAAGGTGCTTGCAGTGGGTAAAGAGGCAAAGATGATGCTCGGTAGAACCCCAGGTAATATTATTGCCATAAGACCCATGAAGGAGGGGGTAATCGCAGATTTTGAAATTACTGAAGCAATGCTGAGGCATTTTATAAGAAAGGTGCATAATCGCACCACCTTAGTTAGACCCAGGATAGTGGTGTGTGTCCCCTCTGGAATAACTCAGGTTGAAAAGAGGGCTGTTAAGGAATCGGCTGAGTCCGCAGGGGCAAGGGAGGTATTTCTGATTCAGGAGCCAATGGCAGCAGCTATTGGAGCAGGTCTTCCCATTACAGAGCCAACCAGTAATATGGTGGTGGATATAGGTGGAGGGACTACAGAGGTGGCGGTGATATCCCTTGCAGGTATAGTGTTTAGTAAGTCTGTAAGGGTAGGGGGAGATAAGATGGATGAGAGCATCTTGCAATATATAAAGAGAAAATATAATCTATTAATCGGGCAAGCTACCGCAGAGATAATAAAATGCAGCATTGGGAATGCCTATCCAGGTAAAGAGGTGGAGAGATTAGAGGTAAAGGGTAGGGACCTGGTGACAGGGATTCCAAAGATATTGACCATAGATTCAGATGAGGTGCGACAGGCAATTACTGAGCAGGTTGAGACCATAATTGATACTGTCAAGGTGGCCCTTGAGCAGACTCCTCCTGAGCTCTCTGCAGAGCTTGTTGACAGAGGCATTGTGTTGACCGGTGGTGGGTCATTGCTTAAAAATCTGGATGTTCTTTTAAGAGAGGAGACAAAATTACCCATCACGATTACTGAAGACCCACTCTCCACAGTGGTGTTGGGTGCGGGAAAGTCCTTAGATAATATTGAACTTTTAAAGGAGATAGCCATTAGATAGAAACATTTGGAGGGGGTCAGAACTTAGGATTTGAATAATCCTATTAGGAATATATATATCTGGATATTATCCTTTCTTGTCTGTTTAGTTATTATCTCCTTAGGAGTAAGAGATCTAAAGAGGTGGACCTTTATTGAAAAGGTAGGAATGGAGGTGCTTTTCCCTATTCAGAGGTGGTTTAATGGAATTATTCTATACACAGAGAATTTCTGGAACAGATATATCTATCTGATTCATACAGAAAAAGAGAATATCCGTCTAAGGCGTCAACTTCAGAGGCTAAAGATGGAAAACTATGCATTAAAGGAGCGGGTTGAAAGGCTGGAAAGATTGGAGCAGATGTTCAGGGTCAGGGCAAATCTTAGGTGGCCTACGGTCTATGCAAATGTCATAGGCAGGGATCCCACAGGGTGGTTTAAGATAGTGTTTTTAGATAGGGGAAGTGAGGCATCCATAGAGGTGGATTTTCCAGTGATAAACCAGGATGGGGTGGTGGGAAAGATAATATCGGTTGCCCCCTTTTTCTCTAAGGTATTGCTATTGAATGATCCTAACAGCGCCATTGATTGCCTGGTTCAGAGGTCAAGGGCCACAGGAATCCTAAAAGGAATGGGATCAGATATTGGAAGCTTAGAGTATGTGGAAAGTGGTGCTGATATTAAGATCGGGGATATTATAATAACATCTGGTATGGACGGGATATTCCCAAAAGGGATTCCTGTAGGAAAGGTCATCAGTTTAAAGAGGAGACAAGGGGATATATTTCAACATGTAAAGGTCAGATTATTTGTAAGTTTTTCAAGGCTTGAAGAGGTCTTGGTCATATTAAAGGAGGGAAGATCCCATAGCAGGAAGGGATAGAAGGGGCCAGCTCTTAGAGCTCTTTGGGTATATAGTAATTTCAATCTTATATATACTGATTGAAAGTCTACCCATACAGAACTGGATATTTTATAGTGTGGATCTTATCACAGTCTTTATCTTTTATATGATCTTATATCTTAGGATCTCTTATGCCCTTACATTTGCCATACTTATGGGTTTTTCAAAAGAGCTATTTTCCATAGGAATATTGGGGATCATCCCCCTATCTTATATCGTATCTTCAGCTATCATAAAGATAAGTAGCCAATTCTTGGATTCTTACTCCATACCTGGTAGAATCTCCATTATAGGCCTTGCTGAGATGGGAAAAGAGCTTATATATATAATGCTTCTTTCACTATATGATTTTCACCTTATCCCCTCTTCATCTATCTTTAAGTATGTGCTATTGAAGGCATTAATTACTGGTATGGTTTCCATATTTATTATTCCACTTTTAGAGAAGACTTCAAGACTCCTTAATGAGAGGATATCTCAAGATTCAGCTTGAAAAGGGGTAATGGTTAAGTGATGAAAAACTCTGGATTCAATCCCCTTATCATTGAATATTACAATAGAAGGTTTAAATTTGCAGTTATAATTATAGCGGTCATATTTTCCCTTCTATTTTTAAGGCTATGGTATCTCCAGATCCTAAAAGGTCAACTCTACAGATTAAGATCGGAGAAAAACAGAATAAGGCTAAATGAGATCCCACCAATTAGAGGAAAGATATTTGATAGAGAAGGTGTGCTTTTGGTTGACAATTCCCCCTCTTATGATCTCTATGTGATCCCTGAAGAGATAAGATATCCAGAGGAGATCTTTAAGGTATTGAACAGATTTGTGAGTTTTGATCTAAAAGAGACCCTGAATAGATATAAGAACAACCATAGTCCATCTTTTATACCCTTTTTAATAAAAAAGGGTATTACCAGGGTTGAACTTGCTCTCATAGAAAGCCATAGATTCAGCCTTGCTGGTGTTATGATAAAGGTTCGGCCTGTAAGAAGATACCGCTATGGAAGTCTTGCATCCCACCTCTTGGGATACTTAGGAAAGGTGACAAAGAGTGAGCTTAATGCCGAAGGCCTGAACCTCAGTCCTGATGATATGATAGGGAGAGCAGGGATCGAGGCCAGATATAATAAGATCCTGATGGGTATAAAGGGTGGAGAGCAGGTTGAAGTGGATGCAATGGGAAGGAGGATAAAGGTATTAAATAGGGTGCCCCCTACTTCTGGATATGATGTGCTCCTTACAATTGATAAAAGATTGCAGCAGATCGTAGAAGATTGCCTCTTAGGAAAAAAGGGAGCTATTGTGGCAATGAATCCCAGAGATGGTGAGATTCTTGCCATGGCTAGCAGCCCTGACTACAATCCCAATATCTTCATTCAGGGTATGGATAGGAATAAGTGGAAAAGCCTAGTCTCAAAGAAGGGCGCATTTTTGCAAAATAGGGCAATCTCCGGTCAATACCCACCGGGCTCTGTGTTTAAGATAGTTACTGCCATTTCAGCACTGGAAGAAGGGATAATAGATACTGATGAAGAGATATTCTGCTCTGGAAAATACAGGGTGGGAGATACAGTCTTTAGATGCTGGAAGAGATATGGGCATGGTCATATATCATTTTATAAGGCGATGGCAGAGTCATGTGATATCTATTTCTATAAACTGGGGCAGAGACTGGGCATTGAAAAGATTGCCAGATGGGCTAAGGAGCTTGGACTTGGAAAAAAGACAGGTATACCACTTCGCGGTGAAAAGCCCGGGCTTGTGCCCACTTCTAAGTGGAAATTAAAGACCTTTGGTATCCCCTGGCAGATTGGTGATACCTTAGCGGTTTCCATTGGTCAGGGATATCTCCTTGTAACTCCAATCCAGATGGCGGTTATGATATCTTCCATATTTAATGGGGGATATATATATCAACCAAGGCTTATAAAGGAGATAAGACCTTATGATAAGAAGTTTGAAAAGATATTTGAACAGAGGAGGCGGAAGATAAAGGTGAAGGCAAAGACTCTCTGGGTAGTTAAAAGATCTCTGATACAGGCTGTTGAAGATAAAAACGGAACTGGTAGAAGAGCTCATGTGGAGGGCATCAGGGTTGCGGGTAAGACAGGAACCGCCCAGCTTATAAGCACTAAGGACAGGAGAAGCAAAGATAAGGATATTTCTAATGAAGTAAGGGATCATGCATGGTTTGTGGCTGTTGCTCCTGCAGATAACCCAAAGATTGCCCTATCCATAATAATTGAACACGGGGGGCACGGGGGTTCTGCAGCTGCTCCCATTGCAGCTAAGATCATCTCTGGTTATCTAAGGAGGGAGAAGGGAAATGTTTGATAGGAGATTGCTCCAAAACTTTGACTGGTTTTTTCTGCTACTTATACTGATGATTGTTGGGTTGGGATTAATTAATCTATACAGTGCCACTTTCCCTTTGGGGGAAGGGGGGCAGAGGATATTTTATAGGCAGATATACTGGTTCTGTATAGGAATAGGGGTATTTTTAATAACGACTACTTTTGACTATCATTACTTAGAGAGATTTGCATATCATATCTATATATTTTCCTTAGGGCTTCTGATCTTTGTGCTCTTAAAAGGAAAGGTGTATTCAGGGTCTCAGAGATGGATCTCTATCTTTTGCTTTAATTTTCAACCCTCAGAACTTGCAAAATTGGGTTCCGTGATAATGCTTGCAAAATATCTCTCTCAGAATCATCGGTATCCCTACTGTGGCCTTAGGGAGGTATGGAAGGCCTTTTTGATAGTAGCACTTCCTGCCTTTCTTATTGTGCAGCAGCCCGATCTGGGAACAGGGCTTTTAATCTTATTGTTAGGAATCTCCATAATATTTTTTTTGGGCATGGATCTGAAGGCCACTGTGGTTTTAGTAGGTAGCTTTTTGATCTCATCACCCATAATATGGGCTTTCCTCAGAGATTATCAGAAGAGAAGAATCATATCATTTCTCTTCCCTGAATCAGATCCTCTGGGATCTGGTTATCATATAATCCAGTCAAAGATTGCCATTGGTGCTGGCATGTTTTTGGGAAAGGGATTTTTAAAAGGAACCCAGACACGACTACATTTTCTCCCTGAGCAGCACACGGATTTTGCCTTCTCTGTATTTGCAGAGGAGTGGGGATTTGTGGGATCTATACTCTTAATATCTCTCTATCTCATCCTGATCCTATGGGCTATAAGAATTGCAAAGAACTCAAAGGAGTCCTTTGGAACACTGCTTGCACTTGGAATAATCTCCATTATATTTTGGCAGACCGCTATAAATATCGCCATGACCACCGGGATACTGCCCGTGGTGGGTATTCCCCTTTCCCTTTTTAGCTATGGAGGCTCTGCTATGGTTACAATTATGGCAGGATTGGGCTTAATAATGAATATTAATATGCGTAGGTATATGTTTCAGGAATAATTTTCTATTGAAAGAATCTTATCAGGTATGTTAAAGGAAGATGATCAATTAAGAGGTAATGCCATATGGGTAAAAAGGAAAAGATTGAGGCCTTTCTTGGAAAGGGAACAGAATTTGAAGGGAGGATATCTTTTAAAGGTTCTGCCAGGATAGATGGTAAGATCCAGGGAGAGATATATACAGAGGATACTCTCATTGTGGGACATGATGCTGTTATTGATACGCAGAAGACAGAGGCAGGATCTATAATAGTCTATGGGCGTATAAGCGGTGAAATATATGCAAGGGAAAGAATTGAGATAAAAGGGACAGGAACTGTGGTTGGAAACATAACCACCTCATTACTTGTAATAGAGGAGGGGGCACATTTTGAAGGAAACTGTAGGATGGGCTCTAAGGAGGATAAAGCAGAAGAGAAGGTAAAGAGGATTGAGGACTTCCACCAAAAAGATAGAAAGATATAAAAAAATCCTTTGACAAGTAAAAATTTTTTTAATAATAAGGCATCTCACTTTGAAATAAATTTCACAAAGTAGGGAAGGGAAGGTAAGATGTTAAAGATTGATGTAACCCTTATTGTTCAGATAATCAATTTTTTACTCCTTCTTTTTCTCCTAAATCAACTTCTCTATAAACCTATAAGAAGGATAATCAGACGCAGATCAGATGAATTTGGTTCTCTTTCAGGCTCCATAGAGGAGTTTCAAAAGAGGCTTGAGGAGTCCAGAAGGGAGCTGGAAGAGCTTAAGATGAATGTAAGGAGAGAGGGCTTTAAGAGCAGAGAGGAAATCAAGCAGCAGGGGATGGCAAAGGAAAAGGAGCTCTTAGGGCAGGCAAGTTCAGAGGCAGAGAAGATATTAAATGAGGCAAGGGAAAGGTTAAGAGGGGATGTTTCCAAGATAAGAAAGGAATTGGAGGCTGATATAGAGAGATATTCAAAGGATCTGGCAGAAAAGTTGCTGGGAAGGAGTATATAGATGCAAAGATTCAGATATATTTTGATCTTTATGTGCTTGGTCTCGTTTTTAACGGTTATAAGTAATCTTCCTATCTTAGCTGCAGCAGAACATGGAAAGGCTGAGCATAGCTCTTCCACCGCTGTTCATGAAGCTGCTGGTGAAGGAGAGCATGGAGGGGGAGCCATAAAAGATCTGATTGCAAGAGTTATAAATTTTATCTTGATGGTAATAATACTTGCATATGGGATTAAGAAGGGTGGAGTGGTTCAGTCTCTTAAAGAGAGGATGATAAAGATCAAGGAGCAGATGGAGAGGCTTAAGAAGGAGAGGGAAGAGCGGGAGGCCCAATTCAGAGAGATTGAAAGTAAGCTAATAGAGTTTGAAAAGGAAAAGGAGAAGATCTTAGAGGAATTCAGGAAAGAGGGTGAGCAGGAGAAGGAGCGGATCATAAGAGAGGCCCAGGAGAAGGCCAAAAGGATTGTGGAATCTGCACGGATTACCATCTCTCAGGAGATGGAAGCTGCCAAACAGCAATTGAGGGCAGAGATAATGGATCTTGCTGCAAAAGAGGCAGAGAAGATCCTCTCTAAGGTAATTACAGAGAGGGATCAGGAAAATCTTATAGATGAATTTATTCAAAAAGTGGAGAGGTTACATTGATACGGTCAAAAGTAGCACGAAGATATGCAAAGGCCATATTTAGCTTAGGTAAGGAAGACGGTAACTTTGAACAATATGGCAAGGAGCTTAAGGAATTTTCCAACTTTTTGGAGCAGAATAGAGAGCTTCACACTTTTCTGCTCAGCAGACTTATCCCCTTAGAGATAAGGCAGGGAGTGCTTAAGAAGGTGCTGGAAAAGGTCGGATTTAGTGAGGTCACTAACAGGTTTTTAATGTTACTTCTGGAAAAGGAGAGGATGGATCAGTTAGATGGAATTTGGAGATATTATGAAAAGCTCATGGATGAGGCCATGAATATTGTAAGAGCTGAGATAATTACTCCCATGCCGCTTTCAGATTCTCAAAGAGAGAAGTTGGAGAATGCCCTTGCCACTTTTACAGGTAAAAAGGTTAAATCGGTTATTGAGACCGATCCGTCTTTGATAGGTGGAGTGGTGGTAAAGATAGGAGATATGGTATTAGATGGAAGTATTAAGGCCCAACTTGAAGGGTTAAAACAATCCATATAAAGGGGTGAGGGATAGATATGGAGATAAGAGCAGAAGAAATAAGTGAAATTATTAAGAGCCAGATTAAAGAGTATGAAAAGGAGATAGACCTTAAAGAGACAGGTGTGGTTATTTCCGTTGGAGATGGAATTGCGAGAGTCTATGGTGTGGAAAATGCTATGGCTATGGAGATGCTTGAATTTCCAGGTGGTATATATGGTCTATGTCTGAATCTTGAAGAAGACAATGTGGGTGTGGCCATAATGGGTGATGATACCAAGATCAGAGAAGGTGACATTGTAAAACGCACAGGCAGAATTGCTGAGATTCCTGTGGGTGAGGCGGTATTGGGAAGGGTAATTGATGCAGTAGGTAATCCCTTAGACGGAAAAGGGCCTATAAATGCAACTGAATTTAGAAGGATTGAGAGGGTGGCACCTGGTGTGGTGGTTCGACGGCCTGTAAATGAGCCCATGTATACTGGAATCAAGGCAATTGATGCCATGACACCCATAGGAAGGGGGCAGAGGGAGCTTATCATCGGTGACAGACAGATAGGTAAGACCGCCATATGTATTGATGCCATTATAAATCAGAAAGATTCGGACATATATTGCATATATGTGGCAATCGGGCAGAAGAAGTCTACTGTGGCACAGGTGGTGGATACCTTGGAGCGATATGGAGCCATGGAATATACCACAGTGGTAGCGGCATGTGCAAGTGACCCTGCAACTCAGCAGTTTTTGGCACCCTATTCTGGATGTGCCATAGGTGAATATTATAGGGATAATGGAAAACATGCCCTGATAATATACGATGATCTATCCAAACAGGCAGCTGCATACAGACAGGTATCATTGCTTCTCAGAAGACCCCCTGGCCGTGAGGCATATCCTGGGGATATCTTCTATAATCATTCAAGGCTGCTTGAGAGGGCTGCAAAGCTCAATGATGAACATGGAGGAGGGTCTCTTACCGCACTTCCCATAATAGAGACCCAGGCAGGAGACGTATCTGCCTATATTCCTACCAATGTGATCTCTATTACAGACGGGCAGGTCTATCTGGAGCCAGGTCTGTTCTTCTCCGGTATCAGGCCTGCCATTAATGTGGGTCTATCTGTGAGTCGTGTGGGTGGTGCTGCACAGACAAAGGCAATGAAGAAAGTGGCAGGAAGTTTGAGGTTGGATATGGCACAGTACAGGGAGCTTGAGGCATTTGCCCAGTTTGGAAGTGATCTGGATAAGGCCACCCAGAAGCAGCTTGAAAGGGGTAGAAGGCTGGTGGAGGTATTAAAGCAGCCTCAATATCAGCCAATGGCAGAAGAGAAGCAGGTAATGATCCTCTATGCGGGTGTAAATGGCTATCTGGATGAATGGCCGGTGGAGGCAGTATCTGAATATGAGAGGCAGATGCTTGAGTTTATGGAAAATAGGCATCCTGATATCTTAAAGGAGATAAAGGAGACAAAGGATATATCAGATGAAATGGATAAAAAGATTAGAGAGGCATTAGAGGAATTTAAAGGGGTATTTCAGGCACCCTCAACATAGAAGGACATACTCTGAGAGAGAAGGTATATGGCAACACTAAGGGATATACTCAGAAAGATAAATGCGGTAAAGAGGACAAGGCAGATCACAAGGGCCATGAATATGGTGGCTGCTGCAAAGCTGAGGAACACACAGGGTAAGATGGAGAGTTTTGAACCCTATGCGCGTAAGTTTTCTGATGTTTTGGCCCATCTTGCAAGCACCTTAGATCCAGAGATTCACCCTCTGCTTATCAGCAGAGAAGAGGTAAGGAGGGTGGAGTTGCTGTTTTTTACTGCAGATAGAGGGCTCTGTGGTTCCTTTAATACCAATAGCATTAATAGGGCAGAGGAATGGATTAAGGAGCAAGAGCAGAATGGAAGAAAGGTAACCCTTTTCTGCATTGGAAAAAAGGGGATTGATTACTTTAAGAAGAAAAATATAGATATGACAGCTTCTTATACCCAGCTCTATGGCAAGACAGATATGGCCTTTATAAACCGTATGACAGGGGATTTTATAAACAGGTTCTTGAGAGAGGATATTGATGAACTCTATATGCTATATACACGATTTGTAAGTATGTTAAGATATGAACCCACGGTGGTAAAATTACTTCCCATAACCCCTCCCTCTGAGCTGGAACAGGCCCTCATGAAGGGGATTGAATACATATATGAACCGGATTCTGCCAGTCTTATGATTGAGTTACTGCCTAAGTATATAAGTGTTCAGATATATAATGCCTTTTTACAGAATGAGGTCAGTGAACATGCAGCGCGTATGACCGCTATGGACAATGCAACCAAGAATTGTGAAGATATGATAGAGAATCTTACCCTGCTATATAATAAGGCAAGGCAGGCATCCATTACCCTTGAGCTCTTGGATATTGTTGGAGGTGCAGAGGCTATAAAGAAGGCGTAAGAATAAAAACCATTTTTAAGGAGGTCAAGGTTATATTATGAATGAAGGGAAAGTGCTACAGGTTATGGGACCCATTGTAGATGTAGAATTTGAACAGGGAGAGCTTCCCCCTATATATACAGCCCTTGCAATCACAAATCCTGCAATTGATGATACAGAAGACAATCTTATAGTAGAGGTGGCTCAGCATCTGGGTGATAGAGTTGTGCGTTGTATCGCAATGGATATCACAGATGGACTGGTAAGGGGAATGAAGGTAAAGAATACGGGAAAGCCCATTCAGATGCCGGTTGGAGATGAGATATTGGGAAGGGTGTTGAATGTTGTGGGAAGGCCTGTGGATGATCAAGGCCCTGTAAATGCAAAGAAATATTATCCTATTCATAGACATGCCCCTGAATTTGTGGAACAGGATACCACCATTAATGTCTTAGAGACCGGAGTTAAGGTTATTGATCTTCTGGTTCCCTTTCCCAGAGGTGGTAAGATGGGGATGTTTGGAGGTGCTGGTGTAGGAAAGACTGTGGTTATGATGGAGATGATTCACAACATTGCAATGGAACACGGTGGTATAAGTGTCTTTGCAGGTGTGGGTGAGAGGACAAGAGAGGGTAATGACCTATACTTAGAGATGAAACATTCTGGAGTTATAAATAAGGCGGCCTTAATTTACGGACAGATGACCGAGCCACCGGGTGCAAGGGCAAGGGTGGCACTTTCGGCCCTAACTGCTGCTGAATACTACAGAGACGAGAGAGGACAGGACGTGCTTCTCTTTATTGACAATATCTTTCGTTTTACCCAGGCAGGAAGTGAGGTCTCGGCACTTCTGGGAAGGATCCCATCAGCAGTGGGATATCAGCCCACCTTAGGGACAGACTTAGGAGAGCTACAAGAGAGAATAACATCTACCAAGAAGGGGTCCATTACCTCTGTTCAGTGCGTTTATGTGCCTGCTGATGACCTCACCGATCCTGCTCCAGCCACCACATTTGCCCATTTAGATGGAACGGTGGTATTGTCCAGACCCATTGCAGAGCTGGGGATATATCCGGCAGTGGATCCTCTGGATTCCACATCCCGAATCCTTGATCCCCATGTGCTTGGAGAGGAGCACTACTCGGTTGCCAGACAGGTTCAGCAGGTGCTTCAGAAATATAAGGATCTACAGGATATCATAGCGATTCTGGGTATGGATGAGCTCTCTGATGAGGATAAGCTAATAGTTGCAAGGGCACGAAGGATTCAGAGATTCCTTTCCCAGCCATTCCATGTGGCAGAGGCCTTTACTGGCAGAAAAGGTAGATATGTGCCCGTAAAAGAGACAGTGAAGGGTTTTAAGGAGATACTGGAAGGGAAACATGATGATCTGCCAGAGGCGGCCTTTTACATGGTGGGAACCATTGAGGAGGCTGTGGAGCAGGCAGAGAAGATGGCTCAGGCATCTAAATAGTAGAGAGGTATCTCATGGCAAGGCTTTATCTTGAACTGATCACTCCAGAGCGGATTATGGTAAGTCAAGAGGTGGATTCTGTGGTAGCTCCCGGATCCTTAGGGCAGTTTGGTATACTACCAGGCCATGCCCCTTTTCTTACTGGGATTGTGCCTGGTGAGTTTAGATATGAATCTGAGGGAAAGAGTGTAAGGATGGCTGTTACCTATGGATTTTTGGAGGTATCCCACAATAAGGTATCCATCTTAGTAGATGCGGCAGAGAGAGAGGAAGAGATTGATGTGGAAAGGGCAAGGAAGGCACTGCAAAGGGCTAAAGAGAGGCTTTCAAAAGGAAGAGGAGCGCCAGATATTGATTATGAAAGGGCAGAGGCGGCCTTGAGAAGGGCAATTGCCCGATTAAAGGTGGCAGGTAGAGATATTCAGGCATAGCTAATCACTAAAAGAGATAGAGAAGAGATT
>Ga0180300_10000488_pt1 | contig 17398 bp, 11 predicted proteins | sample GuaBasSediGuay15_FD_121798 | JGI IMG/M metagenome (GOLD analysis project Ga0180300, IMG submission 121798) | Subseafloor sediment microbial communities from Guaymas Basin, Gulf of California, Mexico - Guay15, Core 4569-2, 21-24 cm | ecosystem: Environmental > Aquatic > Marine > Hydrothermal... | reverse complement strand
TTTTGCTACAATATAAACCTTTCCTCCGTGGACCCTGTTCACGGGGCTCAGGAGCTTTCGAATATGGGGCAACGGAGGTCTGTAGTGAAACAAGCGGACCCGCTTATGAGATCTCGTATTCGGAGCCTGGGTCACGTCTATGGGACAAGCGGGCCCCGTTTACGGGACAGAAGTAAGCTGGTTGTGGTGGACGAGCTGGATAGGGCGGGGGGTCACGTTAACGGGACGGAACTGTGGGGAGGGGGTTTATAAACGGTTCCTCCCCCCAAAGCTCGCTGGGGTCACATCCTTAAAGGTTTCATAACTATTATTGTGCAAGAGAAGGCCAGAGTAGGTAGGATGAAGGTGTCTTAATGAGCTGATCAAATCGTTTAGTGGTGAGATTCTCCGAACCTAATTGGCATTTCTAAGAATTAAGGGTACTTGAGGAGCATTATAGAGGGGCCTTAAAAAAACTTTTATATCAACAATAGTTACTATCATGGTGGCGATTCGCTTGCTCCAAAGAAGGTTGATTGAAGAAATCGTCTCGAAGCCCACAGCGCTATCATCAGCGCAGAAAGAGGTTGTAACATCCACATGCAGATACATACGTGTAATTGCTGGCGCCGGGGCGGGAAAAACTGAAACCCTAACCAGGCGTATTCTTTACCTCTTATTGGTTGAGGAAATAGAACCCTCTTCTATTGTAGCCTTTACCTTTACTGAGCGGGCAGCACAAGGGATGAAAAGTCGGATATACCGGCGTATGCTGGAATTGGGAAGAGAAGATCTGGGTAAGCGCATAGGCGAGATATACATTGGCACCATACATGCGTTCTGCTATCAGGTGCTTCAGGACTATTTTGAGTTTGGCAATTGGGGTGTTTTTGATGAAAACGAGGAAATGGCGTTTTTAAATAAGATGGGATGGTCTTTGGGCCTAAATAACTTACTTGGAAATTATTCTCACAATTGTGAAATCTTTCTGAATACAGTTAATGTGTTTTACGGAGAGATGCTAGACCGGGAGATTGTAAAGAGGAAAGCGCCGGATTTCTACGGGAAGTTGGTTAAGTACGAAAATCTCCTTGATGATGCAAAGCGATTGACTTTCGGCCGCATGGTATATGAGTGTGTGAGACATCTAAGAAGCAAACCAGAAGTTCTTTCTCATATTTCACACCTCCTTGTGGACGAGTTTCAGGATGTTGATAGAGCGCAATTTGAGCTAGTAAAGTTGATTGGAACATGGGCTAGTGTTTTTGTTGTGGGGGACCCACGTCAGACAATATACCAATGGCGCGGTTCAAATGAGAGGTACTTCCGGGAATTCATTGATATATTTGGTGAAGGTTGTGAGTATGAAATACCGGAAAATAGGAGAAGCGGTAGTAACATTGTTAAATTAGCCAATGGTGTGGCTAGCACATTTAGGGATGCTGAGTATGAGGATCTAGAACCCACACGGGAAGATCAAGGTAATGTTGTCAGGATCGAGTTTTCCACAGATATAGATGAAGCCCAATGGGTGGCGGAGGAGATACAGAGACTTGTAGACAAGGGGAAATGTAGATACTCCGACTTTGGGATACTACTGCGAAGCGTGGCAACTGCGGCAGAGCCTTTCATGCAAGCGTTTAGAGAGAGGAACATACCTTTTTTAGTGGGTGGAAAGGTGGGTTTATTTAGAAGGCCTGAAGCTCAGGCGGTTGGTAGACTATTTTGCTGGCTCCATAGGAATGGATTTTGGGTGGAGAATCCATACCGATGGTCAGCTAGTCAGGTTCAAGGCGACAATCTTTTACATAGCGCTATTCAATTCTGGGATGAAGCAGTGGATTTCCATTTGCCCAGAGATCTGGAGGAGAAACTAATAGACTGGAAGAATAAAGCCCTTGCGGGGGATTACGTGGACTTTAAGGACGCATATTACCATCTTTTAGTAATCCTTGGTTATCATAATTTTGATTTGGATAATCCTATGCATTTAGTTTGCATGGCTAATTTAGGCCGCTTCTCAGGCTTATTGCGGGACTATGAGAGTGCTATTAGACTTCATAGGAGACGAGGGGGTCGTGGTAGCGTTCAAAAAATCAATATAGCCAGTGAGGCTAGGAACCTGTGTTGGTTTATAAACACTTATGCGTCACGGGCTTATGAAGAGAAACCCGTAGATGATCTACGGCAGATAAATGCAGTTCAGATTCTTACTATACATCAGGCAAAGGGGTTGGAGTGGCCAATAGTATTTCTTCCCTCCTTAGTCAACAGACGATTTCCTTCGTCTATGGCCGGGAGTATAAGGGAATGGCATATTCCTAGGGACTTGTTTGATGCTAGGCGTTATGAGGGCGGGGAGGAGGAGGAGTTACGATTATTTTACGTGGCTCTTACCCGAGCTAAAGATGTTCTAGTTCTTAGCAATTACAGGAGGCCGGCCTCGGGTGGAAGAAACAAATCCCCAAGTCCGTTCGTAGATTTGTTAGATGAAGAATATTATGAAATAGCTTCCCCCACATATCACATACGATACACCCCCAAAGCTAAAACGATAGAGGAGGAGGACATACTCACGTTTTCCACTACAGAACTTTTAGACTTTTTGCGGTGTCCTCATCATTATAGGCTAAATAAGATCTGGGGTTATATACAGGACTTCAACGAGCTCATAGGATATGGAGATGCCCTTCACTTCTGCCTCAGGCGAGCAGCAGAGATTATGAATGAGGAGGGATTAGACCCTATTAGTGCTGTAGCTACAGCGGTAGATGAAGAGTTTTTCTTGCCGTTTGCTTCTCATGCAGTACGAGAGAGCGCAAAAAAAGGTGCCAGAAATGCTCTCATTAATTTCGCTAAGAAATGGCAAGAGGAGTTAAAACGTATAGTGGAAGTGGAAAGCCGATTGGAGTTCCCTATAGAGAATGCCACAATTGTTGGAAAAGTGGATGTGATTAAAAAGGGAGAAACTTCCTATGAAATATGGGATTATAAGACCTCGGATAGGGTAATCAGTGAGGAAGACTCTGCACTTCAATTGAGGTTGTATTCTCTAGGTCTAAAAGGGACAGGGTGGGAGATTGAGTCGGGTGCTATTGCCTACCTTGAGGAAGCAACAGTCAAGCCGGTTTCCGTTGAAGACGAAAACCTTTTAAATGCCAAAGAAATAGCTAAGGCTGCTATTGAAAAAATACGAAATGGACACTTTGCCCCTCGCCCTTCATCGTTTTGTAAAGAATGTGAATATAAGGAACTATGTAGGTGGAGGAGAAAGTCATGACAACGCAAGATCCGGAAACCCGATTGAGAAACCTGCTGAAGAAATTGTTCCAGTTTGAACATGCAGATTTAGATTTCGGAATATATAGAATCATGAACCAGAAACGAGATCAGATTAACAAATTTATTGATCATGAGCTAATTGAGGCAGTGGATGAGGCTCTACGAGAATACTCTATAAGAACAGAGGAACATGTTAAGAAGGAGATTGAGAATCTGAGAATGCAAATTATCAATACTTTAGGGGAGAATGCTTTTTTGCCGACTGGAGATGTAAAACCGGAGTTTCGCGATACACCGTTAGTTAGAGAGTATGAGGAGAAGAGGAGGTGGCTGGAGGAGATAGAGACCCCCAAGGCAGAGATATTTAACCACCTATATCAGTTCTTCTCACGATATTATCAAGATGGCGATTTCATATCTCTACCACGCGCTAAATCTGGTAAATACTCTTATGCTATCCCATATAACGGTGAAGAAGTGGTGTTATACTGGGCGAATAGAGATCAGTACTACATAAAAACAACGGAGTACTTCTACAATTATACTTTTGAGGCGGAGGGTTATCACATCCACTTCCGTATCGTTGAAGTGTCACCATCTCAGGACAATGATAAAAATAAGAAAAGGTTTTTTGTCCTTGCCGACAGGGAAGATCAATTTATGTTTGACCCGGAAAAGAAGGAGCTAACTATATTTTTTGAATATCGAGAGTTGACACCAGAAGAAACAAAAATACTAGGGGAAAAACAAGAGAAAATTAACGAAGTTTTAGAAAGAAAGATATTGGAGAATATAGAGAATGATCAATTAAAGAGCATTTTAATGCGTGAAAGAAGGGAGACAGAGAATGAGCAATTAAAAAACAGTTCAACGTCTAAAAAAGAGGGAAAAACACTCTTAGGATGGCATCTTTTCAAGTATGCGAAAAGAAACACATCAGACTATTTTATACATAAAAATCTGGAGGGGTTCTTGAAGAGAGAGCTAGATTTTTACCTTAAAAGCGAGGTTCTTAATCTAGAGAACATAGAAGAGGTACTTTCCGAAAGAGATATAAAGCTGCTTTTAGCAAAAGCTCTGGCTATTAAAAAAATAGCATATAAAATTATTGAGTTTTTAGCGCAGATTGAGAACTTTCAGAAAATGCTTTGGGAGAAAAAGAAGTTCGTTGTTCGAACAGAGTATTGTATAACACTAGACAAAATACCGGAGGAGTTTTATCCTGAGATTTTGGAGAATGAAGCGCAGATTGAGGAGTGGAAACAGCTTTACAACCTTGAGGAGTTTGAGAGACTCACTAATCCTATCGGATATTCCTCCGCTGGCGGTCTGCGCATTGATTTAGATTATCTAAAAAATCACCCCCACATGATGTTGGACACTAAATTCTTCAGCCAAGACTTCAAAGACCGGTTGTTTAACACACTGGCAAAACTGGGAATGGATTTAGACGAGGAAACGGATGGATTATTGATTAAAAGCGAGAACTGGCAGGCACTTAATTTGTTACAAGAAAAATACCAGGAGAAGGTGAAATGTATTTACATTGACCCACCGTATAATACATGGCGGAATGAGTTCCCTTTCAAAGACAACTATAAACATTCTTCATGGATTACCATGATGGAAAACCGGTTGGAAAAATCTAAAAGGTTTTTATTAAAGTCAGGAATACTTTTCATGAGTTTGGATGATAATGAGTTCTCGGGCGCGATGGAGTTGTTGAAAGAATTATTTGGAAGAGATAACTACATTGGACAATTTATATGGAGAAATAAAGCAGGGGGTGGTGGTAAACAATCGCATAACATTCCTGGAAAAGGCAAAACGAAAAGGGAGCCTTTTCAAATTGACCATGAATATATCTTAACTGTTGGGAGAGATAGAGAACAAATCACAAGACTTAATGAGCCGCTTTCAGAAGAGGAGAAATCCCAATATAAAAATCCCGATAATGATCCTCGGGGACCCTATAAATTAAAAGACTTAGAGCAATCTATTCCTACACCCATTAGCACAATGTATTATGTTCTAGAAGATCCTGATGGAAAAAAAGTCAAACCAAAAGGAGGGAGATTTCAATGGCGTTTTAGTAAGGAGCGTGCTCTTAAACAATTAAAAGACGGAAGCATAATCTGGAAAAAGATTAAATGCAGTACAGACATAGATCCAAGAGGATACTATTATCGCCCTATGGTAAAACAGTACCTTTACATATTAGGAGAGGAGAGGACGAAAATCAAAAGATCGATCATTTACAACATAGCATATACACGTGATGGTAATAAAGAACTTAGCAATTTGTTCAATACATATCTAAAACAGGAATACCCATTCATTAATCCCAAGCCAATTAAGCTAATCAAATTTTTATTAGAGGGATTCGATTTACGAACATACATTGTCATGGATTTCTTCGCTGGATCTGGGACTACCGCTCACGCAGTCATTAATTTGAATTGCGAGGACGGTGGAAAGAGGAAGTACATACTTGTTGAGATGGCAGATTACTTCGAAACCGTGATGAAACCGCGCATTCAAAAAGTTGTATTTGCTAGTGAGTGGAAGAACGGTGTACCACAAAACAAAGATGGAGTTTCACACATGTTCAAATACATGTATCTTGAGCAGTACGAAGACACACTAAATAATATAGAATTTGTTCTGCCTGATGGAACTACTCAACGTACTTTTGACGATTTAGAAGGATACTTCATACGGTATATGCTGGATTTTGAGACCCGGGAAAGCCCCTGTCGGTTGAATATTAAAATGATGGAAAGACCATTTGAGTATACCATGCGTATCGTAGAAAATGGGAAAATTAAAGAGAAGGTAGTAGTAGATCTTGTTGAAACGTTTAATTACCTTCTGGGTATTCATGTGGAGAAAATTTTAGCATTAAAAAACAATGGGCATTACTATCGAGTGGTTTATGGGGGCAAGGGTGAGGAAAAAGAAAAAATAGTGGTAGTGTGGAGAAACACTAACAATCTTGATCTTTTGGAGGACAAGAAGTTTATTGAGAACACCGTTCTTAAGGATATTGACCTAGACTCCATTACATTATACGTTAATGGCATGTGTTATGTAAAGGGCGCTCTGCCCATAGAGGAGAAATTTAAGCTGCTCATGGGGGCTTAACATGCCGCGGCGGAGAACACGAGAATCACGTGGAGCATCTTTACTGAGCAAGCGTTTGGTCCTTAACTCGTATATATGTGGGTTGTTAGGAGTGAGAAATTTCCGGGAGCTTCGTTCCCTATTACATGACGTTGATGAGGGGTTTGATAACGAGGGACGTAGCTATATATTCCATGCACTTCTAAGCCGCGCAAGAAATTTAAAAATCCCGATCAATAAGCTAGAAGAATACGATTCCAATATTCGGAATTACGTAGATTATATAAACAAAAGACGAGAAATGCCTATAAAACTCAAGTACTTTCAGTACTTAGCAGTACTTTTCACTGAGATATATTTGGATATGCTTTTTTCCGATCCGGTGAACCTCTTACGCGAATTAAACGCTCATGTATCACGCCTCAATATTGATGATGATAATGCTACCAACTTTTATTTTTCAAAAAAAGACCTACGCAAATTGTCCTTTTGGATGGCTACAGGTAGTGGAAAGACCCTCATCTTTCATATAAACTTCCTTCAGTTCATGAAATACAATAAGGGCCCACATGCCCTGGATATTGATAATATACTATTAATCACACCCTCTGAGATGCTCTCAAACCAGCATATTGATGAGATGCGCAAAAGCAGCATTCCATGCGGTCTTTTTAGTGACTATCGTCGTGGCTATTTTTCTAGCATATTAAGAAGAGATGTGGTTCAGGTTCTGGACATACACAAGTTTACTGAAGAGAAAAAGGGGTCCGGTGTTACAATAGACGTTGAAGAATTTGGTAATAGGAATCTAGTATTCGTAGATGAGGGGCATAAAGGGTCTGGTGGTGAGAAATGGCGACGCTTCCGAGAGTTTGTAGCTAGAGACGGCTTCACGTTTGAATATAGCGCAACCTTTGGTCAAGCAATTGCTGGAAACCCAGACCTTCTTCCGGAATACGGCAAATCCATATTGTTTGACTATTCCTACCCTCATTTTTATAACGATGGCTATGGCAAGGATTACCGCATTTTAAACCTCAAGAGAGAGATTTACGATGATGTACGCAACACTCTCCTTTTGGCTAACGCCCTTTCGTTTTACGAACAAAGACTAGCATATGATGAAAATCCCCAGTTAGTCCAGAGATACAATATAGAACCGCCATTATGGATATTTGTTGGAAGCAAAGTGTCTGCTAAAAGTTCGGATGTTCTAGAGGTAATACGCTTCCTCTCAAAGCTTCTTACTGATAGAGAATGGGCCATTCAAACTATTCAAAGGATTTTAGAGGGAAGATCTGGGATTATTGATAACAACAACCGAGATATATTCTCCCCGGACTACCCTGAGCAAAAACTTGCTTATTTAAGAATGTTTAGAAAAAGTCCAGAAGAAATATATAAAGACATGCTCTCCCGTATCTTTCATATAAACGGCCCAGCCCCATTACATCTTGTCAATTTAAAGGGTGTTGAAGGCGAGATCGGTCTCCGGGCGGGCTCATTAGACGTCTTTTTCGGTGTTATAAATATAGGCGATGTGAGCAAATTCCTCAAATACGCTGAGGAGAAGGGTTTCGACCATATGGATCATGACTTTGCTCATTCCCTTTTTGACGACGTTAAAAAACATAATTCCCCTGTTAACATACTCATTGGAGCTAACAAGTTTAGGGAGGGGTGGAGCAGTTGGCGTGTTTCTAATATGGGCCTTTTGAATGTTGGTAAGAGCGAGGGCTCTCAAATAATTCAACTTTTTGGGCGGGGAGTTAGATTAAAAGGACTTAACCACTCCCTCAAACGAAGTAGTGTAGTAGATCCAAATTTGCCACCTTCTTTGCGCCTCCCATTAAAGGTATTGGAGACGTTGAATATTTTCGGCATTAAAGCCAATTATATGGAACATTTCCGTGACTATCTCCGGGAGGAAGGTATAGAAGATTACACACTGTTAGAGTTCCCACTACAGATTGAAGTGAATCATGAGTTTCTTAACAAAGGGTTACTCATCCCCAAAATCGATACTATTCGTTTCGCTCAAGAGGAATTCTTCGAGGTTACTGGTGACGAAAGTGTTTCGGTAACTGTGGATTTAGCACCGAAAGCGGAGGTGTTGAGTAGCATAGAAGAACCCGGAATACAAGCTGAAACTGCGTTTGTCCCCCGGCATATAAATAAAGACGTTCTCAACATGCTGGATTGGCAGGAAATTTACCTTGACTTAATGAAATATCGCACAGAACGTGGATGGTACAATATGGCATTCTCCATGGAGACCTTAAAGAAAATTATGATTAAAGACAATACCTATACCTTGTACTGCCCTGAGAAGTTCGTTCAGCCCAGAAGGTTTGAAGATCTCCAGATTCTTAAAGAGGTTGTGGTATCCGTTCTCAAAAAATATCTAAGAGAGGTCTACAATCAGCATCGACGTGTCTGGAGTCAAAGACATGTTGAGATTGCCGAGCTTGATGCAGGCCATGGGAACCTCAATTTCGAAAAATACATTCTGAAAGTTAAGGAAGAAGACCAAGCCGTTCTAGCCATGGTTAAGGAGCTAGTAGAAGAAAAATTAGAGGAATTCAGGAGAGGAGAATATTCTCCTAACCTGCGCGGCACTCTTGACCAGAGAACCTGTCTTACTAATGTGTATTTTGAGAGACATTTGTATCAGCCTCTCTTATCAGAACCGAAGTGCGAAGCTATAGTTGAGGTTACTCCCTCTGGACTGAATGAAGGCGAGAAAAAGTTCATAGAGGATCTCAGGGAGTATTTCCGCACTCATCAGGAGTATTTCAATGGGAAAGAGATATATATACTCCGAAACTTACCCCGAAGGGGGGTTGGTTTTTACGAAAACACCTACTTCTACCCCGATTTCATCATCTGGGTAAAAGATGATACTTGTCAATATCTTATATTTGTGGACCCTCATGGAGCAGCTCACATGTATGGGGGTCTTCAGGATGAAAAGGTGCTTCTAGCCCAACACATCAAAAAAGTTGAAGACACCCTAAGGAATACATTACATGGAAGGCGTGTTTTCTTACACTCCTTTATTGTGTCTGTGTCCCGCTATGATGAAGTAAGACACATATTTAATAACAAACCAATGAAGCTCTTAGAGAAAAAGAACATTCTTTTCCAGAAAGACGATCCGCATTATATTGCAAAGATATTTCGAGTGCTTGAAAATACATAACAACCTTTTTGCATACATTTCACCTGACTTAGAAATCTGCCGATATTAATTTAAAGGGAGGTGTGCTTCATAATTACTCTTTACAAACACATAACCCACTCATGGAATTCATTCTTGCTTTTAATACGTAATTTTCTCATAATGGCCGACAAAAGCAATAGCTAATGAGTATTGCCAATTAATTTAAATCAACATTTTGAAAAGACTATTATAACAAACACATAAATTATCCACCTAATTACTCTTGTTCCATTCCCTAGGGTGTAGGAGACCGTTGACGATGAATTTTTTAAAAGAAAAGGGGAAAAAATCGCTTATCGTTCGGTAGAAAGCACCGAAACTAATGGGGAATGTTAAGCAATGAGATTACCTGGCAAATCTTTCGTGGGAAGTATATATGGGTATTAAAACGATAAGCAAAGCGAGGTTTGGGCGAAGTGTTTTGCTTGGCAGAACGCTTTTAGAATGAAGGATAATCATTTTCTATACAGTCCTTAAGTTTTTTCATTCTCATGCCTATTTTTAAACCTGATAAAGGATCATACACTTTTACTCCATCGTCACCTACTACCTCTTCAATTACTTTGTAATAATCTCTACCACATAATGAGATAACTATATCACAATCAGTAAGTAATTCCCCTAATTGTTTTTTTATCCTATAATAGAATCCCTTATCCATTTTTCTGTAGACTAATTTATCATCATAATTCTCTATTGGTGTGTTTGGTTCGATTATCCCATATTTCCCTGAGAATATTACCCACTTATCCGAAAATTTCTCTGCGTATAATTTACATAATCTAAAATATGAACCAATATATGCATCTTTTGCAGGCACCTTTTTTGGATGCACCAGTTTACTCCAGATTTTCTTTTTGCCACATGGAACTATAACTAATGTTTTGTTTGATTTTCCCATATACCTCCCTCTCTATATAGCGTTGAATTTCTTTAAACCTCCAACCTTGATCATCGTAACTTAAAATAACATTGTATTTTCTCACAAGTTCTTTGTATTCTCTTGAAACTCCATTATTACGTACATTTAACCATCTCCAAGAACCTAATTTATTCATTAAATTTGTTAATTCTTGAATTTTTGCTTTCATTCTGTTGTAATATTTTCTTTTCATTTCTAAATCTCTCTCATTCCTCCACATTTCTCTTAGCTTATTTATCTGTTGATATCTCTTTTCTATTTCATTCAATGTTTCCTTAAAGCGCTTATCAACTCTATTATTTAATTCATAGTGTCTCAATTCCTTATTTAATTCAAATAGTACATCCAATCTTGAAGTATAGTTAAAAATCCATCCTTTATAGTCACTGCCCCAAATACCGATTTCATTAAATTCTTCATGCCGTGAGGGATGATAACAACCTAAAGCAAAAAGCCAATCTGGAGAATAATCTTTTTTAATAGCTGTTAACACGTTATACATAAGACTTTCATCCCTAACACGCACATATCTAGCACTGTTCTCATATTTCTTTAATAATCCACCAATTGCAATATATTCAAAATGTTTTTGTAATCTATCATAACATTTTAGATATTCATCTAAATCTCCACCTTGTGCAACTGCAACTAGCTTAAAACTATATTTATTCTGTTTATAGATCTTAAATCCCTTAAGGGCACTTCTGATGGTTTTTTCCGAATCTTTCAAGAAATCAATTATGATCCCATATTCTACGCCCGACATTTCATATCTCTTAAATAATTCTTCATAAGTTAAGTTACATCCATTTTTATTAAAAATCCCCGAATCTGCCATTTTGATTAAATTTTTGGATAATTCTTCTTCTCGATTACCGTGGAATCTGTCTCTAGGAAATTTATTGAACTTCCTCATAAAATTAGCGGATGTGAGTGCATGGGTCATAAGACCTATTTTTATTGAAGTATGTTTTAACATAACTTCTCTAAGTATTTCGAGGCTAATAGGTCTATCAACAACAAAAAAAGGGATTACACTCATCCTTTCACCTTTGGCCATACATCCTATTTAAGAAGTTCTGAATTCTTTCATTCGCATTTTCTGCATGTATAGGTATAGGAATACCTTTCAAACCTGTTGCATCGTAACTAGCTAGAAGCCAATTGCCAGGAACGAATTTGAAAGTTTGCCGGAACATCTCCTCTGAAAAACCAAAAGCCTCTTGGACAGCCTGTCTGTCGGATAAACGGGGTAACTTACTGACAAGATATGTATGGGGTTGTGCCATAACGCTCGTTCTAAGGAGACGGGTTCTCTGAGTGCATATTCCTATCCCTATCCCAAATTTTCTTCCTCTTCTTGCCAGCATTTCTACAATCCAAGCAGATCTTTCATAGCTACTATCCCTTTCTGCTTTTTGGGGGATAAATTCATCGGCTTCATCAAAAACGAAGCTTACTAATGGCGAAATTATCCCTTCTCTTCTTCGACTTTCAAACAATTCTATCCCAAGTCTATAAGCAAAATCTCTCAAATCATCTGGATTATGAGATTGAACAACATATAGGCTGGAGTGAGACGAGTCATTAAGATCATTAATAATGTCCTCAAGTGTCAGTCTTACATTTTCAGGATATGTCCTCTGTGAAGATCTTCTTAGCTCTGCGTTTAACTTACGTCTGAATTCTCTTAAGTTAGACATTGCAGTTGCGGTGAGTTCTGTAGATAAATTTATCTCTGATAACAACCTTTTTACTATTTCGTTGCTTTCTGAATTCTGAGTAGTACTCCTTGAGCCGCTAATATAGGGATCTAAAACCCCAGATTTACTTTCAGAGGTAGTGGTTCTAGTTATTCGATTAATAGTTGATATTACAGCTTGGAGAATGTCTGGAGTAACTGCTTGATCACTTAATGTTTCCATATTATCTATAAAAGTATTAATTATCCCTCGAGACCCTCCAAGATTTCCATGAGTTAGGGTATGTTCATTTTCTCGAAGGAAATCTCCAAATGTTCTGGTTGGTTCCTGATAAAGTCTTACCTTGTTCTTATCAAGCAGTGTTGTAAACGCCTCCCTAAAAAGATCCCTTAAGTTATTGAGAGGCTTAGGAAAGAGAGTTGTATTCACAAGATCGTTAATAGCACGCTCTTTTTGATGGTTATTTCTATTTAGAAATTTAATTACTCTTCTTGGAAGAGTATACTCTCCGATTGCAAGCAAATAAGCATTAGGTATTTGAACTAGTTGATCCACTAGTAAGGCAGTATATTCGCTCATTAAGTCGAAAATAACCATTTTAACTCGGTTGTTAGGTGCATTGGCTGTTCTTAATAACTTTGCTATAAGTGTACTAACAAAATTAGATTTTCCTACACCTGTAAAACCAAATATCCCAAAATGAAGACGAACAAAATCTTCAGAACGTACATAAATAGGAATGCTCTTATCAACTAACCACGTTCCCACTTCAAATACTTCGTTATGTATAGGTGATATCTCTCTATTAACGATCTCTTTAGATGCTTCACTAGTAAGTACTCTTGCATCAGACCCCACCATAGGTATAGTTGATGCCATTTCCAAACGTCTTCCATTAATAGATTCAACCATTTCTAACTCTGTAGGTGTTGCTATACAACGAATAATAGTTGTATCTTCTTGAGAAATATCCTCTTGAGACGTCCAATCAGTGGCAATATTTCTGGCTGCCTCCATAACAAAGCCTGGATATCCTTCAATATTCTCTCCAAGTGCGTAGTGTATTGGCATTATTGACATTATTTCCAATATAGAATAGTGGGTCTCGTTTTGATTACTTGCAAAATTTTTAACAGCAAGGAGTGTTCCCTCTTTTAGCTCCATCATTGCTTGACGTGTATATTCAAACCAAATCTCAAACTGATACCTCGTCTGTTCATTCTCCTCTATTTTCATAAGTCTTCCAGTCCTATCTAGTACGAATACGTTTCTAACATCTTGAATAGAAATTTTATCACCTCCCTCCGGAATCTCTTATTGTTCTAAATAACCTTGAAAGAGGACGTGATCTAAAAGCAATTTCACTGGATTTTATTAATTTGTCCACCCTTCGCTTAACACTTTTTGCTCCCCAATCAGCTTTATGTAATGGATCCGGATATCCAATGACTTCTGGGAAAAGATTTCTTGTTAATACGTTCAATAGCCAAATAGCAATAGCTTGGCCATAATTCATACTCTGATTTGTTCCGAAAAATGCAGGACGTATAATACCCAATTCTGGGGATGAAATCTTTGGACCATTGAGAAAAGGAGCATCAAGTTTTGAGTCCAAAAGACGATCAATGAATATAACGTGGCCCATAAGAGGTGTGGCTTTAACTTTTCTATGAAAGAACTGAGACAAAGACCTTGCAAATAATCTTTCTTGGTTTACCACATTACCCCGTACACCACATATAATTTTTTGACCATTCTCTTCTTCAACGTGAAGAGTCATAAAAACAGAATCAAATTCAGTAACAGCCCAAGGACATGATAAATCATCCACTTGGCATGCGATACTTTCAAGGAGTGTTCTATCTGTCCATGGGAGGTAACCTACTTGTATTCGAGGAAAAACACCAATTTCTCTCATAACACCAATATAATTTTTTGAAAAATATTTAGTAGAAGAGTCTTTTGCTATACTTAATAGCATAATATTCCTCTCCCAACAGGCTTCTATTAAGGCTCGTAAACCAATAGCTACCAAGAATGCTATATCTGCAGGCGACATCCACCTATACCTGATAGTAGCATTGTCTTTTACCGGGTATATCAATGCTTCAGGGTCTCGTTTATGGAACAATCTATTACATAAATCTTCAAATAGTCTTATACTGTCAAACCATGATGCGGAAAAATCAAAATTTGGATACACTTCATTGTTTTGAATAGATATTAGCTCTTTGGCATACGGTTCGTTTAAACTTTTTATCCATTCATTCTTGGGAATACCTGTACTAGCAACAAGAGTGTCCATAGTTATTGGCTTCCCCCTATTCTCTGTTATAAGTCTAACCACATATGCCCATCTCCTATATTTCTTCCATGTTGGTATTCCTAATTTAGAATCAAATGGATGAGCATATGCAACTAACCCATCTCTTCTATATAGAGTTCTGGTTCCAATAGGATGTCCAAAAAGATGAATCCTTTCCATACCAACATCCGTTGACATTAATACACTACTTAATGAGAGATCCATCAAAATAAGTTTGGGACCTGCCACCGCGGAACTTTTTGCCATCTGATATGCAAGATATATTTCGGCTAGTTGCATAAGTCGTGCATGGATATTTGAAAGATTTATTTTGTTTCTATCGTCTACAACAAATTCTTCTCGGTAATTGGAGTCAATAACATCACCAGCTTCTGCATAAGGCACAGGAACGTAAGCCACAATACTAACATCCTGATCCATAGACCATTTTTCGTATCTGAGCTTTGGGGGCCGGGATTCAATGTATATAGAACCTTTTACCCCATATGCTGCTGCGAAAAATACCATAAAATCACTAAATGGATCTCGTGAACAGGTGCCGTCTATGGCCACAAATGGGATCTCCCTTTTCTGAAAATATTCTTCGACTTTTGATATTAACTGACTGAGCATATGAGGATTTGAGTATATTGAACCATAATCTATGAACAATTGGTTTAGGAAGTTCTCATAAAATTGAAGGGCGTTCTGCGCGTTAGTCATGTAAGCATCTTCATAGCGTTCTAGTGATCCTTTAAGAGATTCTTTGTAAGAATTGAATATTCTCGAGATTATTGACATTTTGACACCCCTCTTCTTTCCGGATCGGCAGGTGAGATATTGATTAATACTCTCCAAGGATATAAAGTTGCTCGAGAGAGCAATTTGAGTGAACGATGCAAAACGTATCTCTGCCTGTTGCCTGTATGCGTTAGCAACGAAGCGAACGTTGGCAAGTGGAAAGGCACAGAGGATAGGAACATGTTTGTCACCTCACGTATTTACTCTTATCTTACCATCTATATTTTTAACTCCTAATGACACCTTGTATGCTATATTTCCACTTTTTCCGTATTGCTTAGGAAATAATTTAAAAGTAGCTCTCCATTCGGACATAGATATAATCTTGATTTTATCTTCAAATCTTCTACCAATCCTTTTTTCAAAAGGTGTCATATCAAAAGTTTTATTTTCTATCTGAAACTCAAACTCATCATCCTGAAAAAAATTAGAAGATCTATGAACTTCTAAGAAGCCTGGGAATTCCAATATGATTTCCATATCAATGTCGAAATTCTTATTCTTATTTGATAAGATAAGTGTTAATTCTCTTCCGTCTACAGGAACATTTATAACTTTTTCAGGTAGCAGTCTAAAGATTATGTTTTTTGATATCTTACGATATTTAATCCAATTATATACCATCTTCGGTGCATTTTTGGTTATGGCATAAACTATTGTTCCCCCAACTACTGCAGATATAATGCCAGTAATTAAAATCTCAGTATTCATCAAATTCACCCATATACATCCAAATAAATGGTCTTTAATTTAGAAAGAGCTTCTTTGGTCAGCTCTAAAGAATTTCTCCCTCTAGAAACTCGCATGTAACTAAATTTATCTGAATATCCTATTTTGAACCTAAATTTACATCCTCTCCAATTTCCTATAAATTCAATCCCAACAATATATCCGCCCTTCTTTAAATACTTCCTTACATCAGGATCCGAAAGAATATCACCAGAACCTGTATATTTGACTGAGCGTAAGGTACGGACCTTGCCCTGAACATCTATGCCAACAGAAATAATTTCGTCGATTTCCCCCACTTTCTCTTCAAACTTTTCCAGAAATTCTTTAAGTTTGTCATTTATATAACTTGAATTTACCATTTAATCCACCTCCAATGGAGTTATAGGATACATTTCTATACCAAGCGCATCTTCTATTGATTTTTTACACTTAAGGGATAAACCGGGATTGATAGCATATATTGTTATTAAACCATCCAAGAAATTTATATCAAACTTTATTTGTGATGGCATTTTGAAATAATGTATCTTCCCAATATCATCCAAAATTACCTTTTTCTGTGTATACCAATATTCGCAATGTATAATGTTATCCTCTTCGTCCATAATCCTAAATCCACTTATCTCTTCCATTGAAAAATCTGCGCTTCTTCTTTCCAATAATAATTCTATATCATCTCTCGCAATATTCTGAAGATGGCTAGACTTGAATAAGTATATCATAATGGCTCGGATGGATTTCTCTCTATCTTTTTTGAAAATTTCTGTTAACATATTTATATCGTTCTCAGACCACTCGTGAGCGCTTAGTTCTTCGATATAATCTATTTTCTTTCTACTTTCAATTCTGATACCTTTTAATCTGCTAACCTCTTTTAAGGCGTCTAATGAGAGTTCATTTAAAATATCTCTTACGTTTATCATCTTCTCACCTCTTCAACACCATCACAAACAATTTTGGATGACTCCTTCATATAGGTATCGAGCGGGTGCCCCTTACAAATCATTCTCTCCCCTTGCTCACCCTCGTGTTTTATTCCGGTCTTTTCATCCAGCCCACACGTCTCAAACATCTATCTGAGCAAATAATTTTGCCACCATATAAACCTTTCCCGGGGAGGGGAGGGCGGATATAACCCTACCTTTTCAATTCTGTTCCACCCCGGGGAAGCCTCTCCCCCCCACATTGCTTCCGTCATTGTCTCCTCCCCCGGGGGGAGGGATATGAACGGTTGTGCATAGATAACCTTTATATTTTTCACCTTTATTTGGAGATGACACAGTTTTTGTGGGGGAAAGCAAATGGTGAAAAGCATCATAGCGCATCCA
>Ga0180300_10000487_pt1 | contig 17398 bp, 16 predicted proteins | sample GuaBasSediGuay15_FD_121798 | JGI IMG/M metagenome (GOLD analysis project Ga0180300, IMG submission 121798) | Subseafloor sediment microbial communities from Guaymas Basin, Gulf of California, Mexico - Guay15, Core 4569-2, 21-24 cm | ecosystem: Environmental > Aquatic > Marine > Hydrothermal... | reverse complement strand
CTTTTAGCGCTGCTACTACACCTGAAGCTGCTGCACCTGTTGCTTCAAAAGCCATGTTCAACACTGGTACACCTATGCCCGATCTCGGGTACAATCCTTGAATTACCGCGGTACAACATGCTGGTATTACTAGTACTGTTCTTTTCCCTAGGGCTTTTAGAACGTGTCTTAATGCTAGTGTTGCACCACATCCTGGACATGAAGCATTTCCTGACATTATGTATTCTTCTTCAGGTAAACCTAATATTGTCATATTCATCACCTCAATAATCCATACCATTCAGCTTCTTTCGTCAATTGTCCAGTTTCTATGATGTTGAATACGGTCTCTATCATCTTTCTTTGATCTTCTGGCTTTACATCACGTCCTCCAATGCCCATTATGAAATTTAACACTAATGGTCTCTTTTCAAGTGAATATAGTGCTGATTCTATTTCTGTTGCACTTATTCCCTTATGACCATAGCTGATGTTTCTATCCGCAACTACTAATGCCTTCAGTCCTTTTGCAATTTCTCTAATTTCATCGTCTGGGAATGGTCTAAACACTCTTAGTTTTATAGCGCCTACACGGTATCCTTCTTCACGCATTAAATCAACAACATACTTGGCCTGAGCTGCTAGCGCACCCATAGAGACTATCGCCACGTCAGCATCATCAACTTTATATTTCTCAATTAAATCTCCGTGATTCCTGCCGAACTTCTTTTCAAATTCTTTGGCAATCTCTTTAATCTTTCTTTTCGCATTAAGAAGACCTTGATGCATTAGATAGCGGAACTCCATGTACCCCACGGGAGACTCCCCTCTTGGCTCTGGCCATACAATGTTTCCATGCGTAACTGGATGGCCAACGTCCGTAATGTCAAAGGGTGGTTCATATGGTGGTAAAAAGTCTTCTACCTCTTCTTCACTCAAAATTTCCAACGGCTGAGATGTATGACTCAAGATGAAGGCATCACTACAAATCATTGCTGGCATTTTTACCTCAGGATCCTCAGCAACTCTATAAGCTTGAATAATTGTGTCAAATATCTCCTGGTTGCTTTCTACGTAAAATTGCATCCACCCCGTGTCACGCTGTGATAAGCTATCAACGTGATCAGACCATATGTTCCACGGTGGACCCATCGCTCTATTTACCACGGCCATAACCACAGGTGCTCTAGTTGCCGCCGCCCAATGAAGCATTTCGTGCATTAGAGCCAATCCGTGAGCTGAAGTGGCAGTGAAGGTTCGCGCCCCAGCAACAGATGCTCCTATACAAGCAGCCATCGCGCTGTGCTCACTTTCAACTCGAATATACTCAGCTTTCATTTCTCCCTTTTCAATGAACTCAGAAATTTTTTCTATTATTGATGTTTGGGGCGTTATAGGATATGCTGCCACAACATCGACTTTCGCTGCCTTTGCCGCGTAGGCTGCTGAATAATTACCAGTTGTAATTATTACTTTACCCATATCCTCACCTCTCTTGTTAAAATTCTCTAACCATCTCTATGGCCTTTGCAGGACACTCTTCGGCGCAAATGCCGCATCCCTTGCAGTAAACATAGTCTATCTTCGGTCCTTCCTCCTTTGTAAATATTATGGTCGCCTCTGGACAGTATAACCAGCAGAGCCCACATTTCGTACATTTATTAAGGTCAATTACTGGTTTTAATGTTCTCCAAGACCCTGTTTTACCCATTGCACTCTTTGCTGGCTTTGATAATGGGGTAGGCGGCAACTTTTCCAGAAGGCTTGAACCGGATTGCATTTACTCCACTTCCAAAAGGTATAGGTGACTTTTCAATTGACACAATACCGATTTATCTTTAAAACCTTACTATTTCTCTCTTTGGAACGTAACTTCTTGGATGCCTTTCCTAAAGAATGGGCATAATTTAGAGGTAAGAAAAGCAGCTAAAATTTTAGGACCATGCTAAGATTGCTGCAATATTTGCATGCTCGATTTTATTTCTCAATTCAACATTAACGTACTTTATCATAAATTTTTTAAGTAATAATGTAATTAACCTTTTAAGTTACCGGTCGGTCGACCGGATTCCAGAGAACATTGAAAGAGGTGTTCTGTGTGTCTGAAGAAAACGTCGTGTTTATAGGAAACAAACCTGTAATGAACTACGTACTTGCTGCCGTAACTCAATTAAATAGCGGAGCAGATGAAGTTGTTCTTAAAGCTAGAGGAAGAGCAATCAGTAGAGCGGTTGACGTGGCAGAAATCTTAAGAAACAGATTCATGACTGGACTAGAGGTAAAAAACATAAAAATAGGTACCGAAACAATCGAAACATCTGAAGGAAATACAGCAAACGTATCAGCAATAGAAATAGTACTAACGAAAAAGAAATAAACATTTTCTCTTTTCTTTTATTAGCATTATAACTCTAAAAGTAATTTAACCTTTTTAACTCTCACATTCCTATATTCGAAGTTTAAAATAATGAAGTATGATTAAAAGCGGTAAACTGAATGTTACGGTTTATATATAGGTCCTGTGTATATTTGGCGTCGTTTTCCTTCAAACTTGTTAAAAAACATAAATATTTTGTACATATAAGTAAACAATCAAATCATATGACTTTTCGAAAGTTTGATAAGAAAAACATAAAAAATAATTTTGTTCTAAATTCTTTGAAGGGTGAGAAAATGTCCGAAAATAAAGTTCCTAAAATAGTAGTTACACCACCAGGTCCAAAAGCAAAGGAGTTATTGGCGAGAGATGAAAGATATATATCGCCCTCCTATGTTCGATGGTATCCACTTGTAGTCGAAGAGGGGAAGGGTTGCATAGTAAGGGATGTGGATGGAAATGAGTACATCGATTTCAATAGTGGATTAGCCGTTATGAACGTAGGTCATTGTCATCCAAAAGTTTTAGAAGCTATTAGAAATCAGTCAGAAAAATTATTACATTATAGCAACACTGACTTCTACTATCGACCTGTCATCGATTTAGCTGAAAGACTTACAGAAATCACTCCGGGAACCTTTGAAAAGAAAGTGTACTTTGGTAATAGCGGAGCAGAAAGTATAGAAGCTGCAATTAAGATGGTTAGATGGCATACAAGAAGACCGAGAATATTAGCTTTTATAGGGGCATTCCATGGGCGAACTTATGGCGCCATGAGTTTAACATCGAGCAAGCCCGTACAAAGAAAATATTTCTTCCCATTGGTACCAGGAGTAACACATGTACCATACCCCTATTGCTATAGATGTCCATTCAAACTAGAGTTCCCAGATTGCGATTATTGGTGTATTGATTTCATAGATGAATGGGTCTTCCACAAATATATTCCGCCGGAAGAAGTAGGAGCGATTATAATTGAACCTATACAGGGTGAAGGCGGATACATCGTACCTCCGCCAGAATACCATCAAAAATTAAAGAAACTAGCAGAAAAATATGGTATTCTCTATGTTGATGATGAGGTTCAAGCCGGTATGGGAAGAACTGGAAGATGGTTTGCAATAGAACACTGGAACATTGAACCCGATGTAATATGCATTGCTAAAGGAATTGCATCAGGGTTACCGCTTGGAGCAACGGTGGCAAAGGCTGAGGTAATGGATTGGGAAGGAGGGTCGCATGCATCGACCTTCGGAGGCAATCCGGTTTCATGTGCAGCTGGACTTGCGGTAATCGACATCATTAAAGAGGAAAACCTACTTGAAAATGCTGAGACTTTAGGAAACTATATAATAGACCGTTTTAAAGAGATGCAAGAGAAATATGAAATGATTGGTGATATTAGAGGAAAAGGATTAATGATTGGTGTAGAACTTGTAAAGGATAGGAAAACAAAAGAACCAGCCAAGAAAGAGGCTCAAGAAGTCATGTTAAGGTCTTGGAAACGAGGAATCGCATTAATAACTGCAGGTATCTCAACTATTAGAATCGCACCACCCCTAATAATAACAGAGGAACTAGTAGATATTGCACTAGAAATTATAGAAAAGTCCATTGCTGAAGTAGAGAAAGAATACTTAAAGAAATAACTCTTTTACTTAACTCCCCTTTTTATTATTTTATTATTTTGTAACAGCAGTTAAAAATACAAAATGGTTCAAGTGTAACTATACGGTATTCTTGTTACCAAGGTACAAGACTATCTATACCCCATTGCAGTAGCAACAGTTTGTCCTGCCGAAATTCCTCCATCACCGGGGGGAAGCAACCTATGCGAAATAAACTTTAATTTATATTTTTCAACTTCTTTTCTAATGGTTTTTGTAATTGCCTCATTATAAGCAACCCCACCTGAAAAACCGATTATCTTTATTCCCTCTTCCATCGCTATATTAATTGCGGCGCTAACTAATCCTTTTGCCAAAGCCTCTTGAGCCGCTGCCGCTACATGTTCCCTTCTGGCTTTTTTAGACTCTTCAAGTACATCGAGGAGAATATTAGTAGTATTGATCACATATGTGCCGCCATCTTGTTCAATGGAAACTGTTACCTTTGCTTTTGAAGGATCTCCAAGTGTTGCAATAGACTCTAATCTCATGGCGGGCTCGCCCTCATAAGTTCTTTCAAAGCATATGCCTAGAAGAGCAGATATGGCATCTAATACTCTCCCTGCACTGGTAGTCTCAGTTAAATTTATTTTTTTAGAAATCTGTGAAAGTACTATATTTAGCTCTATTTCTCCTTTCTTAAATCCTTTAATACACTTATCTAAGAGAATTTCTCTTAATTCCTCCATCGACAGCACCTTACTTAAAATGCCAGCGACCATTCTGGCTGGGTATTTTGCAGCTAAGTCTCCTCCAGGCATGGGTTGCGGTTCTAGATGTCCTCTTCTTTCAAACCAATTGTAGGATCCTACAAATATTTCTCCTCCCCACGGCTTTCCATCTAAGCCGTATCCCACTCCATCAGCAACGATACAAACAATATTTTCGTCGAGAGGTATTTTATGTTCAACAAGTAGTTTAACCATGTGCGCAAAATGATGTTGAACCTTAACAACGTCAATATTCCATTGTTCAGCCAGTTCCTTCGCAAGTCTAGTTGTTAAAAATAGTGGATGTAAATCGCAAGCTATAATATCTGGTTTTTTAACTCTTGTAAGCTTCATCATATGGAAGAGGCTTTCCTTAAGAAATTCAAGGGTTTCTAAAATTTCAACGTCACCAATATGTTGGGTCAAAAAACATCTATCTTCTAAAAGAACTGCTCCAGTAACTCTTAGCTCAGGACCTGTACCTAAAACTACAACACTAGATTTAAACGGTAGAATTATTGGTTCTGGAACATAGCCGCGAGACCTTCTCAAAAATTTAGGTAAACCATCGACAACTCTTATGACACTATCATCACATCTCTGATAAATACGCCTATTATGCAAAAGAAAGTAGTCAGCAATATTTCTAAGCCTCTTTAAAGCATCTTCATTAGTAATAGCCATAGGTTCCCTTGGAAGATTCCCACTAGTCATAATAACAGCAGGTTCTTTGGTGTATCTAAAAAGCATGTAATGAAAACCACTATAAGGTAACATAACTCCTATGGTATGAAGCCCTGGGGAAATCCATTCACTAAGATAATATTCATCAGACTTCTTCAAAGCGACAATAGGACGCCTAAAAGAAGTTAAAAGTTCTTCTTCAACTTTGGAAACCTCAGCAAAACTTCTAACCACATTTATATCTGGAGCCATTATGGCAAACGGCTGCCAAGGTCTCCTCCGCCTCTCACGAAGCGTAAGCACAGGATCATCCTCAGTTGTTTTCGTAGCGATATGAGTTCCTCCAATACCTCTAATGGCGAGAATATAGCCTTCATCGATAAGTTTACCAGCAGTTTTCAACGGCTCTTCATCGTCAATGACCTCTCCATTCTTGTCGCATAGTACCATTTTAGGCCCGCAGACAGGACAAGCAATAACTTGAGCATGAAAGCGCCTATCTAAAGGATCCTCATATTCCCGTGCACATTCAGGGCAAAGAGGAAAATCTACCATTGTAGTTTTATCACGATCATATGGGAGATCAAAAATAATAGTAAAACGTGGACCACAAATAGAACAGGCAATAAAGGGATAGAGATATCTTCTGTCATTTGGGTCAAAAAGCTCATGTAAACACTCTTTACAAATAGCTATATCGGGAGGAATATATGATATACCGGATTTTTTAGTTTTCTTTTTACTTTTTTTAATTTTAAATGTACTGAATTCTCCCCTATAGTTCATAAATTTAACATTTATACTCGTATATTTTGAAATTGGCGGTTTATCGTTCTTCAAAACCTCCAAAAAGTCATCTATATTCTTTTTCTCGCCTTCGACAACAATTTTGACACTACCATCTCCTTGATTTAAAACGTATCCTGTGAGAGCTCTTTTAACTGCTATTCTATAGACAAAAGGGACGGAAACCAACTCCTTGAACAATACCAGTCACAAGAATCTCTGCTCTAATTTTCATTTGCCTCACCAACGAACCTTAACTTAATTTTAAGCACATAGCAAGAAGATAAGAAGAGTGATAAATTTAATAATTACGCTTAACTCAAGATAAATCGATAAAAAAGAGCATATTCAACATCTTATATGTACATGGTGATAAGGATATTACGTATGTTAGAAATAAATAATGTAAGATATAAAACTTAATTTCGGAAGGAACCATAATATTATGGTGCTATAGGTTTAGGTTTAGTAATAGATTTGTCTGGGAGGATGGCTTTTGGTCTCACTACCAACCCCCGAGGACATTAAAAAATTAAGAAAAAAGGTTGGGCTTACACAAACAGAACTAGCCAAACTTGCAGGGGTAAGTCAATCACTTATTGCACGAATAGAGAAAGGAACTGTGGATCCAAGGCTTTCAACCCTTAGAAGAATAATTGAAGCAATAAAACTTGTTGAAATGAGAGCAAAGAAAGCGAAGTCCGCAAAAGACGTAATGTATAGTCCAGTAATAACGATAAAATCAGGTGAAAAAGTAAAGAAAGCCATTGAACTTATGGAAAAATATGCTATATCCCAGTTGCCTGTTGTAAATGATAATGGTGTGCCAGTTGGAAGTATAACGGAGTCAACAGTTCTTAAAAAGTTACTTTCAGGAGAACCTGAAAAAATACTAAAATTAAAAGTTGAAGAAATTATGGAAGAAAGTTTTCCAACAATTACTCCTTCAACAAATATAAAAGATATACAACAACTAATTCTAAAGAAATATCCTGCAGTCTTAGTAATGGAGAAAGGAAAAATAGTCGGAATAATAACAAAAATTGACTTAATAACAAAAGCGGTAGTAAAATAACTTCTTGTTCTTTTGTAACAACACTCCTTCACCCTTTCATTTCCTGTGGAAATTATAGTAATTCTAGGAAATACTTTATATATGTAAAACTAGCAATCTCCCAGTATAGTAGATTTCTTCCATAATTTAATTTTGTTATGAAAATAATTTGACTTGATTATCGGACAGAATTGATGAACTGTTACGTTAGTAACAAGACTTTCCTCTTCTTATTTCTATTTTTTCCAAGGGAAATTAGAGGGTGTGAGATTTCTTGTTACTAAGTTAACAAATAAGTTTTTACATAGAATAATTTTTCTTGTTTCTTTTGTAACAAGAAAATTAATATTTGAAACGTACATATTTGTATGTAGTATCGTGGTGGTAGAGGTGGAGTAAATGGTTGTTCCGCTCGTTGTATTCTGTTTCGATTTTAGTAAAAAGCCTGAAAAAATGGATGATTTTCGTAAATGGGCTAGACGAAAGACCGTTTTTTATAGGAAACTGTATGGTGCAGATATAAAAAATGTTAAGCGTAGAGTTGACGGTTCTTTTTTGGAGGCTGTTTATCATGTGCGGGGGTTAACAGATACAATTCCTTGTTTAAGACTTGACAGGAGTGTTTTTGCCGTCAGGCCCGAAGATTTTCGTAAGGTTATTAGTTTTTTCGAGGAATTTCCTGAAGTAGAATATAAGTTTTTCTTAGGGGTTTTTGATGAAAAAGAGATTAGAAATGATATGATTTCTTCTTCTATTTCAAAAAATAGCTTAGAAGCGCTTGAGAAGTCTTTTAGAGAAATTATTAAAATTAGAAAATAAAGGTAAAATTTTAGTCAATTTGCAATCAATTTATGTCATTGTTTTCTGGCGGTGCTATGAGATTGCTTCATAATATACTTTTGGCCTTCCTCTTCCATTGCCTTTCACTGGAACTTTTCTTACTTTGCCTTTTAGTATAAGTTTGACAAGCTTGTCGTATAAGGTTGTTCGGGGTACCCCGGTTATTTCCATTAGCTCCGTCCTTGTTAGAGGTCCCTTTTCTTTAAGTATTTGAAGTAGTTCTTCCTCTTGTATTCCCTTTTTTATATTTGCGGCTTTGGCCATTTCTATCGCCTCTCAAAAGTAGAAATATACCATCTTTATAACTTTTTCTCACCTAATTAAGTTAAAGAATAAACTATATATTTTTAGACTTCTTGATAAAAAGTTAGGGTATTTCGCTTTCTAGAGCTTTTTCAATAACTCTATATTCCCTATTTGCTCTGTCTCCTCGTCTATCAAGAAATCCCTTGTTGTACAGTCTTGCTAAGTATGTTGAAACTGTGCTTGGATTTATTGTTTCCCCGAATTGTCTTTGGTATTCTTCTTTTACGTCTGTTGATCTGAACCATCCATATTTGAAATTATTTTTTATTACCCACAGAAGTTTTTCTTTTATTGATAGGGAATTTAAATCAAAGTAAATAACTTCATCCGAACGTAGTTCCTTCCTCTCTTGTTTTGTTTTCGAGAGTATGGCATCTATATATCCTTGTACCTTTTCTTTGTCTAATGCTTCTTTTCCTTTAATGATTAATTTTATTTCACCTTTTCCCGGTATCTTAAACTTTACTTCGACTTCAGCACTATCTTCCACGTTTTTCACCAGGTTTCACTCTTCACAAAAGAGATTTGTGATAACACTTCACATGTATATTTGTTGGTTAGTGAAAGTTAAAAGTTTTTATATTACCTTTTCCATACGTAGCCGGATATTTAAAATGAACTATAGTGTGCGGTTTCTACATCATTCAACTTCACTTATTAATATTCTTGGAAAATAAGTTTTTTATCAAAGTTATAGCTGTTATAAGGAAATTTTCCATTTGTTTCTTCTCTTTCACATTTTCACATGCAATTTCTTCTCCAATGCAGGTTTAAGATTGTTAATGTATGTTTTCCAGTGGAAACAAAGGGGTCAATAATTATACATCTATAATCAAGGTAACTTAAGCTGAACATGAATAGTATTTGTTTTTGACCCCTTTGTTGATTTATGTATTTCACAGTCACATAGCGCCATATGACAAAAAGTTATCAAAATCACAAACTGTGAAGTGAAAAGGTTAAAATCAGTGAAATCGATACAAATAATGAAGTGATGAATCTTTAATCTCTGAAGTTGTGATGAGGTGGCAGGCCGCTGAACATCTTTTCTGAAAATTAACATATATAGTCTCTATTTTTTATAAAAGTGGCGTGTCTTTCACATCTTTTTACATTTAAATTATTTTACATTTTATTCCGATAGAGTTATAACCTTTATTTCGTGTGGAGTATTAGGTTGGGGGTTTAGGAGTGCCAACTGAAAAACCATTAGACAGGATATTCGAGCAGTTTTTGGCAGCACCAAAGATTTTTAAGAATAGAGACGTTCTTAGACCGACCTATGTTCCAGATGAACTTCCTCATAGGGAAAAACAGATAACCAAGGTTGGCATGATTCTTGCATCTGCTTTGAGGGGAGGGACTCCTTCTAACATTTTCCTTTATGGAAAAACTGGTACTGGTAAAACTGTTGTAGCGCAGTATGTTTTGAAACATTTAAAAGAGAAGTGCATGGAGTTTAATGTTCCTGTACCTATCACCTCTTACATTAATTGTCGTATTGTTGATACTAGTTATCGTGTTTTAGCCCACTTATGTAGTGATGTTGGTGTTAGCGTTCCTATCACAGGTTTACCAACTGATACTGTTTACGACAAATTTAGAAAAAGTCTAGACGAAAAGGGGCAACTTATGATAATTGTTTTAGATGAAATAGATCAACTTGTTCGAAAAAATCGTGAAAGTGCTAACGACGTACTATACGACTTAACTAGAATTAATTCAAGCTTAGAGAACTCTAAAGTAAGCATTATCGGAATTTCCAACGACTTAAAATTCAAAGATCACTTGGATCCTAGGGTTATTAGTAGTTTGAGTGAGGAGGAGGTAGTTTTTCCACCGTATACCGCGGACGAACTTAAAGACATCCTTATTCAAAGGGCAAAAATAGGGTTTAACGAGGGAGTGTTAGAATACGGAGTCATTAATTTATGTGCTGCTCTGGCTGCTAGAGAACATGGTGATGCTAGAAGAGCTCTTGACCTTCTTCGTGTTGCTGGCGAAATAGCTGAAAGAGAGGGGTCAAATAAAGTTACTGAGAAACATGTTAGACTAGCTCAAAAAGAGATTGAAAAGGATACTGTAAGTGAAGTTCTTGAAACACTACCAATTCAATCTAAACTAGTTCTTTTCAGCATTTACTTACTGGAGAAGCACAGAGCATCAGAAATAAATACAGGTGATGTCTACGCAGTTTATCAAAATTTATGTAGATACCTCAGGATGGACAGCCTTACCCAGCGAAGGGTTAGCGACATAATAAACGAACTAGATATGTTGGGTCTTGTTTACGCTAGAGTTATTAGTAGAGGAAGATATGGAAGAACTAAAAGAATTAAAATAGGGGTCCCTCTAAACCTCATCGGCGACATATTGGAAAAAGATCCACGGATCAAAGGAGTAGCTGACTACGTACCGCGTATTACTTAACAAATGTCAAAATTTTCACTTCAAAATTTTTTAAATTCATTATGGGCACTTGACAAGGTAATTTATTCGAATTTTTCTCATTTGAAGGGATCCATGCTCCTGAAGAAATTATATGCACACCATTATATTGATCATGAAAAACAAGATGAAAATGTCCTAAATGGAAAATATCAGGAATATTGCTTATTGTAAGTAGGTCTCCGGAGTGGGGTATTAAAGGAATTGTTCCATAACCTGGACACAAATGCCGTGATTTTAATAAAAACTTTGCAAGGTCAATGGGCGTCTTTAAGTTAATTTTTTCCATTAGTTTTTCCGTACCTAATCCGTGAAACAAAAGAACCGATATGTTATGAATTTTTACTAAGGCGGGGTTACCTAAAACTTTAACGTTATCCATTTTGGTAATTTTTTCAATGTTTCTTGTTATCGGTGGTTGTGGAAGTATTGGAAGGGTTGCATCAGCATCTCCAGGGATTATAACGACTTCGATGCTTGTAGGAACTTTCTTAAGATAATTATAAAGTACATCGTAATTCTCCTCTTCTTTAGGATTATTAATTAAGTCACCAGCAATTAAAAGATACTTTATTTTCTTCCTACCATCGTTCTTAAGCCAATCTAAAAAACCTTCAAAACTTTCTGCTTGAAAATTAGGATGTCCTATATGCAGATCAGACATAAATGCGACACATATGTCCGTTTTCGTTCCTTTTGGTTTATGTGCAGGTAAAATATCTGGAAGATCTAGACTCTTTACTTCTATTAGCTGCTTTTCTACCAGTTTTCCTTCTATGTAAATTACTTGGTCTGGTAAATATCGTTTTGCTTCTTCAAAAAGATGAGAATTTTGTCTTGGAATTCTAATGTTTAGTATTCCTGTCTCATCTTCAACGACAAATTTTATATCGTCGTTTTCTCTTTTCTCCAAAATCATTCCAATAATCTTTACATCTTCTCCAATACGTCCTCTTTCGATAACTTCCTTTATATTTTGATATGTGTGTCTAACTTCCAAAATCCTCTTCAATTTTCTATATTTTTCACGAAAATAACTTACTAAGATATCACTTGTAATTCTTAACTCTATTTGAGTTGAAGGAGAACTTACAATCTCTAATCTAGCTGGAATTTTTTCTACATCAATTTTCTTCTTTTCCTCTACTTTCAAGACCTCTTTTACAAATGGAAGTGTAATAACAAACACGCCTTCTCTTTTTGCAGCTGAAAGAATTCTATCCAAACATACATTAAGTTGCACGTCATTTAAAGACGATAAATATTCTAAAGCTTCGGGAGATATCTGATATCCTTCTTCAACAATTTGCTGAACAATTTTTTTAAATTTCTCTTGCATTTCACTCTACCCTTTTACGCTTAAACTAGGTATAATAATGTAACCCTCTTCTTCATCACCTATTTTAACAGTTTGTCCGCATATATGTAGTTTAGCGGTGAAAGCAGCTACTATAGCATCAAGCTCATGTATAGTCAGTCTCCTTTCTTCTATATCGCCTTTTAATCCAAGTTTAAGAAGGCTGTGCCTAATTTTTTCTACATCTTTTGCAACAGGTAACCCCAAGATTTTTCTGCTTGATGTTGGATGAACTTCAACAACTTTTATACCGCTTTCCTGCATTTTTGAAGCTAAATATATCCCCCTTAAAGTAAGCATTTTCATTCCAGGAAATAGTGGCGGTAACACAGCGCAACCTAGTTTCTTCATTTCTTTATCTGCTAGTCTCATTTTTCCTTTCTTTGGCAATGTTAGCGGAGCGTCTATTGCCACAATTAGTGGGCGTACTTCCAACGTCTTTCTTAAAATTTCTTCATTAGAGTAAAGTGTTAGAACCTTAACGTTATAGCCTTGAAGTAGAGCCCAGCCAGTTTCCCTATTTTCTGCTCCAGCTAAATCAATACCTACAACCTTATACTCCTTGTCCCTGTTCTTGCTCACTTTTCTTTCCCTCATTACTATGTCAACCATTTCCTATTAAAAGTTCCAACATAACTTAATAAATCGAATTTGACGATAATATATTTGGAATTCAATGGCACAAATCGATAGTAGCAAGTTGCTTGCTCCAAATATTTGTGGGGGAAGGCGATGGAAGTAAGAAGGCTCCAGAAAACAGGTGGAAGCACATTTTTCATCTCGCTTCCAAAGCAGTGGATAAAAAATATGGGACTAAAACAGGGGGATCCAATAGCTATCTACATTGTTAAAGACGGTAGATTAATTTTAGATCCCAGATATGGCGAACATGAACAGCCAAAGACAGCAGTTATCGATATTGAACAAGATTTCTCTCGAGAAATTATTGCAAAGTATCTCTACGGCTATGATGTAATCGAAATTAAAAGTAAGAATAGAATTTCCCGTGAAGACCGAAAAACGATTAAAAATATCATTCAAAGACTTATTGGTGTGGAGATAATCGAGGAAAATTCTAGAAGAATAGTTCTTCAATGTCTTATTTCTCCCACTTCCCTGCCTATGGATAAATCTCTTAAAAGAATGTATTTAATTACTTCTAAAATGCATGAAGATTCTATGATAGCTTTAGCTGAAAACGATACAGAGCTGGCCGAAACAATAATACATAGAGATGAAGAAGTAGATAGATTATATTTTCTCGTAGTTAGACAAATAAGGGCGGCTCTTCAAAACCCATATGTTGCAAGAAAACTGGAAACAACCCAACTTGAGTGCCTGGATTATAGAATTGCTGCAAAAAATATAGAGGCAATAGCAGATTGCGCTGTAACAATTGCTGAAAAAGTTCTTCTTTTGAACGGGAAAAAGGTACCGCAAAATATCCTAGAACAAATGCAGAAGTTAAGTAAAATAGCTCAAAAAATCCATAAACTCGCTTTATCTGCATTATTAAAGAAAAATACTCAACTAGCTGTGGAAGCTTTAAATTGTAAGCAAGAAGCTATAAAGATCGTAGAGGAACTAAATGCAAAGATACTAAAACAACAATTAAATATCGCAGTACATCTAAGTGCCATAGCGGATGCGCTTAACAAAATAGTAACCTATGCAGCGGATATAGCCGACCTAGCATTTTAATGATGTAAGTTCTTACAAAAGTTTACGTAGAACTAATGATAAAGAAAGATGTTCAAAATATTAATTAACCCATATTAGATTAATAAAAATCGAAAACTAAGTAAAAGTAGAAAATATAGTTTGAACATATTTTTCCTATATAACCGTTAACCGTTTAATATAATTAGCTATATTCTACTTAGAGGCTCAACCCTAAGATTAACGGATAACGTTCAAGCCAATTTTTATTAGTTATCTTTATTTAGACATTAACATAGTAAGTTAATGAAAATTCGGTGCCGGGGTAGCCTAGCCAGGCCAATGGCTTTTATTTAAGCCGGTTAAGGCGGCAGGTATAGATGCCCGCTAGGGCCTCGAGATCTACTTTATCGGGGCTGGGTTAAGAGACAGCCGCTGGCCCTTACGGGCCGCGTGGGTTCAAATCCCACCCCCGGCGCCACAATGTTGATTAACTAATTGCTGTGGTGTTGAGCCGGAGATGGAAGAGAATCTAAATCGGATGGTTCAGGAAATTCGTAGTAAGTTTGGAATTGTGGGTAGGGAACGTGAGTTACGTAAAGCGTTAGCTGCGAAGCTGGCTGGAAAACACTTGCTTCTTGAAGGTGAAGTTGGAGTTGGGAAGACTACTATAGCTTTAGCCTTAGCCAAGTTTTTTAATCAGCCATTTTATAGAATTGATGGCGATGAAAGATTTACCGAAACGAAACTTGTGGGTCATTGGGAACCTCCTCTGGTTATAGAGTTTGGTTATGATGCTGAGAAAAGTTTTGTACCAGGACCCTTAGTTAGAGCTATGTTAGAGGGAGGGATCCTATTTATTAATGAATTGAATAGATTGCCTGAATCTACTCAGAATGTTCTGCTTCCTGCCATGGATGAGGGGCAAATTATTATTCCTAAGCTTGGTGCTGTCAAAGCTAAACCTGGATTTTACATTATTGCTACTCAAAATCCTGAAGAGCATGTTGGTGTGACTTCCTTAAGTGAAGCACTACGTGACCGTTTTGTATGGATTAAATTGGATTATCAAACTGAAGAAGAAGAAAAAGAAATTACTTTGCTGAGATCGGGTTGTAATGATCCGAAGATAGTTGATTTAGCTGTTAAAATCTGTAGGGCAACGAGAGAACATCCTGAAATTAAACGAGGGGCATCAGTAAGAGGGGCAATAGACCTTGCAAGTTTGGTTTCTAAACTTAATTCTCATAGTGTAGATGAGTGGGTTGATGCAGCAATAATGGCTCTTGGGACAAAAATAGTGTTAGAAGATGATGCTGGTAAGCCGATTGAGAAAATAATTCGAGAAATAGTAGTCTCAGTTTTTCAAAATTTTCAGTAACCGAGGGAATTCGAGAACGAATTCCCGATGACCAAAAACCACTCATAATTGCCGATAAAATAAGTGAAGAAAAGATTTTAGAGAAAGAAATAGAAATTGGAGGAAAACTACCCGAATATTACCGTCATTTAGCTAAAGATCTCGACTATGTTTCAATAAGAAGACTGGCTGAAGTCGCCATCAAAAAATATAATATTTCAGCACTTCTAGGTCTTGCGAAGTCCAACCTTTACGCAGTTGTTGATGCTTTAACCGCTTCGGATAACTTAGAGGTTATAGCGAGAAAAATTGCCAAAAACCCTGAAACCGGATATACGTTTTTCTTTTTAATTAGAAGAAACATACCAGAAAAATACCGTCGCTTATTCATTAAATTCCTCAAAATTTCTATACTTAGAAGCGCATTAGGAAGACAAGTTAACTTCACATCTGGGCCTTTTAGAAGAAAGGTAGAATATCAACCCTATTTAGATGAATTTGACCTTGATGAAACTTTAGAGAAGTTTTTAGAACAAAGATATCTGAGTTACAGCGATGTTGTAGGAATTGAACGCGAAGAAAGAAGGAAAGCAGGGGTCTTAATACTTGATACTAGTGGGTCAATGCACGGAGAAAAAATAGTTGCAGCTGCCTTAGCCACAGCAACAATAGCATATCATATGAGAAATATAGAATATTCAATAATTGTTTTTAATACAAGAGCAACTGTCATCAAGAAAATGAACGAAAGAAAATCCACCACGGTGGTCATAGAGAAGATACTTGAAACAGAAGCTGCAGGGTTCACAAACATAGAGGACGCAATGAAAAAAGCATTAAAAGAACTTAAGAAAAGTAAAATAAAGGAGAAATGGGCCATACTATTAACTGACGGTCTTTACAACAGGGGCAAAGATCCAAGAAAATTAGCATCTCGTTTCCCCAAACTCCACGTAATTGCTTTACCAACCAAACAACCCATAGGTATAAAAATATGCAAGCAAATAGCGAAACTAGGCCACGGGAAATTTGCACAAATAAAAAGAGTACAAGAAACACCAAAAGCACTAATAAAAATATTAAAAAGAATATAGTTGATTACACTAAATACTAGGTCAAAGAAAACTCGGTTATTTTAAGGAAATTCATAGCCTGCGGGGGTGGCCGAGCCAGGTCAAAGCCACGTGTGTTCGGCGACAAGAGGCGACGGGCCCAGGAGCCCAATGCGGAGAAACCCGTTGGCGTAGGCCTGCGTGGGTTCAAATCCCACCCCCCGCACCAAGCTTGCACAAAATTTCGGCCGATATGCTATCCATACTATGAATAATTTGTTTATTTTTTATATTTCTGATTTTAAAACAACAGTTGGCAATCTTTACTTATTAATCCTAGATCATCCCTGTTGCAGCTACTTTAATAATATATGGTCCCAAAAGAATAATTAGAGAGATAAGAAAACAGGTTGGTACTTATAGACCAAGAACTCATAATAAGGGATATATTGATGTAAAGGAATTGGTATATATTATGATGCATTAATGATGCAAGAAGTTATGTCTGTTGTACAGAATGTAGATGTCGAGTCCGCAGTTAAAGGGGTAATTGATCTGATTGGCAGGATTAAGAGTTTTGTGCACCCCCATGATAAAGTGATAATTAAACTGACTTAGTTTTTTACTCTGCTTTCTAATACAGGGCTGACAACTGATCCACGAGTGATTTAGGTTATCGAATAATGAGCACAGAAACTTTCTTCGACGTGCTTATTATTGACGATGTTGATAGGGAATTTAAAACCTAGAATAGAAGAAATTGAAGTAAAAAGTATATGTAACAAACACCATAATGAAAACACCGCAAAAGAAACCCTCAACTGCTAGAACTAAAACAATATTATAATTTCAAAATAAAATTAAAAAAATAAAAATAATAATATAATTATTATAATTATGTTAGTTGCTACAATATTCCAAATATAATATTTTCTAAATAAAAATAGGGTTAGATAGAGATTAATAACATCTGAAGTATATTCCTGCTGGTACCTTAAACTCGTAGTTTCCATAAGTATACTGGTATTTACTAACCCTAACATATATCCGCTCCCAAATATCATATCCCACAGATCCTTCTCTACCATAGTTTTGTAATACACCATTTACGTAGCGTGT